>Ga0194132_10003421_pt1 | contig 28271 bp, 20 predicted proteins | sample TA2KigOf80mmetaG_FD_148612 | JGI IMG/M metagenome (GOLD analysis project Ga0194132, IMG submission 148612) | Freshwater microbial communities from Lake Tanganyika, Tanzania - TA2015054 Kigoma Offshore 80m | ecosystem: Environmental > Aquatic > Freshwater > Lake | place: Tanzania: Lake...
GCTGCTTCACGGTGTATTTGCCGGAGTCGGAACTGATGGCGGGGGTGGAGTCGGATGCACGCGCGCCTGCGGTTGGGCAAGTGGAATTGGATCCCCCCCGGCATCGCGTCCTTCGACGGTCGGGCCCCGCGCCCGATTTTTACCTCGCCGGGAGCGCCGGGGTTGAATCTCTGGCACCGATCAAACGGGGGGCGCGGCTGGGAGTCGCCGATGGGGGGGATCGGGCGCTGCTTCCAGTGAGGGAAGGGTGAAGGGGGGTTAGTTGGGCCCCGAGGGCGCTTCGGATGTGGGAAGCTCGGTCGAGTCGGCCTTTTCATCTTCCCCGAGGACGGGAGCGATGGCCTGCAGTTTGTCGCCGTCATCCAGGTTGATGAGTTTGACGCCCATGGCGATGCGGCCTGTTTCCCGAATGTGATTGACGCCGATGCGCACCATTTGGCCGGCGGAAGTGATCAGCATGATTTCGTCGTTTTCCTTGACGGTGAGGGCGCCGGCGATTCCACCGGTTTTTTCGCCGGTTTTCATGGTGATGACGCCTTTGCCGGCGCGCGACTGAAGCGGGTAAGCGTCAAACCCGGTACGCTTTCCGACGCCATTTTCACCCGCCACGAGCAGGGTGGAGTCCGATTCGACCAGGGCGAGGGCGACGACGCGGTCTGAGCCTTCGAGGTTGATGCCGCGCACACCACCGGTAGCCCGGCCCATGGGACGGACATCCTCCTCGGAAAAGCGAATGCTCATGCCATCGTGGGTAATGAGCAGCACTTCGCTGGCGCCTGAGCTGAGTTTGACATCGATGAGTCTGTCGCCGGATTCGATATTGATGGCGATGATGCCGTCCTTGCGAATATTGGCGTACTCGTCGAGGGAGGTCTTTTTGACGGTGCCCTGTTCGGTGGCAAAAAGGAGGAAGCCGGGTTGTTGCCAGGTGGTGTCCTCGCGCTGCGGGCCGGTTTTGGCCACGATACGGATCAGGGCGGCGACCTTCTCCTGGGGGCGGAGTTCAAGGAGGTTGGCGATGCTGCGGCCTTTGGCGGCGCGGCCCATGTCCGGGATTTCGTGCACGCGTTCCTGATAGACGCGTCCGGTGTTTGTGAAGAAAAGAAGGTAATCGTGAGTGCTGGCGGTGAAGAGGTGCTCGATGAAGTCAGTTTCCTCACCTTCGACGGCGCTGCCCTCCCGGGTTGCCATGCCAATGACGCCTCGTCCTCCGCGGCGCTGGGCGCGGTAGGAACTGATGCTGGTCCGTTTGACGAGGCCGTTGTGGGTGAGGGTGATGATGACCGCCTCGTTGGCGATGAGATCTTCGATGGCGATGTCGCCTTCGTCGGGCACGAGTTCGGTGCGGCGAGGGGTGGCGTGTTTTTCTTTGATGACGAGGAGTTCCGACTTGATGATCCCCATGACGCGACTTTCGCGGGCGAGCGTGTCGAGCAGGTCCTTGATCTTCTCGAGCAACTCCGCGTATTCGGCTCGGACTTTGTCGATTTCCAGGCCGGTTAAACGGTAGAGTTGGAGTTCCAGGATGGAGTCCACCTGGCGGTCGGACAGCGAATAGAAACCGGAGGCGACGCGTGCTTCGGAGCGGATGAACAATCCCCAGGCCTCGACTTGCTGGCGGCTCCATTCGAAAGCGAGCAGTTTGATTTTCGCTTCCTCGCGATTGCGGGAGCCGCGGATGATGCGGATGAATTCGTCGAGATTGCGGAGGGCGCAGAGGTAGCCTTCGAGGATTTCGGCGCGCTCCTCGGCTTTGCGCAATTCGAAGCGGGTGCGGCGGAGGATGACCTCCCGGCGGTGATCAATGTAGCACTGGATGATCTCGCGCAGGTTGAGCGTTTTGGGGCGTCCATGGTCGATTGCGAGCAAATTGACGCTGAAGCTGACCTCCATCTGGGTGTGTTGATAGAGGTTGTTGATGACGACTTTGGCGATGGCGTCGCGTTTGAGTTCGAGCACGAGCCGGCAATGCTCGTCGGACTCGTTTCGCATGCCGGAAATCTCGGGAATGATCTTTTCGTTGACCAAACCGGCGATCTGTTGTTCGAGGGCGGCCCGGTTGACGTTGTAGGGGATTTCCGTGATGACGAGTTGTTCGCGACCTCCCTTCATCTGTTCCATCACGATTTTGCCGCGGAGCTTCAGGCTGCCGCGTCCCGTGTTGAAGTAATTGCGAATGCCCTCGAGGCCGCAGACGATGCCGCCCGTGGGGAAGTCGGGGCCCTTGATGAAAGCCATCAGTTCAGGGATGGTGATTTGGGGGCGGTCCACTTGGGCGCAGATGGCATCAATGGCCTCCCCCAGATTATGAGGCGCCATGTTGGTGGCCATGCCGACGGCGATCCCGGTGCCCCCGTTGACGAGCAGATTCGGGAAGGCGGCGGGAAAGACCACCGGCTCGGTGAGGCGTTCGTCATAGTTGGGGACAAAGTCCACCGTGTCCTTGTCCATATCCTGGAGCAAGGCCGCGCCGAGGTGGGTTAACCGAGCCTCGGTATAACGCATGGCGGCGGGGGGGTCGTCCTCGACCGATCCGAAGTTGCCCTTGCCGTCCACGAGTTTCTCGCGCATGGCCCAGGGTTGGGCCATATGGACGAGGGTGGGGTAGATGACGGCTTCGCCGTGGGGGTGGTAATTTCCGGAGGTATCGCCGCAAATCTTGGCGCACTTGATGTGTTTGCGTCCGGGGAACAAGGAAAGGTTCTCCATGGCGAAGAGAATTCTTCGCTGGGAGGGCTTGAGCCCGTCGCGGGCATCGGGGAGAGCCCGCGAGATGATCACCGACATGGAGTAGTCGAGGAAGGAGTTCTTGATCTCGTCCGCGACGTTGATCTTGGTGATCTTCTCGTGTTGAGTGTAGATGGAGGTGGGGTTGCCGGGGGGCGGGGGAGGGGCGCCGGGGACCGGGGGTGGGTTGTCGTCGGGCATGGAAAATAAAGGATTCGGGCGGGGCGGGGTTAGACGTCGAGATTGCGCACGTTGAGCGCGTTGTCTTCGATAAACTGGCGGCGGGGTTCAACGTCATCGCCCATGAGCTTGGTAAACATGTCTTCGGCCTCGATGGCGTCGGTGAGGTCGATGCGGAGCAGCTTTCGTTTGGCCGGGTCCATGGTCGTCTCGAAGAGCTCCTTGGCATCCATTTCACCCAACCCTTTGAATCGGTACATTTGGATGCCCTTTTTGCCCACGGCCTTCACGTGGGTGAGGATGTCGGGGATGCTGAACAGCGGGGTGACGACGGAGCGGTCTCCTTCCCCTTCGATCAATTCGAAGAGGGGTTTGTCCTGGGCCGAGAAATGTTCCACTTGGAGCCCTTTTTGGGCCAGGGATTTGAAGAGCTCGGCGACTGCTTTGCTTTCATGTTGAAGGTGGCAGTACTTGGCGCGGCGGATGGGACCTTCGCGTTTCTTTTCGAGGAAGTCGGTGTCGGTCCCGAACAACTCCGGCTGCGAGGCTTTGTATTCGTCCACTTCGCCATTGGAAACAAAGTAGAGCGTGGTTTCCTCGTTTCCCTCGCGAACCTTGATGAGGTGTTCGGGGAAATCTCCCTGGGGAGACCGATGTTCGACGTAAGCGGTGAAATCGCCTCCTTGCCGGCGGATGAAGGTGGCGTGTTTGTCCAGCGATTCGAGCAACTCCAGGACTTCTTGGAGGTTTCGTTCCGTGAGCTCGCGTCCATCGGCGAGGTTCTTAAGCCGGACTTCTTCGGAAGCGATCTGGATGAGGATGCGGTTCAATTGAACATCATCGTCCACGTACTCGGTTCGTTTCTTGCGGGCGATGGAGTAGAGCGGGGGTTGGGCGATGTAGACGAAGCCGCGGTTGATGAGTTGCGGCATCTGCCGGTAGAAGAAGGTGAGGAGAAGCGTGCGGATGTGCGAGCCGTCCACATCGGCGTCCGTCATGATGATGACTTTGTGGTAGCGGAGTTTTTGGAGATCGAAAGCCCCTTCGCCCTCGCCATTGCCGATGCCCGTGCCGATGGCGGTGATCATGGTGCGGATTTCGTTGTTTTGGAGCACCTTGTCCAGTCTGGCTTTCTCGACGTTGATGAGTTTGCCGCGGATGGGGAGGATGGCTTGGAATCGGCGGTCGCGGCCTTGCTTGGCGGAGCCGCCGGCGGAGTCGCCCTCGACGATGAAGAGTTCGGTGTTGACCGGGTCACGATCGGAGCAATCGGCGAGTTTGCCCGGAAGGCCGCCGCCGGTGAGGGCGGACTTGCGGACGGCTTCGCGGGCCTTGCGGGCCGCTTCGCGTGCGCGGGCGGCATTAAGGGCTTTATCGAGGATTCGTTTGGCGACGGCGGGGGTGCCGTCGAAATAGGACATCAATCCCTCGTAAGCCACCGAACCCACGACGCTTTCGACCTCGGGGGAGATGAGTTTGACTTTCGTTTGGGACTCGAACTTCGGGTCGCTGTGTTTGACGGAAATGACGGCGGTGAGACCTTCCCGAACATCGTCGCCGGTGATCTGGGGATCCTTTTCCTTCAGCAGTTCATTGGATCTTGCGTACTGATTGATGGCGCGGGTGAGGGCGCTGCGGAAGCCGGACAAGTGCGCTCCGCCGTCGGGATTGTGGACGGTGTTCGTGTAGCAGAGGACCTGGTCCGAGTAGCTGTCGTTGTATTGAAGGACGACATCGACATAGATTTCGACTTCTTTGTCGGGGGTGGCGACCTTGGACTCTTTGCGGAAGACGATGGGTTTGGGGTGGATCGTTTCTTTGTTCTTATTGAGTTGCTTGACGAACTCCTCGATGCCGTCTCTGAAGAAAAAGGTTTCGGTTTTGGATTCGGCGGCGCGTTCGTCGGTGAAGGAGATCTTGAGGCCGGAGTTCAGGAAGGCGAGTTCGCGCAACCGGGTGGTGATGTGATCGGCTTTGTATTCGGTGGTCTCTTTGAAGATCTCGCGGTCTGGAAGAAAGGTAATGAGAGTACCGGTGCCTTTGGCTTTGCCGATGACCGCCAGTTTCTTCAGGGTCTTGCCCCGTTCGAACTCCATGTGGTGGATCAAACCGTCGCGGGAAACCTCGACTTCAAACCATTCGCTGACGGCGTTCACGCATTTGGCGCCGACACCATGGGTGCCCCCGGAAAATTTGTATCCTCCCTGGCCGTACTTGCCGCCGGAATGCAGCGTGGTGAGAACGAGTTCGACTCCCGGAATGTGGTATTGGGGGTGGATATCAACGGGAATCCCACGTCCGTTGTCTCGAATGGAAATGGAGCCGTCCACATGGATGGCCACCTCGATGTGGGTGCAATGGCCTGCCAGGTGCTCGTCCACCGAGTTGTCGAGCACCTCGGAAACACAGTGATGGAGGGCGCGCTCGTCGGTGCCGCCAATATACATGCCCGGTTTCTTTCGAACCGCCTCCAACCCCTCCAATTTGCCCAATTTCGAGGCATCATAACGATCGCCGACCGGTTGGTTTTCGGGTGTGGGAACGTCGTTGTGGTTGGCCATAAATCGATGCAGCAGCACGTTCGTTCGGGGTGGTTCGAACGCTGGAAAAAGACTAAAAATTACCAGAAAACAACACAACGCAAATCTCGGGATTTGATGGGGTGGCACCACAATTAGTTGGGGGGATGAAATGCGGTGGCTCTTACTAATGGTGGTGGCTGCTCTGGACGCTGGTGGAGTGTGTCCGGGAGGTCCGGCTGATCACGGAAAGGGTGGAGGGGCCTGGCCCCACGAGTTCCTTGTTTTCCTTCATCGGACACGACACGGGCTTGGTCAAGCTCTACAATCATCCGCCATTCCGGCGAGCTTACTGGAGAGCCTTGCGGGATGCGGCGGTTGGGCCGATGACCGCGGGCCGGGTGGCGGCAGCCATTGACGCGCGCAACCGGGCGTTGACGGCGAACCGCGTTTCGGTGGCCAGCACGACCGCCCTCAAGAGTTATCTTGCCGCCCGCAGAGATTACATCCTGACGCAGCTCGCGACCGTGACGGCACCCCTCGCGGTCACGTCCAACGGCGGGGCCAACTTCAGCTCCGACACTTCCACGGTCACCTTGACCGGCACGGCTCCGGTCGAGGTCAAGACCTTGCTCTTCAATGGTTCCCCGTTTCCTGTCAGTTTCACGAGCGTCACCGCGTGGCGGACCACGGTTCCCCTGAAGGCGGGGGCCAACCGGGTCGAGATTCAGGGCCTGGACTCGAATGGAACCCTATTGCCCGGCCTGCGAACGGAATTGACCATCACGTATACCGGCGCCTTGGAACGGCCCGAGGATCACCTCGTGATCAACGAGATTCTTTATCGTCCGTCTCAGACCAACGCCGCTTTTGTGGAGGTTTTCAACAATGCCTCCGCGACGGCTTTTGATTTGACCGGAGTGAGGATGGAGGGCGTTGACTTCGACTTTCCGGACGGCTTGATTTTGGGACCGCAAGCCTATGCCGTGATCGTGGACGACGCTCTTGCTTTTCGAGCTGCTTTTGGCGCCGTGCCCGTCGTGGGGACTTTCAATGGCAAACTCGACCGTGGAGGGGAGACTTTGCGATTGATCAGAAAGGCGGCGGCGGGCGCGCCCGAAATCGAGTATGATCGGGTGCGATTTGACGACGATTTGCCCTGGCCGCAGGCGGCCGCGACCAACGGTGCTTCTTTGCAGAGGATCGATCCCTCGCTGCCGGGCAACCGGTTGGCAAACTGGTCGGACAGCATGTCGTCCGGGTCGGTGACCACCACCGTGACCAATGTGACGACCGTAAGCTTGGTCGGTTATGGTTCCACCTGGAAGTTTCATCAGGGCGGCACGGATTTGGGAAGCGCCTGGAGAGGCAACACCTTTGCCGACAGTTCCTGGACGGCTGGGGCGGGACTGCATTATGTGGAGGATGCCGCTCTGCCCGCGGCCAAGGGCACCAGTCTGACCATCGGAAGGATGACCTATTACTTTCGGCATGCTTTCCAATTCAGTGGGAATCCGGCTGACGCCGTCCTCAAGCTTTCGGCCATCGTCGATGATGGAGCGGTTTTCTATTTGAACGGCGAGGAGGTCTTTCGGGTGGGCATGCCGGAAGGGGCGGTGAATTACGGCACGATGGCGAATCGGACCGTGACCGACGCGGTGGTGGAGGGTCCCTTCGATATCCCGGGTCGATTTCTTCGATCCGGGGAAAATGTGCTGGCCGTGGAAGTGCATCAAGTGGGCGCCGGAAGCACGGATGTGGCGTTCGGTGCTCAGTTGAGCGCCGTGGTGACGACGGTGACGACCACCACGATGACGGGAGGCGTTGGCGCGGCCGCGACGCCGGGCGCCGCGAACAGCGTCAAGGCCCGGCTGGATCCCTTTCCCGATTTGTGGATCAATGAAGTGCTGCCGAGGAACACGTTGGGAATCCGAGATCGGACTGGAAGCCTCGAACCCTGGGTTGAAGTGTTCAATGCGAGTCCCTCGACCGTGTCGGCGAAAGGTTTGTTCCTCTCGGATTCCGCCCGTGATCTGGTCCAATGGCCCTTTCCGGAGGATGTCCAGTTGGGAGGTCGTCAATTCCGAGTGATCTTTGCGGATGGCACGCCGGGCGAGCGCTCTGGAGCCGAGTTGCATACGGCTTTCAGGCTGGCTCCGACGCAGGGCATGGTTTTGCTCACGCGGATGCAGAACGGACGGCCGGCGGTCTTGGATTATGTCACGTATGGATTACCAGGCAGCGATCGCTCGGTGGGCTCCTACCCGGACGGGCAGGAAATCGAGCGCCAGGTTTTTCATGTGCCGACACCGGGCGGTCCGAACGATCCAACCTCCGTGCTGCCTCAAGTCCGGATCAACGAGTGGATGGCGGGGAACACGCGCAGTTTGGCGGATACCGCCGACGGCGATTTCGAGGATTGGTTCGAAATGCACAATGCTTCCACAGAACCCTTTGATTTGGGGGGATACTTTCTTTCAGACGTTTCCACCAACGCTGTCAAATTCGAGATTCCTCAAGGGACCCTCATTCCGGCGGGCGGTTTTCTTTTGGCGTGGGCCGATGAGGAGACAGGCCAGAATGGAACCGGGGGAGATTTGCATGTGAACTTCAAGCTGAGCTTGAGCGGCGAAGCGATCCTTCTCTTTGCGCCGGACGGACGCTTGGTTCATAGCGTCACGTTTGGAGTGCAAACCAACGACGTGAGCCAGGGCAGTCAGACGGATGGGGGATCGGCCTTCCAATTCTTCGTCAAGCCGACTCCCCGGGCTTCGAATGCACCAGGAAGCGGGCCACCTCCGAATCGTCCCCCCTTGATCGCGGGGATTCCAGGGCAGGCCATCCTCGCCGGCGCTGGGGTGAATCTTTTGGCCACGGCGACGGATCCCGATCTGCCGGCGCAGTTCTTGCGATTCTCGCTGGATGCGGGGGCGCCCCCGGGCGCGGTGATCGACCCCGTGAGCGGCCGCTTCAGTTGGACCTCTTCGGCGTCTCATTCGGGTTTGAGTTTCCCGGTGACCGTGCGGGTAACGGATAACGGATTGCCCCCGCTGTCCGGCACAGCCAGTTTCATGATCGCGGTGTCCTCGGCCAATCGTCCTCCGGTGATGGCCAGTGGTATTGAGGTGAGCGCGGAGGTTGGCCAACTCTGGAGGCTGACGTTGGCGGCGAGCGACCCGGATAGTCCGCCCCAAACGCTTCGGTATAGTTTTCAAAGCGCGGTTCCTCCGGGCCTGAGCCTTGATGCGGACGCGGGCGTTCTGAGCTGGACACCCGCCGCCCATCAGGCCGGTGAGCACACGATTCGCGTCCGGGCGACGGACAACGGCCAGCCGCCGCTGTTTGCGGAGATGTCCGTGAAGCTTCGAGTGAGCGCGGCTCCCGAAGGCTTGAGGATCGAGAGCCTCCGGGTGGCTCCGAACGGTGCGGTAACCCTGCAATGGCCGTCCTTGGCAGGCAGTCAGTATCGTGTCGAAATCCGGTTGGCCACGGGGGAAGGGAGTTGGATTCCTCTGCAAACATTGCGAGGGACCGGGGCGTCCTTGAGTTATCAAGACCATCCTGCGCCCGGGACTCGCCAGCGATTTTACAGGATCAACGTGTTGCCTTGATTGAGTCTGTGCGAGAAGGGGTGTGTGCATGACCCCAATCCACGGGTAACACGCAGCAACGCCTGTTTCCACGACGCCTGGAGGTGCGATGGACAGGTTCGCATCATCGACATTTCATCGATCGCGCCCGCGACAGCGGGCCGTTCTAAATCCGCGCCTCTTTCAGCCGCACGAACCACCTTTCGCGACCTCGTCGGGATTCTGACGCGCGGATTTAGGCATGATGCACCTTCTTGACGGTTTTCCGTCTCGCAGCCACGTTTTGGTCCATGCACCGATTTGTCTTGGCACTGCTCATGGGACTGGGATGCGGGAGTTCCTCAGTGTGGGGCTCGATTGCGAAACCTTGGGGAGAATTCCGAGGGCCGACCGGCCAGGGACATGCCTCGGTGAAGACGGTGCCCTTGCATTGGTCGGGCGAGAAGAATGTGGCGTGGAAAACAGTGATCCCTGGGGGTGGATGGTCCTCGCCGGTGGTGGATGATCGGGCGGTTTACGTGACTGCGGCCGAGCCTGCCGGGGGTGCTTCAAGTTTGACGCTGCGCGTCATCTCCCTGGACAAAGCGTCGGGCCAGGTGAATTGGGATGTGCCGGTCTTTCAACCGCAGGCGGGCAAGGTCGCGGGCATTCATAACAAGAACAGCCAGGCGAGTCCGACCCCTTTGATCGCCGGCGAGCGAGTCTATGTTCATTTTGGCCATTTGGGCACTGCGTGTTTGACCACGCGGGGCGCCCTGGTGTGGACCAATGAAAGTCTTTGGTATCCGCCGGTGCATGGCAATGGAGGATCACCGGCCCTTTTCGGGGATCGCCTCTACTTTTCCTGTGACGCGGGGGAGGATCCTTTTGTGGCGGCGGTTTCCACGAAGGATGGCAAGCTTGTCTGGAAAGTGAACCGGGAGACTCAGGCCAAGAAGACGTTTTCCTTTTCGACGCCGCTCGTGATTGAAGTGGGAGGAAGGAAGCAACTGATCAGTCCGGGCAGTGGTGTGGTGGGGGGCTACGATCCGGCGAACGGGACCGAGTTGTGGCGGGTGAATTATGGGGAAGGATACTCGGTGGTGCCTCGTCCGATTTTTGCCCACGGGCTGCTTTTTATCGGCACGGGATATGATCGTCCCAGTGTGCTGGCGATCCGCGCGGGGGGCACTGGCGATGTGACGCAGACCCACGTGGTTTGGAAAACCACGCGGGGCGCTCCCAACACGCCGTCGTTGCTGGTGGTGGGCGACGAGTTGTATATGGTTTCCGATGGAGGCATCCTGTCGTGCCTCGATGCGAAGACGGGCCGGGAGCACTGGCAGGAAAGGGTGGGTGGGAATGTGTCGGCTTCACCGGTCTACGCGGCGGGCCGGATCTATGTGCAAAACGAGGAAGGGCTTGGCGTAGTGGTGAAAGCCGGAAGGACATTTGAGAAACTGGCGGCGAATGACTTGAAGGAACGGACGCTGGCGTCGTACGCGATGGAGGAAGGTTCAATTTACATTCGGTCTGCGAAGCATGTGTTCAAGATTCGCGAATAGAGCGGGGATACGGGGGCAGGCTTGAACTCGAGATCAAGGATTCTTTCGATCTGGCGTTCCTGCGTTGTGGCCGTGGGGTTCGTGCTTGGGGGCGCCATGGTTGGGCAATCGCCTCCGGCGGAGCGTCCAGAATGGGAAGCCTGGGTGGCGGAGGGGGTCGTGTTGTTTCAGCAAGGTTCTTTCGAGGATGCGTTCCAATTGTTCAAGAAAGCGGCGGAGAAGGGCTCGGCGGAAGGGCAATCGCGCTTAGGCTATTGTTATTCGAACGGGAAAGGGATCGGGGTGGACGACACGAAGGCGACGGAGTGGTATCGCAAGGCTGCCGAGCAAGGGTTGGCGAAGGCGCAGCACAATCTGGGGTTGAGATATGCGACGGGACGCGGGGTTGTTCCGGATCCTGCGGCTGCAACCTCGTGGCTTGAGAAGTCGGCCCAGCAGGGATACCCGGCCGCGGCGCATGAATTGGCTCATCGTTACGAGCATGGTTTGGGGGTTGCTGCGAATCTTGCGTCGGCGAAGCGCTGGCTGGAGGTGGCGGCGGGGAAAGGCTGGGGGGAGGCCCAGGCGGATCTGGCGGACTGGTATATGCTCGGCAAGCTTGGAAGCCGTGACGATCTGGCGGCGGTTCACTGGTTGAGGGCGGCGGCAACGCAAGGCTTGGCCCGTGCGCAAAACAATTTGGGCGTCAGTTTGCTGAGCGGGCGTGGCACCCTTCGGGATCCGGTGGAAGCTTGCCGTTGGTTTCGAGCGGCGGCACTGCAGGATCATCCTGAGGGCGCGAACAATTTCGCCGCGTGTTTGATTGAAGGCAGAGGTGTGGAGAAGGATTTGGGGGAAGCGGTGGCCTGGCTGGAGAAAGCGGCCAAGCTGGGGGTGGCGGCGGCGCAGTCGAAGCTGGCGCTTTTCTATCTGGAAGGACTGGCCGTGGAGAAGGATCCGCGGAAGGCCTTCGAACTTTATCGCCGCGCGGCCGAACAGGGTTTTGCCAAAGCACAGCATAATTTGGGGACCTGCTATTTCCAAGGGTTGGGCGTCGATCGGAATCTGGCGGAAGCTGCCCGTTGGTTTGAGAAGGCTGCAGAACAAGGCGACGCTGACTCTCAGTTGACGCTGGCGGTGTGTTATGAAAAGGGACACGGGGTCGAGATCGACTCGGAACGGTCCTGGCACTGGTACCTCAAAGCGGCGGAGGCCGGATCCAACCCGGCGCAGCTCCATGTCGGCAAGGTGAGGGCGCGCAAGAGCTCCAAATACTATGATCCGGCGGCGGCAAGAATGTGGCTGGACCGGGCGCGTCAAGGTGGCTCGGCGGCGGCTGGAGCGTTCCTGGCAAGACTGCTGCTGGCCGGGGAGGGAGGGTCCACGGATGCGGAGACCGCCGTGAAGCGTCTTGAGGAATGCGCGGCCGAGTTTCCTCCGGCTCTCATCTGGCTGGGACATTGCTGGGCGAACGGAACGGGCGTGATTCGTGACCTTGAGAAGGCCAAGGCTCGTTACCGTCAAGCGGCCGAGGCGGGATATCCCCGGGCTCAGGCGCGATTGGCCGCTTTGTTGTTGAAGGAAGGGGCCCCTTCGGATCGCGCTTACGCCCTGGAGTTACTCGAGGCCGCGGCGGTTCTGGATGAGCCCGAGGCATTGCGACAACTCGCACTCGAAGCCGAGGGGAAGGATCCGGCGAAACATCGCGAATTGCTGATTCGCGCGTCGGAGGCGGGCGATGTGGAAGCCTCCTTCCGATGGGCCAAGCTGGCCTTGCGAGGAAATGTTTCGAATTCGCAGCGCGAGGATGCGTTGGAGAAATTCGAATACGCCGCATTGGGCGGGCACCTGCAAGCGGCTGAGCAGGCGCGATCGCTCAAGCGTCGGATGCAGGCCGATACCGTGGCCGAGATTGCCGCAAGAGCTCGGCGAAAGTGGGAGGCGATTGAGGCTTCCGAGTGGGATTGAGGGGATGACAATCCTCGCCCGCCGCGCTATTTCTAGACCCGCATGATGGGTGTTCCGTTCAGCGAGAGACCGTGTGGGCAACGAAGTTTCAGCCGCAGCATGAGGTGGTTGCTGGCCGTCACTTTCATTTTCGCCGGTCGCATCGCCCATCCGGCGGCGGTGGATTACGGACGCGATGTTCAACCCATTCTGGCGGACAACTGCTATCAATGCCATGGGCCGGACGAAAACGCCCGCAAGGCGAAGCTGAGGCTTGACACCCAAGAGGGAGCCTTGACTCCACAAGAAGGCAAGTCGGCGATCGTGGCGGGAAACCCGGCCGCCAGCGCGTTGGTGGCTCGGATCACGTCGAAGGATCCTGAAGAGAGGATGCCGCCTGCGGAATCGCACCGGAAATTGACTCCGGCGCAGATTGAGCTGTTGACGCGTTGGGTGGGGGAGGGGGCTCCTTGGGGGAAGCACTGGGCGTTTGAGACTCCTCGCTCGCCCGGCGTGCCGCGAACGAAGATGAGGAATTGGGCGCGCCACGACATCGACCGTTTTATACTCGCGCGTCTGGAGGCGGAGCGAATGCAGCCTTCCCGTGAAGCGGATCGCGCCCTCTGGCTGCGGCGCGTGAGCCTGGATCTCACCGGGCTGCCGCCAACCATCGAGGAGCTTGACACGTTCCTAGCCGATCGCACCGCCAGAGCGCATGAAAAGGTTGTGGACCGGCTCTTAAACTCCCCGGCATTTGGGGAGCGCATGGCCGTGGAGTGGCTGGACACGGCGCGTTACGCGGACACGCATGGATTTCAGATGGACCGTTACCGGCCGGCCTGGCCCTATCGCGACTGGGTGATCGAGGCCTTCAATTCCAACCTGCCCATGGATCAATTCATCCAGTGGCAATTGGCCGGGGATTTGTTGCCCAACCCGACGCGCTCCCAGCGGTTAGCGACCGCCTTCAATCGGCTTCATTTGCAGAATGAAGAGGGAGGCATCGTCGAGGAGGAGTTCCGAACGTCCCACGTGGTGGATCGGGTGAACACCCTGGGCACCGCGTTCCTGGGTTTGACGCTGGATTGCGCCCGGTGCCACGACCACAAGTACGACCCGATCTCGCAAAAGGATTTCTACCGGCTCTTCGCGTTTTTCAACAACATCGATGAGTTCGGACAGACCAGTTACTTCACCGATTCAACCCCGGTGCCCGCGATGCTTTTGACGGACCCTGCGACCGATCAATCCCTGGCGCACATGAAGGCCAAGGTTCGGCAACTGGAATCTCAGCAAGCCCGGCTGGTGGAGCAGGCGCGTCCGGCCTTCGAGGCCTGGTTGAAGACGTGGAGCGAAACCGAGCCCAAACCCGCGCTGGATATTCCCGGTCTGAGGTCTTCCTTCAGTTTTGAGGAATGGAAGGACCAGAAATCGCCGAACAGCGTGGAGGCGGGAAAGCCTGCGGAGGGGCGCGACGATCCCAAGCCGGTGGAAGGATTTCAGGGACGCGGGGTGGAGTTGACGGGGGACAATGGGATGGCGTTTCGGGGGTCCGGGGCGTTTTCGCGGCATGATCCGTTCACCCTAGCCCTGGCCCTGCGTCCGAACGAGCTCGCGCCGCGGCAGGTTGTGCTTCATCGCAGCATGGCGGCGAATGACGCGGGCAGCCGCGGATATGAAATCTTGTTGGAAGCAGGGCGCGTCGCGGTTGGACTTCACCACATGTGGCCGGGCAATTCGCTCAAGGTCGTTTCCGAGACCTCCCTGCCGGTGCGGCAATGGACCCATCTCACGGTGACTTACGACGGGTCAAGCCAGGCGAAAGGGTTGAAGTTGTACCTGGATGGACGCCCGGTGCGGGTGGAAATCGTCCGAGACGGCTTGACCAAGGACATGACCTACGAGCGTGGCGATCCCGATTTGCAAGTGGGCTTTCGTTTTCGAGACAACGGATTCAAAGACGGGCGGTTCGATGAACTGAGGATTTTTCACCGCGCCTTGACGGAGGCGGAGGTCGCGCAGGTGGCGGGTGTGGGTTCCCTGAGCGAGACCTTGGCCAGGGCGGCGAAGGGTGATCCGGAGGGCCGGGAACGCGGCCTCGCCTTCTTCACCGCGACCCGCTTTCCGCCGGCGCGCAATTTCGAGGAATCCCTGCGGCACCTGCGGCGGGAGCATGGGAGCCGGATTCAGTCCATTCCCGAAATGATGGTGATGCGTGAGATGGAGCATCCCCGCGTTACCCGAATTCTGAAGCGGGGGGCTTATGATGCGCCTGCGGAAGCGGTCACCGCGGGCACGCCCGAGAAGTTTCCCGACATGGCTTCCGATTGGCCTCGCAACCGGCTGGGGCTGGCAAAGTGGCTGACCTCCGAGTCGCAACCCCTCACCGCACGCGTGTGGGTGAATCGCGCTTGGCAATTGATGTTTGGAACCGGACTGGTGGAATCTTCCGACAATTTCGGCACGCAAGGCAGCCGCCCCACTCATCCCGAGCTCCTCGATTGGCTGGCCGTGCGGTTTCGCCAGCAAGGATGGAATTGGAAAGGGCTCCTCAAGGAAATCGCCCTCTCCTCCACCTATCGCCAAAGCTCTTCCGCGTCCGCTGAATTGAGATCGCGTGATCCTGCCAACGCCTTGCTGGCCCGGGGTCCGAGCCAGCGGTTGACGGCGGAAATGTTGCGCGACCAAGCCCTGGCCGTCAGCGGACTGCTCACGGTCAAGCTTGGAGGCCCGAGCGTGAAGCCGTATCAACCGGAGGGACTCTGGGAGGAGAAAGCCATGGGGGCGCCCCGCTACGAGCAGTCCAAGGGCGAGGATCTGTACCGGAAAAGCCTCTACACGTTTTGGAAACGCACGGTGCCACCCCCGGCCGCGATCGTCTTCGATGCCGCGGAACGAAACACATGCCTGGTTCGCCGGCAATCCACAAGCACGCCATTGCAAGCGCTTGCCTTGATGAACGATCCTCAGATGACCGAGGCGGCTCGTTTTCTCTCGGAGCGCATGCTGAAGGAGGCGGGCGATTCCAAGCCTGACCGGTTGAGCTGGCTGTTCAGGAAAGTGACGGCACGGCCGGCCTCAGACTCTGAAAGGGCGGTTCTGGTCCGCATGTTCGAGGAACAGCGCGCGGCGTTCACCGAAGACCCGGACAGCGCTGCCCGTCTCCTCTCGGTGGGTGATTCCGCCAACGATCCTGCGCTGAGCCTGGCGGATCTCGCGGCTGGAACCATGGTCGCCAAAGCCATCTTGAACCACGATGCGGCCGTCATGAAACGATGAACTCAGGAGTACGTCTATGCACTGCGGATCTTTCGCTTTCGACATGAACCGCCGGGATTTTCTCGGAAAATTCGGGTTCGGACTGGGCGGGGCGGCGCTCGCCTCGCTGTTCAAGCCGGAGGCCGCCGCTCAAGCGTTCGGGGCGGACCGGTTGGCTGCTCCGCACTTTGCTCCCCGGGCGAAGCGAGTGATTTACCTCTTCATGAGCGGCGGGCCTTCGCAACTCGATCTTTTTGATGCCAAGCCCCTGCTCAATTCGATGAACGGCCAGGACTTGCCGGACAGCGTGCGCAAGGGCCAGCGATTGACGGGCATGAGCGCGAATCAATCCAAGCTGCCCTTGGCGGGTACGCATTTCCGCTTCCAGGCGCATGGCCAGTCCGGAGCGACGGTGAGCGAGTTGCTCCCTTGGACGGCGAAAATGGCCGACGAACTGTGCTTCATCAAATCGCTGCATACGGAAGCCATCAATCACGACCCGGCCATCACTTTTTTCCAAACAGGTTCCCAAATCGCGGGGCGTCCGTCGATGGGCGCCTGGCTCAGCTACGGCCTGGGCAGTTTGAATCGCAATTTGCCGGCCTTCGTGGTGCTGATCTCCAAGGATCGCATCGATCAACCGCTCTATGCCCGGCTGTGGGGGAATGGATTTCTGCCTAGCCCGCATCAGGGCGTTCAATTCAGGTCGGGGCGCGAACCCGTCTTGTACCTGGCCAATCCGCCGGGTGAATCCTCTGCGCATCGCCGCAAGATGCTGGATCGATGGGCTGAATTGCAGGCCCTCCAGTTGGAGAGTGTGGGCGACCCTGAAATCACCGCCCGCGTCGCCCAATACGAGATGGCCTTTCGCATGCAGACCAGCGTGCCCGAGGTGATGGATCTTTCGCGAGAGCCGGAAGCCGCTTTTGCCCTTTATGGCCCTGAATCGAGGAATCCAGGCACCTTTGCGGCAAACTGTTTGCTCGCGCGCCGGATGGCCGAACGCGACGTCCGTTTCGTCCAGCTTTACCATCCGGGATGGGATCATCATGGCGGACTCCCCGCCGGCATCAAGCGCCAGTGTCAGGACGTGGACCGGGCTTGCTACGGTTTGCTCACGGATCTCAAGCAGCGCGGATTACTCGACGACACCCTGGTGGTCTGGGGCGGGGAGTTTGGGCGGACCAATTACTGCCAGGGCAAATTAACCTCCACGGACTACGGCCGAGATCATCATCCGCGATGTTTCACGGCGTGGATGGCCGGGGGTGGAGCCAGGCCTGGGATGAGTTTTGGGGCCACGGACGAATTGGGCTACAATATCGCAGAGAATCCGGTGCATGTGCACGATTGGCAGGCGACGCTCTTTCATTTGCTCGGCATCGATCACGAGAAACTCACCTTCCGTTACCAAGGCCGTTATTACCGCCTAACGGACGTTCACGGGCACGTGGTCAAGGAACTGCTGGCTTGACCCGAGTTGGGATGGGATCAACGGCGACGTTGGTGGGACAGGGCCCGCGTGGTCCCCGACGATCTTAATTCTTACGGCATGAGTTTGGGCACCGCCTCGTGCATGAACAGGGAGATCCATTCCCGGGCTCGGGCCCGATCCTCCTCGCTGCCACCGCGCAGTTCGAGTCGGCCATCGGCGGCCCGGACGAGTCGGGCTCGTCCGAAAGTGGCCACGGTTTCCACGCTGTTTTCTAGGTGCCGTCGCAGTTGTCGCATCCAGTATTTCATGCGCCCGCACTTTGACGGATAGGGTTGGACAAATACGGTCCAACCCTCGCCAAAATTGGAAACGCCTCCGCAACCGAAGCCGCCGAGCCTGAGGGAAGGCGAGGCCGGTCGATGCGGGGCGGGGCATCGTCCGACCGCCGCGAAACTTTGCGGCTGAAACTTGACGAAACGTCCGGAGTGGATACTTAGTGATCATGGACTTGAATCGATGGACCACCAAAGCGCAAGCGGCGTTGAACGCGGCGCAGGATCTGGCACGCAAATACTCGCATCAAGAACTCGCCAGCGAGCACGTCTTGCTTGGGCTGATGGGACAATCCGAGTCCTTGATTCCTGCGTTGCTGCAGAAGTCGGGAGTTGACGCCGGCCGCTTGGCGGCGGACGTGCAACGCGAGCTTGATCGGCGCGCCAAAGTGCAGGGGGCAGGGGAGCTCTTTCTGAGTCCGGGGCTGCGCAAGGCCTTCGAGTCGGCGGAGGGCGAGGCCCGGCGCTTGAAGGACGATTATTTGAGCGCGGAACACCTGTTGCTGGGACTGCTGGACACGGCGGAGGCGGCTCTGGCGAAGATTTTCAAGCAGCATGGCTTGATGCGTGACGAGGTCATGAAGGCGCTTGTGGGATTGCGAGGCCATCAGCGGGTGACCGACCAGGAGCCGGAGCAAAAGTTTCAGGCGTTGGAGAAGTACGGGCGCGACCTGACGGCGCTGGCGCGCGCCGGAAAAATTGATCCTGTCATCGGACGTGATGATGAGATTCGACGCGTGATGCAGGTTTTGACCCGTCGCACCAAGAACAACCCGGTGTTGATTGGCGAGCCGGGTGTGGGCAAGACGGCGATCGCCGAGGGGCTCGCCCGCCGCATCGTGGGAGGGGATGTGCCGGAGTCGCTCAAGAACAAGATGCTCGTTGCCTTGGACCTGGGCGCGATGATTGCCGGGGCCAAGTACCGCGGGGAGTTCGAAGATCGCCTGAAGGCGTTCCTCAAGGAAATCACAGCGTCCGAAGGGAAAATCGTGCTCTTCATCGACGAGTTGCACACGCTGGTGGGGGCCGGAGCAGCCGAGGGGGCGGCGGACGCGGCGAACATGCTCAAGCCTCAGTTGGCCCGCGGGGAACTGCGCTGCATCGGCGCCACCACACTTGACGAGTACCGCAAGCACATCGAGAAAGATCCCGCGCTGGAACGCCGGTTCCAGCCCGTCATGGTGTCCGAACCCACCGTGGAGGCCACGATCGCCATTCTGCGCGGATTGAAGGAACGTTACGAAGTGCATCATGGGGTGCGCATTCAGGACGCCGCGCTGGTGGCCGCCGCCACCCTTTCTCATCGATACATCGCCGATCGCTTCCTGCCGGACAAGGCGGTGGATTTGGTGGACGAAGCGGCCTCCCGGTTGCGCATGGAGCTGGATTCCAAGCCGACCGAGATCGATCAGTTGGACCGCCAGATCATGCAGCTCGAGATCGAGCAGATGGCGTTGAAGAAGGAGAAAGATGAAGCCTCGTTCGAGCGCTTGAAAAAGCTGGAGCGCGAACTGGCGGAACTGAAGGAGAAGTCGGCGCTCATGACGGACCGCTGGAAGGGCGAGAAGGCCGCCATTGATGCCCGCAGCGTCCTGAACTCACGCATTGAGCAGGCACGGGGTGATCTGGAGCGAGCCGAGCGGAGTTACGACCGTGCGCGCGCGGGCCAGCTTAAATACGAGACGATCCCGGGGTTGGAGAAGAAACTGGCCGACCTTGAAGCCGCCGCCCGAAAATCGGGGGAACCTTCGGCCAGGCTGCTCAGCGAGGAGGTGACCGAAGAAGATGTTGCCCAAGTCGTCGCTTCCTGGACGGGCATTCCGGTCACTCGCATGCTCGAAGGCGAGCGAGACAAACTGGTGAAGATGGAATCCCGGTTGCAGCACCGCGTCGTGGGCCAGTCCGAAGCGATCGGCGCGGTTTCCAACGCCGTCCGTCGCGCCCGCAGCGGACTGCAAGATCCCCATCGGCCGGTGGGCTCGTTTATTTTTCTTGGGCCGACGGGCGTCGGCAAAACCGAGTTGGCCAGGGCACTGGCCGAGTTCCTGTTCGACGACGAGAACGCCATGATCCGCATCGACATGTCCGAGTACATGGAGAAGCACTCCGTCTCCCGGCTGATCGGCGCTCCGCCGGGCTATGTCGGATACGATCAAGGAGGTCAATTGAGCGAGGCGGTGCGGCGGCGGCCCTACGCGGTGGTGCTTTTCGACGAGATTGAGAAGGCTCATGCCGACGTGTTCAATGTGCTGTTGCAACTGTTGGATGACGGACGGCTGACCGACGGGCAGGGGCGGACGGTGGATTTCAAGCAATCGCTGGTGATCATGACGAGCAACGTCGGTTCGCCGATCATTCAGGAGTTTTACGGGCAGCGCCATCGCGGCAAGGGAGCCGAGGAAGCGATGCAAGAGCGGGTCAAGGCGGAGTTGAAGCGGCATTTCCGTCCGGAGTTTCTCAACCGCATCGACGACATCGTTGTTTTCCACAGCCTGGACGAGGCGCAGATCGGGCGGATCGTGGAGATCCAGCTCGGGCGGATTGACAAGCGGTTGGCGGCGCAGTCCTTGAAACTGGAGCTTGACGGTGAGGCGAGGGCATTCCTCGCGAAGGAAGGTTATGACCCGCAATTTGGAGCCCGGCCGCTCAAGCGAACTTTGCAGGAGCGGCTGCTGGATCCGCTGGCGTTGAAGTTGCTGGATGGAACCTTCAAGCCCGGCGATTCGATCGCGGCGTCACTGGTCGGGGGTGAATTACATTTGGAGAAGAAGCGCCCGACCTGACCCCTCGCCCGATGGAACGCCTGGAAAACTCCCGCCTCGGCCTTGATTCCAATGACTGCTCAACATCGAATTTATACGACGAGTTTCGCCAGCGTTTATCCCCTTTATGTCGCGAAAGCGGAGAAGAAGGGGCGCGCCAGGTCGGAAGTGGACGCCATCATTCGCTGGTTGACCGGCTACACCCAGCGTCAGTTCGAGGGGCAATTGAAGAAGGGCAAGGACTTCGAAACGTTCTTCCAGGAAGCTCCGAAGCTGAATCCGTCGCGATCGTTGATCAAAGGCGTGGTTTGCGGCGTCCGAGTCGAGGACGTTCAGGAGCCGACCATGCGGGAAATTCGTTACCTCGATAAATTGATCGATGAGTTGGCGAAGGGGAAGCCGATGGAGAAGATCCTGAGGGTCTAGCCCGCCTATTTCATGCACGGGACGCCCGGTGAGGACACCGGGCCTACAAATACAGAGGCAGGCGCAATTGTAGGCCGCGTGCCCTCACGCGGCACACTGTCGCGGATTCAAGCTCAGTATGAAATATCCGGGTCTAGCCCGCCTTGATCATCCTATTGGCATCCAACCCAATGGAGAAGGGATGAGACGGTTCCTTACCGGGCGATGCGTCGCGCGAAAGCCTCCAGGCGGTCCAAGCCCTTCTCGATGTTTTTCATCGATGTGGCGTAACTGATGCGAAGGTAGTCGTCCGCCCCGAAAGCGATGCCTGGAACGGCGGCGACCTTTTCCTCCTCGAGCAAACGGGCGCAAAAGTCGGTGGAGCGGAGTCCAAGCTGTGAGATGTTGGGGAAGAGGTAGAAGGCGCCTTTGGAATTGACGCAGCGAATGCCGGGGATGCGGTTGAGTCTTTCGCAGGCGTAAGTGCGGCGTTTCGCGTATTCCTGCAGCCACGAATGGAGGTGGTCCTGGGGGCCTTCCAGAGCCGCCAGGGCGCCCTTCTGGGCGAAGGAGGTCGGGTTGCTCGTGCTATGGCTTTGGATGGCGTCGATGGCTTTGGCGATGGGCTCGGGAGCGGCGAGAAATCCGAGACGCCAGCCCGTCATCGAGTAGGCCTTGGCGAATCCATGCACAATGATGGTGTGGGCCTGGTGAACGGGGGAGAAACCGGCGACGCTATGATGCTCGGCGCCGTCATAAACGAGTTTCTCGTAGATTTCGTCGCTCATGATGAGCACCCCTTTTTCAATGCAGACGTCGCCCAGCGCCTGCAGCTCGTCCCGGGTGTAGAGTGAGCCGGTGGGGTTGCTCGGTGAATTGAGAATGAACAGGCGCGTGCGCGGGGTGATGGCGGCGCGAAGTTGGTCTGGTGTCACCTTGAATTCCGTCACGTCGGAAGTCGGCAGAATGACCGGAGCGGCCGCCGCCAGCTTCACCATTTCGGGATAGCTCAGCCAGTAAGGCGAAGGAATGATGACTTCATCTCCCTCCTGGCAGGTGGCCAGGATGACGTTATAGCAGGAATGCTTTCCGCCCGAGGAGACGATGATTTGGTTCGCCTTGAAATCGAGGCCGTTCTCGCGCTTGAACTTGGCGGCGATGGCTTGGCGCAATTCGGGAATGCCACTGCTGGGGGTGTATTTGGTGAAGCCCTCGGCCAAAGCCTTGACGGCGGCGTCCTTGATATGTTGCGGGGTGTCAAAATCGGGTTCGCCGGCCCCGAAGCCGACCACGTCGAGTCCCTCGGCCTTCATTTGCTTCGCCTTGGAGTCGATTGCGAGTGTTAACGAGGGCGCGAGCGAGGCGGCGCGATGGGATATGCGATAGTTCATAGCCGTGGGGCGCAGAGCATGGGGAGCGGGCTTCAGCCCTGCAAGAGCTGAATTCGGGATATCGAACGCGCCGGAAAAGGGCGGTTTACTGCATGGGCCAGGCCAATTCGAGCGTCTGGCTGTCGCGCAAAACCTTGGCGCGGATCAAGTCGCCTCTCTTCTTGGTCCGGAGCAGTTCGCCGAGCACCTGGCCCTCGGATTTGCGGGCGGAGGCGCCCTCGACTTCCACCAGAATGTCTTCCTTGCGGAAGCCTGCTTTTTTCGCGGCGGCATGTTGACCGTATTCACCTGCGTGCTTGACGAGCAATGCCATGCGGTCCGGCGCGAGACCTCGAGTGCGGCGGGCGGCATCGTCCAAGTCTTCCAGGAAAAGTCCGCCGGAGGCGATGCCGCGCAATTGCCAGGTTCCCACCCGGCGGCCGATATCCGAATGCCGGCGCCATCCGTTGGGCAATTGCAGGTCGGTTTGCTTTCGTTGTCCCTCGCGCGTGTATTCCACCGTCAAGGGTCCGCTCTCGGCCATGCGATGCAGCACCCAGCTCAGGTCCGCGGAGGAAGCGAGGAGTTGACCGGCTGCCGTGAGAAGGGTGTCGCCAGGTTGGAGTCCAGCCCGGGCGGCCCAGGACCCGGGAGTTACCGAGGCCAGGGTGGCTGCGCGATCGGGGGTTAAACTGAGCCCGAGGGTTTCAGGCTGCGGCCATGGATAAATCCATTCGTCCGGAATGGCTTCGCCTTTTTTGTGGTAGGTGTCCCGCACCGCGTCGTTGATCTGATGGCAATGAACGCAGCTGGGCACGACTTTTCCATTCCAATCCAATTGCAGACCGTATTTGCCGCTCAACCCGGGGATTGCGAGAGTGGACTTGTAAGGAAAAGTGCCGCTCTGTTTTCCGGCCAGGCTCGCTTTGTTTTCGGGATACTGGCGATGAGCCTCCAGGATGGATTCCAAGGTGGCTTTGAACCCGGAGACGGTCTTATCGTGTTCATCCTTCTAATGAACCCAGGATCCGTAACGCCCATAGACGGTGCCGTCCCCGTTGAAGAACACCGCGGAGAAGGAGAGGTCGAAATCGACTTGGAAGAGGGAAAGGTCGAGATCGTTGGCGTTGATCACCCGGACGCAGACAAATTGATCGAGGAGGGGAGAGAGCCCCGGGTCGTTGAGGACGCTGGCGTCGATGCCCGCGCAAGCGAGGCAGGGGACGCAGCGAAGCACCACCAGAGCCGGTTTTCCGAGCTGTTTGGCTTCCGCGAGTCCCTGGCGGTAATGGTTGTAGATCCAGCGCTTGTCATTCTCCATGGCAGCGCGGTCTCGGCGCACCGCGCCTTCACGGTCCTTGACGGATTCGGCCGGGCTGGAAATCGGGAAGAGCGGTGATGAGGCGACCAGAAACGCGAGAAAAAAAGCGCGAGGCGAAGAACCGGGGTTCATGACCAGAGGGCATGCTTCTGGGCGCGGAGAATAGCAAGCTTGCGGTGGCGCGCCGTGCATGCACAGGTTGTCGGTGATGCGCGCGACAGCGCCGGGGCGCGGCGTTCACGCCGCTTCAAGACGTGTCTTCAAAGGGGCATGGAAGGTTCAACGGGCAAGGGTGCTGCCAGGGCGAAGGCATTCACCCAGGGCGGGCCATGGAACGGGAGGAGATCGCCGCGGCCGATGGGCGCGAGCGGAAGCGCCGTGAACGGCGCGCCCCGATAACTTGCGGATGCACCGGTGGCGCGGTTCGGAAGCGCTGGGCTCGTCTGCATCGGCTCAGGCCGAATCCGTCAGCGGCTGAACGCGGGCGTCAAACGCTTCGACAAAGTCCTCCAACATTTTGGCCTGTGCTGCGGGCGTGATCGGCATGTATTTCCCGGTCGAAGTGGCCAGGATCGTGCCCGCTTCATTCCGAATGTCACCCTGGGCCAGGAAGAGGCGTCCGCGTTTATCTTCGGTCAGCTCTCCCCGCGCTTGCAGCGCGACTTGAGGAGGAACGGGCTGGAGATAGCGAACCGACATTTCGGCGCAATACGCGAGGCGTCGCGTGCGCACCCCGCATGCCCACACCATGACTTCGTCCAAGATGGTGGCGAGGATGCCGCCGTGAACCACGTTTTGGAATCCGCAGTGGCTCGGCTGCAATTGAAATCGAGTCACGACCTGGACACCGTCGGTTTCAAAGTCCAGGCGAAGGCCGGAGGGATTGTGCAGTCCGCACACGAAACAGCCGCGGGTATGGGGAAGTCGAATCATAAACTTCAGGGGTGTCGGGGAGGCGGGAAGGCGAGCATGGATTTTCGCGGGCCTCCGGCAAGTTGAATGGGAGAGAAAATGCAGTTTCTTTGGACGAGCCGTCGAGTTGGGTTGATCTCAGGGGTTGGACACCCAGTGGACCAGCAACCGGGCCAGAGCGGAGGGGTCGGGTACTTCATGGTTGTGCCCGTCAGGTAGAACCCAGCCGAAACCCTGGCCCCAGGCGGGACCGTTAACCACACAGGCATCGGTGAGGGCGGACTTCATTTGGTGCGAGGCCTTGGCGAGGACTTCCTCGCGCGTGCCGTCCACTTCGAATTTCCAGCCCACCAGACGGGCGAGGGGAAACCAGCCCCGAAGCCGGGGCAAAATTTTGGGGGCGGGTTGCAGGGTGAGGACCAGGTTCCCCTGGCGGGTGGGAATCTTGCCGGCATTCACCCGAATGCCGTCCTGGTCTTCGACCTGAGCGACCGAGTAATCGCAGAGGGCGGCAGCGTGGAAGACCGCGACATCGCGGCGTGGGGTGGATTCCGCCGCCAAGGCTTGGGCCAGCGATTCATTCGTATCGAATCGGATCAGGCGCACGGCTTCGAGGGGGTCGGGTGCGACGGCGAGCTGGCCTTTCAGGCAGGTGACTTCGTGGCCTGCGAGGGCGAAGGCGTTCGCCAAAGTCACACCCAAACGGCCTGTGGAAAAATTCGTGATGCGCCGCACCCGGTCAATGGGCTCGAAGCTGGGCCCGCACGTGACCAATATCTTCATGAGCGGATGACGTTTCGGGTCCAATGGGGGAGGAGGGTTGGAATGATTGTGTCGGGCAAAAATTGACACTGCAACCGGCAAGCAGGCAAGTTTTCCGGCTTCGGCAGGCGAACCCGGTGTTCGCCGCGATGGCATGCGAGTTTTTGGACAACCTTCGGAATTGGATGCGGGTGGGCGCGAGGTGTGCGCGGCCATCGGCATGTTCGACGGGGTTCATCGTGGCCATCAAGCGGTGTTGCAAGCCGCGAGGGATTTGGCCCGGTCCGGTGACGGACTGGCGGTGGTGGTCACCTTCGACCCACACCCGCGGCGAGTTCTGACACCGGAGCAAAGTCCGGCGCTCCTGCAATCGATTCCCCAAAAGCTCTCGGTCCTGGAGTCGTTGGGGATGGATGCCGTTTGGCTGATTTCGTTCGACTTGGCCTTCAGCCGCATTGAGGGATTGGATTTCCTCAACATCATGAAATCGGGATTTGGGAGGTTGAGGGCGGTTTTTTTAGGTTCGGATTTTCATTTTGGACACAAGCGTTCGGGCAATGCCACCGTGCTGGAGCGTTGGGGGGCCAGGGAAGGGGTTGAGGCATGCGCAGTGGCCTCCGTGTCCTGCGCAGGAGGGACGGTGAGCAGCACGCGGGTGAGGGAAGCCGTCTCGGGGGGGCAATTGGACGGGGCGGCGGCGATGCTGGGGCGTCCGTTCGAACTTGCGGGTTGGGTGCGCCGGGGGGATCAGGTCGGGCGCAAGCTCGGTTTCCCGACGGCCAATCTGGAGATTGAGGGAAGGGTGCATCCACCGCGGGGAGTTTACGCGGCCCGCTGCCGGCATGAAGGACGATGGCTCGGCGCGGCGGTGAACATCGGGTTGCGGCCCACGCTGACCGTGCCGACGCCGCACTTGCAGATTGAGGCTCACCTTCTGGACTGGGAAGGGGACTGCTATGAGAAGGAACTTCGGTTGGAATTCCTGAAAAGAATTCGGGACGAACAACGATTTGAAAGCACTGAGGAACTCCGGCGGCAAATCGCGTCGGACATCGAAGCCGTCCGGCGCTTGGTGTAATTTCGCAATGGCTGACAGAACGACGGGTTCCTTGCGAAAACGGCTGGCCGATGAGGAGCAACTTTACGATTAGGTGCTTCATGTCTGTTTGTCCCTCCAACTGACAAACCAGCCGCCCAGGCCAATCAGACCGACTGCGCAGCCCACGACCTGGACGAACAGCTTCGTATCGCTGTGCTGAATGTGAGAGCTACCAACGATGAGAATGGCGGCAGCAAGAACGACGATTGAGGCGCTGATGGCTTTCATACTGATTTCGCAGAACGTAAAGCTGACCGATGACGAGGAGCGCGCCAAGGGCGTGTGCCTTGGAACATGCGGCTGACCGCGCTCCTCGTCATTCGGTCCAGCGACTTGTTCGCCAATCCTCTCATGCGATCTCGAAGTAGTCAGAATCGAGCTTCTTCACCTCGTAGGTAGAAACGGACGTAACGCCAACACCGAAATCAATCATGAGGCGAGCCATGGTCTGCCCGTCGATCAGGATGATCTTCTTGTCGATCCGGGAAACGTAATCCTCGGCGTCACGGGAGAAATCCGACGTGGTGATAAAGATGCCCTTCTTGGCCCGCTGACCGTCCAAAGCACCAGCAAACTTCTGAATCTCGGGCCGTCCGATTGTCGCGTCCCACCGCTTCGCCTGGATGTAAATGATGTCCAAGCCAAGCCGATCCTCCTTAATGATCCCGTCGATGCCTTCGTCTCCACGCCGACCGATAGCCTGTCCTGCATCCTTTCGCGACCCGCCGTACCCCATCTTAACGATCAGATCGACCACGACCTCCTCAAACAGTGCTGGCTCTGATACTTTGATGGTCGAAAGGATCTCCGCCGCTAATTCTGATCTCAATCTGTCGTACGCGGACTCAAGTGCCTCGTGCGGCGTCTTGCCTACATCACCGGGAGCCACGCTAGACCCGTCAGTAGGCAATTCCTCCTTTTCGTGCCGAAGAGACTTGAACTCGAAGAACTCGGGAAAACGCTCCAAGAAATCGACGTCAATCGCGCCAGGCTTCTCGGCTATGACGGAGCAACCACGCTCCGTAATGGCGAGATAGCCGCGACGTGGCGATGCAAGTAGCCCCGCCTTCTTCATGTACGTCCGCGCCCAGCTAACCCGATTCTGAAATACCGTCTGCTGACCACTCCGCAAATACTCGTTCTTCTCCGCGTCTGTGAGCCGGAACTCACCCGCGAGCGCTGCTACCGCCTCCTTGAGCGGATGCTCTTTACCGTCCGCCGCAAAGCGCAGGAGTGGCAACATGCAAGCCTGATAGTCTGGTATGGGCATATGGCTTATGGCGAACAGTTCTGTGAGCCGCTAAAAGGCGGTACTATTGGAGATTGGAGGGGGGGCAGATGTCGGACTCTTCTTGCCCCTTGAATGATTGATATGCAAGCATTTGCACATGCTTTTGCCAAGGAAAAAGCAGAAAACAGACACCGCTCGTTCACAGTTTCACCCAGTGGAGCCCTCTTCCTTCCGAATCCCAATCTCCGGCTGCGTGAGCAACTGCGCGAAGTCATGCGATTTCATCAATACGCGCTGCGTATTGAAGATACCTACTGGTTCCGGATTCGCCGGTTCATCTTATTCCATAACAAGCAGCATCCCAAGAAAATGGGGCCTGCCGAGGCGCATTTGTTCCTCACTCATCTGGCCGCCCGCGAAAACGTTGCCGCTTCCACCCAGAACGCGTGCTGGCCGTGCTCACGGAGGAACTTGACCTGCCGGGGTTGAGCCATGCGAGTTGCAGGCTCCGAAGAGGCTCACCAATCCGAGCGCAACCCCGTTGGGGTTGGGATCGGTGGGAGGCCTTGTTCCCCGGGGTAGCCCAGCCTTCGCGGGCCAACCCCGGGCTGGAGGACAGAACGCAGTTGGCGTTCCCGCCTGGCCCCGAACTTCGCAGCTCAGTGACGAGTCGTCCAGCACGCCCGCCACAAAGAATCGAAACCGAGAGCTCTGCCCCCAGCGAACCTCTCGGCCCAACCACGTCGTTAAGCTGTCCACGATGAGGCGCCGTGAACGGCGCGGTCCGGATATGGCGGTCTCACACCTGGGGGAATTGCGCGGCAACCCGAGATCTCTGTCCCAGGGAACTTCTCCCCTCGACGTTTTCTTTGCGTCCTTCGCGTCCTTTGCGTGAGGA
>Ga0194132_10003422_pt1 | contig 28270 bp, 22 predicted proteins | sample TA2KigOf80mmetaG_FD_148612 | JGI IMG/M metagenome (GOLD analysis project Ga0194132, IMG submission 148612) | Freshwater microbial communities from Lake Tanganyika, Tanzania - TA2015054 Kigoma Offshore 80m | ecosystem: Environmental > Aquatic > Freshwater > Lake | place: Tanzania: Lake...
CCAATTCCGGCGACAGCGACTTCACGCCTTTGAGCACGTGATGCAGATGGGACTGCGAAAGGCCGAGCCGCCGCGAGAGTGCACGCTCGGTGAACTCCCCGTTACGGACCAGGGTCCGGAGGAGGCTGGCCAGGGATGCGAGCAGGTCCTGAAAAAGCAATCGATCGCCTCGTGATTTCTAAGGGGAATATAGCACGATTTATAATCAATATTCGCGATACTTAACGTTTCATAATGATGAGCAGGCCGGACGGCCATGTCCGTTCTAAATCAATCGGATACAGGCGGTCCGCGACGGTTCTGGCTGTGGAAAACCCTGTGATTATTCTGATGAAATCCTGAGGAAAAGCCTGTTTTGGCGTAGCATGGGCTCACAGCGGCGCCAAGACCGGCAACGGTTCACAGCCGCTTCTAGGACAAATGTGAAATGAACTGGACTCAGTCACACGACATGCTTCTTGCCACGCACAACTGTGCCCGTTGCCATGGTGCAGGCCGGATCCGGGAAAAAAAAGATCGCAGCATCTCTTGCGGATGCGTTTTCCGGAACATTTTCCGGTCATGCCTGCGGAGGTTCCGCCATTGTGTGGAAAGGAACAATCCCCCTTCGACCGTGCAATTGGAGCGCACCACCGGAAACCTCAGGAGAGCCTTCTACTCGCGAAGGATGGAGGAGTACGCCGCCGACTTCTACCTGGTCAGCCGGCGTGTCCTCACCCCTGAGGAATTCGACCTGTTCAAGTACCACTTCCTGTACGGCGCCGACCATCACCTGTGCTGCCGCCGGATGAACATCGAGAAGGGGAAATTCTTCCACGATATCTACCGAATTCAACAAACATTAGGGCGCGTATTCCGCGACCTTCAGCCTTACCCACTATTCCCGCTCGAGGACTACTTCCACAACGCCGGAAGCCTCAGCCTCGAGGAACTCCGCTCCACAATCCGTCTCGGTGAAGAAGAGGGTCCCAAGCCCTTGACGCCGCCGCTAGCGACCCCGCTCCCGAAGGCCGCGTAGCCGCTCGCAGGGTCCCCGGTGGCCTCCTACCCGGCCATGCGGGGACCCACCACTGAGTCCTCACTCATCGCGTCGGCCCAATAGGCGGCAAGATGCTCCCGCATCAAGTCCTCGGCGGAACGGCTGGTGCGTCCGCGAACAAAATCCGCCAACGGGCGATGCGGAAACAGTGCCACCGAGGAGCTATCCGCCACCTGCAGAGCGCCGTTGGCGAATACTGGGGCCACGAGCCCATTGAGCGTCCGCTCGAGGTACTCGTTGCCCGTAAGGCTCCAGATGGTCCGGTGAAACTCCTGGTCCAGCCGGACCTGGGTGATCCCTGGCCCCTTGCACGCCTCCAGGCGCCGCAACACCGCGCTCAACCGCGCCCAACCCGCGGCAGTCAGGCTCGCCTGGGCCTGCCGCAGAGCCTCGGCCTCCAGCACGACCCGGACATGGTTGATCTTCCGTATGTCCTCCATTTCGAGGTGGACCACGAACATGCCCCTCCGCGGAAGGTTCATCACCAGCCCCTGTTCCTGAAGTTGCTGGAGCGCTTCACGGATCGGCGCGCGGCTGATGTCGAGGTCACGCGCGAGCTGGCTTTCGTTCAGCCGCCGTCCCGGGAGGATCCTTCCCTGGAGGATTTCCTTGGCCAACAACTCGGCCACGCTATGCCGGATGGTCGGCGCGCTCGGCCGGAATGCGGTAAGGTTTCTTCTTGTCCCCACGACAGCGGGCATAATATCATTTCGGAGGAGGAAGCGCACGCCAGCCACAATTCAACACTCGATGAACACGGTTACCCTCGGTGAGGGGGGGACGCCTCTGGTCGAGAGCGTCCGCATTGGACCCTCCCTCGGACTGGCTCAACTCCTGTTCAAACTTGAATCCTGCAATCCGACGGGCTCCTACAAGGACCGCTTCGTCGCCGCCGAACTGGCACGTCTGTTGCGGATCGGTGTCAAGGCCGTCGTCGCGACATCGTCAGGCAACACTGGATCCTCGCTCGCCGCCTACTGCGCGCGTTACGGGATTCGTTGCGCCATCGTGGTCAATGAAAACGCGCCTTCGGGAAAGCTCGCCCAGATGCAGGCCCACGGGGCGCGCATCCTCCGCGTGCGCGGGTTTGTGGCCGACCCGCGCGTCACCCAGCAAGTCTTCACCGATCTCTATCAACTCTCGGCGCACTACTCGATTCCGCTCGTGGTGAGCGCCTACCGCCATTGTCCGGTCGGGATGGAGGGAGTCGAGTCAATCGGCGCGGAGTTGATGGGCCATGCCGAGCACATCTTCGTGCCCGTGGGCGGCGGCGGACTCTACACCGCGGTCGTACGCGGCTGCCAGAACCGGATGCGCGTGCATGCCGTCCAGCCAGCGCGCTGTTCAACTGTCGCGGCGGCGTTCCTTCTGGGAAGCGACGAGATCCGTCCCGTGCACAGCACGACTCAGATCAGCGGACTCGCGGTTCCCTTTGACATCGACGCCTCCACCGCCCTGCAACATCTGCGCGGCAACGGCGGACAGGCGTTCGCGGTCCAGGATGAAGAGGTCCTTGAGATGCAGCAGCGCATGCTTGCTGAAGAGGGCATCTACTGCGAACCGGCTGGCGCAGCGGCGCTGGCGGGGCTACGCGTGGCGATCGAACGGACCATCGTGAAGCGCCACGAGCGCGTGATCTGCCTGGTGACTGGTCACGGCTTCAAGGATCCTGACTCGATCGCCACAGCCGCTGACCAATATCCAGCCCGCCACTGCGACAATACTACGGTGATCCCTACGCTGCTCAAAGTCCTATGAAATTCAATCCCGCCGAGCTCGCCCGCGGAGCCATTCACCAGGAGTCGCTCGACCTGGGTTTCGCCCGCGTTCCACTGATCGTAGTCCGAGGGGAACAGCCCGGCCGCACCCTGGTGGTGACCGCCAATGTGCACGGCGACGAGTACGAGGGCGTCCGGGCGATCTTTGAAACGGTGGACGCGCTGAGCCCGGAATCGATGTCCGGCGACCTGATCGCCGTACCGGTCGTCAATCCGCCCGCATTCTGGAATACCACCCGCAACAGCCCCCTCGACGGAAAGAACCTGGCACGAATCTTCCCCGGAGACAGCGAGGGGACACCAAGCGAGCAGCTTGCGTTTCAGCTCGCGCACCAGGTCATCGCCCGCGCGGACTTCTATCTCGACCTGCACTCCGGCGGTGTCAAGTGGCGCATGCCATCCATGGCCGGCTACGACGCCTCCGATCCGCGCAGCAAGGCAGCAGCCTTGGCCTTTGGGGCTGAAGTGGTCTGGGGCCACCCGGAAGTGGCGCCGGGACGCACGGTGTCGTTCGCCAAATCCTGCGCGATACCGTTCCTCTACACGGAAGCGCGGGGCGCCGGCCGGATCGCGCCGGACGACCTCCAAATGATGAAGCGCGGAATCCGAAACCTGCTTCGCCACCTGGGCATCCTCGCGAGCCCGCTCGAAAAGGTTCCGATCAAGCTGCACCTGTTCGGCGAGGGCAACATCGAGCGTGGCATCAACGCGCCCTACGACGGATTCTTCATCCCGTTTGTCGACGTGCTTGACCGCGTCGAAAAGGGCCAGCCCCTCGGCCACCTGACCGACCTCTACGGCCGCACGCTCAGCAGCTTTGAGTCTCCTTGCGCCGGCATCGTCGGACTTCGGCGTGAGGTCCCAGCCGTCGAACAAGGCGAACCGCTCTTCCTGATCGCCGGCGAATTGCAGTAGACTCGCTTCATGCACCGGCGGCAGTTTCTCGTCTCCTCGGCCGCGGCGGCTCAGCTCGCCAGTCCGAACGAGTCCATTCAGCAATCGCGTGACATCGCGTTGAAGGTCCTGGCGCCGTCCAAACGCGACCTGGAACACGGCTTGGCGCTGCATTCGAGCTCGCTGGTTGTCGAATCGTACGGATTCATGCCCCGCGCGGCGTTGGATGGAGCGGCAGTGCGCCAGGCGATCGAGTCAGGAGCTTCGAACGCCGAGATCCAGGATCTGGTGGAAGATCACGGCATGACGCGCTATGTGACCAACGCCGCCGAGCAGCGGGAATATCTGGATGCCTGGCGCGCTTCGGGCGTCACTTGCATCTTGCAAAACGCGGGAGAAGAGGGCTCCGACCCGATGCGGCTGATCAAGCGCCTGGGCCGCTACACCTACGTGACGCACTTCCTGCGCGACCACGTGTCGCAGGCTGTGCAACCGTCCGACATTGATGCCGCCAAGGCCGCCGGCCGGCACTGCGTCTATATGACTGGCAACGGTGTCCCGGTGACGCAGTCCTGGGATTCGGTCGAGGAGGAGCTCCGCTACATCCGGATCTTTTTCCAACTCGGCGTCCGCATGATGCACCTCACCTACAACCGGCGCAACATGATCGGTGACGGATGCGGAGAGCCCGCAAACGCCGGCCTGTCCGATTTCGGACGCGCGGTGGTGGCTGAAATGAACCGGCAGGGCGTGATCCCCGATGTCGCCCACTCCGGGTGGCGCACCAGCCTGGAAGCGGCCAAGGCGTCCTCGAAGCCGATGGTGGCAAGCCACACGGCGGTGGATGCGCTGCACCATCACATCCGCGCCAAGCCCGACGAGGTGATCCGCGCCATTTGCGACACCGGCGGGCTGGTGGGCATCTGCTGCATCCCCAATTTCCTTGGCGGCGAGAGCAACATTGCGGCGATGCTCAACCACATCGACTACGTGGCGAAGAAGTTCGGTGATGATCATGTGGCGATCGGAACCGATGTCGCCTACACGTCGCGCAACGCCGCGTCCGAATCGGCGAAACTGCCGCGCAGGGGACGCCAGCGGACGCGGTGGGAAGCACTGTGGCCCCCGGGATCCTACGGCGGAAACAACACGCCGGAACAGGTGCGCAGCATGGCCTGGACCAACTGGCCGCTGTTCACCGTGGGCCTGGTCCAACGCGGCTACAGCGATACGAGTATCCGCAAAATCATCGGCGGCAATGTAATGCGCGTGCTACGGGCCAATTTCGACGGAGTCAGGATATGAAAAACATCGTATGCATTTTGCTGGCCGCGGCCAGCGCTCACGCGGCTTGGAAGACGGGCGCCGCGGCGGTCAACATCACTCCCAAGGAATCGATCTGGATGGCGGGCTACGCCGCGCGGACCAAGCCTTCGGAAGGGGTCCTGCAGGACATCTGGGCCAAGGCACTGGCAATCGAGGACGAGTCCGGCGCGCGGTCTGTGGTGGTGACGCTGGATCTGGTCGGGATCCGCAAGAGGATGGCTGACGATCTGGCGGAGACAGTGAAGTCGCGCCACGGGATTCCGCGCGAGCGGCTCTGGTTCAACGCCTCGCACACGCACAGCGCACCTCTGGTCGGGGACAGCGACACCTACGATCTCGGTACCTACAGCGAGGCTCAGGCTCCGGTGCTGAACCGGTATCGCGCGTTTGTGGCCGAGAGCATCTTGGCCGCGATCAGCAAGTCGCTGGGCAAGCTGGAGGCGTCGACGCTACACTTCGAGCAGGGGCTCGCCGGATTTGCGGTGAACCGCCGCCGTGTGGGACACCGCGAGTATCCCGGACCGGTCGACCACGATGTCCCGGTGCTCGCGGCCAAGAACACGCAGGGCGTGGTCACCGCGGTCCTGTTCGGCTACGCCTGCCACAACACGGTGCTGTCTGACTACGTGATCAACGGCGACTACGCCGGGTTCGCGCAGGAAGCGATCGAGCAGCGGTTCCCTGGCGCGGTGGCGCTGTTCGTGCAAGGCGGGGGCGCCGACGCGAATCCGCTGCCGCGGCGGAGCGTCGATCTCGCCAAGCGCTACGGAGTGACCCTGGCTGATGCCGTGACCGATGTGGTGAAGGGGAAGATGAAGCCGGTGGCGGGTCCGCTCAAGGCGGCGTTTGAATTTGCCGAGATCCAGTTCGCGGGTCCCGTCTCGAAGCAGGAATGGGAGCGCCGGGCGGCCGGCAATTCGGCGCAGGAAAAGCGGCACGCGGCGCGCATGTTGGGGATCATCGAGCGCGAGGGCAAGTTGCGCGAGACCTATCCGTATCCCGTGCAGGCGTGGCGGTTCGGATCCGGTCCGATGATCGTGACGCTGGGAGGCGAGCTGGTGGTCGACTACTCGCTCAAGATCAAGGGCAAGTTCGGATGGGACACAACGTGGGTGGCTGGCTATTCGAACGACGTGTTCGCCTATATCCCGTCGGTCCGGGTGTTGCGGGAAGGTGGATATGAAGGGGGCGGAGCGATGCTGTTCGGAAGCCTGCCCGGCCCGTTCGCCGAGGATGTGGAGCAGCGGATCGGAGCGGCGGTTGACCGGGTCGCGGGGGCGGTGCGTTGATCTATCTCGAGCTCGTGGGGTTCGGCGCGCTGGTCCCGGTGGTGATGTTCGGGATCATGATGTTGGGGCTGGTTCCCGTGTTCGCGGCCGTATTCGGGCTCCCGAAAATCCTCAAGCGGGAGTGGACGCCGCCGTGGTACCTGGTTCTGATTCCGGCAGTGTTGGCGCAGGTGTGGTACGCGGCCTGGGCGGTGTGGCGGGTTGGATCGGCGGGTGGCGGCGCGCTGTACGGCGTGGCGGTGGCCGGAATGCTGATCGCCGGCGTGGTAACGGATCTGGCGCTTCGTAAGATGGGCGAGGCCTACAAGGATTACCGGATCTCGGCCGCGGTGACCGCCGTGGCCGTAGCGTGCTTTGTGGTGTTCCTGTCAGCGCCTGATCACGCGCGGCGGCCCGCGGAGATCTGGACCCTGTTCCTGGTGGGGTCGCTCGAGGCGATGTTCAACTAGCGCGAAGGAGTATTCTAATATTCATGGGTGCCCTAGCGATCCCCCGATTGTCCGTTGAAGAGTACCTGGCCCTTGATCGCGAGACCGAAGCGCGCGCGGAGTACCACGATGGCGAAATGTTCCCCGCGCTAGCGGCCACATGGCAGCACGGGACGATCATCATCAATCTCGGCGGAGTCCTGATGAGTCGCCTGGACGAAAAGCCTTGCACGGTGGTAGGGGCTTCCAGTCGCGTGCAGGTGGAGCCCAAGAGGTTCGTATACCCCGACCTTTTGGTGTTTTGCGGCAAGCTGCAGTTCAACGACGGCATGACGGATACGATCGCGAATCCGAAGGTCATCATCGAAGTGCTGTCGCCGTCAACCGCCGCCTACGACTACACCACGAAGTTCGCATGGTACCGGAAGCTGCCTTCGTTGGAGGAGTACGTTCTCGTCGAGCAATCCGGGTATCGGATTGACGTGTTCCGCCGCGGCGATGGAGGGCAGTGGATCCTGACCAGCTTCGAAGGCCCGGATGCGGTCGTGAGGTTCGAGTCGCTTGGAGTCGGGGTTCCGATGGCGGACGTGTACAAGAAGGTGCTAGAGCTTCCAGGCTTCGACCGGCAGACTGCTAACCAAGCGGCTCGAACGCCAACTCCGTCGTAATCGCAATCGCCGGCTTGAGAGTCCGGTAAATCGGACACTTGTCCGCGAAAAAGCCCATCACCCGTTCCGCCGTGTCCCGGTGCTGCTCCTCCGCCTTCAGCCGCAACACGACATGGATCCGCTTAACCACCAGCACGCCCTCTTCCTTCTCGATCTCACCGGTACCCTCCGCCACCAGCCGTCCTTCACCTGCCGGAATCTGACGCGCCTCCAGCGCGCCTCCAAATGTCCCGCACAGTCAACCCGCGGCCGAGGCCACCAGGTAGTCGATCGTGGTCGCGTGGACCGGGAACGCGCCCGGTGGAACCTTATAGTGCTCCGCTACCGCACCGTGGACACAGAACGAGACCGGCTCCGTTTCACCTGGAATCGTGGCCCGGCGAAGTGGACCCTTGATCCGCTCCACGCGCGTCCGCGAGTGATAGACAACATCTGCCATGCCTGCTATTTTCGAACGGCGGCCAGGTTGAAGTCCACCGGCATCTCGTTCTTGGTGCCGATCGCCCCGAGCGCCGCCGAAGGTGGCTTCAATCCGTAGTCGCGCAGCTTCACCTCCGACTTCCCGGCGAATTCGAGGCTTCCGTCCGGCCGGGGTTTCACGGTGACGTTCACCGTGACTGGCTTCGCGATTCCCCGGATCGTCAGCGTGCCCTGGACTACAAACCCGTCACCCGACTTCGATGCCCCGGCCGCCCGGAACTGCATCTGGGGATGCTTGGACACCTCCAGCATGTCCGGCCCAATCGCCGTTTCGGTGACCTTGCGCAGGTCCTTCTCGCCGATCCAGGTGTCCTTGCACACGATGCTTGCCGACTCAATCGTCAGATCCACCGCCGATTTCTCCGGAGCCGCCGCGTCGTACTGAATCGTTCCGCCGTACCGCTCGAACACGAACAGATGCTTCTTGCCCGACATCAGCCCCGTCTTGGCCACCTCCAGGGCGAACCTGGTTCCAGCCGCTGGCCGGATCTCGTAGGTCTGAGCGGACAGCCCTGACGCCAGGGCCAGCAGGATCGATATGCGCATCGTCATGCCACCTTTGGTTTGGATTCAATCTGGACCAGTTTCGTACCCGCCACCGGTTGGAACGACAGCGTGTCCATCGGACAAACCGTCACGCAGATGCCACAGCCGATGCACGAGGTCCCGTGATTGTTGAGGACCTCCTGCTTCAGCGCGAAGTTCATCACGTCGATCCCCACCTGGCAGTTCCGGGTGCACTCTCCGCATCCGATGCACTTGTCGTTGGAATGGATCGCGAAACGGCTCACCCGGAATCGCGAGAACGCCGCGCTGTAGAGGTGCATCAGCTTGGCCAGGGGACACCAGTAGCGGCACCAGACCTTGCCGCCGAGGAAGGGATAAAGGGTTACCGGAATGATCCCCACAAGCCACAGGTCCGCGATCAGTCCGTACCAGCCGAGCGCCGTATCCGCGTTGGTGCGGAACAACTCCACCGTATCCCGCAGAAGTGCCATCAATGTGACCGCGGCGGCGGCGATCAGCACGGCCATGTTCATCCATTCCCACTTGACCGACGTGCGTCCCTTCGGAGCCAGGTGCCTCCAACGGTCGCCGAAGGTTTCCGCCAGTCCACCGCAGCCGCAGATCCAGGAACAGTAGCGCTTGCCGTGGAACAACGCGAACAGAGGCAGGATCCCGAACGTCAGAAGCACGCCCCACACAACCCAGATCTGATGGGGCGAATTGAGGAACGTATGGAGGAACAGCGGCCAGGCGTAGATGATCCCATAGGATCGCCACGCCTGATCGGCAAAAACCGGATCCTTGGCCAACTGTCCCACCCATTGGTACTTCACTGCGTACTGGAACAGAAACTCGGGGACCAGGAAGAAGAAAATCCACTGGAACGCGATCAGGCTGGTGTAGCGCCAGATCTGGAACCGGTCCTTGCGGTCGAATCCCCAGCGCTTCATCGCCTGGATCCCGAAGACTGTCATGAGCGCCGTGTAGAGGACCGTGTACCAGAACGACACGGGACGGTCGAAGAACGAGAACGCATGATGGCCCCAGTCCTTAAAGGGCCAAAGCTCGCTGCCTGCTCCCCGCTTGACGCCGTAGATGGTGTAGCAGATCAGGAACGCGGCCAGCAGCAACGCGTACCGGCCAACGGACCACTCATTTTCGAGCTTCAACCCGAGCGACTTGAGGAAATCCGTGGGCAGCTCGGCGCCTACCAGCACAAAGGCGTGTTGGTAGGGAAGCTCGCGGACCGCACCCGCGGCCTCGATCGCGCAGGTCCGTTCACCGAAGCTCTTGACCTTCGAGTTGTAGATTACCTGGACCCGGCCCGCGTCCACGGCTTCCCGCAGCTTCCGCTCGTTGTCTTTGAAGACCCGGGACAGCTCCGGTCCGCGGTAGGACAGCGTCACGCGGTTCCGCTCGGCGAGTGTGACCGCTGCCTCAACGGCGCTGTTGCCGCCTCCCACCACGAGTATGTCTTCGCCCTGGTAGTGGCCCGGGCTGTAGAGGCGATGGTAAACCTGTTCGCGGTCCTCGCCGGGAACGCCCAGCTTTCGCGGATTCCCGCGCTGGCCCGTGGCGAGAATCACGCGCCGTGCCGTGTAGGATTCCTTCGGTGTCGTGACCGTGAAGTGGGCATCCTTCTCACGCCGGATGCCGGTGACGCCTTCCTCCGAGCGGACGTTCAGCTTGTTGTCGCGGATGATCTGATGCCACCGCGTCAGCAAGTCCTCTTTCCGGGCGCCGTCGAGCCAGAGCTTGCCCTTGGGCGGACGCGAATCGGGTTCGGCATAGACCCACTTGCCTTCCGGGAAATCCTCGATCGTATTGGCGACCTTGTTCTTTTCGAGCACCAGGACCCGCAGGCCCTTGTCCTGTGCCACTAGCGCCGCATTGAGTCCAGCCGCGCCCGCGCCCACCACGATCACGTCCCACGCGCCGGACTTCGAGGTCCGCGCATCCGGCAGGGAGGCGATGTGCTCAGCGACGTTGTTGCCGTGCTCCATGGCCAGCTTCACGACGGGCGCGCCGGACAGGTCGCCGATGATGAACAGATCCTTAACGTTGCTCTCGAAGTCGTCCCCCACCACCGGCCGGCGGCTGGACATGTTCGCGCTGTCGAGGATGGCCTGGATCACGGGACGGTCTCGGCGCGCGCGGTGGGGATCATGGCGGCTCCGCAGCGGAGGCAGGCGGTGGCGGCGGGGTGATTCAGCGAGCCGCATGCGGGGCAGGCTGCCGGATCACGCGTGGACGCGATCTTGGCGAGTCCTGCCGGCACAGCCGCACGGGGTTTGAACATCAGTCCAACCACAGCGGGAGGGAAGGCGAGTCCAGCGAAGAACCACTTGGATGGCGCGAGTCCACGGTTCATCGCCAGGTAGGAACAAAGCGCGCCTGACACGATCGCCAACAGGACCCAAGTCCCTACCCACAGGTATCCGGCGCCCATGGCCACGGGCTGCCGGCCCGTGAACAACATGCCTTCCGGTTTGTAGCGGGCCAGGTACACCAGCGGTTCGCGGAGAAGCTCCTCGCGCATCTCCCGCATCACGGCCAGCCGCTGTCCATCGATCAGGAACGCGACGTCGTCCTTGGTGAGCCGCGTGTTGCAGACGACACAAGTCTCGCCGTCGCGGGCGGCAAAAGGTCCCTCGATCTTCGGGGCGGCGAAGATGGGGAGGGCAGCGAGGATTGCCAGGTACCGCATGGGATCAACGTATGGAGTCGGGCTCTCCCCTATTTTATTCCCGGCGCGGATGGGAACAGTTGACACTCGTCGCTTGCGATATGATCGAGAGGACACCGATGTACTCCCGCCGCCAACTCCTCGAGCGGACCTGCCTCGGGTTCGGAAGCATGGTCCTCGCCGACTTGCTGCGAGGCGCCCCCGAGGCCGCCCACAACGACCTCAAGGCGCGGCGCACGCACTTTCCACCAAAGGCGAAAGCCGTCATCCAACTGGTCCAGAATGGCGGGCCCAGCCAGATGGAGCTGTTCGACCCCAAACCCGAGCTCGCCAAACGCGCCGGACAGCCGCTCCCCGGCGGCGTCGAGATCCACCAGCCGAACAACGTCAACACGCTTCTACCCTGTCCATTTGAGTTCCGCAAACACGGTCAATGCGGAATGGACATCTCCGAGATGCTGCCGCACATCGCGGGCATCGCCGATGACCTCTGCTTCATCCGCAGCATGCACACCGAGCACAACAACCACCTCGAAGGGTTGAACATGCTGCTCACGTGCAAGATCTTTCCCGGCCGGCCGGTGATGGGAGCCTGGATCAGCTACGCCCTCGGAACGGAGAATCAGAATTTGCCGGCCTACATCGTGCTGCGCGATCCCACCGGATACACGATTGGAGGCAAGCAGCTCTGGGCGAATGGATATCTGCCTGCCCTCTATCAAGGCGTCGAGTTCAGCATGAAGGGTGCGCCGGTCCACCACCTGAATCCGCCGGAGAAGCTCGCGCCCGGCACGCAGCGCGCCACGCTTGACCTGCTGGCCAAGATGAACGAGCAGCACCTGGCTGAGCATCCGGGCGAGACCGAGCTCGAAGCCAGGATCCGCAATTTCGAGCTCGCCGCACGGATGCAGTTGGCGGCGGGCGAGGTTCTCGATATCGCGAAGGAATCGGAAGCCACCAAGAAGCTCTACGGAGTGGACGATCCGAAAGCCGGTCCCTATGGCTTGCGGTGCCTGATGGCCCGGCGTCTGGTCGAGCGAGGCGTGCGATTCGTGCAGGTGACCACGAGTCCCGGCCAGCCGTGGGATCACCACAACAACATCAGGCGCGACATGCACAAGATCGCCACGGAAACCGACCAGGGATCCGCGGCGCTCGTCCAGGATTTGGCCAGCCGCGGACTGCTCGACAGCACGATCGTCATGTGGGCCGGGGAGTTCGGACGCCTTCCCACCACCCAGAACGGCGATGGACGCGACCACAACCGGAACGCGTTCACCATCTGGTTCGCGGGCGGCGGTTTCCGTAAGGGCTTGATCCACGGCGAGACGGACGAATTCGGGTACAAGTCGGTAGTCAACCGCGTCGCCGTGCCCGACATGATCGCCACCGTGCTGCATCAGTTGGGCCTCGATCACCAGAAGGTCCGGTATCCGCACGGGGGACGTTTGGAAACTCCGTCCGACGTGACCGTGACCGGCGCCAAGCCTGTGATGGACCTGATCTCATGAAGCGGCTGGCGATCCTCTGCGTTGGCGCCGCGGCGTGGGCGGCCGAGTCCCCGCGGTTCGAAAAGGATGTTCTGCCCATCCTGACCAAGTATTGCTTCACGTGCCACGGACAAAGCTCCCCGAAGCTCGGGCTCGACCTGCGAACCGCGGCGTCCGCGCTCAAGGGAAGCCACAACGGTCCAGTTGTCGTGAAAGGAAAGCCCGGCGACAGCCTGCTTTGGAAAAAGGTGTCCGAGCGGAAGATGCCGCCCGCCATCTACGGACAGAAGATCCCGGACGCGGATCTGGAGACCATCAAGTCCTGGATCTCGGGCGGAGCGCTGTTCGACGCACCGATCGGGGATCCCGCACGCAACGGAGCCGAGCAGCGCGCACGCTTTGAACGCGAGCTGCATCCCATCTTCGCCGCCCGCTGTGTCCAATGCCATGGCGGGGACAAGCCAGCCGCCGGACTCAGCCTGAAGTCGATGTCCGACGTTCTCAAGGGCGGGACAAACGGTCCGGTGATCATCGAGGGATTCTCCGAGCGGAGCCTCTTGGTGCGCCGCGTGGCGAACCAGACCATGCCTCCTGCCGGAGCGGGCAAGGTGCTCAGCGAACAGGAAGTCCGTGCGATCCGCGAATGGATCGACCGGGGCAACTTCGCCGAGTCCGTCGCGATGGACTCCGCGGAACGCCCGTTCACGCCCCTCGAAGCACCTGCGGTCACGCCGGAGCAGCGCAAGTTCTGGGCGTTTCAAAAGCCCGTGGCCGCGCAGGTTCCCGCGGTGAAGGCGAAGGCGCGCGTGCGGACACCGGTGGACCGGTTCCTCCTCGCGAAGCTCGAATCCAAGGGACTCTCGTTCTCCCCCGACGCGCCGGAGTTGAAGCTGATGCGACGGGCCCATTTCGATCTGACAGGACTTCCGCCGTCGCCCCAACAGATCGCCGAATTCATCGCCGACACCCGGCCCGGCGCCTATGAGCGCCTGCTCGACCGCCTGCTCGAATCTCCCCATTACGGCGAAAAATGGGGGCGGCAATGGCTGGACGCGGCGGGCTACGTCGACACCACAGGCAAGGATTTCAATCCGGTCAAAGCCGAATACGCCGACGGCATGTGGCGCTACCGCGACTACGTGATCCGCTCGTTCAACGCGGGCAAGCGATGGGACCGCTTCCTCACCGAGCAGATCGCGGGAGACGAACTCATCGACTGGCGCAGCGCGTCCAAGTTCACGCCCGAGATCACGGATCTGCTCGCGGCAACCGGATATCTGCGTACCATCCTCGACATCACCGAAGAGGACATCAGCAACCTGCCCGTTGAACGCTACGAAGCGCTATTCAAGCTTGTCGATAAGGTGTCGAGCAGCACTCTCGGACTCACCGCCGGATGCGCCCGCTGCCACAGCCACAAGTTCGATCCGATCTCGCAGCGCGACTACTACCGGTTCCTGGCGCTCTTCACGACTTCCTACAATCCAACCGACTGGCTGCAACCGCAGAACCGCCACCTCTACACCGTGTCGAGCCAGGACAAAGAGGTGATCGACCGGCACAACAAAGAGATCGACGCGCCATTGGACGATGTCAAAAAGCGGATCGCGGCGATCCGCAAGCCGTTCGAGTCGCGCGCCCTCGACGCCAAGCTGACGCGCGTGCCCGAGGCGATCCGCGCGGACGTGAAGCTCGCCATCGAGAGTCCGGCTGACAAGCGCGACGAAGTTCAGAAGTACCTGTTCAACAAGTTCAACGTGGACCTCAAGGTCGCTCCCAAGGAAGTTGAAAAGCTGCTCCCGGAAGCGGACAAAGCCCAAATCGCGAAGCTTGACGCAGAGGCCGGGGCCCTCGAGGCAAAGAAGACCAAGCTGGAAAAGATTCAGGCACTGTGGGATGTCGGCGCCCCACCCTCGATCCGGCTCCTGCAGCGGGGAAGCGCCGATGCTCCGGGTCCGCGCGTAACGCCGGGGTTCTTTGAAATTTTCAGCGGAATGGGCCCGCTCGACGCCGTGAAGCCCAAGGAGACACAAGGCGCGACCTCAGGAACACGGCTCGCATTCGCGCAGTGGCTTACCCACCCGGACCATCCGCTGACGGCGCGCGTGATCGTCAACCGGATCTGGCAGGGACACTTCGGCACCGGGATCGTCGCCACGCCGGACAATTTCGGATCCATGGGCGCCGCGCCCACCAATCAGGATCTGCTCGACTACCTTGCTACCGACTTCGTGAAGCACGGCTGGCAGGCAAAGCGCCTCCACAAGTTGATCATGATGTCGACAGCGTACCGCCAATCCTCGCGCCAACTCGGCCAGCCCTGGCTCGAGAAGGCGCGGACCGAAGATCCCGACAACCAGCTCCTCTGGCGCATGCCGCTCCGCCGCCTGGACGCCGAGACCCTGCGCGACTCCATCATCGCCGCCTCCGGCAAGCTTGACACCACTGCGTTCGGACCGCCGATTCCACTCGAGATGCGCACGGACGGGCTTCAAGTGGTGTCCTCGAAGGAGCCCGAATCGGCCAAGTGGCGGCGCAGCGTGTACGTCACCTCGCGGCGCACCTATCCGCTGAGCTTCCTCGGCGTGTTCGACTATCCGGTGATCGACACCAATTGCACCCGCCGTGTGCCGTCCGCTACTCCGCTCCAATCGTTGACGCTGCTGAACGACGATTTCGTGTGGAACGCGGCGGCCGCGCTCGCTGAGCGTGCTGGAGGTGACGTCGAACGCGCCTACCTGCTCACCCTCGCGCGCAAGCCGACTCCACAGGAGCGCGACATGGCCGCCACGTATCTCCAATCGAACCCGTTCAAGAGCTTCGCGCAAGCGCTGCTGAGCTCCAACGAGTTCCTCTATGCCGATTAGGGCGCTCGCGGCCCTGGTCATTGTTCCCTGGCTGTGTGCCCAAGATGCCGAGGCTCTCTACCGGCGCGGCGTAACGCATCTTCGCGCCAAGAAATTCGCCGAGGCCCTCGCCGACCTCAGCGCCGCCGCGAAACTCAAGCCTGCCGAGCCCGTGATCCGGGTGGCGCTGGCCCACGCCAGGCTCGAAACCGGAGACACAGCCCAAGCCCGGACAGCCGCCGCGGAAGCCCGCGCGCTTGGCGCCAGCCACCCGGATCTTTCCCGGGCACTGGCTGCCTTCCACCACCAGCTCGCTCTCCATCTCCGCCGGGCGCGCGATCCGGCCGGCGCGGTGGCCGCCTGGCAAGACGCGATCGCGCTCGCGCCGCGGGATCCAGCCTATTACGCCGCGCTTGCCGGACTGTTTCTCGACCACCGGACACCTGAGCCCGCCGTCGCCATCCTCGAAACCGCCACCGCGAAGATTCCTGGCAACGCGGAGTTGTTGCGGCTCCTCGGCCTCGCCCACTACTCCGCCGGAGCGATGGACCCTGCGGTGGCAGCATTCCTCCGGTTGATGGACACGGCCCCTGATTCCGAGGACAGCTACACTCCCGTCGAGACGCTGCTCCCGGAAGCCGGCGCCCGCCTCCCCGCGATCCTCGAGCGTCTCCGGAAGTTCGTCGCCTCGCACCCGGCGAGTCCGGTGGGACATTTCCTGTTGGCTCAGGCTCTGGCCGCCGGCTCCCCTGGCCTAAGCGAAGTCGAGGAGCAGTTGCGCGAAGCGATCCGCGCCGAGCCCAAGTTCTGGCCCGCCCACTTCGAGCTGCACAAGCCGTTGCTCGCCCGCGGAGAGACGCGTGCCGCCCGCGAATCGCTCGAGCGCGCGGTGAGCCTGAATCCGGACTACGCGCCCGCCCGCTACGCGCTTGCCCAAGTCTACGCGGCGCTCGGCGACCGCACCCGCGCGGGGAAGGAACGGGCCGCCCATCACGAGCTGTTGTCCCGCGCCCGGCAAGCCGCCCAGGCGCGCCAAGCAGAGATGCCGCCCCTGCCGTACCAGATCCGGAAGTAGCTACCGGCGGAATGCCCGGCGTGCCGTCACTCCGGCCCCTTTGCGAACGCTGATCCTGTGATTGGCGGGCACATCCGTTAGCGATTCAGTCGTCCCATCGGGCCACGTGATCCGGACCCGGTCCGCCGACTGGGCACTCCCCAGTCCAAAATGCAGGGCCAGATCCGAATGCGACGCGTAGCTGCCACCGCTCCGCACTTCATCCACCTGTGTCACTCCGCCAGCCTCCACTGACACCCGTGTTCCGATCGCGCCCAGGTCCAGCACCATCGCATTGCCAGCCGGGGCGTGGTTCTTGAGAACGCTCGGCGGCGCGTTCATGTTCACCACCACGGCCTCGACCGTTCCATCGCCATCCAGGTCGCCCGTCGCAAGTCCGCGCGAGGACCAGGGCTCGCGCAACGCCGCGCCCCCGCGCCCAGTGACGTCCACGAATACCTTCCCGGCGTTCCAATACAGCAGCTTCTCCTGCCGGAACCGCTCGCCGGACTTGCTGCCCTCGATCTCCGGATAAATATGTCCGTGCGCCATCAGCAGATCCTTGCGCCCGTCTTGATCGGCGTCGAGGAAGCTCACTCCCCAGCCCACGTACTTCGTGTGGATCCCCAACCCCGCCGCGAACGTCGTGTCGGTGAAGAACCGCTCGCCGTCGTTGTGATAAAGCGTTGGCGTCTCATCCATGAAGTTCGTCTTGACGATATCGATCCGCCCGTCGTTGTCGTAGTCACCGGCGGCGGCTCCCATGCTGCCCTGCTCCTGTCCCGCCTCGCCGTACGCCGCCCCGGCCGGGACCGCGATGTCGGCAAACGTACCGTCGCGCTGATTCGCGTACAGGATCCCCGGCGTCGAATCGCAGGCCACATAAATATCAGGCCAGCCGTCGGCATCGAAGTCCGACACCGCCACGCCCAGCCCGTAGTGCAGCCCGGCCAGCACGATCCCGGCCTTCTTCGACACATCCGCGAACCGCCCGCCGCCCACATTGCGATACAGCGCGTTCACTCCGGTACCGAATCCCCGCGGACCGCAAAACACCGCCACCCCCTTCCAAAAACAAAACGGACTCGCTCCCGGAGCGGCTGCCTTCCCTAAATCGAACGCCACGTAGTGCGACACGAACAGATCCAGCGCCCCGTCGCGATCGAAATCCAGAAACGCGCACCCCGTCTCCCACCGCACCGGCCCCGGCGCGAACCCTGCTTCACGGCTCACATCCCGGAACGTCCCGCCACCCGAATTCCGGTACAGGCTGCCCGCCTCGCCATAGTAGGTGACGAACAGATCGATCCGTCCATCGTTGTCGTAGTCCCCCGCGCAGACTCCCTGTCCCCAACCCGTACGCGTGATGCCGGACTTGGCGGTCACGTCGATAAACCCGGCACCACTCTGATTGCGGTACAGCCTGCTGACCGGACCGGCCGCCAGATCCAGCCGCGTCCCATTCACGAAGAACAGGTCCGGCCAGCCATCCTGGTCGAAATCACCAACCGCCACCCCGTTCCCGGTCATCTCCAGGATGTAGCGCTTCTTCGCCTCGCCACCGTAGACGTTCGGCGCGGCCAGCCCCCACGCAGCCGCCACATCCCGGTAATCAATCGCCGGAGCCGGCGTCCCCGCCTTCACCGCCGGCGGCCGTGCCGTGACCCGGACGCTGCTGCCCATCCCCTGCGCCCAGGCCGGACATCCGGCCAGCGCCAGAACGGGCAGCAGCCGGCCTGCCATTAAAACGAGAACTTCAGCGCGAACTGCACCAAGCGCGCGTTCACCGTGGTGCTCCGGATCAGCCCGTAGTTCGGCGAATCCAGATCCAGCGTCGGATCCCCGAAATTCGCATGGTTGAAAAGGTTGAACGCCTCGGTCCGGAATTGCAGCGCATAACGCTCGGTCACCTTGAAGTCCTTGAACAGGGAGAAATCGAGGTTCCATTGCCCCGGACCACGGAACATCCCGCGTCCCGAGTTGCCGAACGTACCCGCTGGCGCGCGGGTGAACGCGGCCGGATTGATGTAGAAGTCGAGGTTCTGCTTCGTCGATCTGCCATTCGCGTCCGAGTTGCGGAGCGGAACCCCCGCGTTCACGTTCGCGAACAAGTTCGTAGCCGTTGTCGAAATCGTGGATCCACCGATGCCTCGCCCGCTGTCCCGATTGGTCACCGTCAGCGGAGTCCCCGACTGAGCCACCAGGAATCCGTTAATCGACCAGCCGTTGAGGAGCATCTTCCCAGCCGCGTTCTGGAAGTGGTTCGGCAAGTCGTGGTTGAACACGAAGCTCAGCCGCTGCGGCCGGTCGAACGTCGCCGGTCCCCTGGCGCGCGACCAGTCATTCCACGGCGCTGGCCACAAGGCGGTGAAGAACCGGGAGCCTTCATTGCCGTTCCCGATCGTCTTGGAGATTGTGTAGGCGAGCTGGAAGTTGGTCTTGTTGACCCGCTTCTTCAGCGTCGCCTGGAACGAGTGGTAATTGGAATCCCCGTTCTGCGCGGTCACCAGCAAGTCGCCGAATCCCAAGTATTGACGCTGCAGCCGGACTCCGGATGCCAGCGGAGCGCCTCCTACCGGAACGAGCGGATTGAAGTTCCGCTGCGCCATCAGGTGCGTACCCTTCGTGCCCACGTACGCCGTTTCGATCAGCGTGTTGCCCGGCAGTTCCCGTTGGATCGAGAAGTTGTACTGCCATGCGTTGTCGGTTTTCACCTGCCGCTCTGTCCCGCGGACTGACCGCTCTTCGGTAACGCTCACCGGGAACGGCACCAAACCCGGCTTGTGTCCCGGATTCAGGTACGTCCAGTTGTCGGCAACGTTGGGCGTGCACAAGACCGCCCTTGAGCAAATTCCGGTGACCTCGGTGTAGGTCGGCGGATTCTGGAACGCCTGTTGCGCGATCTGCCCGGTGCGCAGGTCGAAGTACAGACCGGCTCCGCTGCGGACCACCCACTTGTCTCCCAGACGCCAGGCGATTCCCAGCCGCGGCATGAAGTTGTTAAAGTCGCCGTTCAGCGTATTGTTCGGAACGCCGTCAATCCCACCCTGGACGAGCCCCGTGCTCGCCATCGTGCCGTCAATCCCGCGGTAGCGGTCAGGCCAGAAGTTGAGCATGTTCAGGTTGTAGGCCGCGGCCTGGAAATCGGCCTCGTAGCGGACGCCCCAAGTCACCGTGACGTCCTTGTTCAACTTCCAGTCGTCATTGATGAAGAAGCTGTGCAAGTGGCTCCGCAGCTTCAACTGGCCGCCAAGCTCGACAACATCCGCCGCGCCAAACGTCTTGGTGAACGGCAGCGTCAGCAGGAAGTCCGCGTACTCGTCGCCCCGGGCTCCGCCCTGGCCGGTCCCGATGTTCTGGAACTGCCAGCGCCCCCGGCTCTGCAGGTTGTTTTGAGGATTCAGCAGCGCCGCTTGCGTCTCGCCGCCGAACCGGAAGTTATGCTTCGACTTGGTCCAGGTGAACGTCGCCCCGCCCGTGTACCGGTCAATGTAGTCGGACCAGTGCTGGTCGTTGCCGAAGTTGATGTAGTTGGCGATCTCGATCCGCGGCATGCCCGAAGCCGTGCTCGCATTCGTCACGCCCTGGATCGGATTCAGTCCAAGGCTCGCGGGATCGGTGCGGTTTTCGCCAAACGTGAACTGATCCGTGTAGTCACCGCTGAACCGGGTCTCCATGATCAGGGAGGGCGAAAACATGTGCGTGTGCGCGATACCCCAGGTGTGCTTCTGGCGATTGGCGAAATTCCCGAAGCCCGGCAGCCCCTTTCCGAACGGCGCAAGATCCTTCTGGAAGCTCTCAAACCACCGGCCGTTGAGGGTGTCGCGGTCGCTGAACCGGTGGTCAATCCGGACCGTGTACTGATTCAAGTCGGTCGGCTCACTCTGGAAAGCCTCGAAATTGCTCGCCGAGCCATCGGACAAATTCGGCTGCGGGAAGAACGTCTCGGAGATCCGCCTCGAAGTCGCGTTGATCCGCGACGCCGGGATCGTGTTATTCGGGAACAGGGCGCCGGCCTGTGGATCGAAAAGAGGCACCGGGAACACGCCGGTCCGCTGCGCGGCGGTTGGCGTCCGGACGCGAAGGCGCGCTCCGCCTCCGTTGCCATTGCGCTGGCGCGAGCTCTCCCACCCGCCGAAGAAGAACGTGCGGTCCTTGAGGATCCGCCCGCCCACGTTTGCGCCGAACTGATTCTGCTTGTTCGGCCGGCGCACCGGGAAAAAGAACGGCCTAGCGTTCATGTGCGTGTTGCGCAGGAACTCGTATGCCGACCCATGCAACTCGTTCGTCCCGCTCCGCGTCGTCACGTTGATCACCGATCCCGAATTGCGGCCGAACTCGGCGCTGTACAGGCTGGTGAGCACCTTGAACTCACTGAGGAACTCGATGCTCGGAGTGCCGTCTCCGTCCGGCGCGTTGTTCAGTTGGTTGGTCGTTGGCACGCCGTCGACCAACAGGTTGTTGCTGCCGCGCCGCGCCCCGTTCACGCTCACGCTGTCGCTTCCGGTTCCGCGATTGTCGGCGTTCATGATCGCGCCCACGACGCCGGCTGACGTTCCCAGAATCTGCGTGAAGTTTCGGGTCGCCAGCGGAATCGAGGTGATCGTCCGGCCTTCAACCACGTGGCCGATCGTCGCCTGTTCGCCCTGCAGCAGCGGAGCGGCGGCGGTCACCGACACGGTCTCGCTCACCGCGCCGACCGTGAGTTGAACATCCAGCCTCAGCCGCTCTGACGTGCTCACGCGGATGTCATCGATCACGGATCGCTGAAATCCATTCTTCGATACGCTCATCCGGTAGCGCCCTGCGCGCAGCAGGGGCAAAAGAAAGTCGCCCGCTTCGTTTGATGTCGCGCGAAACTCGGCCGCGGTATCGAGATTCGCCGCGACCACGCTCGCCTCGGGCACCACGGCTCCCGTGTTGTCGGTCACGGTTCCGGTGATTGACCCAGTGATTTCCTGTCCCATGGCCATCCCGGCCAAAAACAGAATTGAGAAGATACTCCAACCCAAATTTCGAGACATGGGTCTATTCTGCCGCCCCCAGCGGGCGGTGTCAAGCGGGGCGGATCGAGGCTCGCGCCTATCCGCGCGGAACCGCGATCATGTCCAACGTCACCGTCCGCCCCGCCTGCCCAACCCTACTGACCGGAGCCTTCGACGCCGCCGGCGGCCGTTTCGGGTCATAATACGACGGCCGGATCTCGTTCAACTGCTTGCTCACCGTGTCGTTGGCAACGTAGTAGGTGGCTTTGGCCATGTGCAGCAAATCGGAGTTCGTCTCCTCGAGCACCCTCTTCAACTCCGCGAATATCCCGTGGATCTCCGCCGCGCCGTCCGTCCCCGCGCCGTACAACCCGGAGATGTAGATCGTCGCCGGATGCGCCACCCGCGCAATGCGGCTGAAAACCGGCGACGCCGTCTCCCCCGCCGGCGTCAGGTACTCGATCGGAACTTGCGCGGTTGACGCCTCCGCGATCAATTCGATCTCGATCTTGCCCCTTGAGGTCCACTCCACGAACACCTGTGGCGGCGCGTTTTTCCCAAAGTAGCCGGCAATGATCGCGCGAACCTCATCGGCCGACTGAATCGGGTCAAGGAACGATTTCACCTGCACCACGTGGTTCCAGCTCAACCCTTGGTGCTTCAGTGCGTTGTGGAGCTTTTCCATCGTCGCCCGCGTCGCATCCGGAATCGAGCCGTTGGCCGACTGTCCCGAAACGTAGGTCCGTCCTCCCGGCGCGAGCACGCTGACGTCAGTGGTCCGCATCGCGCCTTTCGTCGAGACGCCGATGGCATCCACGCCCACCACGTATCCGGCACGGGGGAGCGTCCCGGTGACCAGACTCACCGCTGGGGGCAGGTGGCGGCTGCCCAGCCGGATGTCCTTCGCCACGTCATCGGAGGCCAACGCGAAGTTCAGCTTCACGGCCCGCTCGAGTGACGATCCGCCGGCCTTGAGCGCCCGGTTCACGTCGTTGAGCGCATCCTTGACGCTTCCCGCGAAAAACTGCGCCGTGTGCGCCAGCGGGACCGATTCCACCACCACCGCTTGCGAGCTGCCCGGCACCGGACCCCGGCCCACCGGTCTTGGCAGTGGCGCGGCCAGCGCGCGGACAGCCGCCGCGCCAGCGATCCACGCCCGCCGCGTGATCACGGCTTCACCGCCACGATCGACACTTCCTCGAGTTTCGGGAACTGTCCGTTGGCGTTCTTTTTCTTGTCTTCCGGAGCAAGCGGCGGAAGCGGCGCAACTGTGGTCCGCGTCGGGTACGAAGCCGCCGGGAAGTACTTGCCGTACACGCCGTTCATCCGGCCGAACTCATCCAGATTGTCGACATAAACATTGCTCGCCACCACGCGCGAGAAATCGATCCCGGTTTCTTCCAGCCCGTCGAGCAGATTCCGCATCGTCTGCCGGACCTGATCCTCGACCGTATCGGCATAGATCCCTCCATTCGCCCCCGGAATGAAGCCCGACTTGGCCGAGCAATAGAACACCTCCGCGGCCCACACACACGGGCTCGCCGTTGCGCTCGGCGGCATGTTCTTCGGCCGCACGGCCTTGCGGTCGGACAGGTTCCGCACCGCCACCCCGGTGAACTCGATCCCGGCTTCGTGCGGCAGGAACGCCACCTGGATGGTCGCGCGCGCCGGCGTGTTTCCGAACTGGAAGTGCTTGGCATAGACTTCGTCGAGGACGCGCCGGGGAATCGCCGCCGTGTGGTACGGATTGACGAACGCAACATGCTCGAAACCCAGTCCGGCCGCGTTGAGCACAGCCTTCATCCGGTCCAGCGCAAGCTGGACTTGCGCCGCCGGAGTGTCCGGAATCTTTCCGGTTACCGGATCCCGCCCGAGGAAACCGGAAATGTACAGCCTCTCCGGTGTCAGGATTCCGGGCGCGAGGTTCATCTTGGGCCAGCCCGCCGGGGTTACGGCGCGCTTCATGGACAGATCCCTCACCGCCACCGCGCTCACCTCCACCGTAGTCTCGGTCGGCATGCGGTGGACTCCCAGCGTCGCCCGCGCCGGTGGATTCTTCGGGAACACCTCCGCCCACACCTTGTTCATCACTTCATAGCTGATGTCCCTGTGCAGGTAGACCTGCGTGTAGACGATGTGCTCCATCGTCAGTCCCGCGGCTTCGACAATGTACTGGACATTCTTGAGACACTGCCGCACCCGGTCTTCCGCCGAGTCCGCGAACTTGCCCTCCGGGCTCCGCGCCCCCTGCCCGGAAACGTACAGGTACTTTCCCGTGTCCAGGCCAGGGCTGTACGGTCCCACGGGCTTGGGGCCGATAGCCGGCACCACCACCTTGATCTGCGCTGCCAGGGCGCAGCAGGCCAACATCGTCATAACAATCAGCTTCATGATTTTTCCTTCTTGATCGGGTGGGTCTCCACCGCGTTCTTCACCGCGGGGACAGTCTTCAAAAACGCGAAGATCGCCTTCAGGTCGGCAGGCTCGGCCGCGCTCAGTCCGAGCCATGGCATCACCGTGAAACTCTCGGGCTTCAACTGAGGCGGGCCGTTCGCGGCGTAATCCTTGTAGTCGTAGAACTTCTTGAGAAACTCTTCTTCACTCCAGCGTCCAATGCCAGTCTCGGGATCCGGCGTCAGGTTCGCCGACACGGCCTTGTACTCGCCGCTCGCGAACTCGTGCCCGCCGCCGAACAGCCTGGCCGTGTCGAGTTCGTTGCCCGATGTGGGCGTGTGGCAGAACTTGCAGCCCGCGATCGCCGCCAGGTACCGGCCATACTCGACGGGATTGTTGCGGTCCGGCTCAGCCACTTTGCCCGCCGGCTGTGGAACCCATTTGATGAACAGGTTCACCGGGAACATGATCTTCGACGGTGGGAGCGGGTTCGAGACCGCGCGCAGCGTCCGCAGGTACGCCACGATCGCCTGGACATCGCCGTCACTCATCGACTTGTATTCCGGATACGGCATGATCGGAAACAGCACCCGCCCGTCGTGGCCGATGCCCTCGCGGATCGCCCGGATCAGTGCGCCATCGCTGATTCTGCCGATGCCGGTCTCCGCGTCGCTGGTCAGGTTGGGCGCGGAGAACTCACCGGGCAGTCCTGCCTCTTTCGGAAACTTCTTGCCTTTGAAATGACCGCCGGGCTTGATGGGAGAAGCGAACCGGGTGCCGTCGGTGTCGGAGTGGCAGTCGGCGCATCCCGAGATGGCCTCGGCGAGGTACTTCCCACGCGCTACTTGTTCGGGCGTTCCGGCCACCTTGATATCGGACGGACGGGCCATGTTCGGCGCCTTCACTGACAGGTAGGCGACCTCCGCGCATCCGATGCCGAGGAGAGCGACCGGGATCCACAACAGCTTCTTCCCCATAGCGGAGAGGATACTACACGCGCCTGCCAGCGGCGTATAGTGCGGCTAGCGCGGCCAGGCCTCCGATTGAAATCCACAGTCCCACACGGAAGGTCCAGGGATCATAGTACAGCAGAACCTCCGACCGGCCGGCTCCCACGCGGACCGCCGTGAACGCGGTGTTGGCCCGCATCACTTCCGCCCCGGCGCCGTTCACCACGGCCCTCCAGCCCGGATACCAGGTGTGGGTGGCCATCAGCCATCCGGGACTCTTGCGGTCCATCTGAAGCCGGATGCGCACGGGAGTCTCCTCGGCCACCGTCACCGTTCCGGTCTCACCGTTCCCCTCGGCAACCCCCGAGGCAAGCACGATTTTCGACAGCGGATCAAAGTCCGGGCGCAGCATCCGGTCCTGCGCCGCGATGTCGTCGCCGATCACTTCCGCCTGGCCCACGGTCGAGAAGCGGGGCATTGCGGAGTCCAGTTGCAACAGGTGAACGCTGTTGCCGCGCCAGACAGGCCGCAGCCAGCCTGAGACTCCCGCCGACGTGCTGGCGATCATCCCCGGAGGGTTCCGTACGGCCGCGTTGCCTTCCACCGAAACCCGATAGGCTTTTCCCCGCGAATCCGGCTGGACAGCGAACCGCAGCCACGGATCCCGGCAGTCGAGCGCCTGCGACGCCACCAGACGGCTGCCCTCATGCAGTTCGGCCCGCGCCTGGCACTCGCCCCCCGCCGCTGCGATCCGGATCGCATTCAGACCGGGCTGCGACGCGGTGAACGTCTCCTCGATCCTCCGCCCGCCCAACGGCACGAATTCGCCGTTGGAGACGGGCAGGCTGTCCGCGCGCACCATGCCTGCTTGCGCGTCGGTGCTCGCCAAGTACCGGACTCCGAGCAATTGGAGCGCACGGACATGCGGCAGGCCTCCCATCTTTTCCCTGAGCGCCGTGTGCCAACGGACCTCCATCACGTCGTAGTTCCCCGGGATTCGAATCCGGTAGGTTGTGCTCACGTTCGGCGGGAGCCAGGCGCTATCTTGTGTGGCCAGCAGGTCCATGCCGGTCCGTTGGGCAATCTCCGTTGCCGGAACTTGGTGCGGATAGAAGATCTCGGCGGGCACGGAGGCGTAATTTCCGCGGAACAGCAGCCCGCTCTGGACGAACAGAATCACCGGGAGCCCGGCTCCGAGGATACGGGCGTTTTGCAGCAAAGTTCCCGCAACCACCGCGAGCAGCGCCGTCAGGACAGCCGCCATGCGCCAGGGGATCGTGGCCCCGGCCTCCGGTGAACCGAGAGGAACCAAGTGAAGGATCGACAGCAGCGCGGGGACTGGGAGCAAGAGAAACGCAGCGGCCCATACCGGAAGGATCCGCGCCGCTTTTGCGGCTCCTCCCTGGAGCAGCCACTGCGCGGTTAGGGCAACCACGGCGGATCCGGCGAAGGTTCCCACCATGCAGCTCCGGCGCGGAATCCCTAATCCGATCAGCGGAAGATGGCGGATCACCGTGGACTGGATGCCCAGCGGATCGTAGGCGTAGACGGCCCAAGCGGCGAGCAGACCGAGGAAGAACGAGAGCTGGCGCTGCCGGTTCCAATACCATCCCAGCACGCCGACCGAGATCAGGTAGCAGGCGGCCGCGCCCAGATAGGCTCCGTTCTGTTCGCAAAAGTTGAACACCGGGCTGTGCTTGAACGCGGTGGCCGGATTGCCCAGCAGATCCGGACACAACTGGAGAACCAGCGTGGTCCAATGCAGGTTTGGATAACTGCGGCGGGCCTCGCGTCCGATCTCGGCCGAGTGCGACAGGTATTCGAAGAACGGCAGCAACTGAACGGCGCACACCGCCGCCGCAACCGCGCCCGCTCCCGCGAACATGAGCCCCAGGCGGATCCAGGCGGTCCGCGCCTCGGGATAGGCGAAGACGCGGAAGGTCCAGTAGGCGCACAAGGCGAGTACCGCGAAGAAGAGTGTCTCGGGATGGCCGCATAGCAGACCCAGCGCGAGCACCGCGGCGAGCCAGGCGCAGTCGGTTGAGCGTCCACCTTGTGCGATCAGCCGTTCCGTGAAATACGCTCCGGCGGGCAATACTGCTGATGCGCCCGAATTGTGCCACGGCAGCCACACCATGATGTAGCCGCTGAACATGTAGAGGACGCCGCCCGACATTGCGGGCCAGAAGTCCAGCCCGATGCGCCGCAGGAACAGGTAGGTCAAGAACCCGCATGCGAACAGCTTGAGAAAGGCTGCCAGCAGGAGTCCCACGCCCGGACCCAGCACGTACGGCGGCACGCTGAATGGCGAGAACACCGCTGACTGGAAATTGGCCAGGTGCGGCGCACCTGCGCCTGAATACGGATTCCACAGCGGGATCCGGCCTTGGCGGAGCTCGGAGAGATTCCATTCGGCGAACGGCACCATCTGGAACACGACGTCCGATGCGAGCGCATTGTGCGGCTGCAATGGCGCGGCGGAGTGGCGCAGAACCGGAAATTGCCCCAGGATGTCAGCGGGAGCGTATACGCCGCCTGAGGTCAGTGGTTGCCAAAAGAAGACGGCGAGAAAACCAACCAGGATCGCCGCAGCGTGGCGATGCGAAAGCAACGCACTAGTCTACCGCGACAACCGGCGCGTTTGTCGACGGACTGCTCACGCCTCCGATCCGTAATGTGACCGGCAACGCGTCACCCCGTCCATGGACCCCCGGGACCCGCAGATTCAGCCGGTACAGACCGATGAATCCGGGCTCCAGCCCGCTCCAGTCCACAATGACGGGACTGTAAGACAGGCGTGCGTCGCCGAAGAAGACGTCGACGTCGTCGGTCACCGCGAGCGGCTCGGCCGGAGCCGGCTGGCCTGCAACGACGCGGCCTCCTTTGGTTGGCCCAAGTCCTACGGCGAACATGTACAGGGGACGGTCCCGTTTGGCGGGGTTGGCCTTCGTGACCGGCTTGCCGTCTGACCCATGGAAAACTTGGGCGCGGTTGGACTCGGCGTCAAACATTACGGCCGGCGCGTACTTGGAAACGGTCAATGGCGCCGGATTCGAGGCTGCCTTACCATCGAGCGAACGGACAGTGAGAGTGTAGCGGCCGGCCGCGAGCTCCGGCGGAATCTGTGCGCTGATCCGGCCGTTTGACGAGGCCAGAAGGGGCAGCGGCACGTTGTTGATGGTCACACAGGATCCACCCAGCACAGTCGCCGCGGGACCGGTCCGTGGAGCTTCGGCCGTAGCAGCCAGAGCCCGCCCGTTAATGTGGATCAGGCCGCCCTGGGCGATCGCCGCGGTTCCGGTGCCGCTGTTGGTGACGCCTCCCTGAGGATTCACAAGCGGCCTGTTCTGCGGCGGCACCTGGTCGAGTGGCACCAGGCTCAGGCCGCTGGTGGTGAGTACATAACCCGTGTTGTTCGCCATATCCGCCACGAGTGTGCGGCCAGCTACGTTCGCC
>Ga0194132_10003423_pt1 | contig 28263 bp, 28 predicted proteins | sample TA2KigOf80mmetaG_FD_148612 | JGI IMG/M metagenome (GOLD analysis project Ga0194132, IMG submission 148612) | Freshwater microbial communities from Lake Tanganyika, Tanzania - TA2015054 Kigoma Offshore 80m | ecosystem: Environmental > Aquatic > Freshwater > Lake | place: Tanzania: Lake...
AGATACATGCGCAGCATGCGTTCGATGCCGATCGGCGGGCGGCCCGCGCCTGTCTTCGGGTAATGCGGTTCGATCAACGCGCAGAACTCGCTCCACGGCACCAGCGTTTCCATGCGTGCCAGGAACGACGCCTTGCGCGTGGCGCGGCTGTGCTTTTCAAATCCGCTCACTGCTGCCAGCGTCATTTGTTTCATGTCTTGCCTCGTGGCTCGCGAATACGTCCTCCCAATCAGAACGTACCACTGGGATTCGCGTTTACAGAGCAATCGGGGACTTATTCAGCGCTTCCTTAAGGTAATCCCTGAACGAACGATGGCTGAAATTTTTTCTTCTTTTCCGTCGCCCGATTGTCGCGCGATAAAATGGGTGAGCGCCCGGCCAAGGCCAAGGTCAAAAAAACCGAAATAGCCCACCAAAACCCATGCGAGCGAAAGTACCCCGAATCGAGCGTCGCCCATTGCCTTAATCAACGGCGGAATGGCAACAACCGCCGCCAGGAGGGGGACTATGGTTCCGAACGCGCTCCACCAAATGTTGCTACGCATTCACCTTCCCAAGATAACCCATCATGAATTTTGAACTGTGTTGTTTGGAAGTCCTTTGCAAACAATGGGCACTGTAGGCGCCGTCATCTTTGACTCGTCCTGTGGCTCTCGCTGTTATCGCTCAACGGAATGGAACCGCCAACCGCTCCGAGTGATATCATCTGCCTTACACAAAAAGTCTTCAAAGCATTAGTTATCGTGGCTATCACAGCCTTGACGTCGGCCACTGTTTGGCGTTCCGCAACAATCGTTTCTCTAGGTGCCTGACTGTCGGCACCCTGCGCACCCCCCCAAAAAATGCACAACCCGATTACACTTAATTGGCGTTCCCTCTTAGCATTCGTCCACGACGTTGTGGCGTGCGGGGTTGCTTGGATTGCGGCATTCTGGCTACGTTTCAATTTTTTTGTACCGCCATCATACACCGAAATGGCGTTAAAGACTGTGGGGTTGGTCGTTGCAATCCACGTGCCGATTTTTGCCGCGATGGGCCTCTACAAAGGCATTTGGCGATTTGCGAGTTTGCGTGATTTGCTGCGCATCATTTTTTCCGTTGGCATGGCAATCATCGCTGTTGCTGCAGTTATGCTGCTGTTGGAGATACGCCCCCCACGGTCGGTATTTCTGGTCGCGCCGCTTTTGCTTATCATGGCGATGGGTGGAAGCCGCTTCGCGTACCGGCTGTGGAAAGAGCATGCGTCGCACACCACTCGGGGCTCGGAACGCGCCCGCGTACTCGTTTTAGGCAGTGAGAATGCGGCGTCCAACCTAACCAAAGACCTGGCACGCAGCCCGCTATGGCACGTGGTTGGCGTACTTTCTGAAGATCGCGCCATGCACGGCCGCGAGCTTCATGGCGCCAAGATTGTCGGCGCCTTCGAAGATATCTCGGGTTTTGCGCAATCGGCCGGCGCCAAGCACGCCATCATCGCCATGCCCGAAGCATCGCACACGCTGCGCCGCAAGGCGGTGGAGCTCGCGCGCGCCGCCGGCTTGCAAGTGCTAACGGTGCCGTCGTTCGACGATTTGATCAGCGGCAAAGTCACCGTCTCGCAAGTGCGTAATGTCGAGCTTGACGATCTATTGGGGCGCGATCCGGCGGTGCTCGATGCACCCGGATTGCGGCAATGGATCGGCGGCAAGGCGGTGTTGGTGAGCGGCGCGGGCGGCTCCATCGGCTCGGAGTTGTGCCGCCAGATCGCGCATTATGAGCCGCGCACGCTGATTTTGTTCGAGTTAAACGAGTTCGCACTCTACACTATTGAGCAGGAATTCGCGGAACGTTATCCCAAGACGCAAATCGTCTGCGCCATCGGCGACGTCAAAAACGCCGATCGCGTGCGCCAGGTGTTCGCCACGCACCGGCCCGCCGCGGTGTTCCACGCCGCGGCCTACAAACACGTGCCGCTGATGGAAACCGAAAACGCCTGGCAAGCGGTGCTTAACAACGTGCGCGGCACGCAGGTGCTGGCGCAAGCCGCCATCGAGCACGCCAGCGAAAAATTCGTGCTGATTTCCACCGACAAGGCGGTGAACCCCACCAATGTGATGGGCGCCACCAAGCGCCTGGCGGAGATGGTATGCCAAGCGCTGCAGGGCACGTCGAAAACCAGCTTTGTGATGGTGCGCTTTGGCAACGTGCTGGGCTCCACCGGCAGCGTGATACCGAAATTTCGCGAGCAAATCGCCAAGGGCGGGCCGGTTACCGTCACGCACCGGGACATCACGCGGTTTTTTATGTCCATCCCCGAGGCGGTGCAATTGGTGCTGCAAGCGGGGCTGATGGGCAAGGGCGGTGAAATTTTCGTGCTTGATATGGGCGAACCGGTGCGCATCGCCGATCTCGCGCGCGATTTGATCCGCTTGTCGGGGTTCACCGAAAACGAAATTCGCATCGTCTACACGGGTTTACGCCCCGGCGAAAAACTCTACGAAGAAACACTGGCCGACGGCGAAAACACCTTGCCCACGCCGCATCCCAAATTGCACGTGGCGCGTGCGCGGCACGAAAACGCGGATTGGCTTAACGACTTAAATCGCTGGCTCGAGGGCGGCGCGCAAACCGATTACGCCGCAGTAAAAGCGGCATTGGCACAGCGCGTGCCCGAATACGCACCGCAAAATTAGCATGTGGCCCGCGGTTATCGGCAATCCCACCACGCGCGTATTTCGCTTCACCGTGATTGCGCTGGGTGTCAGCATCCCGATATCGACCGCGCTTGACAATTTGTTGCTGGGGCTTGCATGGATCGCTTTTTTGCTTTCCGGGCAATTCCGCGACCTCGCAAAAAATATCAATAAAATCAAATACTTATGGTTTGCGATCGGGCTATTCGCGTTGCTCGCGCTGGGCCTGCTGCAAAGCATTGGCGATATGCGCGGCGCGGCGCGTACCCTTTCCAAGTACGCCGATCTCATGTGCATCCCGCTGTTCGTGGTGGCGTTTCGCGACCACGATACGCGCATGCGCGCGCTCTACGCGTTCGCGATCACCATCGCCGTGATCGTGGTGCTGTCGTATTTGATTCGTTTCGGCCTACTGCCTGCTTGGCCCGTATTCACCGGCGATGCGTTATCGCCGACGGTGTTCAAGCTCAAAATCACGCACAATCTGCTGCTCGCGTTCGGCGCATTCCTGTTCGTTTGGTTGGCGATCAACGCGAGTGATCGGCGCCGGCGGCTTGTCTGGGGCGCGTTAGCGGTGCTCGCCGCGCTCAATGTGCTGTTCTTGGTGCAAGGCGCGACCGGTTACGTCACGCTGGCAGTGCTTGCCTGGCTGTTGGGTTCCACGCGCCTTGGCCGGCGCGGCACGCTGATCGCGGCGCTCGCGCTCGTGGCCGTGGCCGCCGCCCTGCTTGCCACGCCCAACAAATTCCGCGACCGCGCCGCGCAAATCACGCAAGAGGCGCTGGAGTGGCCTGGCCAAGGCGCGGCCAATACCTCCATCGGCTTGCGTCTGGAGTTTTACGCCAACACGCTACCCATCATCGCCGCTCACCCGCTCATCGGCGTGGGCACGGGGCGCTTTGCTCAAGCCTATGCCGAGCAGGTGCAGGGGAGTGAAAAAGTCCGCACACACAATCCGCACAACGAGTATTTATTGATTGCCGCACAGGTGGGCATTCCCGGGCTCGCGCTGCTACTGGCGATGTTTTGGCAGCAATGGCGCGGCGCCAATCTCGCGGCGGGGCCGCTGGAAGCGGCGCTCACGCGCGGCCTGGTACTGACTATGGTGAGCGGCTGCCTCGTCAACTCATTTCTGCTCGACCATGCCGAGGGTTTGTTCTACGCGTGGTTGTCCGGCCTACTCTGCGGCGGCATAAAATACGCCTCGTCAGAACGAACGCCTGCACTCGCATGACGCTTTCCGTCTCTATCATCGTGAAAAACGGTGAACCGCTGGTCCGCCGCTGCCTGGAATCGGTCACCTGGGCCAACGAAATCATCGTGGTGGACTCCGGCAGCACCGACAACACGCTGGCGATTTGCCGCGAGCTGGGTGCGCAGGTGACTCAGACCGCCGATTTCCCGGGCTACGGTACACAAAAAAATCGCGCGCTGGACCACACGACCGGTGATTGGATACTCGCGCTCGATCACGACGAATGGGTCACGCCTGAACTGCGCAACGAGTTAGAGGCCATCATGGCCAACCCCGGCGGCATCGAGGCATACGCCTTACCGCGTCTATCGAATTTTTGCGGGCGAGATATGCGCCATTCGGGCTGGTGGCCGGATCCGGTCATTCGTTTTTTTCGCAAGGGCGCTGGCCGCTTCGCGGAAGACCATATGCATGACCGTGTCGTTGTTACGGGCAAGCTTGGGCGCCTTAAAAATCATCTGCGTCACGACCCGATGCCCACGCTGGAACACGTGCTAAACAAGGTCAACGGTTACTCCTCGGCCGGCGCGAAATTTAATCTCGCGCGCGGCAAGCGCGCCTCGCTCACCCAAGCCATTTTTCACGGCTGGTGGGCGTTTATGCGCACCTACATTTTCAAGGCCGGGTTTCTCGATGGGCGCGAAGGCTTCATATTGTCGGTGTCCAATGCCGAGGGCACCTACTATCGCTACCTCAAACTAATGATGCTTGGCAAGACACCCCCGCCCCGTTGAAAACCGCTGTCATTGTCACCACCTATAACCGCCCCGATGCGCTGGCAGCGGTACTCGCCGGATTTTTCGAGCAGACGGTACTCGATTTCGAGCTGCTGGTGGCGGACGACGGCTCGCGCGAAGACACCCGCGCGCTGGTGCTCGAACATGCGGCGCGCGCGCCGATCGCGCTGCGCCACGTGTGGCAGGAGGATCTGGGCTTCCGGGCGGCAGCCGCGCGTAACCGCGCGGTCGCCCAAACACAAGCGCCGTATTTGATTTTTGTCGACGGCGACTGTGTGCCCGGACGCGCCTTCGTCGAGCAACACCGCGCGCTGGCGTGTCCCGGTTGTTTTCTGGCGGGTAATCGCGTGCTGCTATCCGAAACCTTCACCCGGCGAGTGCTCGGCGAGCGCCTGCCGCTCCAACGATGGCGTATCGCGCGCTGGCTCAGCGCGTGGGCTGCCCGCGACGTCAATTGCCTGTTGCCGCTGCTCACCTTGCCCGATGGCGCTTGGCGAGAACGCGCGCCGCGCCGCTGGCATGGTGTTAAAACCTGCAATCTGTCGTTGTGGCGCGCCGATTTCATGCGCGTCAATGGTTTTGACGAATCGTTCGTCGGTTGGGGCTTGGAAGACAGCGACTTGGTAACCCGCTTGATTCGCGCCGGTGTGCGGCACAAGAACGCGCGCTTTGCCGCACCGGTGTTTCACTTGTGGCATCGCGAAAACGATCGCAGCCGTTTGGCGGAGAACCAAAAGTTGCTCGAGGGCATTCGAGCCGCCGATCACATCGAAGCGCGCGTGGGGATGAATCGGCACGCATGACAGGCTGCTAGGCGTTTGCCGGCGTCTCGCTCGAAAACTGGATTTGATAGAGCTTTGCGTAAGTGCGGCCCTGGGCCAACAGCTCGCGGTGCTTGCCGACTTCCACGATACGCCCCTTGTCCAGCACGACGATGCGATCGGCGTTTTCCACGGTGGACAAGCGATGCGCGATCACCAGCGTGGTGCGCCCTTTCATCAGCGTTTCCAGCGCCGCCTGCACATGGCGCTCCGACTCGGTGTCCAGCGCGGACGTCGCCTCGTCCAGCACCAGCACCGGCGCGTTTTTAAGCAGTGCCCGCGCGATCGCCAGCCGCTGGCGTTGCCCGCCCGAGAGCTTGACGCCATTTTCGCCCACCAGCGTGTCAAACCCTTCTTGCATCTGCTCGATGTATTCGGTCGCGTGCGCGGCATCCGCGGCGGCTTTGATCCGCGCCTGATCAACGTCTTTCATCGCGCCGTAGGCGATGTTGGCGGCCACCGTGTCATTAAACAGCACCACGTCCTGGCTCACCAGCGCAATGTTCGAACGCAAGCTCGCGAGCTCGACTTGTGCGATGTCGTGCCCATCGAGCAGCACCCGCCCCGTAGTGGGCCGATAAAAACACGGCACCAGATTCGCCACCGTGGTTTTGCCCGCGCCGGAGGCCCCCACCAGCGCCACGGTCTCGCCCGGCGCGATGGTGAGATTGATGTTATCCAGCGCCGGACGCTCGGCGCCCTCGTAACGCAGGGTGACGTTTTCAAATTGGAGTTCACCGCGCGCACGCTCGAGGCGCAGCTTGCCGTCGTTTTTTTCGCCTGGCTGATCGAGCAGCGCGAATACACTTTCCGCGGCGGCGAGCCCGCGCTGCAGCGGCTCGTTGATATTGGTGATGTGCTTGAGCGGCCCGGTGAGCATCATCATTGCGGTCAAAAACGAGACAAAGCCGCCGACGGTGACGCCATTGGCATCGCGCAAGGCGAAAAAAATCATCGCCGCCAGCGCGCTCGCCGCCACCAGCTGCACCACCGGCCCGCCCGCCGCCGCCGCGGACGCCTGCTTCATCAAAAAACGCCGCACGCGATTGGTTTGCACTTCAAAGCGCTGCGCCTCGTAATTCTGCCCGGCGTAAAGCTTGACCACCTTTTGCCCTTCAATCGCCTCCTGGATCACTTGCGTCACGTCACCCACCGCCGTTTGCGCGCTGCGGCTGGTCGTGCGCAGCCGCACGCTCATCAGGCGCACGATCAAAATGAGCAGCGGCGCCATGCCCAACGCCAGCAGCGTGAGCTTCCAGTTCAACCAAAACATCCACGCCAGCAAGCCGATAATGGCCACGGTGTCCTTGAACACCACCACCAGCACATTGGTGGCGGCCGCCGTCACTTGCGTCACATCGTAGGTCAGCTTCGAAATCAAATTACCGGAGGCTTGTTCGTCGTAATACGGCGCCGGCAGCTCCAACAGCTTGGCGAACATTCGCGCGCGCAAATCCATCACCACGCGGTTGCCCACCCACGCCATGCAGTAGTTGCTGGTGTATTCGGCGAGCCCGCGCACCAGAAACAAACCGATAATCATTAGCGGCATCCAGCGGATCATGGCCGCGTCGCGCTCGACGAACACGCCGTCAAACAACGGTTTCAACAGAATGGGTAACGCCGGCTCGGTGAGCGCGACGACGATGGTGGCCAAAATCGCAATGGCAAACTGCTTGCGGTACGGCGCGACGTAGCGCAGCAAGCGCCGGTACAACTGGCTGCCGGTCAAAGTACTCGTGGGGGTATTCACACGGCCAACGATAACAAATGAATCGCGTTGATTCAAATACTTAGGCCTCGAAGACCTCAAGCAAGGAAAGGTTCACCCTGCGGCGGGCTCAGGGCGAACGCGGTTGATACACCAGCGCCACCATGCCGTTGCCGCGCGCGTCATTAAAAAACCGCGCGCTCTCATACTCGCGATTAAACACATTGCCCCAGCGCACATCGAGCGCCCAATCCCGGGTAAGCGCATAGCGCGCGGTGAGATTGAGTAACGCGTAGCCGTGCAGGCGCGTGTTGGGCGCTTCGGTGGTGGAATCAAAGCGCGCGCCACTCGCCACCACTTCGGCGCCCACGCGCCACGGCCCAGTCGTCTTTTCGGCCGCCGCGCTGCCCAGGTATTTGGCGCGGCGGCGCAGTTGCGCGCCGGTGGCGTCATCGCGCGGATCTTGCAGCGTGGCGTTGGCGCGCAGTTGCCAGGCCTGAATTTGCGCGCGCCACGCCAGCGCCACGCCATCGATGCGCGCCGAATTCAGATTGCGCGTGGTCGACACAAACGTCACGGGGTCGGTGACCACCGTAATCAAGTTGGAAATCCGGTTGCGAAACAGCGTGGCGGCGAACTGTTGTTGCGCGCCGTCGTAATTGATGCCCACCTCGCGGCCGCGCGAACGCTCCGGCCGCAAGTCCGGATTGCTGAAATAAAACGGCGGAAAATCCGGAAAATACAGGTCGTTAAATGTCGGCGCCTTGAACGCCGTGCCCGCAGCCATGCGTGCACGCCACGCTCGCGTGAAACGATAGCTGTAGCCGAGCGAGCCGGTGTGTTGCGCGCCGAACTGGCTGTTGTCGTCGCGCCGGCCGTTGGCTTGAAAGCCGTGCGCGCCGAAATCGCCGCGATAGCCGAGGAAAGCGCTTTTGACGTCGCGCCGCGTGCCGCTATACGGCGTGTCGCTGGCCACGCGCTGGCTCAAGAATTCCACGCCGCCGATCAGAGTGCCCACGCTCAAACGCACGTCGTGCTGCCATAATACCTGATGTTGGTCGGTGCGGAAGTAACCGGGAAACGCGCCCACGCTCGCCGAATGATCGCGCGCGCTGCCGATGCGCAGCAAACTCGTCCAATTGGGCGTGATGCGATTGCGGCTGTAGAGCGAAAACGCTTGCACGGTTTGGCTTCTCACGTCATCGGTGGCGAGCCCGGCGTCGAAATGCGTGTCGCCGCGGCTGTGAAACGCAGTGGCGCCCAGTTCGTGGCCGTCGGTCAGGTGTTGAATCCAGCGCGCGGAGACGTTGCGGTTGCGATAGCCGTCGCGATCGGGGTTGTACTGCGCGAATGGCGTGTTGGGTTTGGTGGCGTCAAAGCCGCGCGTTTCCGAATACCCGGCCGCCAAACTGAATTCGCTGTTGCCGATGCGCCGGCCAAAACCCGCGGCGACTTCACGTGTACCAAAACTGCCGACACTTACTTTCGCGCTCGTGCCGGATGCCGCGCCGCGCGTAAAAATTTGAATCACGCCGCCGATCGCATCGGCGCCGTAGACGCCGCTTAACGGCCCCGGCACGATTTCGATACGCTCGATTTGCGCTGGCGCAATGTGCTCGAACGCCGTGCCGCCGGCGGTGGCCGAGCCCACGCGCAAACCGTCGATCAACACCAGCGTGTGGCGGGCTTCCGCCCCGCGCATGAACACCGCGCTCGGTTGCCCCGGCCCGCCGTTACGGGTGATTTCAACGCCGCCGTGCGCCTGCAGCACTTCGGTCAGCGTGGCGTAGCCGCCGGCGCGGATTTGCGCGGCGCTGATGACGCTCGCCTGCGCGTGCGCCTCGCTCATATTTTCAGCGGTGCGCGTCGCGGTGACGATCACGGTCGGGCCTACGGGCACTGTTGCTGATTGCGCATAAACGCCATGCGTGTACGCCGCGAGCGCCGCCGCGGCGATGTTGAAATTCGAATTCATAGATACTCCACAGACGATGCGCGCCCGCCGCGCGCAAAAAAGCGCCGTGAAAACACCGTGGAGACGTGAAAACACATGGCGAACCCATGCGCAATTGGCATGGATCAGACACACCGCATCCCCGCGGCATTTCCGCTAGACGATGCGGGCCGGTCTACGGGCTGATGACTTAAACGCGCCGCCTTCCCGTGAGTGCAAACTCACGGTGGCTCGGTGTTACCCGAGGTGCGTCATTGCGATGCCATCCAACACATCGCGTCATTTACCGTTGCGGGGGCAGCACCGGGATTGAGACGTAAGTATTTGATTTTATTATACTTTTTCTCGCACCGGTTTCCCGATTATCCGGCGCTTAGCGATAAGCGCCGGCACCCGACATCGTGTGCACATCACACTCGCCTACGGATGGCGCGTGACGCGAACGGCGCGTATGTTAACACGCGCGCGGCGCGCGAGCGCTTCGTGAAATCCGCCACGAATGACGCTCGCCTGATTTGCCAAAGTCCATTCACAATACGCTGTTAGCGGTTGACTCGACAGAATTTTTACAACTATAGTGCACGCCATGGAAGCGGAGCTGAAATCACTCGAAAACAAGTTGGAGCAACTGATTAGAGTGGCCCAACAACTGCGCGCGGAAAATCACCAACTGCGCCAGGACGTCGCTTCCGCGCGCAACGCCAATCGCAAGCTGGAAGACAAAATCGGCGGCGCCACCGCGCGGCTGGAGGCCTTGCTGCAAAAACTGCCGGAAGAAGACGCCGCATGAGCACCATCGACGCCAAAGAAGCCAAGGGTTTGCAAATCACCATCATGGGGCGCAGTTTTCGCGTCGCCTGCAAAGAAGAAGAGCAACGCAGCCTGCTCGAAGCCGTCGATTATTTAAATCGCCGCATGGAAGAAATTCGCGATCAAGGCAAGATCGTCGGCCTGGAGCGCATCGCAATCATGGCGGCGCTTAACATCACGCACGAATTTCTCGGCGCCAAGGTCGGCGGTGATTTTGACATGGCCGCCTTCAAGCGTAGAATGGCCCACATGAAAACGGTGATCGATCAGGCGATGTCGGAGCAGACCAAGCTCTTTTAGCGCGATCGATCACGCGTTCGAGAATTCCCCTGCGGTGTTCGTAAAGGCCTATCATTTCTTTGAGCCAATAAGTGGTATTAGGTTGCTAACTCAAGTGATTCCGGTGTGAGCGTCCCACGTCGGACGAACCTGAAGGAGTCCGGAAGGCGACCCCTTGAACCTTTGGTTCAAGAAACGGGCCGGAACGGCACAGGCGGGGGAACCCATCGCGGCGACGGTAAAAGGTTATCAAACCTTTTACCGCACGAATCTACCCTCTCTCGCCGGGACAATGGAACACTTGCAGCGCAGCAAAGGGGCCGGGGGTGAGGAAACGTGTGTGCGGGAAAGAAATGAAAATGCGGCTTGGCCGCATTTTTTTTGAGGAGACATCATGCGTTACTGGCTTATGAAGTCGGAACCCGACGCCTACAGCATCGACCAACTCGCCAAGGACAAAACCGCGCCGTGGACCGGCGTGCGCAACTACCAGGCGCGCAACTTCATGCGCGATCAAATGGCGATCGGCGATAAGGTGTTTTTCTACCACTCCAGTTGTGACGAGCCCGGCATCGTCGGCATCGCCGAAGTGTGCAAACGCGCCTACCCCGACGAAACCCAGTTCGATAAAAAAAGCGATTACCACGACGAAAAATCCACGCGCGACAACCCACGCTGGCTGCACGTCGATGTGAAGTTCGTCAAGAAAACCCGCACCGTCGGTCTGCCCGAACTGCGCAACCACAAAGCGCTCGCCAACATGCGCGCGCTCGCGCGCGGCAACCGGCTGTCGATCACGCCGGTGGATCCGGCGCAGTGGGACTATATTGTTGATAAGTTGCTTTAACGGCTTCACCGCAGAGACGCAGAGGACCGCAGAGAAGAGCAAAAACGTTTTTGAATTTCTCTGCGTAAACTCTGCGCCTCCGCGCCTCTGCGGTGAAGTTTTGGATTTTTGTCGTTTAAGGACCCACCATGCCCCCACCCATCCAGACCATAGACACCCACGCCCACTACTTCCCGCAAAACTACATCGACTTGATCGCCCAGCACGGCAGACGCTGCGGCACTACGGTGACGGTGGATGACAAGGGCGTCACCTTCATCCAGGTGGGGCTTAACCTGCGCACCGGCCCGATCACACGCACGTTCATCGATCTCGATGAGCGTTTAAAAATCATGGATCAGCAGGGCGTGGGCATGCACGCATTGTCACTCACGCAGCCGATGGTCTACTGGGCCGATGACGAACTGGGCGCGCAACTGTCCGCGGCGTTTAACGATGCGGTGAGCGCCGCGCACAAAAAACATCCGGATCGCTTGATCGGCTTCGCCTGCCTGCCGATGCAAAACCCCATCCTTGCGGTGAAAGAATTGGAGCGCGCCGCCAAGCTCCCCGGCATCAAGGGCATTTATTTCGCCACCGCGGTGCGCGACCGCGAGTTGTCCGACCGCAGCTTTTTCCCGGTGTACGAGCGTTGCGAGGCCTTGGGCCTGCCGATCTTCCTGCACCCGATGATGATCAACAACGAACGCATGAAGCAGTTTTATCTCGTCAACCTGTGCGGCAACCCTTTCGACACCGCACTCGCCGCCTCGCACCTGATCTACGGCGGCGTACTCGATGCCTTCCCCAAACTCGAAGTGAGCCTGCCGCACGCGGGCGGCGTGCTGCCGATCATCCGCGGGCGGCTCGACCGCGGCTTTTACACCCGCGCCGAATGCAAAACCATTGCCAAGCCGCCGAGTTCGTATTTGAAACGCTTTACCTACGACACCATCAGCTACAACGAGGAAATTCTTGAAGATTTAATCAAGCTGGTGGGCGCCGATCGCATCTTGGTGGGCAGCGATTACTGCTTCGACATCGCCTACGAAGAACCGATCAGGTTTTTGAACGGCGTGAAGTCGCTGACCGCCGAGCAAAGACAGCAGATTGTTTGGAACAACGCGGCAAAGCTGCTGCGGCTGTGATCAATTTCTACCGGGCGGACGCAACAGCGGAATGACGGAACGGCCATTGCGGCGGTAATGCTCGAAATCCGAGTCCAGAGTGAATAACCTGCAATCGGAATAACGTTCCGACAGCCGCACCAAACAGGCGCCCGCCAAAGACATCGGTGTATCGACATAGCGCCGCATCAGCGACTCGATACCGGCGGCGTCTTCCTCCAGGTCGATGCCGATTTCAATCGTGCGCTGCGCGATTTTGCGCACCAAGTCCGCCGGTCTGCCACCCGCGCGTTGAATCAAAAAACACGCTTCGGTTATCACCGGCTCGCAAGTCAGCAGCGGCGGATTGAGCGCCGCCATCTGCTCAGCCACCCAGCGGTGCCATTTATCTTTCCGATTAACGTATGCGACCAGCGGCCCCGTATCAACAATGATGCGGGTCATTCACCAATGCCTGTCATGTGTTTTGGATTGGTGGAAAGATCCGTGGGCCCGTCGACCACACCGCAAAGATCGGCCATCAGATCGTGGCAACTCACACCGCCTTCGCCTTGCCGGTAGCGCTCGAGCGCGTCTCGCACCAGATCGGATTGCGAGCGATCTAAATCGCGCGCGCGGCGTGTGAGCCATGCGGCGAGTGAATCGGGGAGCTTCACGGTAAGCGTTTTCATCAATTGATGGTATTACGAATATGCAAGATATGCAATACGCCGCTGGCATCGCCCCTCATGCCAACCCTGCAGCTCGCGCCGAGGTTGCGCGGCATGCGCACCGGTTAAACCGTGCCGTCCTGCGCCGAAATCCAAGGTGTGCGATTATCAACGCACAGCAACCTAGGAAGAATGCCTGTGAAAACGCAGCCCTCTGTCGCTTTCGATGCTTCACAACGCCGCCGCTTTTGCTGTCGCGCTACTTGCGCGAGGAAGCGGAAAAAGATTTCAAGAGCGTGCTGCCGCGCGACGTGATGGCTGAGCTGCGCACGTCTGACCACGACACCTTGCAAGGCCACCACGAAGGCGCGCTAAAAGCGCTGCTCGCGATTATCCCGACTTCGCAAGTACTGTTCGGCACCAACGACCCATTTTTGGGTGGGCGCAAAGTCCCCGGCGACTTGGTGAAGGACGGATTAAGCGCCACCGATTTGAGGGAGATCGAGCGCGATAATGCGTTGCGCTTGTTTCCGCGGTTGAAAGCGTAAGTGCACGCGCGGCGATAAACTGCGCGTCAGCACGCTGTCGCGGCGCTTGACAAGCCATCGATGCCGCAAAAAAATATTCAATAAAATCAAATACTTACATTGACTCATTTTAACAACTGATTAATCAAGACAGGAGCCGCACATGGGCGCCACTACTCTGCTTTCCGAATTCGCCAGCCGCACCCGCATCGGTGATATTGCCAGCAACGCGATTGAAGCCACCAAGCGCCACATCCTCGATTGCACCGGCGTGGGCCTTGCCGCAACGGTTGAGCCGGCGGGCCGTGTGATCCTCGACATCACGCGCGAGCAGGGGGGCGCTGCCAAGGCGCGCGTGTTTGGTTCGAACTTGCGCACCAGCGCGGTGGCGGCGGCGTGGGCCAACGGCTCGCTATCACATCTGCTCGATTACGACGACACCGGTTTTTCGCACCCAACCGCATGCATCTTGCCCGGCGCGCTGGCGTTTGCGGAGGAAGCTAACGCCAGCGGCGCCGACGTGGTGGCCGCGGTGTGCGTGGGGTTGGAAGTGTTCGAGCGCCTGTCGCTCTCCGGCCGCCAGCATGAGCCAGAGTTACGACGGCGCGGTTTTCATCCGACTTCGCTCTATGGTTGCTCGGCGGCAGCCGCGGCGGCGGGCAATATCGTGCGCTTGAATCCGTCGCAAATGGCGGTGGCCATCGGGCTGGCCGCAGCCAACGCCGGCGGCTTAACGCAGCACTTCGGCACCTGGGGCAAGGGTATCCACGCCGGCAATGCCGCGCGCGCGGGTGTGACCTCGACGCTGCTCGCGCAAAAAAATTATTTCGCCGACCCCGACGGCATCGACGGCGATTACGGCTTTTTCTCGGCGTTTCACGACAAGGGCAATTACGACCTCTCCAAAGTCGGCGACAAACTCGGCTCGCATTGGTCGATCGTCGACCCCGGCCTTACCGTCAAAGCCTACCCGTGTTGCGGCGGCAACCTGCGCGCGCTCGATGCTGCGCAAGGCCTGCTGCGCGAACACAATATCAAATTCGACGACGTCGCCAAACTCGAAGTCGACGTGCACCCCGATCTGCTCAACACCGTGCGCTTTCACAAACCGACGCAAGGCTTTCGCGGCAAATTCTCGCTCGACTACGTGCTGGCGGCGATGCTGCTCGACGGCCGCGTCGATCTCGATTCGTTCTCCGACGCGTACTGCAACGCGCCGAAGATGCGAGCGTCGCTCGACAAAGTGACGATTAACCAGCACCACGAATGGGGTGACGACCCGGTCTCGCGCCGCCGTTCGCCGGTGACCATCACCCTAAAGGATGGCCGCAAATTTACCAAACAAGTCGACAAAGTGCGCGGCAGCCCCGGCAACCCGATGACGCGTGATGAGCTGCTCGGCAAGTATCGCGGCTGTGCTTCGCGCGTGTTGCAAGGGGAGCGGTTGGAGCGGTCGATTCAGGCGTTGGAGAATCTGGATAAGCTGGCTAAGGCTGGTGAGTTGATTGATGCAATCACAGCTTGAGACGCCGTAGGGCGGGAGGAACGCAGTGTATCCCGCCGACTCGCGTGTATTCGCGAAAGGCGGGATTCGTTTCACTGCTCCCGCCCTACTTTTTTCACGCGTGGAAATTCACCCCCCACAGGCGTAAATTGTGCATTGATACATGACAAATCCACACAGTGAAATTTCATTCGACCTGACATCGACCCCAGGAGCCACCATGGCCGTCACCAAACTAGCAAGCCGAACCGCCCGCAAACCCGCATCGCTCAAAGACCGCGTCAGCGAAGCCGAGTGGAAAATGCGCACCGATCTCGCCGCCGCGTATCAACTGGCGGTGATTTACGGCTGGACGGATATGATCCTCACGCATTTTTCAGCGCGCGTGCCGGACGCGGAAAATCAGTTTTTATTGAATGCCTATGGCTTGATGTTCGATGAAGTCACCGCCTCCAACCTGGTGAAAATCGATGGCCAAGGCAACATCATCGAGGACATCACCGGCATGGGTGTCAATCAGGCGGGCTTTGTCATCCACGGCTGCGTGCACGAATGCCGCCCCGACGCGCACTGCGTGATCCACACGCATACGCGCGCGGGCATCGCGGTCTCTGCCATGACCGAGGGGCTGCTGCCGTTAAGCCAGCACTCCACGCGCATCGTCGCGGAAATTTCGTATCACGACTACGAAGGCATCGCGCTCGACATGGATGAACGTACGCGGCTCGCACGCGATTTGGGGCCGACCAGCCGCTGCATGGTGCTGCGTAACCACGGCTTGTTGACGCTGGGCGCCACGGTGCGCGACGCGTTTATGCTGATGTACAACTTCGAGCAATCGTGCAAAACGCAGATCGATGCGCTGGCGGCGGGACGCAACGGCGTCACGCTGATTTCGGATGAAACAGTCAAGCACACGCATGCGCAAGTGAACCGCGTGCGCCCCGGCGGACGCCCCGATTGGCCGGCGCTGTTGCGCATGCTGGATCGGCGCGGCATCGATTTTCGGAGTTAGTTTGTAGGGCGGGAGAAACGCAGTGGAGCCCACCGTTTCGCGCATGTTCTAAACAAATCGCCCCCTTCGACTAGCTCAGGACAGGCTTCGACTAGCTCAGGGCGGACGGTGGTTCTAGGGGCCGTTCGCGGCGAGACTATCCAGTTGTGACAAGCAAATTGAAGAGACACACCATGGCAGAAACCAATCGCATCAAAGAAATCCCCGATAACGAGATGACGGCGGCGCAAAAGAAAGTATTCGCCGATCTCATCGCCGGCCGCGGCAAATTGCTAGGGCCGTACAAAATCTGGATCCACTCGCCGAAATTCGCGGCGGCGATGGAGACCATCGGCACGTTTCTCAACAAAGCATCGTCGCTCGCCGAGCGCGAAGTCGAACTGGTGATTTGTATCATCGCCAACCATTGGCGCGGCGAGTATGTGTGGGCCGCGCACGTCAAGCGCTGCCTCGAACTCGGCTACAAGCAAGCCGTGTTCGATGCGATGCGCGCCGGCCAAACGCCGACGTTCGAGCACGAACGCGAGCGTGCGATCTTCGATCTCGCGACGATTGCCATGGCGCCGGGCGGCGGTTCGGATGAAGTGTTCGACCGCGCGGAAAAACTATTGGGTCGCAACGGCGTCGCCGAAGTGCTGGGGTTGCTGGGCTACTACAGTGCGGTGTCGATGGGCATGAAGCTGCATCGGGTACCGATTCCCAAACCGGCGTAAGTTTGATTTTAGGTTTGAACTTAGCGAAACCGCAGCGCAGTTAACCGGCGTTCGAACTCGCTAACACTCACCACGCCGGGCAAGCCGAGCGATAACAAATCGCGGCGGTCGCCGGTCACCAGAAACTCCGCGCCCGATGCGACGAATGCCTGCACCACATGCAAATCGCCGGCGTCCGGCGGCGTTGCGGGCACGGCAACGTTCGCGGTTGCAACCGTGATCGCCTTGAAGCGGATGATTTCGAGAAATTCACCAACCATGGCGGTGGTGATGCCGCCCTTTTCCAACAAGATACGCACGCGAGAGTAGGCGAACACGCGGCCGGCTTCATCCAGCAACGCGTCCGACACCACCAGGTCGAACTCGCCCGCGCGCCACGCTTCGATCACCCGGCCCGGCGCGCCGGTGCTTCGCGCCAAGCCCGACACCAGCACATTGGTGTCGAGCACCACTCGCATCACGTGCTGCTCGCGCCTGCCTTGCGCGCGTCACGCACAGCGTCGTCGATCGCCTTTTCGAGTTCCACGTCGTCCAGCGGCGCCAGCGCCGCGCGTATGCCGTCGGTGAGCCGCGTGAACCGCTCCTCCATCGCGCGGATGCGCTCGAACAAAGCGATATCCACCAGCGCCGCGACCGGCTCGCCGTCTTTATGGATGACGATGCTGTCGCGCTTGTAGCGCACTTCGTTGAGCATTTCGCCGAGGTTTTGCCGTACTTTGACGGCGGGGGATTCGCGGATCATGGTCTGGTGATGATTATATCGATCAATATGATCCATATAATCATAACACAGCGACGGCCGGCGAGCCGAGGCTTGCCAGCGTGAAGCCCAGTAAAAGCCGGCACCGACATCCGATCATGATAATATCATAAGTATTTGATTTTATTTAATTTTTTATTATGGATCAGCGCAAGAGTCGCTGAGTAAGCACTCACGAAACGGCCACCTTCTCCAACGGCACCGGCTTGGTACTGTGCAATGCCGGCAGCACCTCATCCGACAAAAGCCGAATACTGGCCAGCGCATTGGAAAGCGGCATGCCGAGAAAGTGGGTGCGGAACACGAAGTGCGTCACGCCAAGCTCGGTGATGTACGGTTGTAGCTGATTCCAGCAATCCTCCGGCGAGCCGATGACGAAGCGGCCTTGCACCAACTCATCGAACCCCTTGTTGATGCGCTCGTGTTCCGGCATGGCTTTATCGGTTTCCCATTGCGCATAGGCTTTGTATTTTTCGGCGATATAGGGCGCGCCGAGTTCCATCGCGGCGGCTCGGCTTTTTGCGCAATAGATTTCGATGCGGCAGGGGTTTTCTTTCGGCAAGGGTTTGCCGAGTTTCGTCAGTTCGGCCTTGTACAGCGCAAGCCGCTCTTTGTGCGTGGCGAACGTCGCCTTGGGGCTGTGGTAAAGGCAATCGCCGAGCAGCGCGGCACGCTTGATTGCATTCGGGTGCTTGGCGGCGAACCAGATCGGCGGATGCGGCTTTTGCACGCATTTCAACGAGAGATGCGCTTCGCGCAAAATACAGGTGTCGCTCTCATAACTCACCTTGTCTTCCGTCCACAGCCGCTTGGCGACGACCAGGCATTCCTCGAAACGTTGCACGCGCTGCCCCTTGCGCACGCCAAACGCTTCGAACTCCGCCGTGCGATACCCCAAGCCGACGCCGAAGATCATGTTGCCGTGCGAGATCACATCCAGCGTGGCGATGGTCTCGGCGGTGTAGACGGGGTTGTGCAAGGGCGCCAGCAACAGCCCCACGCCCATGGTCATGTCGCCCGCGTCGGCGGCGAGCCGCGCGAGGTACGGCACCATTTGCAGCCCTTGATTGCCGCCCTCGTTCAGATAGTGTTGCCCGGTAAAATAAGAATCCCAGCCACGCTCGCGCGCAAGCCGCACCATCACGATCTGCTCTTCCAGCGCACTCACCATGTCGACGCCTTCGAACTGCTGGTTGCTGACCATGATGCCTGCCTTGATACCGGTCATTGGCGTATTCCTTTGAACTGTTAAAACCAAGAACAAACTTCTTTAGACGCAGATTTATGCAGATGAACGCGGATTAACCGCCGGGAAAAATCTGCGTTCATCTGCGTAAATCTGCGTCAAAGGTTTTTCGCCGTTTGTCTCGGCGAAGCGGCGGGATGCGTTTCGCTACTCCCGCCCTACTTGAGATGTTGTTTGAAAAAATCCACCGTCAACGCCAGCGCCCGATCGGCGTCGTCCTTGCGATAGGGCTTGCCGCCGTGCCGCGCGAACGCGTGATCGGCTTCGGGATATTTGTGTATCGTCACCAGCGGGTTGGGCGACAGTTTGCGCTCCAGCAAATCGTTCACCTCGGCCTGCACCCAGCGATCTTTCATCGCCATGTGCAGCATAAACGGGCGGTGCAGATTTTTGACCTCGCGGATGTTGTGCTCGATGTACGTGCCGTAATACGCCACCGCGCAATCGATGTCGGTGCGGCAGCACAGCAGATAACACAGTTTGCCGCCCAGGCAATAACCCACCGCGCCGGCTTTGCCGTTGCATTCGGGAAGCCCGGCGAGATAGTTCACCGTGTCTTCCGTGTCGCGCACGCCCAAGTCGTAATCGAACTCGTAGTAAAGATCGAACGCCTTGGGCACATCGTTCGGGTTGCGATCGGAAAGCTCCACGCCCGGCTCCTGGCGCCAGAACAAATCGGGCACCAGACACACGAAGCCGGCTTCAGCAAACTCCTGCGCGTGTTTGCGCATGGTGTCGTTGACACCCCAGATTTCCATGATGGCGACAATGCCGCCGGCGGGCGGGCCGTCGGGCACGGCGAGATACGCGCCCATTACGCCGTCGCGCAGGGGGACTTTGATGTTTGAGGTTTTCATGGAATGAAGTTTAACGTCAAAACCTTCGACGCAGATTTACGCAGATGAACGCAGATTAAACCAAGATTTTTATCTGCGAAAATCTGCGTTCATCTGCGTTCATCTGCGTCTAAAAGCCGTTGAACTTACTGCTATTTAATCCCCGCCGCCTTGATCACCTTGCCCCACAGCGCCGATTCGTAATTGATCAAGTCGGCAAACGCCTGCGGCGGGCCGGTGACGACATCAGTGACGATCTTCGCGAGCACGGCGTGTGTTTCGGGCTGCTCCATGGCTTTGACAATGGCCGCGTGCAGGGTGTTGAGCACCGGCTGCGGCGTACCACGCGCGGCCAGCACGCCGTACCAGCCGCCGGTCTTGACGTCGTAACCGGACTCGTGAATCGTGGGCAATTCGGGGAACAGTTTGGTGCGTTTCTCTCCACCCACCGCCAGCGCGCGCACCCGGCCGCTTTTCATTTGCGGCACGGCCGCCGCGAGGCCGTTGAACATCATGTCGACTTCGCCCGCCATCATCGCGGTCATGGCCGGCGCGGCGCCCGCATACGGCACATGCAAAATGTCGAGCCCCGCCGCCACCTTGAACAACTCACCCGCCATGTGGATGCCCACGCCCACGCCGCCCGACGAAAAGCTCATCTTGCCCGGCCTCGACTTGGATAAACCAACGAGTTCCTTGACGCTCTTCGCCGGCACGCTGGGATGCACCAGCAACACGTACGGCGCCACCGCCACCTGACTGATGGGGATCAAATCGCGCGCCACGTTATACGGTGTCTTGGGATTTAAATTGGGCACGATCGCCAGCGGCCCTGAAAAGCCGAACAGCAGCGTGTAACCATCCGCCGGCTGGCGCACCACGAAATCCGTGCCGATAAGCCCGGCCGCGCCGACGCGATTTTCCACCACCACCTGCTGGCCCAGCACGTCCGATAGCCGCTGCGCCACAATGCGCGCCACCACATCCACCGGGCCGCCGGCGCCGGAGGGGGAAATCAAGCGAATCGCACGCGTGGGATACGCAGCCGTCTGCGCCAGCGCCGGCGTGCCCAGTGCGCACGCGATCAGCAGGAACATCGCCTGATGGGTTTTGTTGGGTGTCATAGGCCTCCTCGTCTGGTTGGGCTGATGATACTACGCGAGCTTGGCATTGACGGATAATCGCGCCTGCCACGATCACCAACTCAGGGACCACAATGAAGCTGCATTTATTCGAACGTTCCGGCAACGCGTACAAGCTGCGCCTGCTGTTGTCGATGCTCAACCTGCCGTACGACAAAGTGCTGCTCGATCCCGCCAAGGGCGAACTCAAAAGCGCGGCATTTTTGAAATTGAATCCGCGCGGCCAGGTGCCGGTGCTGGAAGACGGCGGTGAAGTGTTCTGGGAATCGACCGGGGCGATGGTCTATCTTGCGCGCAAATTCGGCGGCGAAACCTGGCTGCCCAGCGACGCCGCGGGGCTTGCGCAAGTGATGCAGTGGATGGCGTTTGCGCAAAACGAAGTGCTGTTCGGCTTGCAGTGGGCGCGCGCGGTGGTATTAAAGCTGCGCGGCGGCGATGTCGAGGAATACCGCGGCTACGGCCGCGCGGGGCTGGCGATACTGGAGCAGCATTTGGCCAAAAACGCCTGGCTGGCGTTAAACCGCACCACCATCGCCGACATCGCCAACTACCCTTATGTGTCGCTCGCGCCCGAAGGCGGCATTGCGCTGGAGCCTTATCCCGCGGTGCTCGCGTGGGTGAGCCGCGTGCAAGCGCTGCCCGGCTGGATCAAGCGCGTGTAATACGCGACGTGCGTCGTTAGCGACAAACTACGCCGCTTGCCGCGGCGCGAGAAACGGCGGCTTTTCCGCAGCGCTTTTCGACCACTCGGCAAAATCCGCCGCGGTATCGAGATCGAACGCCAGCGCGGATGCGTTGCACAGCCGCACGCGCATGCCGCGCGCATCGGCCATCGCGATGTGGCGCGCGAGGCTGCCCGCACCGAAGGCAAATTCGCAGCCGGTGGCCGGCACCAACATCGCGTTGGTGCCGCTACCGTGGCGATCGGGTGCGATCACCACGTCGCCGCCGGGCGCGGCCAACGCCGCCATCGCATCGAGCGCCGCCGCATCCAAACACGGCAAGTCGCAAGGCAAAATCAACAATTGTTGCGCGCCGTTGGTCACCGCGTGCCCGGCGCCGTGCACCAGCGCCGCGTTAAGGCCCAGCGCGGGTTCGGGCTCGGTCACCGTGTTCGCGCCGGCGTGCCGCGCCAACGCCAACGTGCTCGCGCACGGGCTCACCACCGTGCAATGCCGCGCATCACCGAGCCACCCAGCGACGATGCGCAACGTACGCGCGAGCAACCAGCGGTTTAACTCACTGCGCGCCGCGTCATCCAGCACGGCGGCGAGCCGCGTTTTGCCGGCATACACCCCGCGGTGCGGGATGATCACACGTAAGTAATTGATTTTATTCAATTATTTTTTAAGAGCGAAATTTATCACGCAGCGTGCGAGCGCCGCGCTTTTGCGGCGGTTGGTCATCAACGTGTCGGTTACCAACACGCGCTTGCCCAGGCGCTCGATGGCGGCGGCTTGACGCGCGTCTTGGCGATCGATCACCCAGCGGTCGACGGCATCGCCATAGTGTCGCACAAGCGCGAGTGTTGAGGGCTGCAAACCGAGCTCGCGCATCATTTTCGCGGCCGGGCCTTTAACCGCCGCGCCGCCGACGATGGGCGACACCGCCGTCACCGGAAATTTGCGTTGCTTAAGCCACGCGCGTATCGCCGGCACGGCGAGGATGGGCGAGATGCTCACGAACGGATTTGACGGGCAGAACACCACCGCTTCGACTTGCGTGGATTCCATCGAACGTTGCAGCATCAGCGGCACACGCGCCGCTCGCGCGCCCGCAAAACGAAACCCCGTCGTGTGCGGTTTGCAGCGCAGCCGCACAAAATAATCTTGAAACGAATGCTCTTGCGATTTTGTCTTGACACGCGTGCGCACCGGCATGTCGCTCATCGGCACGATCGCGTGCTCGATGCCGAAACGGGTGCACAAATCGCGCGTGACTTCGGAAAGCGTTGCGCCGCGCCGCAGCGCCTCGCGCCGCAGCACGTGCACCGCGAGATCGCGATCGCCCAAGTTAAACCAACCCTCGCCACCGCAGCGCTTGATTTCGTCCATGAAAGCCCAGGTCTCGCCGGCGCGGCCCCATCCGGTTTGCGGGTTGTTCACGCCGGCCACCGCGTACATCACCGAATCGAGATCGGGGCAAATGGTAAAACCCATATGCTCGAAATCGTCGCCCGTGTTCACCACCACCGTGAGTTCGCGCGGCGGCAACACCGCCGCCAGCCCCGCCGCCATGCGCCCGCCGCCGACACCGCCCGCAAGTGCGACGATCATCGGAACAAATCCTCGTTTTCAGGGCGGATCAATTCTTGTACCGTGCTCTCGCGCAGCGCATACGGAAAACCGCGCGCCAGCACCGCGGGCGTGCCTTCGTCCGCCTGGCCCATCAGCAGCGAGGCGGCCGCGGCCAACTCATCGGCAGCAGCGATTTGCGTGACGCGAAGCTCGCGCCCATCGCGATCTTTTTGCCCGCGCATGTCGATCAACGCCGGGAATCCGGCAATACCAATCGCCATGCCGGTGACGCCGTGGCGCCAGGCGCGGCCGAAGCTGTCGATGATCAACACGCCGATGGCAGCACCCGTGGCTACGCGCAATTGATCGCGCAGCGTGCGCGCGGAAGCGTCGGGGTTTTCCGGCAGCAACAGCACGGTGTCTTCACCATCCGGCACGTTGGAGTGATCGATGCCGGCGTTGGCCATGATGAAACCCAACTGGTGCTCAACGATGATCACCCCCGGTTTCACGCGCAACACCTTGCGCGATTCGCGCAACATGAGCTCGACCACGCGCGGGTCTTTGTGGCCTTGCCGGGCAAATTCTTGCGCGCGTGTGCAAGGCGTGACATCGCTTAGCCGCACCGCCCGGCCTTCAGCCTTGGAGATGATTTTTTGCGCCAGGACGAGGATGTCGCCGTTTTGCAGTGTCAGCCGTGCGCGTGACAGCGCGGCCCGCAACAGCGTGGCAAGATCGGCGCCCGCCGCCACCTCGGGCATCCCCGGCAACGCAACGAGTTTGAGTTCACGCGACAAACAATGCCTCGATGATCAAGGGCTCGGCACACCGGTGATTCTGATGCCCGACCCCGGCACCTTGTAGCGCTTGTTGATCGCGATCAACACCGAAGTCAGCGCCTCCGCCGCCACCGAATTGGCGAGCACGCCCGCGTGCCACGCACGCATGCCGGCGTCCTCGGCGAGCTTCACCACCACCTCACGCGCGGCCGCATCGTCACCACACACCAGCACGTCGCAATCCGGTTCGTGCGCGGCGTCTTTCAAATGCGTGGCGGAAACGTTCTGAAACGCGGAAACGACTTTCACCGCGTCACCCAGCTTGCGCTGCAACGCCAGCACCGCCGATTCGCCGTTGGGCAATTGCACGCGGTCAACCTTGGGCGGCGTGAGCGGCACGGTGACATCGATCAAAATTTTGCCCTTAAGCTGCGCGGCGACGCTTTGCGCCGTGGCCATCTGCGCAGCATAGGGCACCGCGAGCACTACCACTTCGGCTTGCGCCGCGGCGGCGTTATCACCGCCGTGCACCGTCGCTTTGCCCGCAAGCAATTGATTCAACTCTACCGCGCCCGCTTGCGCTTTCGCAGCGTCGCGCGAGCCGATGGTTACCGCGTGGCCTTTTAACGCCCAGCGAAACGCAAGCCCGCTGCCTTCCTTGCCCGTGCCGCCCAGGATGCCGATGTTCATGCCGCCACCTGCGTGCGCGTGGATTCCAATGGCGCGGCGTTAAGCCCCGCGGCGTGGCGCTCGTCACTCACGTCGGCGTAAAGCGTGGTGCGCTGTTGCGGCACGCGGCCGGCGGCGCGGATCATCGCTTCCATGCGCGCGGGCGGCATTTCCTGCCCGTGTTGCGTGCCCGCGGCGCGCGAAATGCTTTCGTTCATCAGCGTGCCGCCGGCGTCGTTCGCGCCGGCATTCAGACACGCATTCACCCCGGGTTCGCCCATTTTTACCCACGATACTTGTATGTTTCTAATCACCGGATGCAACGCGAGCCGCGCCACCGCGTGCATCAAAATTGCTTCGCGCGAGGTCGGCCCACGGCGCGCGCGGCCTTGCACGTACATCGGCGCGCCCATGTGCACAAACGGCAGTGGGATAAACTCCGTGAATCCTCCGGTTTTTTCCTGCAACGCGCGGATGCGCAGCAAGTGCCGCGCCCAATGCTTGGGCTGCTCCATGTGGCCGAACATGATGGTGGCGGTGGAGCGCAGCCCCAGCTCATGCGCGGTTTGCATCACGTTCAACCACTCATCGGTGGTGACTTTGTCCGCGCAAATCACTTGCCGCACTTCGTCATCCAAAATTTCCGCCGCGGTGCCGGGTAGGCTGCTCAAGCCCGCGTCGATCAAGCGCGACAAAAATTCGCGCACGCTGATGTTAAGCGTTTGCGCGCCATGCGTGACTTCCAGCGGCGTGAACGCGTGCACGTGTATGTTGGGCGCGGCGCTTTTTGCCACGCGCAGAATTTCAAGGTAAGTGTTGCCGGTATAGCGCGGATGAATGCCGCCTTGCATGCACACTTCGGTGGCGCCGCGCGCCCATGCTTCGGCAATGCGGCGCTCGATTTCTTCCAGCGGAATATCGTACGGCTCGCCGCGCAGCGACGCGCTGTGCGTGCCTTTGGAAAACGCGCAAAAGGTGCAGCGATAGGCGCAGATGTTGGTGTAGTTGAGGTTGCGGTTTACGACGTAGCGCACGGTGTCGCCGACGGTTTGTTGGCGTAGGTCATTGGCAGCGGCGCAGATTTCCTCGAATTCAGTTTCGCGGGCGGCGAAGGCGCGGGTGATGCCGACCTCAGACGATAAATCGTAAGTATTTGATTTAATTGAATATTTTTTGGTGGTCTTTGCTGGATCCACTGCGCCGCGTGCGGTCGTTGCCCTCTCCCCCGCCCCTCTCCCGCCTGCGGGAGAGGGGACAGGGGAGAGGGCAGTGCTCGATGCCCTACTCGCGCCAAGCCCCGGCAAAGAAATCGCCACCGCCAACCCCGGCGACCAAGCATCCTCCCGCGCAAACCCTTCACTATCACTCGCGCGCATCAACCGCGTCGCCATCCGCGGCGCATGCCAGCGCGACGCATCCAGCACATACGCCGGATACGACGGCAGCCGCGCCACCAACACACGCCCGCGCGCCGCGCTGATCTCGTGCAACTTGTCTATCGCCGGCCACGGCGCTTCCGGGTTTACGTGATCGGGCGTCACCGGCGACACGCCACCCCAATCGTTGATGCCGGCGTCGATCAAATCACCGCAGTTGTCACCCGACAAATTCGGCGGCGCCTGGATGTTCATCTCGACGCCTAAAATCTCGCGCGCGGTGCTGATGGTCCACAACAAATCTTCGTGCTCGGCATGTGGCACATCGGCCATGCGGGTGTCGGGCTTGGCGCGGAAATTTTGGATGATCACTTCTTGAATGTGGCCGTAACGCTGGTGTAAATCGCGGATGGCGTTTAACGCGTCGACGCGCTCGTCACGCGTTTCGCCGATGCCGATCAAAATGCCGGTGGTGAACGGGATTTTGAGTTCTCCCGCGAGCCGCAGCACTTCCAGCCGCACGGTAGGCTGCTTATCCGGCGAGCCATAATGCGGCTCGCCCTTGGCGCATAACCGCTCGGCCGTGCTTTCGAGCATGATGCCTTGCGAGGCGCTGACCTCGCGCAGCTTGGCCATTTCCTCGCGCGTCATCACGCCGGGGTTCACATGCGGCAGCAGCGTGGTTTGCTTCAACACCAATGCGCACATTGCGTGCAGATACTCAATGGTGGTGGCACAGCCCAACGCCGCCAGTTCCTCGCGCGCCGCCTTGTAACGCAACTCCGGCTTGTCGCCAAGCGTAAACAGCGCCTCGGTGCAACCCGCGGCCTCGCCCGCGCGCGCGATCGCCAGCACTTCATCCGCGCCGAGATAAACACTTTTACCGGGCTGCGGTGCCTGCGCGAAGGTGCAATAGCTGCAGATATCGCGGCAAGCGCGGGTGAGCGGAATGAAAACCTTGCGCGAGTATGACACCACGCGCGCGGACACCGGCGCCGCCGCCAACGGCGCGCAAGTATCGGGAGCCGCGTGCGTGCGCATACGTATCAATTCACCGTGACACCGGTGGCCTTGACCACCTCCGCCCACTCTTTGACTTCGCGCTCGAGGTATTGCGAAAACTGCGCCGGGCTCATGCGCATACCCTCGGCGACGTTAACGGCGTAGACATCCTTGGCGGCGGCGCTATCGGAAACACGGTTTAACTCGGCGTTCAAGCGTTCGATCACTGCCGCCGGTGTACCTGCCGGCGCCAGCACCGCGGACACCACCGCGCCTTCCACCCCCGGCAGACTCTCGCCGATGGTGGGCACATCGGGCAAGTGCGGCGAGCGTTTGGCGGCGGCGAGCCCGATCGCGTTCAGCCGGCCTTGACGCACGTGCTGAATGCTCGCCGGCACGGTGGCCATCACCACCGCGACCTCGCCGCTCATCAAGGCAATGATCGGTGTTGCGCCGCCCTTGTAGTTCACCTGCGTGACCTTGACGCCGCTGCGCAGGACGAATTTTTCGCCGGTCATGTGGGTTACCGTGCCGATGCCGGAGTTGCCCATCGGCATGCCGGGATTGCGTTTCAGTCCGGCGATCAGCGCCTTGACGCTTTTTGCGTTCACCGAAGGGTGTGCCACCAACAACAGCGGCGACGCATTCAGCGGCGCCACCGGCGCAAAACTATTGACCGGGTGGTACGGCAGCTTGCGATACAACGACGCGGTGATCGCGTGGCTGGACGCATCGGTAAACAACAGCGTGTAGCCATCGGGCGCGGCCTTCGCCACTACGTCCGCCGCGATGGTGGTGCCGGCGCCGGGGCGATTTTCGACGATCACTTGCTGGCCCAGCGTCTTGCTCATCTCGCTGGCCGACAAACGCGAGAAAGTGTCGGTCGCGCCGCCCGGCGGAAACGACACCACGAAGCGGATAGTCTTGACCGGATAGGGCTGGGCACCGGCATTGGCTACCCAAGCGGCGCTCATGGCGAGAACCGCGACGATCTTTAACGTTTTCACTTTAAACATTTCCCCTGCTGATTTTCGCAAACGCCATTATAGCCGCGCTATGGCAGGCTAGCGCCGGGCGTGTTATATCAGCCAACCATCGCGAAACCTAAGGAACGGCAAACCCATGACGGCGGCACAACCGGCGGACTTACTCATCCGCAACATCGACTGGCTGATTACGGTAGATGCCGAGCGGCGCATCATCCGCGACGCGGCGATCGCGGTGAAAAACGGCAAGTTCGCGGCTATCGGCAAAACCGCGGCAATCGCCGCGCAATGGACAGCGCCGGCGAGCATCGATGCCACGGACATGGTGGTCACGCCGGGGTTTATCGACAACCATTTGCATGGCTCGTTCCAGCTCGCGCGCGGGCTCGCCGACGAATCGAACGCGCAGTCGTTCCTGTTCGAGCACATGTATCCGTACGAGGTGGCGATGGACGAGGACGATGTGCGCATCGCCGTGACGCTGGCCGCCATGGAGATGCTGTGCCATGGCGTCACCTGCTACATCGAGCCCGGCAACTATCACCCCGACACCACGGTGGATGCGATCATGGGCGCGGGTATGCGCGCGGTGCTCGCGGTGAGCTGCTTTGACAAGGGCAAATCGGTGA
>Ga0194132_10003424_pt1 | contig 28257 bp, 18 predicted proteins | sample TA2KigOf80mmetaG_FD_148612 | JGI IMG/M metagenome (GOLD analysis project Ga0194132, IMG submission 148612) | Freshwater microbial communities from Lake Tanganyika, Tanzania - TA2015054 Kigoma Offshore 80m | ecosystem: Environmental > Aquatic > Freshwater > Lake | place: Tanzania: Lake...
CCACTGCGCGAGGCGCTCATGAACCACCCGTGGCGGCTCAAGAAAGCCGTCACCTACCTGTTCGATTGGATCGCCACCATGCTCCGCAAGCTCCTGCACCCGCACCCCAAACTCACAACCAACACTGGGTGAACTCTAGGCGAGCGCGCCCGACCCGGAACCTTCCCTCTCGCTTTCGCGCGGACGATTCGCGACAATCTCACCATGCCGCGCTCACTCTCCATCGCCTCGCTGTTGCTGCTCGCGTCGTCGGCCGCGACCGCGCCGCCGGACTTCGACAAGCAGATCGCGCCCTTGCTGGCGTCGTACTGCACCGACTGTCACTCCGGGCCGAAGCCGAAGGGCAAACTCGACCTCACGCGCAAAGCGGGCGCGGCCAGCGCCGTCGCGCCGGGCAAGCCCGCCGAGAGCGAGCTGTATTCGCGCGTCGCGGCCGGCGAGATGCCGCCCAAGAAGCCGCTGCCCGCGGCCGAGCAAAAGCTGCTGAAGGAGTGGATCGAGAGTGGGGCGAAGTGGGGCACCGACCCCATCGACCCGTTCCGCTACACCACCGCCACGCGCGCCGGGTACGACTGGTGGGCGCTGCAACCCGTCAAGCGCCCGCCGGTGCCGCAGGGCGTCAACCCGATTGACCACTTCGTCCTCGCTAGGTTGGGTGACAACGCCTTGTCACTCTCAAAGGAAGCGGATCGGCGCACGCTAATCCGTCGGCTGTACTTCGACCTACTCGGCCTGCCGCCGACACCGGAGGAAGTGACCGCGTTCGTCGCGGACAAGGACGCCGACGCCTACGAAAAGCGGGTCGATAAGCTGCTCGCCAGCCCGCACTACGGCGAGCGCTGGGCGCGGCACTGGCTCGACGTGGTCCGCTATGGGGAGACGGACGGCTTCGAGCGCAACTCCCCGCGGCCGAACGCCTACCACTATCGCGACTGGGTGATTCGCGCGCTCAACGCCGACGTGCCCTACGACCAGTTCGCGCGGTTGCAACTGGCCGGTGACGTGCTGAAGCCCGGCGACCCGGACGCGATCCGCGCCACGGGCTACCTCGTGGCCGGCGTTCACAACACCGTTCTCGGCAACGACCAGATGCGCGCGGTCGCCCGTCAGGACGAACTCGAAGACATCGTCGGCGGCGTCGCGCAAACCTTCCTCGGCCTCACCGCGAACTGCGCCCGGTGCCATGACCACAAGTTCGACCCGATCTCGCAGACCGACTTCTACCGGCTGGCGGCGGCGCTGGGCGGCGTCGGGTTCGGCGAGCGCGCCGTTGCAGAAGCGAAGGCCAGCGCCGAACTGGTGAAACTTGCGCAACGACTCGACGCGCTCGCGAAGGAACTCGCGGCCATCGAGGAGCCGGCGCGCAAGGCGGCGCTGGCCGCGAAGGGCATGGGCAAGCTGGCGGCGGTCGCGCCGGCCCCGGTCGCGGCGTGGGACTTCCGCAAGAGCGGCGACGACCTGATCGGCAAACTGCATGCTCGCGCCGTTGGTGGCGCGAAGCTGACCGCTGCCGGTGCGAGTCTTGATGGGAAAGGGCTTTTCCGCACGGCCCCCCTGCCCTTCGATCTCAAGGCGAAAACACTCGAATCGTGGGTGAAGCTCGATTCGCTCACGCAGCGCGGCGGCGGTGTGATCTCGCTGCAAACGGCCGACGGTCTCGAGTTCGACGCCATCGTGTTCGGCGAGAACGAGCCGGCGAAGTGGATGGCCGGCAGCAACAGCTTCCTGCGGTACAAGTCGTTCGCTGGTACCGAGGAGAAGGACGCGGCGAAGGAGTTCGTCCATATCGCGATCACCTTTGCGGACGACGGCACGATTACCGGCTACCGCAACGGCAAGCCCTACGGCAAAGGCTACGCCACGCGCGGCCCGCTCGCATTCAAGGCCGAGAGAACGGTCGTCGTGTTCGGCTGCCGGCACGAGCCGGCCGGCGGCAACCGGATGCTCGCGGGCACGGTAAGCGTCGCGCGCCTCTACGACCGTGCGCTGACGGCGGAGCAGGTCGAAGCCTCGTTCGCCTCCGGCGGCGGTTTCGTCACCGACGCCGAGCTTGAGGCGAAGCTGACGCCGGAACAGCGTGCGGCCCGCGCGAAACTGCGCACCGAACACGAGGCCGTTGCAAAGGACGTGAGCGCGCTCCGCGCGCGGGCCACCAGCACCAAGGCCTACGCCAACGTGCCGCAAGCGCCGGGCGTTACGCGGTTCCTCGCGCGCGGCGACCTCGCGCTACCGGGCGCGGTCGTCGCGCCCGCGGGCGTTGCGGCCGTTGTTGGCCCGAAGGCGGACTTCGGCCTGAAGCCCGACGCCACCGACGCCGAGCGCCGCACCAAACTCGCGGAGTGGATCACCGCGCCGAACAACCCGCTGTTCGCGCGCGTCATCGTCAACCGCGTCTGGCACTACCACCTCGGTACCGGCATCGTCGAAACGCCGAACGACCTCGGCTTCAACGGCGGGCGACCCTCGCACCCGGAACTGCTCGACTGGCTCGCGAACGAGTTCGCGCGGCAGAAATACAGCCTCAAGGCGCTGCACAAGCTCATCGTCACGAGCGCAACCTATCGCCAATCGTCCGCGCCGCGGAAGGAAGGCAGCGCTAAGGACGCGGACAACCGCTTGCTGTGGCGCTACAAACCACACCGACTCGAGGGCGAAGTCGTGCGCGACGCGATGCTCGCGACCAGCAGCCTGCTGAACCCGGAGGTCGGCGGGAAAGGGTTCAGCGACTACAAGGAGCGAAACTTCAACGGCACCGCGTACTTCGAGCCGTTCGACCCGGTGGGGCCGGAGTTCCACCGTCGAAGCGTGTACCGCTTCACGCCGCGCGGCGCGAATCAGGGGTTGCTCTACACCTTCGACTGCCCCGACCCCGCGGCCGCCGCCCCGCGCCGCGCGATCACCACAACGCCCTTGCAGGCACTCGCGCTCTGGAACAACGGCTTCGCGCTGCGCACGGCCGACGCGCTCGCGGCCCGGGTCGCGAAGGACGCGGAGGGCGTCGAGAAGCAAGTGCTTCGCGCATGGCAGTTGGTGTACCAGCGCGAGCCGCGCGCGGAAGAGGCAGCGATTGCAACTAAGCTGGTGCGCGATCACGGTCTGAAGGCACTGTGCCGGGTGCTGTTCAACAGCAACGAGTTTGTGACGGTGGAGTAATGCAGTCGTACCCTTTACAAGTTCGCAATACTCCAAGCCTCGCGGCGAATGAAAGGTTGTCTGCACCATCCCCGCCAGGGAACCTCACTCATGCGCCTTCGCCTGTTCGTGCCGCTCGCCGTTGTGATGCTGCTCGCCGGCATCACTTACGCGGTTGTGTGGTACACAACCCGCGAAACACTCCCGTCGGAGATTCGCATCGCGGCGGGGAAGAAGGACGGATTGTACTTCACCTTCGCGGAGCAATACGCGAAGCGGTTGCAGGAGCGCACGGGGCGACCCGTGCGCGTCGTTGAGACGGCGGGCAGCGAGGAAAACATCGGATTGTTGCGCGATGGCGGGGTCGAACTCGCTCTGATTCAGACGGACGCGCCGACTCCCAGCGGAATCGCTGGGGTCGCTCCGCTCTTCCCGGAACCGCTTCACTTTCTCGTGCGCAAGAGCAAGAGGAACGACATCAAGTCTCCGGCAGACCTCGTCGGGCGCCAAGTGGCACTCGGGTTGAAGGGTTCCGGCATGCGGCACAACTCGGCCACGGTGCTGTCCCACTACGACATCCCTGCGAATGCGTTCGAGAAATCGGACATCCATTTCGCGTCAATTGCTACCGACAAGAACGTCGACGCCGCACTCGTCACGACGGGTTGGATGAACCCGCAACTCGAACAACTGATTCGGAACGACGAACTGGAGTTGCTCGACATTCCAAATCCGGGGGGTTGGCGATGCGGCACCCGTGGTTCACGCCGACCACCATTCCAAGCGGGCTTTACCACGGCAAGACGCCGCTCCCACTGAAGCCGGTGCGGACCGTCGCGGTTACGGCGCTGCTCGTGACCAAAGCGGACGCGTCCGATGACCTCGTTCGCGAGAGTCTCGTCACGCTCTACGAGACGAACCTACCGGCTTCGTACCCGGGCTTGCTACCCGCGAAGGCCGCAAAGGAGTACAACGCCGCCGTGATGCACCGGGGCGTAGTGAAGTACCACGACCCGGCGGCGGCGTTCAAGCGAGTCTCCCAAGCGCTGGAACTACTCTCGAAATCCAAGGAAGGGCTATTCGGTGTCCTCGCCGCGGGCCTGATGGTGTGGGGTTGGCGTCGCCGCCGCCGCGAACAGATCGCCGCGGAAGCGGACAAGTTGCAGAAACAACAACTTGACGGCTTCATTGGTCGCACCCTTACGGTTGAACTGGAGCAAATGGAGGTGACGGAGCCTGAGGAACTGCGCGCATACTTGCGGCAGGTGACGCACATCAAACAGGAAGCTTTGAAGGAACTGACCAGCGAGAAAGTCCGCGGCGACCAACTGTTCGCGATTTTCCTCTCGCAATGCGCCGCATTGAGTGAAAAGATCCAGATGCGGATGATCTACGCCCGGGTGTCGCAACACGCCGTCTGCGACTACAGCCCCAAGTGAGACGCCATGTTGCCATCCCGCCGTTCGTTTTTCTCGTGGTCGGGCTCTGCTCTCGGGACGCTGGCCGTTCTGCCACAACTCGCCGGCGCGAAGCCGCACCACGCGCCGAAGGCGAAGCGCGCGATCCAGATTTCGCTCGTCGGCGGGATGAGCCACATCGACAGCTTCGACCACAAGCCGGAGCTGACCAAGCGGCACGGCAAGCCGCTCGGCGCGGACAGCAAGCCGGACGTGTTCTTCGGCCAAGTCGGGCTGCTGCGCAAGCCGGACTGGGAGTTCAAGCAGCGCGGCAAGAGCGGGCTGTGGGTGTCGGAACTGTTCCCGCACGTCGCAACGATGGCCGACGACCTCACCGTCATCCGGTCGATGCACGCGGACAGCGCGAACCACACCCCCGCGCTGTTCGTGCTGAACAGCGGGTTTCAGTTCAACGGCTACCCGGCACTCGGCTCGTGGCTCAGCTACGGTCTCGGAAGCGAAGCGGACGACCTGCCCGCGTTTGTCGTGCTGCCCGACGGCCGCGGCGACGCGAACGGGGCCGCGAGCAACTGGTCGAACGGCTTCCTTCCCGCGCAGCATCAGGGCGTCGTCTTCCGCGGCGGCGATGCGCCGGTGCGCGACCTGTTTCCCGAAAAGCCCGTTACGAAGGAGGAGGAGAAGGACTCGCGCGCGGCGCTCGACAAGCTCAACGCGCTGCATCTCGACCGCGCCGGCGGCGAAAGCGACCTCGCGGCGCGGATCAACAGCTACGCGCTGGCGGCGAAAATGCAACTCGCGGTGCCGGCGGTCAGCGATCTGAGCAAGGAGCCGGCGAAGCTGAAAACCGCTTACGGGTTCGACGACCCGAAGACCGCCGATTGCGGGCGGCGGTGCCTGCTCGCGCGGCGGCTGCTCGAGAAGGGCGTGCGGTTCGTGCAGGTCTATAGCGGCGGGCCGATTGCCGGTTCGCCGCGCACGAGCTGGGACGCGCACGAGAACGTGAAGGAAAACCACGGCGCGGAAGCGAAGCGCATCGATCAGCCGGTCGCGGCGCTACTTCGCGACCTCAAAGACCGCGACATGCTGAAGGACACGCTCATCATCTTCACGACGGAGTTCGGCCGCACGCCGTTCGCGCAGAGTGCCGGCAACGTGGTGGGCACGGGCCGCGACCACAACAAGTACGCCTTCTCGTGCTGGCTCGCGGGCGCGGGCCTGAAGCCGGGCACGGCCTTCGGTGCAACTGACGACATCGGCTGGAAGGTCGCGGAGCACCCGGTCGCGTGGTACGACTTCCACGCCACCGTGCTGCACCTGCTCGGCATCGACCACGAGAAGCTGACGTACTACCACAACGGCATCAAGCGCCGCCTCACAAACGTGCACGGCGAGGTCGTGAAGGGCGTACTGGTGTAATCCGTTAGCCGCGAGCCGCAGGCGAGCGCGGTAGCCCCTTCACTCCCCGCGGCGGGCGGGGGGCTTCACCTTCTCGTGGATGAGCTTCACGCACTGTTCGAGGAAGTCGAAGTACTCGGTGCAGGCGATTTCCTTCACGCGGCAGATCAGTAGTCTGCGGCGCTCCAGCATCTCAACGCAGCTCTCGACCCCGACCTTGTCGAGCGGGCCGCCGGGGGCTTGCATGTCGAGCAGTTCCTGAATCTCGTCCGGGCGCAGTTGGGCGGCGCGGTCCTTGTTACGGTCGAGCCACGCGACCAGCGCCGGGAGCGCGGCGCGCTCGTACAGGAGCTTCAGCGATTCGTCGTCGGCCGCGGGCTTGCCGTGCATCCGTGGCAGCAAGCGGTCGAGGGGGAGCGTGCGCAGCTCGCTCACGGTCAGCCCGAGCGCCTTCGCGCACTGGTTGACGGTGGTGTTGCGCAGCCCGCGCTTCGGGCCACCGTGCAGAATCTGGTGGCACGTGTGCCGGTTCAGGTCCGAAATGCGGGCGAAGTCTTCTTGGTTCCAGCCCCGCTCCTCGACCAGCCGGGCGATCTTGTTGGCAAGTTCGCTCCCGGTCGGTCCCGGAGATGCCGCGTTCATCCGTGCTACCCCGTTGGCGTGTGTCCGACCTGAATAATACTAATGCGGGGGCACGGGCGCGGCACGGCGCACCGCGCGGAATCACAAAAAAGACCCCGGCCAGGCCACTCTTTCGAGCCGCCCGGCCGGGGTGCGCTGGTCAAAACCTGTACGCGCTTAGTACGGGCTGGTGCCCGCGCCGGGCAGCGGCGGTACCGCGGGCAGCGGCGGGACGCTGGCCGAGTTGCCCTTCGGCTTCTCGTCCTTCGGCTTCGGCATCTCCTTCGGCGGGTTGGTTCCACCACCGGCCGGGGGCGCGGCGTGGCCCGCGCCGCACGGGTCGCAGGCCGGGGCGCACGACTTCTTGGAACCCCAGCGGGCCTTCAGCTTGTCGAGCAGGTTCGGGCGGTCGGCCGCGCCGCACGGGCAGGCGTTGCACGGGGCCGGGGCGGGGGCCGGCGCAGGCGCGCACCCGCACGAGTGTGACTTGCTGCCCCAGCCGCTAATGCGGCTCTTGATTTTGTCCAGCAGGCCGGGCTTCGACGCGCACGGCGAGCCACAGTTGTTGCAGCCCGAGCCGCTGACCACCATCGGTGCGGCGGGAGCGGGCGCGGCGGGAGCGGGGTCGGCCCCGGCCAGTGCGGCCGATGACATGATCAGGAACGCGGCGTTCACGGGTGCAACCCTCCTTCGGGGGTGTTTCACGGTTTCGTTCTCAAGGCACTTTTGGCATCGACGGGGGCGCGGCGGATTCGTGAAACCCTTGAAAGAAATCGCCGAAACTCCATAGGGCGAAGGTGCGGTCGCGCCGCACGCGCCGCACACAGCGCCGGGGCCGGTTGCGCAGCGCGCGCCGCGCACGACGGCCGCGCGGCGCCCGTTGGGGGGTGAGCGCGGCGCGTCGGCATCGGGTTGGTCTTGCCGTCCGCGTGAACGTCTGTTCTAAAGGAAGGGGTCGAACTTCCCCGCGACGAGGGCCGCCGTGTCTCGCGCTGAAAAACAGTGGCACCTGCGCCCCAACGACCCCGACGCCGCCAACCGGCTCGCCGCCGCCGCGCGCGTGTCGCCCGTCGTCGCGCAGTTGCTCCTCAACCGCGGGGTCAGCGACGCTCCCGCCGCGCGCCGGTTCCTCGACTCGGACTTGCGCGGCCTGCACCCGCCACTAGCCCTCCCCGGCGTCCGCGCCGCCGCCGAGCGCGTCGTCACTGCGGTCGCCGAGAAGCGCCGCATCTGCGTTTACGGCGATTACGATGTGGACGGCGTGACCGGCACCGCGATCCTGCTGCGCGTCCTCAACAAGCTCGGGGCCGACGTGCAGTTCCACGTCCCGCTACGCCTCTCAGAAGGGTACGGCCTCAACGCCGAGCGCGTGCGCGAACTGGCGCGCTCTGGGGTGTCGCTCGTCATCAGCGTCGATTGCGGCATCGCCAGTCTCGCGGAGGCCGAAGTCGCGCGCGAGGTCGGCATCGAACTGATCGTGACCGACCACCACGAAATGAAGGTCGGGCTGGACGGCGCGCCGCTGCTCCCGCCGGCCGCGGTGCTCGTTCACCCGCGGTTGCCCGCGGTCGAGCCGTACCCGTTCGGAGACCTGTCCGGCGCGGGCGTCGCGTTCAAGCTGGCGTGGGCCGTGGCCCAGCGCGCGACGCGCTCCGAGAAGGTGCCCGACGCGCTGCGACAAGTGCTGCTCGATTCGGTCGGGCTGGCGGCGCTCGGCCTCGTGGCCGATGTGGTGCCGCTGCGCGACGAGAACCGCGTCATCGTCCGGCACGGGCTGGAGCGCATCCGCGACAACCCCTCGGTCGGGCTGAAGGCGCTGCTGGAGGCGAGCGGGGTGAAGCCCGATCAAACGATCACCGCGGAGGACGTGGGGTTCAAACTGGCCCCGCGGCTGAACGCGGCCGGTCGCCTCGGGTGCGCGAGCCTCGCGGTTGAGTTACTCACGACCAACTCGCCGTCGAAGGCCGCGGAGATCGCGCGCGTTCTAGAAGGGCACAACGGCGACCGGCAGGCGCGCGAGCGCAAGTACACCGCGCACGCACGCGACCTCGTCGAGAAGGACTTCCCCGACGACCCGGCCGTCGTGGTCGGCTCGGCGGAGTGGCACCCCGGCGTGGTGGGGATCGTCGCGAGCAGGTTGGTCGAACACTTCGGCAAGCCGGCGCTTGTGATCGCGCTCGGGGCCAACGAGTCGGTGGCGACCGGATCCGGGCGGAGCGTGCCGGGGTTCGAACTGCACAAGGCGCTCGTTGCGTGCGACGCCTTGCTCGAAGGGCACGGCGGGCACGCCGCCGCCGCGGGGTTCAAGGTGCGGCCGGAGCGCGTCGCCGCGCTCCGCGACCGCTTCAACGCCTACGTCGCGAGTCAGTTCCCCGGCGGCGCGCCGGCCCCGCGCCTGACCCTCGACGCCGAAGTCCCGCTGTCCGCGCTCACGATGGGGCTGATGAACGACCTCGACAAGCTCGAACCGTACGGCGCGGGCAACGCGAGGCCGAAGTTTCTGGCGTCCGGGTTGAAAGTGGAAGTGCCGCGGCTGATGGGTCAGGGCGAGGTCCAGCGGCACCTGTCGTTCCGCGCGCGGCAGGGCGGAACGACGATCCGGTGCGTCGCGTGGAACATGGCCGACCGCCTCGACGAACTGATGAGCGCCGACGGCGACTGCTGCGTCGCGTTCACGCCCAAGATCAACGACTGGAACGGGAAGCGGAGCATCGAGCTGCAAGTGGTTGACATGAAGCCCGGCAAGACGGTGGAGCTGGTGTGAGGGGGCGCTTGTTCGTCGTGACCCGCTTCAGCGGGTCCGAAGCCCCGCAGGGGCGCGAACCACTGATACGATTCCCCGGCGGTTCGGCGCGCGAGTGCGCTTCGCCGTAGCTTTCCGCGCTAAGACCCGCTTCAGCGGGTCACTCCGAACACACCACCGCGGCCCCTCACTTTTTCAGCGGCATCCCGCGCTTTTTCAGCCCCTCGACCTCGTTGGTCATGGAGCGGAGGAACGCGCGGTACTCGTCCGAATCGACCTTCGCGCCGACGTTCCCCACGTTGTAATCGAGCGGCAGCGGAACCCACGATTCCAGTTTCGCGGCCATCAGGTTCCACAGTGCGGCCTCGCGCAGCGCGACCTCTGGGTCGCCCAACAGCGGGTGCCGGCGGTCGCCGGCCGCGACCAGTTCGTCGAGCCGCGCGGGGTCGGGCTTGAGCGGCGACACGAACCCGCGCAACAACCGCGCGAGCGCGTCGGCGCTGTTCTCCGACAGGCTTTTGCCGACGAACACCGGTAGCAGGCGCTCGGTGTTGCCGACGTCGCGCGCCACCCAGTTCACGAGCGCGGTCACGACCGCCTGCCGCGCGAGCCACGGCAGCTCCGAGCGCAGCACGTCCACCAGCGGGCTGAGCGAAACGGCCCCGTCGGGGCTGCTGTCGGCCATCGCCGCCCGCGCGTAGATCGCCATGCGCGACACCAGCCCGCGGTCGCCGGGCGGTACGTCCGGCAGTTCCGGCCCGATGCGCTCCTTGACGACCGACGTGACGAGTTCGCGCGTCGTCACCTTGTCCGCGGTCGCGGTCAGCAGGCGCTGAACCTGCTTGTACAAGTCGCCCTTGAGCGGGTCGCTGGGGTCGCGGTCCAATAGCAGCTCGCGCTGGCGCTGGTCGGCTTCGATCAGTACCGGATCGCTCATCGTGTCGGTGGACGAGTCCCACGTGACTTGGTGCCAGCGCGAGAGTTTGTCGATCTTCTTGAATCGCGTACCGCGCGTTTCGAGCGCCGCGGTGCCGAGCGCGACCGCGACGCGGGCTTCGAGCCGCGGCTTCGTGCCGTCCTTGCGGGCGTAGGGCGTGCCCGGCGCGTACCACGACACGAGTTCCGCCAGAACGTCGGTGTTCGCATCGGGAATCGTCACGTCCCAGACTTCCGGCCCGACGCGCAGACGCACCTTCGCCCCGGTCGGCTTCTCGCTCTTGAGGTAGACGCGCCCGCCGAGCAACGTGATGTCTGCGTCGAACCCCGTCGGCGGGACGTGGAACTTCACGCGCGACTCGAACACGCGATACGGCAACTGTTCTGGCACGTTACCCCAGAGGCGCACCAGCACCCGCTGATCGACGCTCACGTCGGCCTTGTACCCCGGAAGCGCCATCACCGCGGAGTTTGATTCGACCGCGCGGTCGTCCTTGTCGTTGATGCGCAACCGCACCCAGCCCGCGCCGTCGGTCGGCTGGGTGACGACGAGCGCGCGCGTGGTCTTCACGGTAGCGATGTCGCGAACCACGGCGCTGGCCGGCGGGATCGGGTCGCCGAGGCCGGGGCCGGGATCGACCGGCGTTACGTCCGCGGGGTCGATCTTCCGCGGCGGCGGCATCGGCGGCACCGGGTCCGGTTCCTTGTCCTTTGGCTTCGGCGGAACGACCGGCTCCTTGTCCTTCGGCTTCGACACCGGCGGCACCGGCGCGGGCGGGACAACGACCGGCGCGGGCGCGCTCAGTTGCGACGAGTGCCCGAGCGTGACCTCCGGCGGGTCGACGGGCGTGCGCTGGAGCGACAGTACCGCGGCCCCGGCGAGGAAGACGAGCAACAGCGCCGCGGTGCCGACCAGCGCGAACCGCGCGGCCCACGTGGTCGCGCTCGCGTAGCGCCTCATGCCGAGCAGGTACGCGGCGTCCGGGTCGGCCTCGTCGGGCGACTCCGGCGCGGGCGGGGCGATCCCGCCAATTGGCAGCGCCTTGTTCGGCTGGCGGTTCGGGGCCGCGGCCGGCGCGGGCACGAGCTGGTACATGCGCCGGTGCGCCCGCGGCGGAACCCGCGCCGGCTCCGTCAGCAGCAGGGTCAGAATCTGGTGGCACGCGGCCACTTCCGCGAGGTGAACGTCGGACGTGAGGCACGTCTCCTCAACCTGTTTGATGGTCGCGGGGTCGAGCGCGTTGTCAAGGTACGCGGCCACCGTGTTGGGGTCCGCGGCGTCGTCGTCGGCGTTCAGTACGGGCGTCGTTAACCCGCGGCGGCGCGTCACCTTCTTGATCCGCTCGACCAGTTCCTTGACCTCGTCGCTCTCGGCCACCAGTTTCCCCAGCGCCTGCGCCTGCGAGGGTTCGAGCGTGTCGTCGATGTACGCGAGAAGCGTGCGGAGCGTGAGTTGCAGCACCGGAAGCCCTCCGAGGAGTCTCACTCGGAATAGGGGCGACTCGCGCGCGGTTTCGTGCAACAATCTGGGAAAATCTTTGGCCGCGCGGCCCTGCGAGGTCTCACCCCCATGATCTTCGCCTTGTTGCTCCTCGCCGTGACCGTGACCGCGCCGGCCGTGCCCGTGGTTACGGCGCACAACCTCAAGGTGCCGCCGGGCTTCTCGGCCCGGCTGTACGCGGACAACGACATCGCCCCCGACATCACCACCATGACCATCGACGACGGCGGCCGAGTCCTCGTCGCCGGGCCGGGCTACGTCCGCGCGCTCTTCTACAACGCGATTACACAAGCTCCGACCACCGCATTCGATCTCATCGACGGGTTGAAGCAGGCCCCGATGGGCCTCTTCGCGGAGGGCGACTCGCTGTACGTCGTCGTCGACGGCGGGCTGAAGCGCTACCGCGGATACGACGGCAGCAGCAAGCTGAAGAACCCGGAAACGCTTCTCGCGCTCAAGACCGGCGGCGAACACGACGCGCACGCCGTGCGCCGCGGGCCGGACGGCTGGCTGTACCTGCTGTGCGGCAACATGGCCGGCGTGAAGAAGGACACGATCAAGGGCACGCGCTCCCCGGTCAAGGAGCCGACCGCCGGCGCGCTGCTGCGCCTGTCGCCGGATTTCAAGCAGGTGGAAGTGGTCGCGGACGGGTTCCGCAACCCGTACTCGTTCGACTTCAACCTCGACGGCGAGCCGTTCACCTACGACTCGGACAACGAGCGCTGCGTCGGGCTCCCGTGGTACGAGGGCTGCCGGTTCTACCACGTGCTGCCCGGCGGGAACTACGGCTGGCGCTCGCCGCAACTGTCGCAGACGTGGCGCAAGCCGGCGTACTTCCCCGATGTGGTGCCGCCCATCTGCGACACCGGGCGCGGCTCGCCCACGGGCGTGGCGTGCTACCGGCATACGCACTTCCCGCCGATCTATCGGGGCGACTTCTTGCTCGCGGACTGGACGTTCGGCCGCATCTACTGGGTGATGATGAAGCCCCACGGCGCGTCGTTCGTCGGCAAGCACGAAGTGTTCGCGGAGGCGACCGGCACCAGCGGGTTCGCCCCGACCGCGCTCGCGATCCACCCGCAAACCGGCGAGCTGTTCGTCAGCAGCGGCGGGCGCGGCACCCGCGGCGGCGTGTACGCGATCCGCTACAACAAGGGCGGGGCGAAGCCGAAGCCGGTGCCGATGGCGACCCCGTCACTCGACTTCGACAAGGACCGCCCGGCGCGCTGGCTCGCGGAGTGCAACTCCGACAACCCGCGCACTCGGCGCGTCGCGCTCGAAGCGATCGCGCGCTGGTGGAACGAACCGCCGTGGGGCAAGCGCGTGGGCGACGCGGTGAAGCCGAACCTGACTCACGACGACGAGTACGTCCGCCGCGCCGCGGCCCGCCTCGGCTCGATGTGGCACGTCGAGTTGGGCACCGTTTCCGACCAACGGGCGAAGCTGCACCTCGCGCTGGAGCAAGCGAAGACCGACCCCGAATGGGCGCTCAAGCTCGCGCTCGCGACACTCGAAGACAAGAAGGCCGACGGCCCCGACCTGCTGCTGGGGCTGCGCGTCGTGCAGCTCGCGGCCGGCGACCTGACCGCGCCCGACGCGATGGGCACCGCGTGGGAGGGCTACACCTTCCGCGCCGCGCTGCCGAAGGTGTACACTGCGCGCATCGTAGCCGCGCTGTACCTTCACGTTGACCGTTCCGGTCTCGGGTTCGACCGCGAAATCAGCCTCGAATCGGCGCGCGTCGTTGGCGCGCTCACGGGCGTCGAACACCGCGACGTGTACAAGCTGACGACCGCACTGATCGACCGCAAGACCCGTTACCAAGACGACTTTCACTACTACTTGGCACTCACGCGCGGCGCGCAGAACGCGCGCGACTGGCGCAGCGACGGCCTCGCCAACGGCCTGTTCGCCATGCTCGACAAGGTGAAGCAAGACGCGCCGCTCCTCGACCGCCACTGGCCCCTGCGCCTCGCCGAACTCGTCGGGGGGCTCAGTACTGTCACCGAAAGTTTCGATCTCGCGGTCATCGAACACCGCAGCTTCGGCGCGCCCGAACACGCGCTCTTCACGGGCAAGCTCGAACCGCGCGCGAAGGTCGCGGAGAAGTTCCTGAAGGTCGCCAAGAGTACCAACAACTACGCTTGGAACGCGGCGGCGGTCGAGTTGCTCGCCGCGCTGCCGCGCGATATGACGTTGGCCGCGCTCGAACAGGCGTGGGAGCGGCCGGGCCTCCAAGACGCCGTGATTCGCGCGCTCGCGCACGACCCGCACCCGGACGACCGGCCGAAGTTCCTCGCCGGGTTGAAGGCGCTCGACCCCGACGTGGTGCGGCTCTCGGCCCGCGCGCTCGTGGCGCTGCCCGCCCAGCGCCCGGCCGACGTGTACGCGCCGGCGGTTCACGCGCTGCGGCGCTTCCCCGACGAGAAGCCGTTTGCTCCGGCGCGCGCGGCGCTTGTGGATCTGCTTCAGAAGGCGAGCGGCGAGAAGATCGGTCCCGACGCGAAGGCGTGGACGGCGTGGGCCGTGAAGCAAGACCCGAAGCTCGAAGCGGCGCTGACCGCGACCGCGGGCTACGACGCGAAGGCATGGGAGAAGCGACTCGCCGGCATCGACTGGGCGAAGGGCGACGCGGCCCGCGGCAAGCTGGCGTTCGCAAAGGCGACGTGCGCCGCGTGTCACGACGGCGGGCGCGCCGTCGGCCCGTCGCTGCTGGGCATCACCAAGCGCTTCGGTCGCGACGACCTGCTGACTTCGATCTTGCAACCGAGCAAAGACGTGTCCGCGCGCTACCGGCCGACGCAAGTGCTGACGAAGGCCGACACGATCTTCACCGGCGTCATCGTGTACGAGGCCGCAGACGGCGTGATCCTGCAAACCGGGGCCGACACCACGATCCGCATCGCCGGCGCGGACATCGCGTCGAAGCGCGTCGTCGACACCTCGCTCATGCCCGCCGGGTTGCTCGACAAGCTTACGGACGCCGAGATTGCTGATTTGCTCGCGTATTTGGGCACCCTCAAATAGGCCGCATTCGCCTGCGGCTTGTGGCTAACACAAGGAGACCTCATGCGCCGATTCTTCCCACTGCTGCTCTTGCTCCTCTCGCCTGCCCTCGCACGCGCCGGCGACCTCAAAGCCGGGGCGTACGCGCAGGACATCACGCCGACCAAGTTCCCGATCTCGGTGAACGGCGGGTTCGCCGACCGGAAGGCGACCGCCGCCAACGACCCGCTACACGCGCGGTGCCTCGTCCTCGACGACGGCACGACGAAGCTCGCGCTCGTCGTCGTCGATAGCTGCATGATCCCGCGCGAGCTGATCGACGCGGCGAAGGCACTTGCCGAGAAGAAGACCGGCATCCCCGCTAAGAACATGATGATCTCCGCGACGCACACGCACACCGCGCCCACGGTCGCGGGCGTGTTCGGCAGCGAGCCGGACGCCGAGTACGTCAAGTTCCTTACGCAGAAGATCGCCGAGGGCATCGAGACCGCGCACAAGCGGTGCGGCCCGGCGAAGCTCGCGTGGGGCGTCGCGGAGGAGCCGAATCAGGTGTTCAACCGGCGGTGGAAGATGAAGCCGGGCGTGAAGAACCTCGACCCGTTCGGCGGCGACACCGACAAGGTGCGCATGAACCCGCCGCGCATGAGCGCGGACCTGCTCGAACCCGCCGGGCCGACCGACCCGCGCGTCACGGTGCTGTCGGTGATGACGCCCGACGACAAGCCGCTGGCGCTGTTCGCCAACTACTCGCTGCACTACGTCGGCGATCTGCCGGCCCTGTCGGCCGACTACTTCGGCGCGTTCGCCAACAGCGTCGCCGCGAAGCTGAACGCGGGAAAGGGGTTCGTCGGCATCTTGTCGAACGGCACCAGCGGCGACTGCAACAACATCAACTTCATGGCCGAGGCGACGAAGACCATGCCCGGCGAGCGCTGCCGACTGGTCGCCGACGCGGTGGCAACGGCCGCCGTGAAGGCGCTGGAGAAGGCCGAGTACGTAACGAACGTCGTGCTGCGCTCCGTCGTAACCGAGATCGATCTGGGGGTTCGCAAGCCGACGGCCGACGAGGTGAAGCGGGCCGAGGGCATTCTGGAGAAGGCGAAGGGCCGCGACCTGAAGGGCTACGAGGAAACCTACGCGCGCGAAACGGTGCTGATGGCAAAGTACCCGGACGCGGTAAAGGTGCCGTTACAGGTGATGCGGATCGGCCACCTCGCGGTGGTCGCGATCCCGTGCGAGACGTTCGCCGAGATCGGGCTGGAGATCAAGAAGAACATCAGCGTGCTGAAGACGACGTGTGTGGTGTCGCTGGCGAACGGGTATTACGGCTACCTGCCGACGCCGGCGCATCACGCGCTGGGCGGGTACGAAACGTGGCGCGCGCGGTCGAGCTTCTTGGAGGTGCAAGCCTCTCCCAAGATCGAGAAGGCCGTGGGCGAGCTGATGAAGGCACTGCTCACGAAATAGCACAGCCGGTCGGACGCGCGCCGCGCGGGTGGAGCGGATCCTCCGCAACCTCCCCGCACCGCCCACGTCCGACCGGCTGTTGATCCCGCGCGGTTCCGGCCGCGCGGCATCTGCCTCTTCTGTCCCAGCCCCGGTTCATCGCTGTCGCGGTTCTGGTCGAGAACGTGAGACGGAATGCACGCGCCGTGCCAAACGCGAAAAGTGCCCCGGCGCGGCCGTTCGCGCGCCCCTGCCGGAACCCGCCGCGCGGTCAATAGGAAAATGTGGGGAAAGCGCGTGTAGGAATTACGCGCCGCGCTGCAAAAGATGCACGCTTACGTCACCAACACGACGCGCACATCCATCACGTTGGTTCCGGTCAACCCGCTGCGGATCAGCCCGCTGGCGCGGTCGAAGAAGTTGTAGGCGTCGTGGCGCGCGAGGTGGTCTTCCGCGCCGTCCTGTGGCGTGCTAGCATCCGCGACCGCGCCGGCCGCGTCGGTGGGGCCGTCCTCGCCGTCGGTGCCCGCGCTGAGAACGGTCACGCCGCGCATCCCTTGCGCGCCGAGCTTCGCCAGCAGCGCGAGCACGAACTCCTGATTGCGCCCGCCCTTCCCCGGCGTGTCGCCGAGTGTGACAGTCGTTTCGCCGCCAAAGAGGATGCACGCGGGCGACGGCAGCGGAACGCCGTCGCTCCAGATACTCCGCGCCACTCCCGCGACCGCAGTGGCGACGTGTCGAGTCTCCCCTTCCACATACGAGCCAAGGCTGAGGACGCGATACCCCAACTGTTCCGCTTTGCGCTGCGCGGCATCGAGTGCGACGCGGTTGCTACCGATGATTCGATTCTGGACGTTTGCTGGGAGTTCTTTCGGCGTCTCACGCTGCGCCGCGACAATGTGGCGCGCCACTGCGGGGGGCGCGGCGATCTGATAGCGGCCGAGTACGGCCCACGCCTCAGCGAACGTGGTCGGGTCGGGCGCGGTCGGGCCGGAGGCGATCACGTCGAGCGGGTCGCCCACCACGTCCGACACAATGAACGAAACGAGCCGCTTGCCGCGAAAGGCCTTCGCGAGCCGCCCGCCCTTCACGCGCGACAGGTGCTTGCGCACGCAGTTCATCTCGTCGATGGTCGCGCCGCTCTTGTGCAGCAGTTTCGTGACCGCGAGCTTGTCCGCGAGCGTGACGCCCTCGGCCGGCGCGGGCAGCAGCGCGGAGCCGCCGCCGGACAGCAGGCACACCGCGACATCGTCCGGCCCGGCGCTGGCCAGCAGGCGCAGCATCTCTTCCGCGCCGGCGACGCCCTCCTCGGTCGGCTCGTTCGCGCCCTGCGGTCGCGCCGCGTGAAGGCGCACGCGCTTGAGCTGCGCGGTCATACCCGCGGGCACGTTCAGCAACCCATCGACGCGGTCCAGCCGGTCCGCGAGCGCCGCTTCCAGTCCCGCGGCCATGCCCGGCCCGGCTTTGCCCGCGCCGACGACGATCACCCGCGGCGCTTCGCGCAACCAGCGTTCGGCTTCGACCGCCTTCCGCACGAGCGGTTCCGGGCGAACGGCATCGACGGCCGCTGTCCAGATGGCGAGCGCGTGGTCGCGCGACATGACTCGGCTCCTGTGACGAACACCCTGCTGCTACAATACACTTACCACCGGAAAGGAACCGCGATGAAGTTCGACCTGCATATGCACACCGCCCGCCACTCGCCCGACGCCGATACGGACCCCTTCGAGCTGGTCGAAGCCGCGATTAAGGCCGGGCTGGACGGGATCGTCATCACCGAACACGACTTTATGTGGCCCGAACACGAGTTGAACGAGCTGCGCGCGGCCGCGCCGCAACTGGTGATCCTCGCGGGCGTGGAAGTGACCGGGCGCGGCGGCGACATGCTGTGCTACGGCATCACCGACCCGTTCGCGCTGCCGCGCGGGATCGAGTGGCGCGAGCTGACGCGCGAGGTTCACCGGCAGGGCGGCGCGTGCTGCGCCGCGCACCCGAACCGCTGGGGCCAGCCGTTCGAGAAGCTGCTGAAGGAACAAGACCCCGAACTCGACGGCATCGAGGTGATGTCTAAGAACATGGACCGCGACCTGCGGACGCAGGCCGCGAAGCTGCTGACGAAGTACCCGCACTTCGCGCAGCTCGGCAACAGCGACTCGCACCAGCCGGAAACGGTCGGCTGTTGCTACACGGACTTCGACGCCACGATCCGCACGAGCGCCGACCTCGTGGCCGCGATCCGCGGGAAGAAGGGCGTGGCGAAGGTTAACGCGCATGACCGATTTTGAGAAGATGCGCGCGGGCGAACTGTACGACGCCGGCGACCCGGACTTGGTCGCGCGGCGCGCGCGAGCGCGCGACCTGCTGTGGGAGTACAACGCGACCCGCGAGGCCGACGCCGCCACGCGCCGCCGGCTCCTCTGCGAACTGCTCGGCAGCGGCGGCGACAGCGTGTGGCTGCAACCGCCGTTCTACTGCGACTACGGCACCAACATTCGCCTCGGCGAGCGCGTCTACTTCAACTTCAACTGCGTGGTGCTGGACGTGTGCGAGGTCCGCGTCGGCGACCGCACACTCTTCGGCCCCGCGGTGCAGATTTACGCGGCAACGCACCCACTCGACGCCGAGCTTCGCAAGACGCGCGAACTCGGCAAGCCGGTCACAATCGGCTCGGACGTGTGGGTCGGCGGCGGCGCAATCATCCTACCCGGCGTCACCATCGGCGACCGCGCCGTGATCGGCGCGGGCAGCGTGGTGACGCGCGACGTGCCCGCGGGGGTGGTGGCGGTGGGCAACCCGGCGCGAGTGGTGCGTGGGTAGCCAAACGAACGGAAATCGAACTCAAGCGCATCATGCGTAGTCGGGCGTTATGCCAGCACGTCCTTCACCACCTTGCCGTGAACGTCGGTCAACCTAAAGTCGCGGCCGGCGTAGCGGTAGGTGAACTTCTCGTGGTCGAAGCCGAGCAGGTGGAGCATGGTCGCGTGCAGGTCGTGGACGTGAACCGGCTTCTCCACCGCCTTGAAGCCGAACTCGTCGGTCGCGCCGACGGCTTGGCCGCCCTTCACGCCGCCGCCGGCCAGCCACACCGAGAAGCCCCAGTGGTTGTGGTCGCGGCCGTTGATCTTGCCGGCGTTGCTGCCGGGCGTCGGCAGTTCCACCACCGGCGTGCGGCCGAACTCGCCGCCCCACAGGATCAGCGTGCTGTCGAACAGGCCGAGGCGCTTCAGGTCCGCGATCAACGCGGCGATGGCCTTATCGGTTTGGCCCGCGAGCCGCTTGTGGCTCACTTCGAGGTCGTCGTGGCTGTCCCACGGTTGGACGGGGCCGTGGCTGACCTGCACGAACCGCACGCCGCGCTCGACCAGCCGCCGCGCGAGCAGGATGCTACGGGCCTGCTCGCTGCCGCGGCCCAAGTTGCGGGTGTCGATGCCGTAGGCTTCGAGGACGTGCTTCGGCTCCTTCGTCACGTCGAACGCCTCGCTCGCTTCCGTCTGCATGCGCGCGGCCAACTCGAACGACTGGATGCGCGCTTCCAACTGCGGGTCGTTGGGGCGCGCGCTCTGGTGCGCGCCGTTGAGCTTCGCGAGCAGGTCGAGTTGCTTGCGCTGGTCGTCCTTCGAAGTCGCCTTGTTCTTCACGAACTCGACGAGCTTCTCGACGTCGGTGAACTTGGTGTCAACGTACGTGCCCTGAAAAACGCCGGGCAGGAACCCGGACTGCCAGTTCTGGTTCTCTTGGAGCGGGAACCCGCCGGGGCACATGGCGACGAACCCCGGCAGGTTCTGGTTCTCGGTGCCGAGGCCGTAGGTGATCCAACTGCCCATGCTGGGGCGAATCTGCCGCGGCTCTCCGCAGTTCATCAGCAGGAACGACGGCTCGTGGTTGGGCACGTCGGCGTACATCGAGCGGATCACGCAGATGTCGTCGGCGTGCTTCGCGGTGTTGGCGAATATCTCGCTGACTTCGAGTCCGCTCTGGCCGTACTTCTTGAACTTGAACGGCGAGGGGAACGCGGCCCCGGTGCGGCGCTCGGTGCGCAGGTTCGCGGCCGGCAGCGCCTTCCCCGCATACTTGTCCAGCGCCGGCTTCGGGTCGAACGTATCGACCTGACTCGGCCCGCCGTTGGCGAAGATGTGGATGACGCGCTTGGCCTTCGCCGCGAAGTGCGGCTTCTTGGGCTCGAGCGGGTTGAGGCCGTCCGCGGCGAGTAGCCCCGCGTCGCCCATGAGTTGCGTCAGGCCGAGCATACCCATGCCCACGCCGGCGCGGGTCAGCATCTCGCGGCGGGAAATCGGAGACATCGGGAACCTCTCTACGACTCCAGAAGAGAAGAGTTTCGACTGGATCACAGGATGGTACAGGATCAAGAGAAAACTTCTCTTCACCTTATCCTGCTCGATACTGTGATCCTGTCCAAACTCTTCCTGCATTAATCCACAAAGGCGAACTCGTTGCTGAGCAACAACACCTGCGCCAGTTGCGGCCAGCGGCCGAAAGCGGCTTTGCCGTCGTCGTCGGCCACGAACTGGCTCGCGAGCGCGGCTTCGTCTCTCGTCGGGTCGCGACCTAGCGCGAGGCGGTACAGCGCCTTCACCTTCGGCCCGGTGCCCTTCACCTCCGCGACGCGCCCCGCCAGCGCCTTCGCTTGTTCCTGAACGAACGGGCTGTTCAGCAGGAACAGCGCTTGCGTGGACACCGTGGTTTCGAACCGCTGCGGGCTGTGCGTGTCCGGGCTGGCGACGTCGAACGCGCGGAACGTGCCCGGCAAGTTGGTGCGGTCGATGAGGCCGTACACGGTGCGGCGCGCGGTGAACGGCGTCTTGAACAGATCGACCGCCTTGCCGCCCGCGGTGAGGTCGAGCTTGCCGGACGCCGCGAGAAACGAATCGCGCAGCGCCTCGAAGTCGAGGCGGCGGCGGTTCTGGTGCGATAGCAGCCGGTTTTCGGGATCGGACTTGAACGCCTCCGCGCTGACCGCGCTCGATTGCTGATAGGTGGCGCTCAGCATGATGCGCTTGTGCAGGCGCTTCACGCTCCAGCCGTCCTTTACGAACTGCACCGCGAGCCAGTCGAGTAGTTCCGGGTGCGTGGGCGGGTCGCTGCGGGTGCCGAAGTCGGACGGCGTGCGCACGAGGCCGGTCCCGAAGTGCCCGAGCCAGACGCGGTTGACCATCACGCGCGCCGTCAGCGGGTTGTCCGGGCTGGTGATCGCGCGCGCCAGTTCGAGCCGGCCGCTGCCCTGCGCGAACGGCGTGCGGTTCGGGGCCACGATCTCCGGGGCTTGGCGCGGCACCTGCGGCCCGCGGTTGTTCGGGTTCCCGCGGTTGAACACGACCGGCTGCGTAGGCTGGGCGTTGTCGTTGAGTACGTGCGCCCGCGGCGGCGCGTGCGGGTTCGCGGCGTTGAACGCGTCGATCTTCTTGCGGAGGGCCGCTAACGCGTCGCGGTCGGCGCGGTTCTGGAGCTTGTCGAAGTCCGCGAGCGGGATGTCGAGCGGACCGCCGGCCGCGCGCCACGCGAACAGCGCAGCGAGTTCCTTCGAGTACGCGCCGGGCAGCGGGTTCGCTCCGACCAGTGCCGCGAGCGCCTCCGCCGCGGCCTTGAAGGTCTTGGGCTTGGCGTCCTTGATGGCCTTGGCGACGAGCGGGTGCGCGCCCTTCAGCGCGTCGGCGAGTTTCGCCTCGAACTCGTCCGCGGGCAGCGCCCCGAGCGCGAGCAGCGGCGTATACACCGGCGACTTCGCCCGCCACTCGGCTTCGAGGAACGCGCGCCAGCGGTCGAACACGAAGCGGTTCAGGTCGCGCTGGCGCACCGTGTTGTTGATCTCGTCGTTCGGTTTGTTCCGCATGTCGAGAACGACGCGCAGGTATTCGCTCAGACCGAACGGGTCGCGCAGCTTCTTCAGCGTCGCCGCGTGGCGCTTCTCGATCTCGGCCTTGTAATCCCCCTCGCGCTTGGCGACCTCGGCCTCGAACGCGATCACTTCCGGCGTGCGCGCCACCGCGCCGATGAGCGGCAGTTCCTTCGGCTCGCGGCTGCTGGCGAACACGCCGTACAGCGAGTAGTAGTCCTTCGTCGGGATCGGGTCGTACTTGTGATCGTGGCACCGCGCGCACGTCACGGTCAGGCCCATGAAGCCGCGCGTGACCACGTCGATGCGGTCGTCGATGATGTCGTGAGCGTTACTCAGGAACCGGCGGCCGAGCGTGAGGAACCCCATCGCGGCCAGCGGCGTCTTGTCCTCGCCCAGCGGTAACAGGTCCGCGGCGAGTTGCTCCGTAATGAAGCGGTCGTAGGGCTTGTCGGCGTTGAACGCGCGGATCACGTAGTCGCGGTAGGTGTACGAGAACGCGAAGAACCGCTCCTCTTGGAACACGTAGCCCTTCGTGTCGGCGAATCGCGCCACGTCGAGCCAGTAGCGGCCCCAGCGCTCGCCGTACTGCGGCGAGGCGAGCAACTTGTCGATCAGCTTTTCCCACGCACCGGGCGTGTCGTCCTTCACGAACGCCTCGACCTCGGCCGCGGTCGGCGGCAGGCCGATGAGGTCGTAGTACGCGCGACGGATCAGCGCGCGCTTGTCGGCGCGCTGCGCGAGCGGCAGCCCCAGATTCCTCATCTTGACGAGGACGAACGCATCGACGGGGTTGGCGCTCGTCTTCGGTACGGGCGGCTCCTTGACGGGCTGAAAGGCCCAGTGCTTGCGCGGGTCGGTCGTCGGTCCCTTCACGATGTCGTCGGGCACGGCGGCCCCGGCCTTCACCCACTCGGTCAGCACGGCGACCGCGGCCGGTGCGAGCGCAGCCTTCGGCGGCATCGGGTACTCGCCCTTCCGGTTGATGGAGGCAATGAGGCGGCTCTTGTCCGGCGCGCCGGCAACGAAGACGGGGCCGTTGTCCGCGCCGGCGCGCAGCCCCGCGGCGGTGTCGAGGCGCAGGCCGGCGCTCTGCTTCTTCTCGCCGTGGCACGAGTAGCAGTGTTCGGCCAGTACCGGGCGCACCTTCGTCTCGAAGAACTCGAGTTGCGCGGCGCTCGGTTTGGCGACCGGGTCCGTGGCGAACGCGGGGGCGGCGATCAGCGCGAGACTCAGCACAAGGCACCAGCGCATGAAGCGGCCTCGGGGCGAGCGGTAGGAGTGCGAGCCGGCGGGAGGGTGATACCAGTTTACGCCGCGGTCCCGTACCGGGCGAAACGGAATCCGGCGCTACACGAGGAACCGATAGCCGAGGTAGATGAGAACGCCGAACGAAACGATTGTGAAGAGGAGCGCGGCCGGGCTGACGACCTCGTGCGCGAGGCGCACGTTCGCGCCCGGCGGCGGGGCCGACACGCCCGGTGACTCGGGCTTCCACCCGTCGCTCTCCCACCACGCCTCGTCGCGCGCGGTGACAGGTTCGAGCGTGGCCCGGCTCGTCCACAGCGCGACGCTCCCGAAGATCATCAGCGAAAGCGCCACCAGCGACACGATCAGCGGCACGTCTCGGGCCTGTTCCAGTTGCTTCGCCTGCATCGCGAGCGCGAGCGCAATCGCCACGCCGTTGTTGAGCGCGTGCAGCAAGATCGGTGCCCAGATGCTGCGCGTCGCGAGGTATACGAAGTGCAAATACGCGCCCATGAGCGCGATGCCGAGGAATTGCGACGGGTCGATGTGCATTGCGGCGAACAGCAGGCTCGTTAGGAACACACTGGTGGCGATACCATAGCGCGCGCTCAGCCCGCGGCCGACGAACCCGCGGCACCACAGTTCCTCTACGATCCCCGGTCCGACGGCGACGGCCAGCACGGTCAGTGGCCACGGGAACGGCACGAACACGCCGCGGATGGACTCCAGCGCCATGGGCCGCAGCCCGGTGGCCCACTGGTACACTTCCTGAATCACCCCGGCGAGGATCATAAACCCCGGCACGAGCAGGACGACGATCACGACGTGAAGGGTGAGCGGGCGGCGCACGCCGATTTCCCGCTTCCAGTCCGGGCCGATGCGCCGCGGGAGGACGATCAGGATCAGGCCCAGCGAAACGAACTGCGCCGCGAGCATCCCGTAAGCGAGCGATTCGGCGAACTGCCGCGGGATCGGGGGCCGCTCGCCCTTCGCCTTCGGGTCGAGCGCCTTCGAGAAGCCCTCCAGTTGCTCGTCGGCGAACTGCTTGGGGTTGGGCGAAGCGAGTGTGTGCGCGCCGAACGCGATCACCACCGCGACCAGCGCGCCAAACATTTGCGCGAGGATGAAGACGGCGCACCACGCGCACGCCTCCCAGAACCCCGGACGGGGGCGCGCCGGCGCGCGGGGGGCGTCGGCCCCCTGATCCGCGCGCGTCACCAGCGGCGGGTCGTCGGTCGGTTCGTAGGGTGCGCCGGCGCTCATCAGTACCTCAGCCAGCCCTTGTATTCGAGCAACTGCAGAATCCACGGGTTGCGCCACGGGTTCCACGCGGGGTAGAACGCGCTCAGCGCGCTTGCGCCCAGCAGCACCGCGCCGAGTAACCGCCCGCCGCCGCTGCGCGCCAGTCGGTCCGCGACCGGCGGGACCGCGAGCGCCCACAGGGGGATCAGCCAGAACAGCCACCGCGGGCCACTCGTGTTGCCCCCGTAGTTGTAGCTCTGCGTCCGCGTCAGGTAGAACGCGAACACCACAACCGAGACCACGAGCGTCATCGCGAAGAACAGTTCCAGCGTCCAGCCGGTGCCCTTCCCCTTGCGCAGCGCGCGCACCGCAGGCGCGCTCTTGATGCCCAGCACCGCGAGGCCGACGAGCGCCAAGCACCACACTGGCGTGAGGCTGAACCAGCCGTGGTGCCCCACCAGCAAGTGGAAGGCGTAGACGGCCGTCGGCTCGTCGTTGAAGTCCAGCCCCTTCGCCGCGGGTGTGCCGATCTTCGACCAGTGGCTCCCGGCGTAGCGGTACCACGGCCCGCCGAACTTCTCGTACACCGGCTCGAAGGTGCCCAGCGCGACGTAGTTCGAGCAGTACAGCGCGATGATCGGCAGCGCCGCACACGGCACGAAGAACATCAGCGCGTACCGCGGTCGAGCGATCAGCAGCGGCACCCCCAGCGCGCCGACGAGCGCGAGCGCGGGCAACTCGAAGGTTGCGGCGAACCCGGCGAAGAACCCGCAGCAGGCGTACTCCCAGCGCATCATGTCGCGGTTGTCGAGGACCGCGCGCAACAGCGGGTACACCGCGAACAGCACGCAAAACGCCGCCGGGCAGTGGTTGTTCAGCGTGCCGGCGAACGTGACGAGGAACGTGCCGAGCGCCGCGGTCGCGAACGCCAGCAGCTTCCCGTAGTCGGTCTTGCCGATGCGGTCGATCAACCGGCCGAGCAACACGAGGTAGATCGCGAACGGGATCACGTTCCACATCAGTACGATCGCCGGGATCACGAGCCAGCGGTCGGTCACGATGTCCCAGCCGAACGCTTGTCGCAGCAGCCAGTATTGCCCGGCGGCGATGGTCGCCATCAGCGGCGGCTTGCTCGAATAGAACTCCATCGTCTCCGGGTTCAGCACCACGTCGGTACTCTTGTACGCCGGCTCCGCGACGATTCCGACATCGCTGTTCGGGTTCTTCGGGTCGAGGCGCTTGCCGATCACGTACGTCTTATCGTGAACGAGCGCGCGTACGGTCGCCCACCGCGACTTGTCGTTGGAGCTGAACATCGGAACGGGATCCGGGCGCTTGTCGAGCCAGAGCCGCTCCGGCTCGTAGCCGTACCCGGACTTCTTGCCGTCCTTAACCACGGGCGGCGCGTAGCGGCTCGGCTCGTAGACGTTCTCCGCGCCGACCGTTTTCGCGGCGGCGATTGCGACCGCGCACGCGGTCAGTAACAGGAACGCGGAGCGGCGGATGTCGGAGGGTTCAGCGGCCATCGGTTCGCTCCGCGACGCTGTACACCTCGTTCTCCAACCACCGGCGCGCGGCGATAGTCTCCGCGATCAGCCCCGTGAGCACGCACTGCGCGCCGAGTACACCCAGCCCGGTGGCGAGAATCAGCCCGACCATTTGCGTCATCATCCCCGCGCCGGCGTCGGCCTCGAACTGGCGCACGAGCAGGTTCAGCAGCAGCAGGAAGAACCCGACGACCGCCGCCGAGAGGAAGCCCAAGCCCCACGCACCGAGAAAGTGCTGCGGCCGGCGCGCAAAGCCGGTCAGCAGGCGCACCGTGACCACGTCGAGCGCGCCCTTGATGAACCGCTTCCAGCCGTACTTCGAGTGGCCGAACTTGCGCGCGCGGTGTTGGATCACCAGCTCGCCGACCTTGAACCCACGCGCCGCGGCCAGCACCGGCACGAAGCGGTGCATCTCGCCGTACATATGCACTTCGCGCAGCGCTTCGGCGCGGTACGCCTTCATCCCGCAGTTGTGGTCGTGCAGGTGGACGCCGGTTAGGACGCTGAGGAACTTGTTGAACACGCGGCTCGGCAGCACCTTGTGCCACGGGTCGTGGCGGACCTTCTTCCACCCGCTGACCACGTCGAACCCGTCGCGGAGTTTGGCGAGGAAGTGGGGAATCTCGTGCGGGTCGTCTTGTAGGTCCGCGTCCATCGTGATGACGGTCGCGCCCTTTGCCGCGCCGAACCCGGCGGCGAGCGCCGCGGCCTTCCCGAAGTTGCGGCGGAACTTGATCCCGCGCACGCGCTCGTCCTTCGCCGCGAGGTCGCGCACGATCTGCCACGAATCGTCCTTGCTACCGTCGTCGATGAACACGATCTCGACGCGCTCGGAGAGGGTCGCGGCCACCTCGGAAATTTCCTCGTGCAGCGCGACGAGGCTGTCCCGTTCGTTGTAAACGGGGATCACTAGCGACAGGAGCGTGGCATCGGCGTCAGGCATCGGCCTTCTCGACTGCAGGAACCAATGTCGGGAGCGCGGGTTTTCGCGCGAACAGGATCAGACCAACGGCGACCTCGGCGACGGTCCATGTCAGCCGCAGCGAGAGGGCGATGACGACGGCCAAAGCAGCGGCCTGTGCGCCGAACGCCGGGGTCAACTGCGGGGTGAGGGCCAGTTGCATGGCGATCTCGCGCGCCCCCAGCCCGCCGGGCGCGACCGCGATCACGAACCCCGCGACGTACGACAGTGCCACCGCGGCCATGTCTACCGAGTACGACTCGGGGCTCCACTCGGGCACGTCGGGTATCAGCGCCCGCACCGTAAGGCCGAGGCTGAGCGCCAGCAGACAGTACCCGCACGCGCCGTGCAAGAGGCCTTGTGCCAGAAGGAGGATCGACGGGGCCGGGAGCGGGCGCGCGTCCGGCCCGCGCTTCTTGGCCGCGATCCGCGCCGCGAGCTTGTTCAGCACCCCCAGCCCCAGCGGTAGCGCCGCCACCGCGAACAGGAGCGCGGCGTTCTGCGACACCTCCGGCGGCAGCACGCCGAGCGCCGGCAGGAACAGAACGCCGAGCAGCGCCCCGGCGGCCATGCTCGTTAGCGTCTCGTAGACCGCGGTGACGCCCACCGGCACGGGGTGCGCGCCGTGTTTGCGCAGCATCCCCATTCGCATCAGTGGAACGAGCACCTTGCCCGGTACGTACTTCCCGAACTGACTGATGTAGTACGTCCGCAGTCCGACGGACCACGACACGCGCACGCCTTCGAAGTGAAGGAGCCGGACCCAGAAGGTTGCCCAACACAGGTGCGCGAGCAGGTACAGCAACCCGGCCGGAACGAGCAGCTCGACGCGAAACCGCAGCGGCAACTGCGCCGGGTCGATTCCCTTCAACAAATTGCGGAAGTGCCAGCCGACGGCGAGGACGATGATCACGGCCAGCGCGACCTCGACCGCGAGCACCCATTTCTTGCGCGTGCCTGAAGACATGACCGGGATTCTACGAGGCGCGCCCCTCTTGGCGAGCGGGGCGCAGACCCAAGAGGTTCGGTTGTCGTCGTCGAACCGCACTGATAGGTTCAACGTGAGGAACCGAGGAACCGCGATGAGTACCGAGACCCCCGCTCCCACGCCCGACCAGCCCACACCGCCCCCGGCGGCAACACCCGCCGTACCCGCGAAGCCGGCCCCGGCCGCGCCGCCACGCAAGGACGGACCGCGGCCCGGTGGCCC
>Ga0194132_10003430_pt1 | contig 28211 bp, 20 predicted proteins | sample TA2KigOf80mmetaG_FD_148612 | JGI IMG/M metagenome (GOLD analysis project Ga0194132, IMG submission 148612) | Freshwater microbial communities from Lake Tanganyika, Tanzania - TA2015054 Kigoma Offshore 80m | ecosystem: Environmental > Aquatic > Freshwater > Lake | place: Tanzania: Lake...
CGCCGACGAACAGATGAATTGGGGCTTGGAGCCGTAGAACTCGGCGATGCGTTTGATGCGGCGCAGGATGTTGGCGAGGTGGCTGCCGTAGACGCCGCGGTAGTAATGCAGCTCGTCGATGACGATGTAGTGGAGGTTCTCGAAGACCTTCGCCCACTTGGTGTGATGCGGAAGGATGCCCGCATGCAGCATGTCGGGATTGGTGAAGACGACGTTGGCGCGTTCCCGGATGGCGCGGCGAGCGTCTTGCGGGGTGTCGCCGTCGTAGGTGAACGCGCGGATTTCCGGGGCTTTGCCGTTAACGCGGATCGAATCGACGGCGGCTTGAAACTCTTGCAGTTGATCTTCCGAGAGGGCTTTCGTCGGGAAGAGATACATCGCGCGCGCGCCGGGATCGGCAAGCAGTTTATTCAAAACAGGCAGGTTGTAGCAGAGCGTCTTGCCGCTCGCGGTGGGCGTGACAACGACGACATTGTTACCCGCTTCGACTTCGGCGAACGCTTCGGCCTGGTGCGAGTAGAGCCTGTCCATACCACACGCGCGATAGGCTTCGGCGAGCGCGGGAGCGACGGTGACAGGCATCGGCGCGAAGTCGCCCTCGCGCGCGGGCTGGTGTTGGATCGACCGCACCGGCGACTCCGGCTTTTCCATCCACTCCTGAAAGCGGCTGAGCGCGCCCTCCAATCCCGACGGGCGACGGAGCGTGAGCGCGGGGTCTTTTTGCTCCGGTTCGGGAAAGCCAAGCGTCAGGTTCATACACCGCAGTTTCGCTTTTTCTTTGCCGGGATGCAAGTATAGAATGACACGAGTGCCCGAAGAATCCGATCGTTTAGATTCCTGGAAACAGATCGCGGCGTATCTGAATAAGAGCGAGCGCACGGTGCGGCGTTGGAGCGAGCTCGAAGGGTTGCCGGTGCACAAACATCAGCACTTGCAAAAGGGCTCGGTGTGGGCGTTTCGAAGCGAACTGGATGCGTGGCTTGCGCAGCGGACCGTCACGGCGGCGCCTCCCGCCCCTGCTTCGAGAAAGTCCTGGCTGGTGGCGCCTATGTTGCTTGCGGTGGTTGGCATCGCGTGGTGGGCGATCGACCGCAAGCCGGCGCCGCTGGCTAAGCCGGTTCCGTTCACGGCGCTACGCGGTACCGAGTACGGCGCGGCGTTTTCGCCCGACGGCAAGAAGGTCGCGTTCTATTGGACGGGCGATGGCATCGCACCGAGCGGGATCTACGTCAAGGAGATTGGTTCGGAGGCAATCGTCAAGTTGGTGGCGACGGGGGCGGCGTTTGAATATGGTCCCGCGTGGTCGCCGGACGGAAAGACGATCGCGTTTTTACGGCGCACGAATGAAGACGGTGTGTGGGTGTGGGTGATCGCGGCAAGCGGTGGTCCCGAGCGCCGGCTGGCGCAGCTCTCGAAACGGTTGCGCGTGACAGCGGAGAATCAACATCTCGCCTGGAGCGCCGATGGCCAGCGGATTCTCGCGACGGTGTACAGCGAACAGGGCGGACTTTGTTGGATTGACATCGCGGACAGCACGATAAAGAAGGTTGACGGTACGGTTCCCGGTTCCCACGCACCGGCATTGGCGCCGGACGGGAAGTCGGTCGCCTACGTGCTTCGGACCATCGGCGGGCCGCCGAGCGGACCGGGCGATATTCTCCTCGTACCGCTGAACGCCGACGGCGGCGCGGCGGGCGCGCCCAAGACGATCTACCGCGGCCCGGGCGCCGTGCGCGGCTTTGCGTGGACGCCTGGCGGCGACGGCTTAATCGTCTGCATGCAAATGAGTCAAACGTCGGCCACGCTGCACCGGCTGCGTGCGCGGCCCGGTTCGCCGCTTGAGCCGATCGGCGACGCGTCGTGCAGTGGCGTGGCGATCTCGGCTCGCGGCGATCTGATTTATGCCGCAAGCGGCGCCGAGCGCGGATCGCTGTGGCGCGCGCCGTTGAACGACCTCGACCGCCGCGAGCGGTTCGCGCCGTCGAGCCGGTATGACGGCAATCCGGAATTTTCGCCGGACGGGAAGCTGGTCGCGTTTGTGTCGACGCGGTCCGGCGCGCGCACGGTATGGGTAGCGAAGGCGGATGGCACGGAACCGCGCCAGATCAGCGATGCGGCGGCGACGGGCACGTTGCGGTGGTCGCCCGCCGGCGACCGCGTTTTGTTCGGCTCGATCGGCGCGGGTCTGGTGACGGCGCCGGTAACGGGCGGGCCGCTGAAAAAGATCGACGGGGCTGGAGCGCCCGTCCGCTGGCCGCACTGGGATCATGCGAGGAATCTGCTGTACTTCACGGTGCAAGGCACGATGACGACCCTCAATCCCGACACAGGCGCGGCCAGCGAAGCAGGCCGATTCCCGAATGAGCCGACGGTGCGAACGAGCGCCGACGGATCGACGATGTACTGGATGCGCGTGACGCAGCAGAAGTGGGAATTGCTCCGCCAGACCGGCGCCGCGTCGACTGAGCGCATCGCAGCCGACGTCGATCTGTTTTTTGGCGCCAGCCGCACCGCCGTGTATTTTATCGATCGGAATCAGATCCTGCACGCCGCGGCGTTCGCGGGCGGGCCGCCGCGGCGAATCGGCCCGCTGAACGTGCCAGATACCACGCTCCGGTCCATGATTGGCTTTAGCGTCTCGCCCGACGATTCGACAATCGTCTTCGGCAATGTCCAGACAACCGATACGGATTTGGAGTTGGTCAGCGGCGTCCGATGATTACCGCAGCCGGACTGTGGCCGGCTGCGATGTGCCCACGGAGTTCGTCAGCGTAACGGTCAGCGACTCGATATCGTTGAGCGTGCCTGAGACGTTAAACGGAATCGTCAACCGGAACACGCCGCCGAGCGTCGAGGTCTGATAGTAGCTGGCGAAAGCCGCTGTCACGTTCAGATTGATGTCTGTCGTTTGCAGGGGCGCGCCGGCGGTCGGAATCAGCCGTATCGTCGCGGCCGAGAGTTCCCGTGTGTTCGAGTATCCGTCGAGCACGAGCGTGAACTGGCCGTTGCCGAGTTGGATCGAACTCGCCGTGATGACCGGGACCGAACGCGCGATGGAAATTTCGCGATCGGGCACGGGCGTCGACGACGCCGGGCTGGTTGTCGTGCTGAGGCGAATCGTGCCGGCCACGGTGCCGGTCAAGATGCGCAGCGGGTCGGCCGGAAACGTCGCGTTGGTCGCGTTCGCCGGGAAGTTGAACGTAACGCTGCGGCCGCCGGTGGAGAACTGGACGGCCGGGTCGTCGGCGTTGGCCAGCGCGTTCGGCACGAAAGTCAGCGTCATCGAACCACTGACCGGCGCGGGGAACGGCTGCGCCAGTTGCAGCGTGATGTTGGTCTGCTGGCCGGGCGGCAGAACCGTCGGCAAGCCAACGAAGTTCGGTGGCGGCAGCGGCGGCAGCGCGATCGTAATTGTGAAGACGCGTGTGGCGACGGCGCCGAGCGAATCGTTGATGCGTGCGGTGAACGTCGACGCGCCGGCGGTTGTCGGCGTGCCGCTGATGGTCGATCCCGCGAGCGACAGGCCCGCGGGCAGGCTGCCTTGCGAGATCGAGAAACCCGACAACGGAGGTACGCCGCCGCTTGCGGCGAGTCCGGCCGAGTAGGCCACTCCGACGGCGCCGTTGGCAAGTGACGATGTGGTGATCGTCAGAGGCGCGGCGACAGTGAGGGCCGCCGAGCGCTGTGCGCGATTGCCGAGCGAATCGGAGGCCTGCGCGGTGAAGTTGTAAACGCCGGGCGTCGTCGGCGTACCGCTGAGCGATCCGGTGGAGCCGAGCGAGATGCCCGGCGGTAAATTCCCGGCCGTAAGCGCAAACGCGATGGGCGGTTTGCCGCCGGTCGTGGTGAAGCCGAAGTCGTAGGGCTGATTCGGTTGAATCGGCCCGCCGGCAGGGGCGTTGGTGATCTGCAGGATGTCGTAGATGCGGATCGTGAAGCTTGCGTTGGCGACCTGTCGTAGCGCATCGCGAACGGTGACGGTGAAGGCAAACGAACCGGCCGCGGTGGGCGTGCCGGAGAGCGTTGCTGAAGCGGCGTCGAAACCAACACCCGGCGGCGTGTCGCCGGTGATCGACCACTGATACGGCAGACGGCCGCCCGAGGCGCCGAACGACGCCGAGTACCCCGCGCCGACGGTGCCTTCGGCCAGCGGCGGTTGTGTGGTGATGCTCAACTGGCCGCCGACGGTGAGCGTGTAGGTTTTCGAAACGCGGCCGTTGGCGGAGTCGGTTGCGGTGACCGAGAAGGTGAACGAACCGGCTTGCGACGGCGTCCCGGAGAGCAGTCCGCTTGAATTCGACGACAAGCCCGGAGGAGTGCCGCTGCCAACGGAAATCGTATACGGCGGCTTGCCGCCCGAGGCGGTGAAGGTTGTCGAGTACGGCTCGCCGATCTGGGCGGATGCGATGGATTCGGGCGAGAGTGTAAGAGGCGCTAGCGCGGGTTCGATGAGGACTGAGTAGCGAAGCCCCGCCGCTCGGTTGCCCGAATCGGTTACGTTGAGAGAGAACACGAACGTCCCGGCGGTTGACGGCGTGCCGGAGATCGACGAACCGGTGAATTGCAGGCCCGGCGGGAGCGAGCCGGAGACAATGGAGAAGGTGTAGCCGGGCGTTCCGCCGGAGGCCGAGAAGCTCGCCGAGTACGGCACGCCGACCGTGCCGTTGGGCAATGTGTCGGGTGACAGTGTGAGCGGCGGCGGCGGTGGCGCGACGACGACGATCTGCATCGACTTGGTGGCAACACGCGCGCGGTTATCGGTAACGCGAATTTGAACGGGGTAGGCGCCCTCGGGCGCGCCGGTGCTGCCGGACAGAACGCCCTGGGAGTCGAGGTTCAGGCCGGCCGGCAGAGATCCGCCCGCCAGCGACCAAACGTATCCCGGCATGCCGCCTTGCGCGACGAGGAGGGTCGTGGGATAGGCCCGGTTCTGTGTGGCTTCGGGCAGGCCCGCGGTCGTAATCGTGAGCACGGTGAAAACCTGAATCGAGATCTGTCGATTCGCCTGTACGCCGGTGGAATCGGTAACCACGAAGATGACGATTGCCGTGCCGCCGCCGGTGGGCGAACCGCCGATCGCACCGGTCTGCGCGTTGAGCGCGAGGCCGGCCGGGAGCGGGATGGTTCCACCCAAGCTCCATGTATAGGGCCCAATGCCGCCGGTGGCGGCAAGTGTCGCGGCATATGCTTCGCCGCCGGTTGCGTCGGGCAGAGTGACCGTCGTAATGCTCAGCGTGTTGGCGATCGTGATGGAGTAGGACTGCTGCACGGGCGGACCAAAAGTCGGAACGTTGGCTTGGACGACAAACGTGGACGATCCAACCGTGGTCGGCGTGCCGCTGATGAGGCCGGTGGCGGTGTTGAGCGTCAGACCGGCCGGAAGCGTGCCTTGGGCGATCCCCCAACTGGTGGGAGTGGATGGGCCGTTGAAGGTGAGCTGCGCGCTGTAGGCCGAGCCGACTGCGCCGTTGGGCAGCGTGGGCGGCGCGATGGAGGGATTCGAAATGGTGATCGACAGCGAACGGGTCGCGACACGGCCATCCGCGTCGGTCGCGGTGACTGTGAACGTCGTTGTACCCGCCGTGGTTGGCGTACCCGTGATCGCGCCTGTTGTCGCATTCAGCGTCAGGCCCGGTGGTAGCGCCGGCGTGAGCGCGAAGGTAACCGGTGCACGGCCGCCGGAGGTCAAGACCGTCTGCGAATACGCAGCCCCGGTGAAGCCGTTCGCCAGCGTCGTGGTCGTAATCTGCAACGGATTCGACACGATGACCGTGTAGGCCCGCGACCCCGTGGACCCGATTTGATCGGAAGCCTGAATCGTGAAGTTGAACGTGCCGGCTGTGGTGGGAGTACCGGAAAGCACGCCGGCGGAGCTTAGCGTGAGGCCGGTGGGCAGCGTTCCGGACAAAAGGATAAAGCTAGCCAAACAGCTTTGTGAACGTTTCCATCGGTCGCCAGTCTCCTGTTCTCGTCTTGACAACAAGATCATCCGACAGACGACCGATGGTTTCAACATTTCAAATGTGTTTGGCTAGACTTCGGATTCCACTGCGCCACATGCACGATGTCGTAATCGAGCGGCGCAACAACGGTGGCATCGACGGAAGCCTTAGCGCGCAGCACGGCGCCAGGACGAATCACGACGGCGTACTCGTAAGGCTCCAGATCCTCGGGAAACTTTGCGTTGATATATGGAAAGTTGAAGCCCTTGTCGAAGCGGCCGCAACCCATCGCCAGGATGGTCGCCAACTCCGGTAGGTCCCGGTCTTCAATAATGAGATCCGGCACGCTCATCGCGCGGATGGCCTTCTGGTCGCGCGACGCGACGGCGGCTTTCAGCTTGGCGACGAACGCTTTGAACGTGGGATCAGTCTGCGACTCGTCGATGGGTGGAATCCGCCGGCGCGCGCCTGCGCCTCGCATAGGTAGAGCGAGTAGCGCCAGGAGCGCGGAGCGGCGGCTTATTGGACGAGTCACACTAATACAGGCGAGATTTTCTCGCCAAATTGCTCACTGCTACTCTAACTTCATGCTGCGCCGCTCGTTTCTCGCTACCGCCGCCCTCGCTCGCGGCCAGGAGACCTTCTTCCGCTCGCCGGGTAAGGGGACTGCGATCATGGCGCATGCCTATTACACTCGCGCCGCCGGCGTCGAGATGCGCTCGATCGAACAGCGTTGGTCGAAGTCCGATCTCATCGACGTGTCCTTCGTCCGTACATCGGCCGACAACGGACACACCTGGTCGGCTCCGGTCACCGAACCGACGGGCGAAAAACGCGCCACAGGCACTTGGCGCAAACATCAACGCGCTGGGTTCGTCGACCCGCGCTCCAAGCGGCTTATCGAGTTCTGGATGGAAGCCGTGTTGCCAAGTGACGACCCGCTCGAAGGCCTGCGCAACTACTCGATCTATTACAAAATCGACGGCGGGCCAACCACGCAATTGATCGCCCGGGGCGGCGATTCCCGCCACCCGCTGCCCGGCCTCGAACTCGGCCGCAACGGTGTCATGCTCGGTGACAACGGTTCAGTGCCGATCACCGCACCGAACGGCGACATTCTCGTCCCCGTTGAAATGTTTCCGGCCAAGGACGGCAAGCTCTTCAATCCGGGCGGCGGCTACACATGGTCCGATGCGGCCGTGGCTCATGGCCGGTGGAACGGCCGGCGTTTGGAGTGGACGCTTTCCAACATCGTCCAAGGCGATCCCGCCCGCACCACACGCGGCATGGTCGAACCGACCATCGCGTTTCTTGACAGCCGCCGCGTGCTGATGATCATGCGCGGGTCGAACGACAAGAATCCGAAGGCGCCTGGAGTCAAGTGGACGAGCCTCTCCACCGACGGCGGCAAGACCTTCCCCTCGCCTAAGCCGTGGACGTACGACGACGGATCGCCGTTCTTCTCGCCCAGCGCGTGTTCGCGCCTGATAACCCACTCCAACGGACGTTTGTACTGGCTCGGCAACATCACGCCGGAGAACCCACGCGGCAATCGCCCGCGTTTTCCGTTCGTCTTCGGCGAGGTCGACAAAACGACTGGACTCCTCCGTCGCGCCACCGTGCGCGAGATCGATACCCGCCGCGCCGGTGAGGATGAAATCCTTTCCCTGTCGAATTTCTACGCGCACGAAGACCGCGATTCGAAAGAGATCGTCCTTTACATGACACGCCTGTTTGCGCACGCCGACGGCTGGCTCGGCGACGCCATGCGATATCGGATTCGAGTCTGATACCTCACCCGTTCCGCAGACCCGGCCTCCCCGATCTCATTTCGACATCCGGTGTCCGTCTGTGGTAGACTCATAGTTTGGGTGGCCGCTCTCGAGGTGTGCCCCGTTGGAGAATCACCATGGAATGTCCCGTTACTGGTATCAAGACCCGCTTTGGCAACCGCGTTTCGCACGCTAACAACAAGACCCGCCGCACGTGGGAACCGAACATGCAGTCCAAGCGCTTCTGGGTTCCGAGCCAGAACCGCTACGTCCGCCTCACGCTTTCGGCGCAGGGCATCAAAATGATCGACAAGATCGGTATCGAAGCCGCGCTGAAGGACATGCACGCGCGCGGCGTCAAAGCCTAGCAACAGTTTCGAACGCACAAAAGCCCCGCCTCTCGAGCGGGGCTTTTTGTGTTTGCGGGGGTCGGTGGCAGATATTATGTCTTGGCGAAGTAGAGCGAGGTCGCGCGCTCCAGATCGGGCTTGGTCATCGAGATCGGACGGCCCTCGTAGCGCGAAATCGATTCGAGAATGTTGCAGATGTCTCCCGGATAACAAGCGCGCAACTCGGTGCGCCCTTCCCGCAAACAGAGTTTTCGCATGTATTCCGCCGAATCCGATTCGGCCGGAACGCGTCGCGCCGCGATCACGCGATCGAAAATCTGATCGAACACGGGCGCACTCACCGATTCGACATAGATCTTGTTCTGAATACGGCGGAGAAACGCTTCGTCGGCCAGATCCGAGGGGTCGAGGTTGGTCGAGAAAACGACCAGCAACTCAAATGGAATCTGGAACTTAACGCCGTAGCGAAGGGTTAGGTAATCGACGCGCCGGTCCAACGGAACAATCCACCGATTCAACAGATCGCGCGGCGACATCAACTGACGGCCGAAGTCGTCGACGATGAAAATGCCGTTATTCTCCTTCATCTGCAACGGCGCCGAATAGATGCCGGACGCCTCGTCCAAACGCAGCTCGAGCATTGAGGGAATCAACTCGCCGCCCACAACGATGCACGGACGTTTGCATAGAACCCAGCGCGGATCGACCTCCGGATCGTCGATTTCCAGTGCAGTATGGACGACCGGGTCGTAGATCGAGATGATCTGGTTATCGGCTTCGACGGAGTACGGAATCAGAATCGCGTCCTGATAAACGCGCAACATGCGTTCCGCCAAGCTCGTTTTACCGTTGCCGGACGGGCCGTAGACGAAGATCGAATTCTGCGAAATCAGCGCCGGACCAAGTTGATCCAGCAACCGGTCGGTCACGATCAGATCCGAAAACGCCTGCCGTAACGCCCGCCGGTCGATCTGCAATCGCGCCGATTGCGCCTTCGTCGCGCTATGGTATTCGTTGAGCGAAACGGGACACGATCCCGCGTACTGCGAAATCTGAAAGCGTTCACTCGCCAACTGGCGGCCGGCCGCGGATAGCGTGAAGTGGTAATCGTTGCCGGACATGCCCTTCACTTCCACCAATTGCTGTGCGCGCATGTAGCGGAACATGTGGTCGATAATCGAAATCGATACCCGTAACTTCTTGGAAAGATTCGACAAACTGCTCGTTCCTTCGAGCAGCAAACGCCGAACGACCAAATCGAGGACGAGGTTCTCGCTGATCCCTAGGTGTTCCAGCGTTTCCGGAATACGGGGAGAAAAACTGGTTGGGATTGAATTGCCGGCGGCTAATGGTGTGAAAGACATAGAGTCTCGCAGAACTATCGGCGAATTTCCAACAAGCCTTTAGTATCTCCACGTTTTCGACTACGGCGGCGTCATTATTGTGTGGGATTCCGCGCTTGGGCTTTGTGTCTGGCCGCGGCGCTTTTGCAGAGTGCCGAGCCGAGTTCTCGCGCACTCGTCCGCCAAGCGCAAAAGGCTGAAAAATCAGGCAGTTCGGCCGAAGCGGTTCTTCTTTACAATCAAGCCGCCGCCCGTGGCGACCTCAATTCCGCCGCCAAAGCCCAAGCCTTGAAGGGTCGCCTGCTCGGCGCACTGCCCGTCGAAAAAGCCGCGGCGCCGCCGGTCGAAACGCCCGCGTCCGAATTCTCCCCCATCACCCCCGCCGATCTCCGCGAAGCGCGCGAACTCCTTCCGCCTGCCGACCTGAAGTTCCCTTCCGGCAACTTTACGCTCGACTACACTCTAACGCCCCGGAAGCTGTGGGAGACCTGTGGAAAACTTTTCGGGTTCGAGCTACTTTTCGACAGCGACTTCCCCGAGGCGGGACAGCAACTCCAGTTCCGCTCCCGGGACGAAACCGCCCGCCAAGTTCTTCAAGCGCTTTCGATCGCCACCGGCAGTTTCATCGTCCCGCAAAAGCCAAACCGCTTCCTGGTCGTCAAGGACACGCAACAAAAACGCCAAGAGTTCGAACCCGTCGTCGCGGTCGTCCTATCGTTGCCCGATCCGATCACCGTTCAGGAGATGCAGGAAACGGCGCGGACCGTGCAGCAGGTGATGGAGATTCAGAAGTTCGGCGTCGATAACGTCAGACGGATGATCATGATGCGCGACCGCATCTCGAAAATCCGGCCGACGCAGGCGCTTTTCGAACAGCTGCTCGGCGCGCGGCCGGCGGTAATGATCGAAATGGAGTTGTACGAAGTCCGCGCGACTTACGCAAATCAATACGGCACGCGGCTGCCGACGTCGTCCAACCTGTTTTGGCTCAGCAGTTTGTTCAACAACGATCCGTCCAAGGTCGACACCGGCGGCTTGACGGGATCGTTCGGCCGAGGCGATTCGATGTTCGGACTTACTCTCGGCAGCGCGACTGTAACCGCAACCGCATTAAAAGGCTACGGCAAAACGCTACAAAAGACGTTCGTGCAAGCGTTGAACGGCCAGCCCGCGCAGTTGTTGCTCGGCGAGAAGTTTCCGGTTTTGACGGCCGGCTATTTCGGCGACACCGGCGCCGGCACGGGATCCCCGGAAGAGGTGTTCCGGCCGCCGCCGTCATTCCAATTCGAGAACCTCGGGCTGGCGCTCAAGGTCACGCCGTTCGTTCACGGCGAAGAAGAGATGAGCCTCGAAGTCGAGGCCGAGTTCAAACTACTAACCGGTGCGGAGATCAACGGCATTCCGATCCTGGCCAACCGCAAGTTCACTTCGCGTGTTCGGCTCAAAAACGACGAATGGGCCGTCATCGGCGGGTTGAATCAGGAAACGGAAACGATCAACAAATCCGGCATCCCGGGGCTGATGAACGTTCCGATTCTCGGCGCCGCGCTTCGGACGAATAACATCGAAGCCGACAGCACTTCGATGCTCCTTGTCATGCGGCCGCGCATTCTCGGCGTGACGCCGGGGTCGGCGCAATCCTCGGCCATTTTCCTCGGCAGCGAAACGCGCCCGGCAATGCCGTTTTAAAGTAGGCTCCATACATGGACGTCCAAAAGACGATGGAGTTCATTCTTGAACAACGAGCCGCGGCGCAGGCCCAATGCGCAGCCGATCGCTAATAACCGAGCGACACAACGCCGTCCTTCTTGCCCCCGACCGTCCCGTCGTTTAAGAACGTCAGGGACGCCTGGAAAAGCAGCAGGTGATTCCTCTCCCACAGCGCGTTGTGGGACGCGCAGCCGAGATCGAGCAGGATCTTCGCGGGCGCGCCGTAATCGGCATGCAGTTGGCGCACGTTGGCCGGCAGCGCTTGCTTGTCGAGCGCCGGGGCCACAAACAGCGCCGGAATCCGCATCTTCGACACCACTTCTTTATTCCAGCCGCGCGATGTGGCATTCGGCGCGCGACGCACGCCCGTGCCCCACGTCGCTCCGACCGGATCGGACGCCAGCATATCGCGCCACACCGATTCGCGCGCGGCGGGATCGACCTGATCCGGACAACCGATCTGCCTGTCCCAATTCGCGTCCAAATCAGCGCGCGATTGCGTGTTGAAAATCGGGCCGCCCGTCCGTGGCGCGCCGCCGGCGGAAGCGGCCAACGAATACGCCGGTGCAAGCAGAATCAACTTCGAAATACTCGCCGGATGCTGCGACGCGTAACCGCCACTGCGCGGTCCGCCCTGCGACCAGCCGATAAGACTCACCTTCGAGACGCCGCGAATCTTGCGCAGATGTTCAACCACCCCGTCGATGTCGTGCCAATCGGAATCGGCCGTCGTAACGCGCTCGGTGTAGGACGGCGCGCAGTCTTTTCCGAACAGCGAAAGCTGCTGCTCCCTGGTCAAGTTGCACGGGTCGTTCATGACGGCCGGGCGCGTCGATCGCCCGTAGCCTTCCATGTCCATCGAGAACACGTCGTAGCCGGCTTTAGCCAGATAGGCCATCCAACTGTAGTCCTTGTACTGCGCGTCGAATGCGACTTCGGCCGGCGTGCCCGCGCCGTGGACGAAGAGGACAACGCGGTCCGGGCGATCGTCGCCGCGCAGGCCCGCGCCGTCGAGCACGACCTCCCGCACGTAGATCTGCGCGGTCTGCCCGTTCATCGACGGCGCGACCGACTTGACCTTCACATAGTGATCGACGCGCAGCAGTTGCTGACTCCACGCGCACACACTCAACGCGAGAATGGCGAATTTCATTTATTTCTCCTCGGCGGGGCTCTCGCCCTGCATATGACGATAAACCCAGGCTTCGGCGAGACGCAGCTGCCGGCCGACCGTTGACACCGAAACGCCGCAAGCCTCAGCGGTCTCTTCGGCGTTCATGCCGCCAAAGTACTTCATTTCGACGATCTGCGATTTTCGCTCGTCGATGGCGGCAAGCGCGGTGAGTGCGTCGTCGAGCGCGGTCAGGACTGCGCTGTCGTTGCTCACTCCGCCGCTGCATTCATCGAGCGTCACCGGCCTCAGATCGCCGCCGCGCTTCAGTGCGTTCTTGGTCCGCGCATGCTGCACCAACACTTGGCGCATGATGTGCGCGGCGATGCCGACAAAGTGCGCGCGGTCCTTCCAATCGAGCTTGCCGAGCCCGGCCAGCTTCATGTACACCTCATTGACCAACGCGGTGGCTTGCAGCGTGTGGCCCTTTCGCTCGCGCGACAAGAAACCGGAAGCCAGCCGCCGAAGTTCCGGATACAACAACGCGGTGATGCCGTCGAGCGCTTCTTTATCGCCCGACTTCCAACGGTGCAAGAGTACGGTAACGTCGGTGGCCATCCGAAAGGCGGTATGGCGAGTTTACCGCAGTGGGGTCGCAACTCGCTCGGTATGCCGGCAAACAATACGTTCTCGCGGCCGCCGACGGTTGCGCTTCCATCTTGTCGTCTGTGATACCCTCATCGAAGTTTCGCGGCCCGTTGGGCCCAAAGGTCAAGTGATGAATCGAAGAAAATTCCTGACACACGCCGCCGGCGGCGCGTCCGCGGCCGCCTTCGCGCCCTACCTGAATCTGATGGCCGGACCATCGGCCGGCAAGGTCAAGATCACCGATGTGCAATGCATCCTCACGCGCATCGGATTTCGTGTGAGCCCGCTCGTCAAGATCTCGACCAATGTCGGGCTTGTGGGCATCGGAGAGTGCCATCACGATGAGAAAGGCTACGGCGCGAAGGACATCGTCTTGAACGTCTGCAAGCCGATCCTGATGGGTCAAGACCCGATGAACCTCGAGTACCTGGTGTTCAAGATGAGCACGCGTACTTCCTACTACGGGGGCAATCACGGCGTTGCAACCCACGCCATCACGGGCGTCGAGTTCGCCATGTGGGATCTCATCGGCAAGATCAACGGGCAGCCGGTTCACCGCATCCTCGGCGGCGGCTCGCATGTGAAGGAAGTTCGTGCCTACGCTTCGACGGGACCACTCGACATGTCGAGCAAGGAATCCTGCGCGGAATTCGCGGAACGGATGAAGCGGCAGGGCTGGACAGCGTGTAAGACCAACATCCTCCGCGATCAGCGCTGGGAGCAGTTGGACAACCGGCGCATGTCGAATGTGCAGGTCGACCGTAACGCGAAGGGCTTTGCAAACATGCGGGGCGCGTTGGGACTCGACTTCGATATCGCGGTCCATTGCCACTGGGAGCTCGACTTTGACAGTGCGCTCCGGCTTGCGCAAGCGGTGGCGCCGGTGCGGCCGATCTGGTTGGAAGACCCGCTGCCGATCGCTTACAACGAGCAATGGGTCAAGCTCACGGCGAAGTCGCCGGTGCCGATTCTTACGGGAGAAAATCTCTACGGCCGCGACGACTTCCGTCCATTCATCGTGAATCAGGGTGTCAACATCATCGAGATCGACGTTTCGATGGCCGGCGGCCTTCTGGAGGCGAAGAAGATCGCCGATCTTGCCGAGACCTACTACATCCCCGTGGCGACACACAACGTGGCCGGGCCCATTGCGACGATCGCCTCCGCTAACTTTGCGGCAACGGTGCGCGAATTCACGGCGCACGAAGCGTTCATCAATAACCCGATGAACCGCGATGGAAATGGCATCAATGGCGACCCCGACGTGCTCGGCTACGACAAGGAGATGATCGTCAAGGGGCACATTCAACTGAGCGACCGGCCCGGTTACGGCATTCAGTTGAACGAGAAGCTGATTAGCGCGAAGTATCTGGTGGAAGGCGAGAAGATGTGGGCGTAGCTGGGACCGGATTCCGTCACTTGGGAATTCGATTCAGGTACTGGCGCGCTCTTGCGAAATTGGGCTGCAGCCGCAGGGCTTCGCGGTAAGCGGCGGCTGCATCTTTCGCTTTGCCTTGCGCTTGGAGACATACGCCGAGGTTTAGCCAGGTCAGTGGTAGCTCGTCATCTAACTCCAAAGCGCGGTGCAGAAGAGGTTCGGCTTCTCGAAAGCGGCCCGCATGGCCGTAGGCGACGGCGAGGCCGTTTAGTAGCGCCGGATCCGACGACGTGCCGGCTGTTGCGTTTTCGAGGAGTCTGATGGCTGCGGGGGCGTCGTTCTTTCCGAGCAGGATTTCAGCCAGATCGGTGAGCGCGCCGGCGTTGTTCGCTTCCCGGCGAAGAGCCTGTCGATAATAGTGCGCCGCCTTGTCGATCACGCCCAACGCGCGGTATCCGCGCGCGAGCTCCAGGTAGAACTCCGGGTGTTCGGGGCGGGCCGAGCCGATGGCCGATTCCAGTTGCTGCGAGGCGGCGGGAAGGCGGGATCGGTCGGTTAATCCGGCGAGCGCCAGATAGGCCGTGTCTAGCGCGCTGCCCGTGAGCTTCGGCGGGTAATAGAGCTTGACGGGTCCGTTGTAGCGGCCGTGTTGCTCACGTTTCGGACTTGCGCCCGCCGCAAACGGCCCGCGCTGGATGCGGTGGTCGGTGACGACAACGTGCACCGCGTCTTCGGCGCGGCGTTTGGGCATGTGACAATCGGTGCATTCGCCGGTGCGTTCCGGATGGGCGGTTGGATGGCAGCCTCAGCAGGCCTGTGTGTAGCGCTGCGCGGCGTCGGCGCCTCGGCGGGTTTGGTGCGGGTCGTGGCAAGTGGCGCAGGTCAACTTTCCTTTGCTGCTTGAGAAGCACGCTGATTCGCGCATGCCATACTCCGAGTGATTTACCGTGACAGGGCTAGGCGCGGTGGAGGGGGAAGAAGCGAAGTAGAGTGTGAAATCGCCGAGGGGCTCACCGGGGCGATAGGAGAATGGCCCGCGATTGAAACGCCGAATCGAATCGGGAATTGTGCGGCTGGCGGATTCGAGGTGGCACTGCATGCAGATTTCGGCCTGGCGGTCCGGGTTCAGACGGGCCGGATTCACGATAGGTCCTTTTCGATGGACATGCGCTTCGCCCGGGCCGTGGCAGCGCTGGCAATCGATGCAGCGGCCGGTCCCGCGGTTCGCCTCGGACGGATAAGCATTGTGGCAGAAGAGGCAGGAATCGGAAACTTCGCGGCGGAAATCGGAGTGATCGGAGCGATCGTAACCCGGACTCATGGCCCAGTGACCGCCGTCGCCGGCGTACCAGCTCAGCGGCAGTTCGGCCAGTTTGCCGTTCTTTTTCCGGGTTAGGTAGGTCCGCGCGTGATTGCCCGATCCCATGACATAGTGGATCTCCTTCTCCACCGGATCTTGACCGTCTCGCCGCATGAAGAATCGCCCGTCGCGTTTCGCGACCGAATAGTTGCGGTTCGATAACGCATGCGTGAAACGCGCGGTCCAATCTTCGACGACGGGAACTTCGGCGATCGGCGCGAATGATCGCCCCATGCCGGTCTGCATGTACGACTCGTAGATTCGCACGTGGCAGGGCTGGCAGGTCGCGGGCGCGACGTAGCCGTTCTCACGGGTCTGGGACCAGCCGCACAACGCGATCAAGGGCAAAAAGCGGAACATGAACCGCCGCTATTGTAATGTATTCAAGTGGCCCGGTTGTTCATATGGATAGGCGGCGCGGCGCTTCTTGCGCTCGGCATCGAGCTCTATTTTCGTCCGAATACCCCTGCCCCGCCGAAAGCCGAATACGCCGACCCCGCCTCCTGCCGTCCGTGTCACGCCGAAATCGCCGCGTCGTATCAATCGAGCGGCATGGCGCGCGCGTTCTACAAACCAACTCCGCAAAACGTGCCGATCGACCGGACCGTGCGGTTTGAGCACAAGGCTTCGGGCCACATCTTCGAGATGAACTGGCGCGATGGCAAACTCGTGCAGCGGCGTTCGACGCAAGACGCCGACAGCGCGTTTGAGATGGAAGTTCACTGGGTGATCGGCTCGGGCAATCACGCGCGAACCTTCCTGCACCAGTCGCCGAACGGCGAGATCGTTGAGCTTCCGCTGTCGTGGTACGCCGATGGGAACAAGTGGGGGATGAGTCCGGGCTTCGATAAGCCAAAGCATCACGGCTTCAACAGGCAGATCGACCACGGTTGCATGTTCTGTCATACCGCGTATCCAACGGGAGTGGACGACCGGTTCGGCCGCGCCGCTCTGTTTCCCGAAAAGCTGCCGCAGGGAATCGATTGCCAGCGATGCCACGGGTCCGGCGCGGCGCATGTGGCCAGTGCGAAGAAAGGTAACATCGTGAATCCCGCGAAGCTCGACGCGGACCGGCGGATGGATGTCTGCATGCAGTGCCATCTGGAAACGACGAGCGCGCCGCTGCCGGCTTCGACGCGGCGGTTCGGCCGTGGCGCGTACTCTTATCGGCCCGGCGAGCCGCTCGGCGATTTCGTCGTTCACTTCGATCACCCGTCACAAACGGGACACGACGACAAATTCGAGATCGTCGGCGCGGCGTACCGGCTGCGGCAGTCGGCGTGTTATCTGCAATCGGCGGGCCGGCTGACATGCACGACGTGTCACGACCCGCACAGGATTGTCCGCGGCGCGCCCGCTGTCGCGCGGCAGCGGCAGGTTTGTCGGCAGTGCCATCAAGCGGCGCACAATGCCGACAGCGACTGCACCACCTGTCACATGCCGAAGCGCCGGACCGACGATGCGGTTCACGTGATCATGACCGATCACCGCATCCAGCGGCACCGGCCCAAGGGCGACTTGCTTGCGCCTCGGCAGGAAAAGGAGGAATCGTACCGCGGACCGCTTGCGCTTTACTATCCGGCCACGCTGCCGGAGCGGGATCTCTACCTCGGCTTGGCGCTGACGGCGCACTCGGCCGATCGCTCGCGCGGCATTTCCTTACTTCACGGAGCGGCAAAGGCGGACCCGAAGGTCTGGGCGTTTCTCGGTGACGCGCACATGGCGAACAACAACCTGCCGGAGGCCATCCGCTCGTATGGAGAGGCGCTGCGGCTGGATCCGGGGCTTGAAAAGGCGCGCTTCAATTACGCGCAAGCGCTGGAGAAAAACGGAGACGCGGGCGGCGCGCGCCGCGAACTCGAGCAACTCAAGCTGCCCGAAGCCCGCGTCAGCTTGGGACAGCTTCTCGCCAAATCCGGCGATGGTTCTGGCGCCGCGGCCGCGTTTCGGCAGGCGTTGCAGTCGCGCCCGCATGAGCCCGCCGCGCACATGGGCCTAGGCGCGATTCATCTGGCGCAGGGCGATCTGACCGCGGCTTACGAAGCCGCTTCGAGCGCCTACCGCGCGGAGCCCGATAACCGTGAGTACCGGCTGAATCGCGCGCGGATCCTCTACCTGCGCGGTAAGCGGCGCACCGCGACGCAAGAGTTCCAAGCCGTGGTACGCGCCCACCCGGATTTTATGGAAGCGCATCTCAGCTTGGGAATCGCGTATGGCGAGGAGGGTCGCCTCGCCGATGCCGCCAATCAGTTCCGGGAAGTGCTTCGCATCAGGCCGGATCATGTCGAAGCGCGGAAGAATTTAGCGATCGCAACAGGGAGATAGGCGAAAACCATTTGCAGCATCCTTGATAAGGGTTATATACTGACGCTGGATCGCCTAGTCTCAAAAGCGTCCGTCGATTTAAGAATAAGAAGGAGATACCGAATGAGTAGCAGATCCAAGTGGATTGGTCTTGTCACACTGCTGTGCACCGCAGAGGCCGCATTTGGCCAGAGTTCAACGGGCAGCATCACCGGTTTAGTGGTTGATGCCTCGGGTGCCGTCGTTACCGGCGCGAAGGTGACGGCGAAGAACTTGAACACTGGCGAAATCAGCGAGAGTGTTTCCTCCGGCACCGGCAACTACGTGCTCGTCGGACTGCGCGTCGGCTCCTACGAAATTTCATCGAATGTTGCCGGCTTCAAGGGCTGGTCGCGTGGGCCTGTTGCGCTGAGCAGCAACGACAACGTGCGCATCGACATCGGACTCTCCGTCGGCGCGACGAGCGATCAGATTCGCGTCACGGGCGAGGCGCCGCCGATTAAGACCGAGTCCACCGAAGTCTCCACTACGATGGAGAACAAGCTGGTCAACGATCTTCCTATCGCGGTCGCCGGCATCGGCGGCGGCATGCGCAATGCGTTTCAGATCATGATGATGATGCCGCAGGTCAAGAGCGGTAACGGCGAGGGCGCCTGGGACGATTTGCAAGTTGGCGGCGGCCAGCAGCACGATTGGAACGTGGCTGTCGACGGCATGTCCGTCGAAATGGGATGGCGGAATCACGTCGGCTACATGAACCGATTGACGCCGAACCTCGATGCTGTCGAAGAGTTCCGTATCGACACCGCTGCGTTCAAGGCCGAAGACAGCCGGGCGAGCGGCGGCAACATCTCCATCACGACAAAATCCGGGACCAACGAACTGCATGGCTCGTTGTTCGATATCTTCCAGTCGCAGCACGCGAACGCCAATAGCTGGCAGAACAATAAGTTCGGACGGCCGAAGCCGATCTTCCACCGCAACGATTTCGGCGCGACGGTTGGCGGGCCGATCCTAATCCCGAAAGTCTACAACGGCCGCAACAAGTCTTACTTCTTCTTCTCGTATGAAGGCTATCGATTCCCACAGACGCAGGGCGTGAGCGAACTTACGATTCCGACCGCGTTGATGCGCGGCGGCGATTTCACCGAGTGGACCAACGCCGCGGGCGCACTGGTGCCGATCTTCGATCCGTCGTCGACGCGCGTCGAAAACGGCGCCACGATTCGCGATGCGTTCCCCGGCAACCGGATTCCCGCGTCGCGCATCAGCCCGCTGTCGGCGGCGATCAGCCGCTACTTCCCGAACCCCAACGCGCCGGGAACACAGCGCAACTACCGCACGCTCGGCAGCGGCCCAACCAAGCGTATCGAGAACGCCTATACGTGGAAGTTTGATCACAACTTCGGCACCAAGAACCGGCTTGCGTTCACCTACACGCAGAACGGCGTTTGGTACAACAACGGCTACGACCGGGATCAGCAAAACCCGGATATGTACGGCGGGCGCCTGCCGTATCCGCTGGCCGGCCGCATCTACTACATGGGCGATCAATACCGGGGCAAAGTGGCGCGTATCAACGATACTCACCTGTTCACGCCGACATTGATCAACACTCTCACGCTCGGCTTCCATCGTCTGACCCACCCCGAGCACGACATCACGGCCGTGCCGTTCGGTCAGAACTGGGGCGATAAGCTCGGCGGCTCGATCCGGAACAACCCGTACTACAACGGCGCGTTCCCCAGCGTTCGTTTCAATTCCGACAACTACTACGGTTGGGAGAGCGCCAAGCTGTGGGATGAGTACCACACGGTTTACGGCATCGACGAAAACGTGAATTGGGTCCGCGGTTCGCACAGCTTCAAATTCGGCTACAGCACGCAGTTGATGATGCTGAATACGAACAATCGGAATCGCCAGGCCGGGGACGTTTTCTTCCACCGCCTGGAGACCGCCCGCCCCGCCGACAACAGCGGCACCAGCGGCAACGCGTTCGCCAGCTTCCTGCTGGGCGCGGTCGATAGCGGCGGATTCAGCGTGCCCTTCACGCAGCAGTTGCGCTTCCCGTATCACGCCTTTTTCGCGCAAGACGACTGGAAGATCACGTCGAAGCTGACGGCGAACATCGGCCTGCGGTATGAGATGAACCTTTCTGTTCGCGAGAAGGCCGATAAGTTCTCGTACTTCGATCCAACGCTGGCGAACCCGGCGGCGAACGGCATCCCCGGCGCGCTTCGTTTCCTCGGCACCGGCCCTGGCCGCGAAGGCCGCCGCAATCTGCACAACACTGCAGCCGGCTGGGGCCCGCGCGCCGGTCTTGCTTACCAATGGAACGACAAGACGGTGATTCGTGCCGGCGCGGGCGTCTTCTACTCCACGGTCAAGGTTCCCGGCCTCGCGGGAGCGAGCAACGGTTTTGCGAACTCGCCCGGCTGGGCTTCCGCCGACCAGGGCATCACACCCGCCTTCAACTGGGATCGCGGATTTCCAGCCTGGGAAGCGCCGCCGATTCTCAACCCTGGCTTTAACGCCGGATTCGGCATTCCGTGGTGGGGCGCCGATGAAATCGCCATGCTGCCACAGAGCGCGAACTGGAACCTGGCCGTGTCGCGCGTGCTGCCGTCCAATATGGTTCTCGATATCACCTACACCGGCAACAAAGGCACGCACCTCGCTTCGGACCGCGTAAACATCATGCAGATCGATCCGAAGTACGCTTCGCTTGGCGCGCTGTTGAATCGCCGCATCAGCGACCCGGCTGTCGTGGCCGCGGGCTATCGTCCGCCGTTTGCAAACTTCGAAAATCTGCTCGGCACGCAAGCAACGCTGGGCCAAGCGCTGCGCGCCTTCCCGCAGTACACGGGCGTGACGACGGGCGGCATGATGAACCACAGCGGCAACTCGACTTATCACGCCGCGATCGTCAAAGTGACCAAACGCTTCTCCGGCGGCATGACGATGCTCGGTAGCTACACGTGGTCGAAGCTGTTGACCGATGCCGACTCTTCCGAGCCGTGGATTGCCGGCGTCGTCGGCTCCGCGGTCGGCGCGGGCGCCGCGCAGAACCACTACAACCGGCGCCCGGAAAAGGCGTTGGGCGTGCTCGATCTGCCGCAGATGCTGAAGGTGACGATGAGCTACGATCTGCCGTTCGGGCCTGGCAAGAAGTTCATGAGCCAAGGCCTGACGGGCCGTCTGCTGGGCGATTGGAATGTCAGCACGTTTACGTTCGCGCAGAGCGGTTATCCGATGGGCGTGGTCGACACGCGCTATCAGAACAATCTCCGCGCAGGGACCCCACGGCCGAACATCACCAGTCATACGTGGCGAGCGGCTCAGGTGGGCGAGAACTTCGACCCGGACAAGGATAGCTTCTACAACAGAAGTGTCTTCGTCGGAAGAACCAATCCGGCGGCCGATCCGTTTGGCAATGCGCCGCGGCTGGTCGGCGGGACGCGTATGTTCGCGACGTACCGGACGAACATCGCGATCGCCAAGAAGTTCCGGCTCTTCCGTGAGCGCGTCAGCGCGGATCTGCGCGCCGACATGTTCAACCTCTGGAACCAGAAGACGTGGAACCGCCCGGTTTCGCAGGATCTGGCCAATGTGCAGCAGTTCGGCATTATTACCGGCGCGGCTGGAATTCGGAATATGCAGTTTGGTTTGAAGCTGCTGTTCTGACAGGTAGCGACGGAGTGCATCGGGAGGCTGCTGGTCTGGTGGCCTTCCGATGCGCCCGTTGCGATACACTCGCTTCTCAGTGGCACTTTCGGCAGGCGATAGACTCGGGCCTTATGAAGTGATCTCGCCGCTGGGTGCGGGCGGGATGGGCGAGGTGTATCGCGCACGCGATCCGCGGTTGGGCCGCGATGTCGCTATCAAGATTCTGCCCGAGCACGGCGACCGTTCGCGATTCCGGGCCGAAGCCCGCGCGCTGGCGGCGTTGAATCATCCGGGCATTGTCGCCATCTACGATGTCGGCGAGGGATACCTTGTCACCGAGTTGATTGACGGCGCGCCGCTGAAGGCGGCCAATACGAAACAGGCTGTCGAGTTGGCCGCAAAGGCGGCCGAGGCGCTTGCGGCGGCGCATGGGCTGGGCGTGATTCATCGCGACCTGAAGCCCGCGAATATCTTGGTCACACGCGATGAGCGCGTCAAGTTGATCGATTTCGGGTTGGTCAAGCACTCAAGCGGCGGTACGGGCGAGGACGCGGCGACGCTCACGGCCGACGGCGCCGTGATGGGGACGGCCGCCTACATGGCGCCCGAGCAGATTCGCGGAGAATCGGTGGACGCCCGGGGCGATCTGTTTAGTCTCGGCATTTTGCTTTACGAGGCGATCGCCGGGCGGCGGCCTTTCACCGGTGAGACATCGGCGCAGACGATGGCGGCGATTTTGGAGAAAGAGCCCGAAGCGCTGGCTGAGGATGTCTCTGAACCGCTGCGCAGAATCGTGGCGCGGTGTCTGGCGAAGAATCGGGAGCAGCGCTATCAGAACGCGCTCGATCTTGCGTTTGCGTTGCGCTCGCTCGCGGCGCCGACTTCGGCAGGTCCGGTTGTGGTTCAGAAAAAGCAGGGACGTGCGGCGTGGGCTGTGGCCGGTGTTGCGGTCATCGCGGCGATAATTGCCGTTTGGGTTGGCCGCGATCGGCCCTCGGCGCGATTGGTGGTGAGCCCGGTGTCGCAGGAGTCGGGTGGCGAAACCAGTCCTGTTTACTCGCCGGATGGGAAAGCGTTGGTGTATCAACTGCAGGAGGGGGCAAAGCGAAGGTTGATGCTGCGCACCGAAGGTTCTGCCGAGCCGGTCGAACTGGCCGATGGTCTGCAACTGCGTCGTGGCCCAAACGGGATTGTATTCTGGTGGCCCGACAGTACGCGCGTTTATTTTGACCGGAACGACGCACTTTGGCAGGTTGGCACTTCTGGAGGACCGGCCGTAAAGGTATTGGAACGATTCCGAGCGGCCACAATCACGCCGGACGGAAAGGCGATATTGCTGGCGGGAGGCGACCTTTTGTTGATGCGCAGCGAACCACCGGGAGCCGGACCTGTCCCTGTACCTAGCGCGCCGAAAGTTCCCGAAAGTACGTTTCACTTGCGCGTGTCGCCGGATGGGGCCAAGTTGCTGGCCAGCGCCCAAGATGGACTATACCTCTCGCCATTGGGCGGCGTCTGGCGCCGCGTGTACCCGGTGGGTGCCCGCAGCCCTGTGTGGTTTCGCGATAGCCGGCACGTGTTAATCAGCGATTTCCCGAGACGCGAGATCTTATGGCTGGACGTCGAGACCGGCGAACAGCGCAGCATCCACGCGACAGGCGAAATCCTGAATGGAAGCGCTCTGCGCCCGTCTGGCCGGGACCTAATCATTGGCAGCGGAAACCAGGGGCAGGACATTCTTGAATTCGCGACCGACGGTAAGCATACGCGTAGCTTGGCATCGACTCCGGCCAGCGAAGTGAGCCCATCGTGGGGAAAGGACGGCGAGTTCCTCGCATACGGTCGCCGCGTCGGAGATGCCGTCAGCATTATGGTCCGAGACATTCGCGCCAACACGACGCGTGAGATACACCGCGCACCGGTGACTGGCCGGTCTCCGTCGGTGGTCGTTTCGCCGGATGGAAAGCGGATCGCCTACTCCGTTGGAGATGGCATTCATACGATACCCATGCAAGGGGGCGTTGCCCAACGCATCGGCGAAGGAAACTCTCCGATGCGCATCTGGTCGCCCGACGGAGCGTGGATCGCCGTGGGACGAAACGGGCGCCAATTCAAGATTCCGTCGCAAGGCGGTGCGGAGGTGTCGCTAGGCTCAGGTTCTCTAATGGCCTGGACCCGCGATGGCCTTTATTTTGCGGAGAACGGGCGGCTGTGGAGGCAACCGGAAAAGAGCGGTGGGAGAGAAGACTTGGGGGATTGGGCCCACGGACAGTTGATTTCGGCGAGTGTCACGGCAGACGGTAAGACGCTTTTTGGCTCGACATCGGATAACAAGGTGATCGCCCGAGAACTCGCGGCCGGTACGCAGTCGCGGGAGATTCCCATTGAAACCGCCGCGTTCATTCGCGGCGTCGCAATCCATCCGGAGGGAAAGCGGATGGCGGTCTACCTGGAGAATCTGCAATACGATCTGTGGCGAATCGAAGGATTCCCGCTGCCGGAGACGGGCTGGCGCCGGCTGTTTCGAAAGTGGGTGTATCCCGAGCCGCGGCCCGAGGCGGAACCCACCGAGCAATAATCAAAGGCTTGACATATATCCGTAACGGATATATGATCCCTACATGGCGAACGGTCCGCTGACACCCGCGGTGCTGCACATTCTGCTTGCACTTTCGACCGGAGAACGGCACGGGTACGGAATCATGAAACAAGTGGAGGCGGACTCGCAGGGCAGTGTGAAGATGGGCCCGGGTACGCTGTATGGATCGTTGGGGCGGATGACGGAGGCCGGGTTGGTGAGAGAGACCGATAAACGCGTCGATCCCGAAATGGACGACGAGCGGCGGATTTATTACGAACTGACCAGTGCGGGACGGGCGGCGTTGCAGGCGGAACTCGATCGGTATCGCGGCGTAGTGGCCGTTGCGAAGAAACGGTTCGCGTATGGGCAGTAACCGATCCATCGAGCGCTGCCGCTGGTGGTACGAAAAGCTGCTACGGCTTTATCCCCGGCCGTTTCGCGAGCGCTTCGGCGAGGGGATGGCGCAGACCTTCGACGACCTGTGCCGGGAGCGTCGTTCCAAAGGCCGGGGGCTGTTCAGACTCGCGCTGTGGGTGTTCGGCGAGACGCTGGTTGGAATCATTCGGGAGAACATATCGCATATGCCAAAGACCGTGCTTCGAGTGGCTCTGGGCGCGTTGGCCGCGCTGATGGTTCCGCTGATCGCGTCGCAGTTCGTGCCGGACTGGCATTGGGGCGTGAGCGGCTTCGCGGTTGCGTACGTCGCGTTCTTTCTGGTGGGAATGGGTTACGCGGTGATCTCGCGGCGAATGGGAGCGTGGTCGTATAAGGCGGGCGTTGGTTTGGCGTTGTTGGCCGGGTTTGGTTTAGCGTGGTCGAACATGGTGCATGTGACGGGCACGGACAATCCCGCGCTTTTCCTCTATTTCAGCGTGCTGGCGGTAGGGGTAATTGGCGCGGGCCTGGCGCGGCTGAACGCGGGGGGATTGGCTCGCACGTTGTTCGCAATGGCGGCGGTGATGGTGGCGATTTCGTTGCTACTGCCCTCGGGCGCGCCGCCGGACATGGCGCGGAGAATGGCGATCGGGCATGCGGGGCTTGTCGTAGTGTTCGCGGCCTCCGGGTTTCTGTTCCGGCATGCGAGTTCGCACAGCGTGAAGTAGCGCGGGATCGCAGTATGCTGAATCGAACATGACTCGCCGCGAATTTGGATTTCTGTTAAGCGCCGCAGGCGCATCCGCCGAGCCGCGCCGAAAGATGGAACTGGCCATGGGGCCGTTCCCCGCCCTCGACCGCCGCGCGCCGTTGCGCGTCGTCACCGAATCGACCGAAGACGCCGGAACCTACATACGCTCGAAAATTACCTTCGAACCCGAACCTAGCCGCACGGTGCCGGCATGGCTGCTCGTGCCGAAAGGAAAGGGCCGAACGCGCGCGGCGCTTTGCCTGCACCAGACGACTCGCATCGGCAAGGACGAGCCGATCGGGCGCGGGCCAAAGGTGAATCTGCACTACGCGAAGGAACTCGCCGAGCGCGGCTGGGTGTGCCTCGCGCCGGACTATCCGAGCTTCGGCGACTACACCATCGACTTCGACCGCGACGTCTACGCCCGCGGCTACCAGAGCGGCACGATGTACGCCATCGTCAATCACACGCGCGCCGTCGATGTGCTCGTCGCGCACCAACGTGTCAACGCGAAAAAGCTGGCCGTGATCGGCCACTCGCTTGGCGGCCACAACTCATTGTTTGTTGCAGCGTTCGATTCGCGCTTGAAGGCCGTCGTCACAAGCTGCGGCTTTAACGCGTTCGCAAAATATTACGGCGGAAATCTGAAGGGCTGGACCTCGCAGCGCTACATGCCGCGCATCGCCGATGTCTATCACAACAGTCCGCGCGAGGTCCCCTTCGACTTCACCGACGTGTTCGAAGCGATCGCGCCGCGCGCGGTGTTCGTCAACGCCCCGCTGCGCGATGCCAACTTCGAGGTATCGGGCGTGCGCGATGTCGTCGCGGCCGTCAGCGCCAAGTTCCCCAAGGGCCGTCTGGTCGTCGAACACCCCGACGCCGAGCACGATTTCCCCAGCGATATCCGCGAACGGGCGTATGCGTTCTTGAAGATACACACGTAACATCCCTGCTTTTGCAAAATCTTTACAACTTCACAACGACCTCCTCAGCAAACTCCCATACGCTGCCTACATGGAGCGTGCTTCGATGTATAGGGACGAACACTTGCAGATCGACATGTCGGGTCAGGTGGAACTCGACACACGGCGGCTGACGCTGACCCGGAAGGAGTTCGAGTTGCTGGCGATGCTGGCGCGCAACGCCGGCGAAATCGTACCGCGCGATATTCTGCTTTCGACGGTCTGGGGCTATCGCGAGGGAACGCGCACACGGACGCTCGACGTGCATGTGCGGCGGCTGCGGCGCAAGCTGGGCGGGCTCGGCGACACCTACATTCAGACTGTCTTCGGAGTCGGTTACCGTTTCGAGCGGTATCGCGCACCGCGTCCGTTGCTGACCTACAGCATGCCCGCGTTCGCCGCGACGGCGTAGCCCCGGCCGCGGGGCCGATACAATAAAAGGTTTGACATGCAGTCCCGAATCAAACCTTCGAAAGCTCTGAGCGGCTCCGTCCGCATTCCGGGCGACAAGTCTATTTCCCACCGGTACGCGATGTTGGCGGCGCTCGCCAACGGCGCCTCCGTATTGAAGAATTTCTCCGCGGGCGCGGATCCGCATTCGACGCTCGGATGCGTCGCCTCGCTCGGCATCGCCGTTGAGAAAGACGGCGGCGAGATCAAAGTGCACGGCAAAGGCGTGCGCGGCTTGTCGGCCCCAACCGGCGACTTGGACGCGGGCAATTCGGGATCCACCATACGCATGCTGAGCGGCATCCTGGCCGCGCAGCCGTTTTCAACCACAATCTTCGGCGACTCGTCGCTGTCGCGCCGCCCCATGAAGCGCATCATGACGCCGCTGCAGCAGATGGGCGCGCGCATCGACGCCGTCGACGGCGCCTATCCGCCGATCACGATTCACGGCACGCGCGAGTTGAAGCCGATCCGCTACGAACTGCCCGTGGCCTCGGCACAGGTGAAAAGCTGCGTGCTGTTCGCCGGCATCTCGATCGACGGCGAAACGGCTGTCACCGAGCCGATGAAGACGCGCGATCACAGCGAGATTGCGCTGCGCGAGTTCGGCGCCGATATTTCAAGCGAAGGTCGCACGGCGAAGATTCGCGGCGGCCGCGATCTCGAACCGCGCGAGCTGTACGTGCCGGGCGATTTATCCGGCGCGGCCTTCTTCCTGGTCGCGACGCTGATGGCCCGCGACGCCAACGTCGTTCTCTACGATGTCGGCGTGAATCCATCGCGCACCGCGCTGATCGATTTTCTGGTGGGCGGCGGGGGGCGAATCAAAGTCCTCGATGTGCGCTCGTCGGGCGGCGAGTTGGTCGGCGACTTGCAGGTCAACAGCTCGCAGTTTCAAGGCGGCGTGATCGAAGGCGCGCTCACGGCGGCGTTGATCGACGAGATTCCCGTGCTCGCGGTGCTCGGCGCGGCGAGTGAGAACGGCCTCACCGTGAAGGACGCTGGTGAACTGCGCGTCAAAGAGACCGACCGCATTGCGACGGTGGCCGAGAACATGCGGCGCATGGCCGTCGAGATTCAGACTGACGCCGATGGGTTTCACGTGCCTGGCAAGCAAACGTTCCGCGCGGCCGAGGTCGACAGCTTTGGCGACCATCGCATCGGCATGGCGTTCGCGGTGGCGGGGCTTGCGGCCGAGGGCGGCGACACGGTGGTCAACGAAGCCGAAGCCGCGTCCGTGTCTTTCCCCGAATTTTTCGCTACGCTAGAAGCCATTCGAGCGTGACGAAATTATGAAGGGCGAATCGGAACTTACAGTCGCGGGGCTGGCCCACGACTTGAACAACGTTTTTTCGACTCTGTCGGAAGTGGCGGACGTGTTGTCGACCGATACGAAGTGGACCAAGCTCGCATCGACGATCCGGCGCAGCGTGAAGCGCGGCGAGCGCATCGTCGATAGTTTGGCCGATTCGATTGCCGAGTCGGGCGATCTCGGCGAGATCCTCGACAAC
>Ga0194132_10003432_pt1 | contig 28194 bp, 22 predicted proteins | sample TA2KigOf80mmetaG_FD_148612 | JGI IMG/M metagenome (GOLD analysis project Ga0194132, IMG submission 148612) | Freshwater microbial communities from Lake Tanganyika, Tanzania - TA2015054 Kigoma Offshore 80m | ecosystem: Environmental > Aquatic > Freshwater > Lake | place: Tanzania: Lake...
TCACGGGTGTAACCCAACACAAACTGTAAGTTCAGCTCTTTGTTGATGCCGAACATCGGCTCAATGTGATCCTTCTCCATGCATACGCCTACTACGACAATACGGGTACCAGCTGGTGCTGCCGCCATGATCTGATCGATCACGCCTGGAACTCCTACACACTCGAAGATCACTGCCGGACGGAGGGCAGGACCGACGGCCCACGGTGGAAGTGGGGGCGCCTGTTTGGGATCTTGCCATACCGCGACTTGTCGCCAATTTTCATAGGGGGATTTCTCAGCGGGGTTTACAACAACGTCAGCTCCCATCGCCACAGCGAGTTCTCGTCGTCGCGGAGAGAAATCGGCGGCGACAATAGGATGGACACCTTTCATGCGTAATGACGCAATCACTGACAACCCAACCGGTCCACAACCGATCACTAACGGTACATCATCTTTGCCTAACCGTGCCATTTCTACGGCATGCAACCCAACTGCCATCGGTTCGGTCAACGCCGCGTGGTCAGTTGATAAACCATTAGGCACTTCGAGCAGTAACCCTTCGGTGAGTCGCATGTATTCACCGTACCCGCCAGGGTTCTCATTGGAATAGCCCACGGTCTCTACGCCACTTGGCTGAATGATAACGGGCATCGAACAGGCGCGAGTCCCAACTTTTAGTGATTTCTTGGTCGAGGGACCGTAGTCGACAACTTCCACGCAGAACTCATGACCCATGACAATGCCGCGGGTCAAGTCCATGGAGAATACGCCTCCCGACCGTTGCGACACTTCGACCAGCTTTTCCGTATGCTTCAAGGCATGGAGGTCTGAGCCGCAAATTCCGCATGCCAACGTTTTGACCAGTACCTCACCTGGTCTGGGTTGGGGAGTCGGCAGTGTTTCAACGTTCAACTTGTGATTCAACATAACTGCGGCACGCATGGGTTTTTCTCCTGTTTTGAGGTTACGGTAACTTGGGTAAGACCTGCTCGGTAAAGGTGAGAAAGGTTTCATGGCTGAGGGGGGCACCAATCAGATAATTGAGCGGCGTCTCTTCGTGGAGCTGGCGAATGTGATCCAACACGCGCTCTGGTGTGCCGTGGATGATAACTGAATCGACATAGCGCTGCACTGGATCGATGTCAGCTCCAAACAGCGCTTTGGCATCGATATAGGTTTTGATGAGCCACTGCGCACCCAGCCGTGCTACTTCCTTTGCTTCGGCATCCGTCTTCGCGATCGCTAAAAGCCGGGCCATAGGAATGTCTCGGCCTGTGACCGTATGGCCGTGGGCTGCGAGTTGCTGGTTATAGAAGGCAAGATCTCTTGCGAGTTCAGCGTGCGTCGCGTGCGGACCCATGAGCACAGAATGTCCCACTGACGCTGCCCACTCCAACGCTCGTGCTGTTCCTGCCGCCATCCATACTGGCGGGTGCGGTTGTTGCAACGGTTTCGGCAGCACCTCGACATTCTCGAACGAGAAGTATTTCCCTTGGTAGGTCAAACGCTCATTGCTCCACGCTTGCAGAACGATGTCGACGACCTCGTGGAAACGGTCATAGCTTTCTTCCATGGGTACTTGGAAGGCTTTGAACTCACGGGCATCGAAACCGCGACCTGCACCCCATTTCACGCGCCCGCCTGAAAGAATATCAAGCAGTGCCAACTCTTCAGCCAACCGGAGCGGGTGATAAAACGCTGCCAGGGTGATTCCTGCCCCAATGTGCAGCCGTGTGGTTCGTGCCGCAGCATAGGTACCGAGAACCGGAATTGATGGGCAAACACTATAATCGCTGAAATGGTGCTCGGTCAGCCAGACGGCATCATAGTTGTTTTGATCCATGATCTCGATGCGCTGTAACGCGCGCTGGTACACTGTGGGTAATGCGACTCGCCGTTCGGGCCAACTGAAGAACTGTAAGATACCAAACTTCACGGGAAATCCTTCTCAATCGGTGACAGCGGCGTCGTGCGTACAGCGCACGCTCCACTCCGGCGTGGGCATAACGGACCAATTGTCTGCCCACGCGACATAGCTGACTCTTAGACCGTCGCCACATGCTCCGCCACTGGTTCAACTCGATACCCGACTTTGCCAAAGTACGTCATGTTTGGATTCATCATCGACTCGTTGACTTTTGAGTCGAGTCGGTGATTCAAACTCTTAGTGACCCATTGTCCGATTGCTACCGCCTTTTCCAGATTGACGCCGGTTTCAATGCCGAGGCCTTTCAGCATGTAGAGCAACTCTTCAGAGGCAAGATTTCCTGAGGCACCAGGCGCGTTGGGACAACCACCTAAGCCGCCGCAGGCGCTTTCGAGAACCGTTACGCCCATTTCCATTGCGGCGTAGCAATTCGCCAGCGCCATACCGCAGGTATTGTGAAAATGCGCGGTGAGCACTGAGGCTGGAACACCCACATCGACACAGGCCTGAATCAGCGCTTTGATTGACTTTGGGGTGCCGACGCCGATGCTATCGCCAAGGGCAATTTCGTAACAACCCATGTTGTACAAACGTGCAGCGAGAGGCGCAACTTTCTTCGGATCGACCTCACCTTCGAATGGGCAGCCAACGACGCATGACAAGGCCCCACGTACGTGCATCGCATGCTCCTTGGCTGCGGCAACGACCGGCGCGAATCGTTCAAAGCTCTGCTCGATTGAACAATTGATGTTGGCGTGGCTGAAGGTTTCAGTCGCGCTCGCGAAAATGGTGATGTATTTGACCCCGGCGGCGAGTGCCCCACTGAAGCCGCGCATATTGGGAACTAACGCGCTGTACTCTACACCTGGCTTTTGTGTGATGCGTTGATTCACCTCTTCGGTGAATTGCATCGCCGGGATGACTTTGGGGCTGACGAATTCGCCCACTTCGATAGACGGAAACCCCGCCTCCGTGAGATGGTTGATGAGTTCAACGCGAAAGTCAACCGGAATAAGGCGTTTGATGCCTTCCAGTCCGTCACGAGCAGTGAGATCTACGATTTTAACAGTTGTCGGTAATGCCATAAGCGCCTCCCCAATGATGTCTTACGTGAGGAGGTAGCAGGGGAGGGGTGATGGCGCAACACCATCGCTGACGACCGGCGACTAGGAGAACGGGCGAATGGGTGAATGGGTGAACGTATGGCGCACGCTACGGTCTCTCTGGTGAAAACTCCAAATGTACCAATCTCGCGTGGTTTGATTTAGTCCGCTTTTCGCCGTTCCATTCACCCTTGCGAGTATGGGTGCATGTCGGTAAAATCCCGCCCGTCTCCACACGACTGGGGAGTATAAGAGAGAGACTCTCCGTTCACTACGAAGAACACGCAGACGCATTACAAAGGGGGGCACTTCATATGGCAGGAAACAATGTGGGATTGTTAGCTGGATATAAAGTCCTCGACTTTACACAGATTGTCGCCGGTCCAACGACGACCAAGCTCATGGCTGAGATGGGGGCTGAAGTCATTAAAGTCGAGCAGGCGCCGAAAGGCGATCCGGCTCGGCTAAATCCGGTGATCCGCAAAGGACGGAGCGCCTATTTTTTGCAACACAATTTAGGGAAGCAAAGCCTGTGTGTGAACCTCAAAACAGAATCAGGCCGGGCGATTGTGCGCGAGTTGATTCCGCATGTGGACGTCGTCGTCGAAAACTACAGTCCCGGCGTGATGGCGCGGATGGGGTTTGCCTACAAAGATGTTCAGCCACTCAACCCACGCCTCGTCATGTGCTCCATTTCAGCATTGGGACAAACCGGGCCGCTCGCGCATCTGCCCGGCTTCGATTATATCGCGCAAGCCTATGCTGGCATTACGGAAGTCATGGGTGAGCCAGGTGAACCACCTGTGATCCCGATGGCGGCGATTGGCGATGTGAGCACCGGCGTCCACGCGTTGGCGGCAATCGCGTGTGCCTTGTTGCATCGTGAGCGTACAGGCGAAGGGCAGTATATCGATGTCTCTCTGCTCGATACCTACATTCACACGCATGACTTTGGTCTCCAAACCTATAGTGCAAGCGGTGGCAAGGCCGTCCCGACGCGTGGCGGCTCGCATCACACTGGCATGGTCCCGCTCGGAGTGTTCCGTGGGCCGAAAGGGACATTCGTGTTGATTATTGCGGCGTTGGATCATCAGTGGCGTGGACTCACCAAAGCGATGGGTCGACCGGAGATGGCTACCGATCCACGCTTCAACAGTGTGCGCAATCGTCTCAAGCATAAAGCGGCGTTGATTAACGAGGTCGAACAATGGTTGCTGTCGCTCCCGGATCGTGAGACGGCACTGACGGCACTGGAACGCGAGCGCGTGCCTGTCGCGCCGGTGCTAACGATTCCTGAAGTGCTCACCCATCCACATTTGGTCGAACGTGGCACGGTGCGTCCCATGTCTGATCCATTATTCGGGAACTTCATGTTGCCGGGATTTCCGTTTCGCTTTTCGACCGTGCCGCCGCCAGACAAAGTGACAGCGCCTGATCTGGGCGAGCATAATCAAGCCGTGCTGCACAAATATTTGCAATATGACGATGCTCGGATTGCTCAACTGGCACGAGATGGAGTGTTGGTCACCGAGCGTACGCCGCGTGAGTGATGGCAACAACCAACGGGCAACGAGTAACGACCAACGAGGGGAAAGGAATACGGGCATGATGATGTGGACAAGCGGGAAGCAACGGAACCAACGGTGGAGCGGATGGGCGAGCGTGGTAGCTGGAGTGATGTGTTTGCTCTGGCCGCAACTGGGGTACGCAAATTGGTTGGGAGATTCATGGTCTCGGTTTGATCGTTTTCTGGCAACATTTGATCCGGCTGGTCGCTACGTTCGTCAGCCGGTGGAGAAGACCATTCCCGCGTTGACGTTCAAAGGGTTTTATCGCCAATGGACGGACGTGATGTTGTCGGGAGGCAGTCATAAGCGAGTGGGCAATCGCCAGAAAGATTTTCGATTTGCTCAGATACAGCACCTCTTCGAGTTGGAGATGCATTATCAGTTCTCCCCCAATCTCGAACTTACCAGCGTGAGCCATTTCCTCTACGACGGCGTCTACAATTGGCAATCTTCCGGTGGGTTATTTGCGCCACGGATCAACCGGACTTTTCGTAACTATCATAACTTTGATCGTATCGTGCGCGAATTCTATCTCAGTTATCGCACCCATAGTTTGGATGTCGTGATCGGCAAACAACAGATTGCGTGGGGCAAGATGGATGGGCAGTTCATCGACATCATCAACCCGATGGATCGCCGAGAAGGAATTCAGTTAGAGGCGAGTGACTTTGAATATCGCCGCATTCCGACCTGGATGGCCAATGTCACCTACTTCTTCGGTTCGAATTCCTTAAACCTCCTCTATATTCCGAATTTTGAGCAGAACCGGCAACCCGTCCCAGGGTCGCCGTGGTTTTCGCCGAGCATTCCTCCGCGCGATACTATTCGCAAAGCGCAACTGGAACTGCCGCGATCGCGGATCAAACGAAAACGGCCAAGTCCTGGAGATTGGGGTGATCATGAATACGGGGCACGGCTCGACGTCTCGATGGAACCGCTTACCTGGGGGTTGATCTACTTTTACGCGTGGAACGATGATCCGACCAGCTTTATCATTGGTCGAAACCCGACCACGAGCGCACTCCTTCGCCAAACTCGTCACACACGGTTACATCACTTTGGTATTACCGCAGACTACGCCTCGTCGTTGTCCCGGGTTCCGCTCGTGGGCGAACTACCGGTTGTGTTACGGGTTGAAGGGCTCTGGACCAAAGGGGTCAAATTCTCCGATGCGCGGCGTGTTGCCTCAGCCGTTACTGGACAACTCAACTCCGGACTGATTACCCGTGATACGTTACGCGCGGCGATCGCCATCGAATTCGCTTTTCCTGGGAATACCTCGGTCATTCTTCAACCCTCACTTTTTTATACGTTCGATTGGAATCGTTCTCTCGGGAACGGGTTTGGCGGGGCAGTCGGTGACCAATGGAACGTTCTCCCAGTGTTCTTTGTTGGCCGTCCGTTCCGCTTCACGCGTGATCGGTTACGTTTGGAGTTAACCCTGAGTCCCTGGCTCAGTGGTCCCGTGCGAGAGTGGCAGGGACTGAAATCGAAGGTAGTTGCCAGTTACAATTTTTCGCAGTTCATTACTGGCCGTCTGATCTATACCGCGTATAGTAGTGGGGCCCGAACCGACGTGTTCGGACAGTACGACCATTTCGATAATATCGGCTGGGAGTTGAGTTATGAGTTTTAGCAGTCAGTCACACTGAATTCGCGGGGGAGATCTCGTCTTGCCCGCGCAGGCGGGCATCCAGGGTCTTCAAGCCGGGACCGCGACTTAAACCCTCTGGACTCCCGCTTTCGCGGGAATGACGCAGCTACGTTTACCCCTCAGCCTCAACATGACTGACTACTGGAACGTGAGGTGTGGGATTACCACCCACACTCGCAATCTGCAGAGAGTAAAACGTAAGGTGTCAGATTTCGTCGCGACAGCTATATGTATTTGATTATGAGCAAGCTTCTTTTTCTTCTTTTTTATATTTTCCTAGCGTCTTTCACTAATAGTGCCATCGCTGCCGAAAAAGGCCCTGGCGGCAAAACCTGGAAAAGCGTCGACGAGTTATCGCCCGCAGAAAAAGAACCCATCGATCTGCGCACGGAGACACCACGAGATGCGCAGATTTCGTACGTTCCAGCCGAGAAGTATCCGTTTGCTCCGCCCTACACGGCAGAGGAGATGGCCTTTCGTGCGATGGAATTCCCGCATGTGTCGCGGTGGTCTCATGCGATGGCCGACACCTTTGGCTCGATGACCAGTGGTGGGTATCTCAACCAGGGCGTCACTATCGGTGTCAATTTCTACATGTTGGAGAACAACGCAACCGAAGGCGGCGTTCCTGCGCAGATTCGCACCACTCCAGGGAAAGACTACTACCGTATGGTCTTTTACTACACCTCACCGCCAGAGAGTCTTGGCGCGCAAGATTTGTGGGTGCTCTATCGTACTGACCAAAAGGCTTCGACCAAGCTCGACTACTTTGCCTATGCACCATCGCTACGCCGCGTACGCCGGCTTCCTCAACCCCGTCGTGGCGAACGATTTCCTAACAACGTTCAGTCGTTCGACGATATCGTGGGCCGTGACGCATGGGAGTTTTCCTGGAAGTTTCTCGGAACCGACGTGCTCTATGAAACCGTGCGCCTCCCGAGTACTCGCCCTATGCTGACCCTCGCGAGTCCTGAAGGGAAATTCACCGATGTCCCCGCTGACCAACTCAAGATGATGGGCGACACATATCCATTCTACCGTTCAGATGGTGGGGTCGAGTGTTACGTGATTGAAGGAGTCACCCGACAGGATTGGCTTCCCAACTACAGTGCCAAGAGGATCATCTACTGGCTTGATCGGCACTACTTTTATCCGTTACGGATTGAGCAGTACGATGATGATGACCGTCTTGCTATTGTCGAGGTTCGTGTTGCCAAACACGAGAATCCAGCGTTGAAAGACAAGGGCTACGCCGCGTTGATTTCGTTGTATTATGATCTTTCGCTTGATCTGATGAGTTACAGCATTCACGATGCTCATCTTGTGAGAGAATGGTCAGCGAAGGATCAGGAAGTCGTATTCGGGCCGGACTTTATGCGTCGACAATGGCTCATGTACCCACTCAAGACACAGGCCTTCGTCAATGCGCCAGCCGAGTTCTATTTACGACCACTGCTCCACGATGGTAAGTTTCCTCAAGCGCGTAAGATCGAAGTGGCACCAGAGGTCATGGCGCGTATTCGTGCGCAAGAGGCCGCTGGTCATTTAGTGTTTGAAACGACGGTCGCGGAGGGCAAAGAACCATGAGACGAAAGTCACGATTATTGTTGGTCGTTGTGATCGTTCTATCCGTATGGTTGCTCCCGTCGAGAGCACTGGCACAGAAGGCCGTGCAGGGGCTAGAGTCCAGTGTCCAGAGTCTAGAAAAAAATACCAATGGGACTCGGCCAAAGAGCTGGAAAACGCTGGCTGAACTGTCTGCCGAAGAAAAAGCCTCTCTAGACCTCCGCCCTGATACTCCCCGCGATACGCAATTCTCCTATCTGCCCGCGGAAAAGTTTCCCTTTACAGCACCATATTCTGCGGAAGAAATGGGACTGCGCTCAATGGAGTATCCCCATTCGCCGTACTGGAACTGTACGTTGATCGACATTGCCGCGACGGTGACCAACACCGGCTTTCTGGATCAACGAGTGACAATCATTCCGATCCTTTACTTGCCCAAGGGTGGGTTTGCCGAGCAATTGTATAATACGCAGCCTGGGAAAGAGGTCTATCGCTGGCTGAGTCAGTCGGTCTCGCCACCTGAACGCTATGGCAATCAAACGCTGTACGTGGGCTATCGCAATGATCAAACGTTTACGACTAAGCTCGATCTCTTTGCCTATTCCCCCTCGCTGCGGCGTATTCGTCGCCAGCCGCAACCACGCCGTCAGGATCGTTTGCCCAATAGCGCGTCGACGTTTGATGACTTACTGGGCCGAGATGCATGGGAATATAAATGGCGTGTTCTCGGGACCGACATTCTCTACTCGACCGTGCGGTTCCCGGTGACGAAACAGAGCACTACCTTGACTGATGACAAAGGGAATTATGTCGATGTAAAGGCGAGCGACGTGAAGTTGATGGGACCTGACTATCCCTTGTACACGGTAGATGGCGGTGTGAAGTGTTACGTTGTCGAAGCTCTGCCGCGCTCTGAATGGTTGGGCAAGTATTACATGAGCAAGATCATCTATTGGCTGGATCAGCAGTCCTTCTTTCCGTTGCGGATTGAAGAATACGACCATGACGGGAACTTGATTTTCATTAACGCGCGGACAGGGGTGCGGGCTAATCCCGCGCTTGGCGATCACGGCTATGCGGTGCTGTTCGATCTGTGGTGGGATATGAGCATCGATTTATTGTCCGCCTCGATTCACGGCATTTTGCCACGGACGTGGTCCGAAGAGGATCAGCGGATTTTCTTTAGCCCTGGTTTTATGCGGCGCGAGTGGTTTCTTGAGCCGCCGAAGACCTTGATGGTGCTCAACTCGCCTGACGAGTTTTATCTACGTCCGTCACTTGATCGTGAGAAATTTCCTGAAGACCGCAAGATTCAACTTCCACCTGAACTGGAAAATCGCGTGAATGCACAGGAACAGGCCGGACGGCTAGTGTTTTAGGGCAATGAAGAATGAAGAGTGAAGAATGAAGAATTGAGAAGGAAAAACTCTTTGTAGCGTGCGCCATGCGCACGAATAGGAGCATGCCGACGGAATAACACGCAGTACTGAACATGCAAATACGCAGGACAAGAAGGACTCAATCATGATTTATGAACTACGCACGTATCAACTCGTCGTTGGTGGATTGGCGGAATACTTAGAAGTGGCCAAGACGATGATCTTACCGGGAGTGGCGGAGTATGGGCTCAAGCCGGTCGGCTTCTGGTACTCCGAGGCCGGAGACCTCAACCAGGTCGTTCATCTCTGGGCATACAACGACTTGAACGAACGTCAAGAGAAATGGGGCAAGTGGGCAAAAGATCCACGCCGTGCGGAAGTAATGAAAAAATTGCGTGGCGTGGTACTCCATCAGAGCAATAAGTTTCTGTCGCCAACTGAATTCTCACCGATGAAGTAGTGATAAGACTGTTCTCACCTCCTTGCGGGCCCAGCGACAGCCACGGCAGTGGGAGAAGTGCGCGACCGTGGGCAGATAGTCGAGGAACAGGAATGGTCACGAGCAGTGACGATTACAGTGGGTGAGTAACCCGTGATTCTGATCCCTCGCTACGCGCCTTGCGGGTACTACTCGGGACAGACGGTTCTCTGACCGTTTCCCCGAGTCGGCCTAAAAGGCCGTGACGAGGGTACCGTCCCTCTGGAGCGTACCCGGAGGGACAGCTCTACGTACCGTATCGACCACTATACGCTACAGATTCTGAACCGTGCCACTCTGAGCAACGCGAAGAATCTCTCTGTGAAGCTGTTGATATATTCCTCAGAGATCGTTCCAGAAAGCGAAACCGTGCTTCGACAAGCTCAGCACGAACGGGCAATCTTCCTCAGCGTTTGGTTTTTCTCCGTTAATCCTGAGCTTGTCGAAGGGTTTTTCAACAACTTCTGAGAGACCTTTCGCAGCGCTTAGGGTGACAGCGCGAGCGTACCAACTTTTCGTGGTCCGATGTAGGGGCTGCGAATAACTGTCGACTGTCAACTCATTGCGCCTCTGACGGTTCTTCAGTGTCGTCGAGTGTTTCTTCTGTTGCTGCGGTGGAACCGGACTTTCCTGCGGTTGCCTCTGCTGAACCGGTATCCTTCTCTCCACGCCACCAGCGCCACAGCGATGAAGGAGAAAGGCTCTTGAGGACTTCCTGACGTGGAGGCTCTTTTTCACTCGGTTGTTGCTCAGCCTGCATGCGCTCCCATGCCGTTGTCCCAATCTCCTCTTGCTTATCTCCTCCATCCTCTTCATTCTCGTCACTTTCGTCGCTCTCTTCAGTACTCCTTGGTTGCGGTTTATCCCAACTCCATGAGCCGACATTGTCGCGCGGGTCAGAGTAGGGTGGACGTTGGGCACGTGCGTCTGCAGATGGTCCGAACATAACGATAAGCGTCAGAAGAAAAAGAAACTGTCCGTACTTCATACTCGATTATGATACTCTTTTTTTGTTGCACGCCAACTTCTTTTGTGAATCCCACCTGCGTTGCAATACTGTTCGGCACAAAACTTGACTACCGACAGGCGGCAGCTGCCACTCCCCTCTCCCTGCCAGGGAACGGGCTATGGTGAGGGGGATGCGCGACGCAGTCCGCTACACCCACGCTTTCTCCCCCCATCCTGTCCTTCTCCCCTGCGGGGAGAAGGGACCCTTCTTCATACGTGCATAGCGAGTGCCGAACACTATTGCCTGCGTTGCTAGAGGGGGAGACATCCGACTTCTATTATCGACTCGTAACTCTAGCAAGAACAGCCAGGGAGAGTGTGGGACTAAGGCTAATGACATGTCCACGAGTTTCGTGGTAGGAAAACGACGGCTGTAGAAAAAGGAGGCGTGGTGACTCCACTTGCGATATTGGGATTAGGATTCGTCCTCGGGTTAAAGCATGCTTTTGATTCCGATCATATGATTGCCGTCTCAACGATTGTGACACGCGAACAATCGCCGTGGCGTTCCCTCTGGATAGGCTTGTTCTGGGGATTGGGGCACACGGTTACGCTGTTACTCGTTGGGCTCGTCGTTTTGGGGATGAAACAGCAGGTCCCTGCTCCTCTTGAGATGTCCCTTGAATGTTTGGTTGGCGTGATGCTTGTGGTTCTCGGACTGGCAACCCTGACCGACTGGTGGCAACGACGGCTTCATGCCCATAGCCACCATCATGACGGTACTGCGCACACCCACTTTCATGCCCACGCAGATGACGTGGGCCATAGCCATGTGCATCGGTTGCGTGTCGGTCTCAAACCGCTTGTGATCGGCATGATACACGGGCTTGCGGGCAGCGCAGCACTGATGCTGGTGGTTCTGGCCTCCATTCCTTCTCCTGGCCTGGGTCTAGCGTATATCGGGATTTTTGGCGTCGGGTCGATACTGGGGATGGGGCTTGTTAGCCTGCTGTTCGGCTTCTTTTTTTCCTACGCCGTGCCACGACTGGATAATGTCGGTCAGGCCTTACGGCTCGCGACTGGCGCACTGAGTGCAGTGTTTGGTGCCTGGATCGTCGTCGATATCGGTTTTGTCCAGGGGCTTTTCTTCAGCTAACCTAGCAGTCATTTGTAGGCTATAGGCTATGTGGTCGCAGACTCGTTCAACCCTATACGCAGGTGTACTTGCTTGCGCGCTGCACATCGTGTTGCTCGGAATAACGGCGGCGATGATCGTGGCACTTCCTCGACACGCTACTCCACAGTTGCGCGTGACGTTGCTCCAACGTGCCGTTCCGCTCCCAGTGCAAGAGGCACCGGGTGTCGCGCAGACTCCTGAGCCTACCCCTGCTCCCAAGCCTCTACCGCGTGAAGTGCGTCAATTGAAGCCTCCGCTGCCGCGCCCGGTCGCCGAGAAGAAGCCAGTGCGCCCGATACTCCCTCGCCACGTGAAGCCTATCGCAAAGCCGCGGCTTGAACCTCCGCCTCCAGTGAAGGAGAAATCGACACAAACGGCACTCCTGGTGCCACCCGTAGCGCCTGTGCCCTTGCCGGTGGCTGAGCCAGCCTCAGCAGATGAAGGTCCAGCGGTAGCACCAAATGTAGATGACACTAGTAGTGAATTCGCAAATCGAGGCCAAGGTTCTGGCTTGACCAGTCCTGCCGGGAGTAGCGGAGGTATCGGCGAGAATGGAAATGGCGCGGGTGGGGCAGGCGGGCCGTCTGCGACGCCGGACTACAATATCAATCCAAAGCCACCGTATCCGCTCATTGCACGTCGCATCGGTGCGCAAGGCGAGGTATTGCTACGGGTGTTCGTGCGGCAGGATGGCAGCGTTGCCTCTGTCGAGCTGGCACAATCTTCCGGTTTTTCGTTGCTCGATGAATCGGCAACACGCACTGTGCGTGATAGCTGGCGATTTATCCCTGCACGTCTCGATGGTGCTCCGGTCGACAGTTGGGTGGAAGTCCCGATCAAATTTATTTTGGCTGACTCGTAACGAGTTTCTCTATCCTCTCCCGGTAGAGTGAAATGGAACACGTGTGAACATCGCTTATTTCGATGCGTTCTCCGGCATGAGTGGTGATATGACGGTCGGTGCGTTGTTACATCTCGGGGTGTCGCTTGACGCGCTACGAGAAGAATTACGCAAACTACCGCTGGCTGGCTATCACTTGCATCAGACCGAACGGATGCTCAGTGGCATTCGTGCGACGAAATTCAACGTGGAGGTCCACGATCCACTCCACGAGCGAAGTTTTCGTGCGATTGCTCGGATGTTGGCGGAGAGCGACTTGCTCCCACCGGTGAAAGACGCGTCACTGCGAATTTTTACCGTGCTAGCCGAAGCAGAAGGGCGAGTGCACGGGGTAGCTCCTGAAGCGGTCCATTTCCATGAAGTCGGAGCGATTGATTCGATCGTTGATATTGTCGGGACTGCTTTTGGTTTGCATGCGTTAGGAATTGACGACGTGTATGTATCGCCGTTACCAATGGGCAAAGGGTTGGTTCCCTCACGCCACGGCATTTTGCCGATTCCCGGCCCGGCCACGGTTGAATTGTTGAAAGGCATACCGGTCCGCCTCGATGATGGTGAAGCAGAAATGGTGACGCCGACTGGAGCCGCAATTGTTGCGGCTCTTGCCAGACCCACAACCCTGCCGACCTTTGTCCCGTCGGCGGTCGGCTATGGGGCTGGGGATCGTACCTTTGCCGACCGACCCAACCTCCTCCGTATCTTGTTGGGAACCAGCCAGGAGCACGCGCGAACAGAACAACTGGTGATGATTGAAACCAATGTCGACGACCTCAACCCGGAATTGTACGACTATGTGATGGAGCGGGTATTTGCCGCTGGCGCGCGCGATGCCTTTCTGTCGTCGATTCATATGAAAAAGAATCGTCCGGGCATACTGCTGCAGGTGCTCTGTGATCCTGCGACGCAGGAGCGGTTGAGCGCGATCATTTTTGCCGAGACTTCAACAATCGGCGTACGCTCGTACAAAGTGGAGCGCGTCGCGTTACGGCGTGAGAGCAAGGATGTCACTACGATATATGGGACCGTGCGAGTGAAGATGGCGTATAGCCCAGAAGGCCGTGTCAATGTTGCTCCGGAGTACGAAGACTGTAAACGCCTGGCGCAGGAGCGCAACATTCCCCTGAAAGAGGTGTACGAGGCTGCTGTGTTGGCCGCGCGGCAGACCTAAATCGAACCCGCGAACAGTCGTGCACTTTACGCTGCGGCCTTTCACGCCTGTCATTCTGAGCCGCGCGAAGAATCCCGCTGCACGGCTCTGCGTTGCACTCAGGGTGCCAGGCTGAGGGTACCAATCTCTCATGCACTGACTTGAGTAATCGGTCGGGGCGTAGCGGCCAACGCCCCTTTTGTGCAAGTGAGAATATCTTCTCTACAAATCCGCCAACACTTCAGCCGGATGGCTACGCGGGCTGACTGACGCATAGGCTTTGAGAATATTGCCTTGTTCGTCGATCACGTAACTTATGCGATTGGCGAATCCTGCCTTGGGATTGTCACACGCGCCATAGGCAAGGCCGATCGCTCGGTCTGTGTCACACAAGAGCGGGAAGGGGAAATCGTACTTTTGGGCGAAGGCGGCATTTTCGGCAACAGAGTCGAAACTTACGCCTAACACTTCAACGTTGCGCGTGCGGAATTCGTCAATCTGGTCGCGGAACCCGCGACCTTCTGCCGTTCAGCCAGGAGTGTCAGCCTTGGGATAGAACCACAAGAGCACCTTCTTCCCTTTTAAGCTGGAGAGCGAGAGGCTTTTGCCTTCGTGGGTCTGTACCGTAAAATCCGGCGCTGGAGTACCGATGGTGAGCATTTGCGCTTTTCCTCCTGTCGCAAAGAGCATCTGTATCAAGGTCCAGAGTGAAGCCACAGGTGAGATTCCTTATGTGGGCATCTTCAGCAAGGCATTCATGTTTGGCACCACGGTCACATTCTTCTTCAAGCTATTGAGAAAATCCTCGAATGCTGCCGACTGCTTTCGTCTTAGGAGATCTTCACGCAGGCGATCTTTCTGTTTGTCAAAGTCGGCGGTGCTGGCGGGAATCTGTTCTTTGAGCATGGCAATAAATGCGCTGCCACTCCAGACATAGACTTGTGATGCAACTGGTGCTTCCGGGGTCAAACGAAAGACCTCTTTTTTAAATTCAGGCAGGTTGCCCATCTTCGGTATATAACTCCCCTGGCGGGAGAATGGTCCGGTTTCTTCGACCGACAACTTTGCTTCTGTCGCAACGGCGGTCAGATCTTTTGTCTCTTTGAGTTTGGCCAGGAGCGCGTCCGCTTTCGTTTTGGCCAATTGATCTGCCTTCTCTCCACGGGCACGTTTTGTTACCTCCTCGCTGACGGTTGCGAAGTCAGGAATTTTGCTTTCGAGCTTCTCACGTGGAGAGACGAGGTACCAGTTTTCTCCGGCTTTAATTGGCGCGCTCACTTGGTCAATCGTGAGCGCCAGCGCGGCTTGGATCAAATCTGGTTGGCGGCCGATGTCAGGAATCGTTTCATCGCGACTCACTAACGGTGTATCTCCCTGCGTGAGGCCTGCCGCTTGCGCAACTTCTGCGAGCTTACTGGCCGTCGTCGCTTTGTTGTGATCGGCTTCGGCTTGGGTCCGCGCCCGTTCTGACGCGCCTTCCCGCAACAGTTCCTGGCGAATTTCTGCGCGAGTCTCTTCGAGCGTGCGGACACGTTCTCTCTCGACGGCTTCAGCTTTGATGATGTGATAGCCGAACTGGCTTTCGATGACATCACTGATACTGCCAGCTGACAGATTAAAGGCAGCTTCTTCGAATTCTTTCACCATACGCCCACGTGGGAAAAACCCGAGGTCGCCCCCTTTGGGCGCTGTCCCTGGATCTTGCGAGTATGTTTTCGCTAACGTGGCAAAATCTTCTCCGCCACGGGCGCGGGTGAGGACGCCAGTCGCCGTCTCTTTGACTTTCGCTTTATCGGCTTCCGGGGCGCCTGGTTCGACGCTAAACAGAATGTGACGTGCGTGGACTTGTGCTGGAGTGGTGAAGCGATCATTTTTGTGACTGTTGTAGAAGGACTCTTCATCTTGCGGCGTCACTTGGACCCGAGATTCAAAATGGGGTGGCGGGTACGCGATATAGGTAAAACGCACGCGCTCTGGAGACCGAAAGGACTCACGGTGAGTGTTGTAATATGTTTCGGCGTCTTTGGCGTCAACGGTGGCCTGGTCGAACAAATCGGTGGAGGCGATCTTGAGAAAAGAAACATTCACTCGCTCCTGACCGATACGATATAACTCCTTCGTCTCTTCGTCGGAGGTGGGAACGGCGTCCGTAATTAAGCGATGGAGCTTCTTTTGCAGCAGGTCGCCGCGTTGTCCTTCCTCAAACTCTCCCGGACTCATGCGCAGATAACTGAGGACGCGATGGTACTGCGTTTGGTTGAATTGCCCATTAGTCTGAAAGATAGAGATGTCACGAATAGAATCGCGAAGTTCTGCATCATCAACCGTAAAACCGATGCGTCGTGCTTCCTGCTGAACCAACTTACTGTTAATCAGTTGGTCTAAAGTTTGCTGCTTAAGGTTCAGGGCTTGAATAAGATCTGGGGTGAAACGGTCCTTATACGCATCTCGGTACATCGACTTCATGTTTTCATACGCGCGTTGAAACTCTCGCTGCGAAATGGACTCGTTTCCGACGGTAGCGATCCCATCAACCGGGGCATTGTCGCCCATTGGGTTGCCAAACCCCCAGAAAATGAACACAAGTACAATAATGATAAAAACGACTTTAATCCAAGGCGATCGCGCCCGTTTGCGCATAAAGTCAAGCATACGTTGAACCCTCTCTCGTTAAAGCCATAAGTGACCAGGAAAAAAAAAGCAACGGCCTGATAAGGACTTGCTGATGGAAATGGTTTTTGCTAATAACCTTGTTTTGCAAGATCACGAGATCTTCTTCTTATGAAACAAAAGGAATTAAAACATGGGTTTTTCGTTGTGGGGGATTCTTTCGAATGACCTCGCTATTGACCTAGGTACAGCTAATACCCTCATTTACGTTCGGGGACAAGGAATTGTTTGTAATGAGTCATCAGTGGTTGCGGTACAAAAAGACGTTCGTGGAGGACGGCGCGTCCTGGCAGTTGGACTTGAAGCAAAGCGAATGTTGGGGAGAACCCCTGGCAATATTGTAGCGATCCGGCCTCTCAAGGATGGTGTTATCGCCGATTTTGAGATTACCGAAGCAATGCTCAAGTATTTTATTGGGAAAGTTCATAACCACCGAAAACATTTAGTCAGACCACGAGTTGTCATTTGCGTTCCCAACGGGATTACTGAGGTCGAAAAACGAGCGGTCAAGGAATCAGCGGAACTGGCAGGGGCACGTGAAGTCTATCTTATGGAGGAGCCAATGGCTGCTGCCATTGGTTCAGGTTTGCCGATTACTGAGCCAGTCGGTAATATGATTGTTGATATCGGTGGTGGGACGACTGAAGTTGCTGTCATCTCTCTTGCTGGTGTAGTCTTCTCCCGTTCTATCCGTGTGGGTGGAGATAAGATGGATGAGGCTATCATCCAGTACATCAAGCGAAAGTATAACTTGCTGATTGGAGAACGTACGGCCGAGTTGATTAAGATCACTATTGGCTCTGCTTATCCAGGTGATGATATCCAGACAATGGAGATCAAAGGGCGTGATCTTGTCGCGGGGGTCCCCAAAACTGTACAGCTGACAGACGAAGAGATTCGCGACTCCCTTCTCGAGTCGATTAACCAGATCGTCGAAGCTGTCCTCATCGCATTAGAACGGACACCGCCTGAGCTTGCCTCTGACATTGTCGATAAAGGAATTGTACTGGCCGGTGGGGGAGCCTTACTCCGCAACCTTGACGTTTTATTGCGTGAAGAGACTGGACTTCCTGTCGTTGTTGCCGATGATCCGTTAACAGCGGTGGTGATGGGAGCAGGGAAGGCGTTAGACGAACTTTCTTTACTTAAAGAACTGGCGATACAATAACCCCGAGGGCATCCTCGACTGAGTGCGATTCATGTTCCGGTTTTTTCATCGTTACCGAGTAGTGCTATCGTGCGCGTTTTTCCTGTTAGTGTCATTAGGGCTTGCGGCGGTGAACCGCCGTGCGGCGTACCCTATCGATCCTGTGGGCGTGGTCCTCTTGGAAGTCATGCATCCGCTACAAGTCGGCGTTACTGCGGTCAGCAATTATGTTGGCATTGCCTGGGATCGGTATGTCGCGTTACAATCTGTTCGTGAGGAAAACGAACAGTTACGGAAGCGCGTGAAAGAATTAGAGCAACGCGATAAGTATGCGAAAGAGCTTGTGCGGGCAAATGAACGACTTGGCAAGCTCCTTGAATTTGAGCAGCGTCTCCACGGCCTGGGACAGACAACGATTGCTGCGAGCATTGTCGGGCGAAGCCCCTCAGCTTGGGTGAAGACTGTCGTGTTGGATAGAGGTTCTACTCAAGGAGTGAGTAAAGGTATGGCGGTACTTTCTCCTGAAGGCGTTGTTGGCCAAGTTGTTGCGACCACGCCTAGCACCGCTCGCGTCTTGTTGGTAGCGGATATCAATAGTGCCATCGATGGGTTATTGTCCACTTCACGGACCCATGGGATTGTTTCTGGCTCACGAGACGGAGAGTGTACCCTCAAATATGTGGCTCGATTGGATGAAGTCATCGTTGGCGACACAGTGCTGACAACGGGACAAGACGGGATTTTTCCAAGGGATCAAGTGATTGGCATCGTCGAGCGGGTTGGTGCGCAAGACGGTGGAATGTTCCAAGATGTGGAGGTTAAACTCAGTGTCGATCTCGCCAAGGTCGAGGAAGTCCTCGTGGTGGCGCCCGGAACTGTCCAGGCCGCAGAATGAGGCGTCTGGAGCTCCAGAGCGAGAAAAGTTCTCGCTGGTGTTGCTTGTCGCTACCGGTTTGCTCGCGGTACTCCTGCAGACCTCACTGATGCAGCATTTCCCAGTGATTCCTGACTTCTTGCTTATCCTGTGTGTGTACCTGGGAATCAATCACCGGTCTGTGGGTGGGGCAGCGGCCGCTTTCTTTCTGGGCTACAGCTTGGATAGCTGTTCTGGGGCGCCGGTTGGAACCAATGCCTTCGCCATGAGCTTGGTCTTTGCCACAGTGAGTGCGATTGCACGACAGCTCTGGCTCTATAACCCGGCGTCAATCCTCAGCATGGTCTTTCTCGGGGTCGTGCTGAAGACTGGGGCTGTGTTACTGCTGACAGATTTCGGTCGCTTCGCTGAACTTATTCAACCCACAATCGCGCGGTATGTCGTTTGGGATGCGACCGTAGCGATGCTGTTGACTCCGGTCGTCTTTACCATTCTTTACCGCGGGGAACTCGCTGATCACGAAGGATAAATGCGCGAGGCCAGAATCGCTCCACTTGGCCTACAAGATCCCGCACCTCCCATTACGGTGCGCCTGGGCATTATCGGCCTGATTATCTTCTTTGCTTTTGTCCTTTTGGTTGCACGTTTGTGGCAACTTCAGGGAATCGAAGGACAGGAGTTCCGCACCCTCTCGGAAAATAATCGCTTACGGTTAAAGCGGACACCTCCCTTACGTGGGGTGATCTATGACCGACGCATGCGCGAAATGGTCAATAACCGCCCAGCGTTCAATGTTGTCCTGGTTCCGGAGGATGTGCCTGATCTTCCGACGACGCTGGCTACTTTGGCTGAGCATTTGCGCGACCCTACGTTACTGGGGACCACGAGCATTCCACAAGACCTCCGGCGCCTGCCATACCAGGGCGTCGTGTTAGCACAGGATGTGACAAGGGACGCATTGGTCGCGATCGAGGCACGCCAGGTGGCGTTACCAGGAGTGAGCATCGATGTGGGATCGAAGCGTGTCTATCCCCCTGACGGGTTTGCCGCTCATTTGTTGGGGTACGTTGGACAGGTGAATGCGAGTGAACTCCAACGGTTTCGCAAACTCAAGCTGGTTCCTGAGTATCGGCTCGGTGACATTCTCGGTAAATTCGGGATCGAGAAGCGATGGGAGACCGGACTCCGTGGTGAAGGGGGAGGGCAACAGATTGAGGTTGATGCCAACGGCCATCGCTTGCGCGTGCTGGACTCACGCGAAGCAAAGGCCGGAGAAAGCCTTGTTCTCACCATTGACGTCGATCTGCAGCACGCAGCGGAAACCGCCCTCCAAGGGAAAGAGGGCGCGATCGTCATGCTCGATGTGAATACTGGTGAAGTCTTGGCAATGGCCAGCCACCCGTCATTCGATCCGAACCTCTTTGCCCGCGGCATTCGGACGAACGAATGGCATGCCTTGGTTGATGACCCGCTACGTCCGCTGAATAATCGTGCGGTCCAGGGTCAATATCCTCCAGGGTCAACTTTCAAAGTGATTATGGGGGCGGCCGCGCTGGAGAAGGGCGTGGTCACGCCAACGACGCGTTTTCATTGCTCTGGAGGTCTGCAGTTTGGTGGGCACCGCTTTCGTTGCTGGAAGCGACGTGGACATGGAAGCATGAATCTGCAACAGGCAATTGCCCATTCGTGTGATGTCTACTTTTACCAAGTCGGGCAGCGTCTCGGCATTCAGAACATTGCCGATTATGCCCGGCTCTTCGGTATGGGAAAACCGTTGGGGGTAGGGCTCGATCACGAAGCCTCTGGCCTCATTCCTGATGGCGCGTGGAAGAGCAGGGTACTCAAAGCCCCGTGGCTCCCTGGGGAAACGTTATCCGTTGTCATTGGTCAAGGGTATGTGACGGCGACGCCGTTACAGATGGCAGTGGTCGCTGCGACAGTTGCCAACGGCGGGATTGTGTATCGTCCGCATGTGGTGAAGCAGACGATCGGTGTGGGGGGAGAGATCAAAGAGTATGCCCCTGAGGTGTTTGCGACGGCCCATATCCAACCTGAGATCATGCAACTCGTGCGTGACGGCATGCGAGATGTCGTCAATAGCGGAGGGGCCACCGGAGGCCGGGCCAAGCTGCCCAATGTCGTGGTGGCGGGAAAAACCGGGACTTCACAAGTAATCTCTGGGACGCGGGGAAAGGGCAAGATCATGGCTCGGCAATTCCGCGACCATGCCTGGTTCATTGCCTTTGCGCCATTCGAGCGACCAGAAGTGGCAGTGGCTGTCGTGGTGGAACATGCTGGTGCCGGTGGCGGGCAAGTTGCCGCTCCAATGGTCCGTGAGGTGTTGGATACCTACTTTAAAATCACACCACGTACGGATCACAAGCCCATCAAACTTGATGAATGGGTGAACGCGCAACGAGCGAAGGCGTCTGCAGAGAAGGAATAGACGGCGAATTGTTTCGAGTGAAGATCACATATTGTGAATTAAAAAAGAATGTTCGATAGAAGACTTCTCGTGCATTTTGACTGGCTCTTGTTCGTCCTCGTGCTGGCCTTAGTCGGCATTGGGATCATGGGGGTATACAGTGCAACGTTCGAGGGACACACGCGGCTCAGTTCGCTCGCCGTGCGGCAGATCGGTTGGGCGGGATTAGGGTTCATTGCCATGCTCGTGGTATTCGCGGTTGATTATCGCGAACTTGAGCGCTTAGGCTATTTCTTTTTCGGTGTCACATTGGTGCTGCTCCTGTTGGTGCCTATCTTAGGATCGTTTGGTGGTGGCGCTCGTCGTTGGATCAGTTTTGGCTTCTTTTCCCTGCAACCCTCGGAGCTGGCGAAGATTTCCTCACTACTTGTGCTTGCGCAGTATCTGCATCTCGTCGCCCCACCACAGGGATATGCCCTTCGTGATCTGATCTACCCAGGAGTCATTATGGCGCTTCCCGCAGGATTAGTACTCACGGAGCCAAATCTCGGGACGGCGACAATCATCGGCTTGGTCGCGATGACCCTGGTCTTTGCTGCAGGTATCCGGCTCAACTCCCTTGCGACATTAGGGACTGTCGCCGGAGGATTGTTGTTGCCCTTCTGGCACTTTTACATGAAGCCCTACCAGAAGGAACGTATTGTGTCGTTTCTTCATCCGGACTCAGACCCTTTGGGGACGGGCTACCACATGATTCAATCAAAGATCACCATTGGGTCAGGGCAGTTGTGGGGCAAAGGATTTCTTCAGGGAACGCAGAATCGCCTCGAATTTCTTCCCGAAAAACATACGGACTTCATTTTTGCCGTGCTCGCGGAAGAGTGGGGGTTTCTTGGCGTGTGTATCCTGTTTTTGCTTTATGGCGCACTGCTGGCGCGCTTGTTGGTGATTGCGGGGAAAGCACGCGACCGCTTTGGCTCATTCGTCGTACTGGGAGGTGCGGCAATCGTGTTCTGGCAAGTGCTGATTAACGTGGGAATGAATATCGGCTTTCTTCCAGTTGTGGGAGTGCCCTTACCGTTCCTGAGCTATGGCGGGTCCTCGTTACTGGCGGTGATGCTGGCGATGGGCCTGGCACTCAATGTGAGCACCAGGCGGTTTTTGTTCTAATGGCAGCCTACACCACGACGCTGGTAATAGCTTTCACCAGTTGAGCTTTCGGCACTGCGCCGACGATCTGTTGCTGGACCTGGCCGTCTTTGAACAAAATGAGATTGGGAATCCCACGTACGCCGTACTGGGCCGGAGTCCGCGGATTATCATCAACGTTCATCTTTACGACTTTGAGTTTTCCGGCATACTCGCCCGCCAGCTCGTCGACAATCGGAGCGATTGCGCGGCAGGGGCCACACCACGGTGCCCAAAAATCGATCAGCACGGGGACTGACGATTGGAGTACTTCGCTGTCAAACGTCGCGTCTGACACTTGGTTAATATTTCCGGCCATAGTCGTCCTCCTCTTCGGCAATAGTGCCCTCTGGATAGCAAAAAGTTCACGCGCAACATAGTGGGGAAGCGGAGAAACGTGTTGCGTGGTGCGTATTGCGTTTCCCCTTTCATAGCTCTCTACATAAAACGTCATCTGTAGTCACATCACTAGTTGTTACGTCCTATGCAGCCTGCTTACATATCACGTAGCACGCAACACGTTTAGGTTTTTAATTCATCAGCAATGTACGGAGCCGACTCAATCAGCACGTCTTGCAAGACATCACGAAGCGGTTTTTCAACGTCTTCTAATTTTGTGACCAGTAACGACAGAACGGCGAAATAGCGCTCCTTCGATGGCACATTCATATAGGCCAGGCGTGCTTGCATGGCCTTTTGGAAGCGCTTTTGCGTGGCGATGATTTGTTTTTCCAGATCCTTTTCCACGAGATCGACAGTGGCCATGTCTCCATCCCTCACAAATAACGTTCTCGAACCAGACCTTGCCAAGCAAACTTAGGAGGGCATCGGACAGGAGTCAAATGGGGAGGGACGGGCTCTTTGTCTGCAGTGAATCGTCAAGCGCGAGATCGATAATTATTGTCGCGCGCGGTGTTTTCAGGTCCCAATCTGTTGGAGCAATTAGGACCTTCCGCCGCACTTTGTGGAAAAAAATGCATGATGAACAGTTCTGAAGCGAAAATCGAAGCGTTAGCCTCTATCCATGAACAGTTATCTCTGCAAAGTTTCAATCTGTTAGTGTAAGTCTTTCGCTTTCAGGTATTGTTCTGGTAGTTTCTTCAAGCGACCTGATCAATAACTGAAAAATTACTAACTTCTACAGGGAAGAAAACATAATCATGTCGCGCACCTCCATCTACGCCGGGCATTCTTTTCATCGCTGGTTACAAACCACCACCGGACGCCGGTTCGTGCAAACCCTCGTCGTTCTCTTGACGGTCCAGGGGTGGCCGCTCCAAGAACTCAGCCGTTCCTATCGCTGGCAGTTCCCAGTGCCGGTATCTCTGGCGTGGCTGAGGCCGGTAGTAACGACTTTGACCCAATGGATTGGACAACACGATGCCGAAGCGCATGGTAGTGCCGCCCGGATCTTTACCATTGCTCCGTCCTGCGCCAATCCCGGTGATGCTGTAGTGATCACCGGCAATGGCTTTGGTGCCCACAACGTCCGGATCTTTGTCGGTGGGCAAGAGACGGGGCACGGAGTCATCACCGGCGGCATCCCCGCCCAGGTCGTCAGCGCCACCGGCAATCGCGCCACATTTATCGTCCCTGCCACGGCCACACCCGGTGTGAACATCGTCTGGGCGGTGAATCCCGGTAACCACGCGGGCTCAATCGCTTTTAGAGTCAAACAAGCTGAGATTTGTGGGAATCAAACCGACGAAGACTGCGATGGCCAGATTAACGATGTCGACGTCTGCCAACCCGTCAATCATCCGCCCGTGAGCAACGCCGGTCCTGATCAAACCCACACGGTCGGCACCACGGTGCAGTTGGATGGGACTCAGTCCAGTGATCCCGATGGCCAGCTGCTCACCTTTGCCTGGACGCTAGTGAGCAAACCTACAAGCAGTACAGCTACCCTCACCGATCCGACTTCTCCCGCCCCGACGTTCACGATTGACGTAGCGGGGGACTATATCGCCCAACTCACGGTCAGTGATGGACTCCTAAGCAGCACCGACACTGTGACCATCTCCACCAGTAACAGTGCACCGATCGCCGATGCAGGGAATGACACCGGCGGCCAAGTCGGCACCACCATCACGCTTGATGGCAGTGGCTCATCGGACAGCGACGGCAATGCCTTGACCTATCAGTGGACACTCGTAAGCAAACCGGCAACGAGTAGCGCGACACTCACAGATCCAACCAGTGTCACCCCCAGTTTCGCGATTGATGTGTTTGGTGATTACGTCGTGCAACTCATCGTCAACGACGGGACCGTGAACAGTGCGGCCGATACGGTGACGATCAGCACACTCAATAGTCCGCCCGTGGCCCATGCCGGGGCCGATCAGAGTACGCATGTCAACGAGACCGTCACCCTTGATGGCACGGGGTCGAGTGATGTTGATGGTAACTCCCTGACCTACAGGTGGAGCCTGGTGAGCAAACCTGCTGACAGCACCGCTAGTCTGACGAATGCCACGACTCCGACACCAAGTCTGCTCATCGACCGGGCGGGGAACTATGTGGTGCAGTTGATCGTCAACGACGGCATTGCCAGCAGCCCCGTTGATACGGTGACGATCAGCACTCTGAACTCCAAGCCGGTGGCGCATGCGGGCGCCGATCAAAGTGGCACGGTCGGGACGGTCATCCATCTCGATGGCAGTAGCTCGTTCGATGTCGATGGCGATCCGCTCACCTACCAGTGGAGCCTGACCAGCAGACCAGCGACCAGCACGGCGACCTTGCAGCATCCGACCACGGTGAATCCACAGTTCACGCTCGACAAACCCGGCACTTATGTCGTGCAGCTCATCGTCAATGACGGCACCGTCGACAGTGATCCGGTGACGGTGACCATTACCACGCTCAACAGTAAACCGGTGGCCCAGGCTGGAGGAGATCAGAGTCATCAGGTAGGAACGATCGTCACTCTCAACGGCACCGCCTCCAGTGATGTCGACGGAGATACGCTGACCTTTCTGTGGAGTCTCACCAGCAAACCCACAGGCAGTACCGCCACACTCAGTGACCCCAGTGCCGTGCAACCCACCTTTGTCATCGACAAGCCTGGCAACTACACCGCACAGTTAATCGTCAACGATGGCACGATCAATAGTGACCCAGCCACAGTGACGATCAGTACGGTCAATTCCAAGCCGATTGCCCACCCTGGTCCCGACCAACATGGTGTGGTCGGCGCGACTATCACGCTCAATGGCAATGGCTCATCCGATGTCGATGGCGACCCGCTGACCTATCAGTGGAGTCTGACCAGCAAACCGGCCACCAGTACGGCGACGTTACAGAATGCCACCAGCGCCTCAGCAAGCTTCGTCTTGGACAAGGCAGGGGCGTACACCGCGCAATTGATCGTCAATGATGGGACGGTCAACAGTGAGCCGGTCACGGTCACGATCACTACTCTCAACTCCAAACCCGTCGCTGACGCTGGCACTGACCAAGAGAAACTCGTGGGCCAAACGGTCCAACTCAACGGCGCTGGCTCGAGTGATGTCGATGGTAATGCGTTGACCTATTTCTGGTCGTTGACCGCCAAGCCGGAGAACAGTATCGCGGCGTTATCCAATGACAGCAGCGTCAATCCCACCTTTGTGCCCGATTTGCCCGGCATCTATGTCGTGCAACTGATCGTCAATGACGGGCAGCTTGATAGTGATCCTGACACGGTGATCATTACCGTCACCCAACCTGACACGACCCCTCCACCCCCAGCCAATCTTGGCAATATTACCGTGAGTCCGATCACCAACGGCCAGGTGACGATCACTGGGAGTGCCAACAGTGTCGAAGGTGGTGCGACCGTGACCCTGACCAACCTACGGACCAATCAAAGTGTCACAGCCACCGCGAGTGCGACGGGCAGTTTCACTGCGCAGCTTGCGGTGCAGAATGGCGATGGGATTCGCCTTATTGTCACTGACAGTGCAGGGAACGCCAGTCAACCGGCGACGCTCACCGTCGAACCGCCCTTGCCCCCTGATCCCGCGACCGTCGCCCCGCCGGTCGATCGCACGGTCGCGACCACGGTGGCCGACAGTACGGCGTTTCTGTACACCGGTCCAAATCCAATTCAAACGGGCGTAGCACCGGGCACCATTGAAGCCAAGCGGGCGGCGGTGATTCGCGGCAAAGTGCTCAAGAAGGACAACACACCACTCTCTGGCGTGACGATTACCGTGCTCAATCATCCAGAGTTGGGCCAAACCCTCTCACGCGCTGACGGTCTGTTTGACATGGCCGTCAACGGCGGTGGCCTCTTGACCGTGAACTACAGTAAGCCAGGCTACTTGCCCGCCCAGCGGCAAATTGACGCCCCGTGGCAAGATTATGCCTTCTTGCCGGACGTGGTGCTGATTCAGCCTGACCCACAGGTGACGACCATTGATCTCACCAGCAGTACACCGATACAAGTGGCGGCAGGATCTTCTGTTACCGATAGTTCAGGGACCCGTCAGGCCGTGGTGATGATTCCCCAAGGGACGACCGCAACCATGGTCATGCCCAATGGGACGACGCAACCACTGACGTCACTCAATCTACGGCTCACCGAGTATACGGTGAACACCAATGGCCCACAGACCATGCCCGGACCATTACCACCGACAAGCGCCTATACCTATGCGGTAGGGATCACCGCCGATGAGGCATTGGCAGCAGGAGCATATGAAGTGCGCTTGAACCAATCAGTCCCGGTCTATGTGGATAACTTTCTCAGCTTTCCAGCGGGCGAGAACATCCCGTTGGGTGCGTATGATCAGCGCCAGGCAGCGTGGATTCCGAGCCCGAACGGGCGCGTGATCACCGTGCTGAGTATCAATGGTGGCATAGCCCAGATCGACAGTAACGGCGATAACGTGGCGGATGATGCTGCCACGCTCACGGTCTTAGGCATCACGCCTGCCGAGCAGCAACAACTCGCGCAGCGGTATGGCAGTGGACGGAGTTTATGGCGTTTGGCCTTGACGTATTTCACGACCTGGGATGCGAACTGGCCTGGTGGTCCACCCGCCGACGCAGTGGCCCCCAATGGCCGTGACCTTAATGATGCCTCGCTCGGCAATGATGGAGCTGCGTTTCTCGATGACGCGAGTACTGGTGATGGTACAGGCATTGCCTATCAGAATCAGAGCCTGGGCCGTACCCTCGATCTCGTTGGCGTTCCCACACGCTTGCACTATCAGAGCGATCGCACCCGTGGTCGTGCTGGCATGTACACGATCTCCATTCCCATCAGTGGTGCGACGGTTCCTGCCTCGACGCGGGAAATCCGTACGACAGTCACGGTGGCCGGCCAGCGGGTGACGCAAAGCTTTCCACCACAGCCCAATTTGTTGCTCCCGTTTACCTGGAACGGCCTTGATGCGTATGGGCGGCTCGTACAAGGGGCCAAACCGATCGAAGTGACCATCGAGTTCGTCTATCCGGTGGTGTACCAACGGGCGGGCAGTCTAGTACAAGCCTTTGGCCAACTCTCTGGAGTTCCGGTGTCGAATGGGAGTAGTCGATCGGAAGCGGAGATCATTGCGGGGCGTACCTGGAGTGGAACGATTGGGCGCTGGGATGCGCGGGAGGCAGGTATGGGAGGCTGGAGTCTCGATATCCAGCACGCGTATGATCCGATTGAGCGGACGCTGTACAAGGGTGACGGTAGCCAACGGAGCAGCGATGAGACCAGCAGCGGCAATCTTGCTCAGGGACTCACCACAGCCGCTGGGGGTGGGAGCAACTTCGTCATTGGCACCACTGGCGTCCCGGCGACGACCGTTGGCTTCGATGGTCCCCAAGGCCTCGCCACTGGTCCAGATGGCAGTCTCTATATTACGGACTGGCCACGGAATCGGATCGTTCGGGTGACTGCGAACGGGCTGGCGACGGTGTTGGTCTCGGCGACGACGCCGATCGCGGGAGGACTTAGGCATGGGCAAGAATTAAGTTACCGATTAAGAGCGAGGAAGAAGCGTATAGTTCCAATCGCCATGAAACTTACCGGGTTTGATATTGAGCGCTTGAAACTCATCGTCGGAGACCTGTAGGCCTT
>Ga0194132_10003434_pt1 | contig 28190 bp, 24 predicted proteins | sample TA2KigOf80mmetaG_FD_148612 | JGI IMG/M metagenome (GOLD analysis project Ga0194132, IMG submission 148612) | Freshwater microbial communities from Lake Tanganyika, Tanzania - TA2015054 Kigoma Offshore 80m | ecosystem: Environmental > Aquatic > Freshwater > Lake | place: Tanzania: Lake...
CGGACGCGGCTCGCAGCATCGCCGCGGCGGCCTCCGATTTCATCATGCCCAGCATCGTGAGGATCGGTGGGGTTATCGGATGGCTGCGAACCGCTGCCCTTGCGGAAACGCCCGGCATTCCGCTGTGCGGGCATGCACGTCCCGTCCTGCTCCGGCCCATGGCAACAGCACTTTCAGCAACGCGTTGGAAACAAAATGCCCGACGTTCGAGCTACCCCTCACCGCCCGACCAGCACGTCGACCACCGCCGGCCCGCCCCGGTCGGCGGCGCTGAACGCTCGATCGAGCGCCGAAACAAGGTCGTCCCGGTCGGCGATCGGCCCGAACCCGGCGGCGCCCTGGGCGCGGGCCAGGCCGGCGAAGTCCAAGGGCGGATCGTCCATGGTCTGGCCGACCCATTTGTTCGCGACCGCGCGGTTTCGCCTGAGCGCCACCGTCTCCTGGTGGCGGACGTCGTTCATGTAGGCGCGGTTGTTGGCGACGATGACGACCAGCGGCAGCCGGTGCCGCGCCGCGCTCCAGAGCGCGGTCACGCCCATCGCGCAATCGCCATCGCCCAAGACCGCGACCGGCGTGCGGCCGCTCCCCTTGAGCGCGAGCGCGGCGCCGACCGCGAGGCCGGGGCCCGAGGCCAATCCGGCGCCGCCGTCGTGACCCAGATAATCGAGCGGGTGGGCGAAGCGGCAGCGCGCGGTCGGCCAGCCGCCGGGGAGTCGCGCCCAGGTGAGCGTGCGCGTCCCGCGCGCGGCCTCAATCGCATCGGCGATGTCGTCGAGGTCGAGCGCGGTCGCTGCGTCCACCCGCGCGCGCCGGGCCGCGGCCGGTGTTGGGCCGCGCGAGGGCGCGCGCTTGTTCGCGATCGGCGTCGCCTTCAGGCGTTCGATCAGCGCCGGCACCGTCGCGTCGGGATCGCCCAAGAGCTGGATGTCGACCGCCGGCAACCCTTGCTGATCCTTGCTCCAGCCGCGGTGGCTATAGGAATCGAGCGAGCAGTGGATGACGCAGGCTCCCGGTGCCGCGCTCCCGAGCGCCGCCTTCATGGTGCCGGCGAGGTCGATCCAGTCGAGGCTCAAGATGACGTCGGCCGAACTTAGAAGTTCGCGCATCGCCGCGTCGGCGAAGAACGTGGGTGGCACGACGTGGAGCGGGTGCGCGGTCGGGAACGCCGCCGCGACCTTCAAGTCGGTAGCGACCCCGGCCGACAAGAGCTCGGCGAGCTCGATGCGCTGGGCCCACGCAAACGGATCGCGCGAGACGCGCCCCATCAGGATCGCGACCCGCCCGGCATGAGCGAGCTGGGCCGCCGCGGCCTCGATCGCCGCCGCCGCCGCTTGCGGCGGGGCGGGCGGGGCGAACCGGGCGACGTCGGGAAGTGCGACCGCGCCTTCGGCCGGCCGCTCTTGGAGTTCGGTGTCCAGGCATACGAAGGTCGGCCCCTGCGGCGCGGTCGCCGCCTGCTGGTGGGCGCGGAGAATCGATTCGAGCGCCGCCGCGAGCGAAGTCGGCTGGTCGTCCCACTTGGTGTAGTCGCGCACCAGCGCGCCCAGATCTTGGACGGTGTGGACCCAGTCGATCCACGGCCGGCGGCGGTCGGCGGCGAGCGGTCCCTGTGCGCCCAGCACCACCACCGGCATGCGGTCGCACCAGGCATCGAAGATCGCCATCGAGCCGTGCATCAGGCCGACGTTCGAATGGAGCGCCGCCGCCATCGGCCGCCCGGTCACCTTGGCGTAGCCGTGGGCGATCGCGACCGCGTGCTCCTCGTGCAGCGCTAGCACGATCTCGGGCCGGGTGTTGCCGAGGTAATTGACCAGGCTGTCGTGGAGACCGCGGTAGCTCGCGCCGGGATTGAGCGCGATATAGGGAATTTCGAGGCGGCGCAGTGTTTCGGCGATGGCATCGCTGACGAAGCCGAGCGCGGGCGCGGCGGGGTCGTCGGTCAAGGGGCTGGCTCCCTGGCGGGACAAGGCGCGGGTGCTCACTCTATCCGAGCGGCCGGCCGCGGCGCGAGCGCGTCCTCGAGCAGGCGGGCGACGACCAGCATTTCGGCGACCTTTTCCTGAAATGCGGCGATCGCGGCCTCGGCATAGGCTCGGTCGGCGGCGGCGAGCACCAGGGCCGATACCGCGTTTTCGCGAAGGAGCGGCGCCGCCGCCCGGCGCGCTTCGACCTCGAGTACCGCGACCTGGCGCGCGATCGTCCCGTCTTCGAACCGCGACCCGAGCGCCGGCGCGACCGCGAGCACGAGTTCGGGCCAGCGGGCGAGGTGGCGGTAGAGGCCGGGCATCAGGCCGCTCGTATCGCCGCTCCGCGCAATCAGGGCGCGAAGCGCCGCGCGCACGTCCGCGCGCATCGCTTCGCGCGCGAGCGGCGGAACGATCGGCTCAGGCCGGAGCGGCGCTAGCGCCGACTGAAGTTCGGCGCCCGGGGCGAAGCGGGCCGTGCCGGCAACGATCCGCTCGAGCGCGGCGAGCGCGACCGCGGTCGCCAGATTTCCAGTGGTGAAGAAAGCCAGCACGGCGCGAACCGCGACGGCGTCATCCGGCGCGAGCGGGACCGGCGCAGCATCCGCCGCGAGCGGAGCCGGTGCGGCATCGGGCCCCGCGGGCTCGGGTGCCCGTCCCGCCAGCGCAGCGCCGGCCGCCGCGAACGCGCCGCTCGCGAAGCCGGGGCGGAGTTCCTGCCAGGTCGCGCGCAGCGCCGCGGGCCGGGCCGCCAGGGTCCGCTGAAACAGGTTGGGCGGCCGCCCGGTGACGGCGCGAATATCGGCGAACAACCGCGCGACGGCCGGCGGCGCATCGTGTTCGTCGATCTCGATCAGGCGAAGGACCATGGCAGCGTTAACGAATCGGCGCGGGTTTGGCGCCGGCGCCGGAACCTTGACAGATGCCGCGGAGAACCGCACTTTGCCGCATCGCCAACGCAAAATATGGGAGGCACTTCATGCGTTTCTTCCGTCACGCCGGCCTCGGTTGGGCCTCGGCGGCCGTGCTCGCGATGGGCATCGCCGCGGGGGGCTCGGACGCCGGCGCCCAGGACCTATCCAAGCTCCACGAGGCGGCCAAGAAAGAGGGCAAGGTCACGGTCTATACCGACCTGCCGGTCGAATTCATCCAGCAGGTCGGCGAGACGTTCAAGAAGAAGTACGCCGGCGTCGAGTTCGACTTCTTCCGCGGCGATACCACCCAGATCATGACCCGCATCGATAGCGAGACCGCGGCCAATCGCCACGCCGTCGATATCGTCAGCACGACCTCGAATCGGTCGTCGGACCTGGCGAAGAAGGGCTGGCTCGCCGAATACAAGTCCGAGGTTGCCAAGTCCTACCCCAAGGGCAGCCAGCCCGAGCACGGGCTCTGGTACAACTACGCGCTCAACACCACGAGTTGGGCCTATAACTCGAAGCTGGTGAAGGCCGAAGACGCGCCCAAGTCCTTCAACGACCTCCTGGATCCCAAGTGGAAAGGGAAAATGGGCATGCAGGATCCGAAGTCGGGCGGCGGCGGCGCCCATACCTGGATCATGGCCTACCACCGCGCCTACGGCGAAGATAAGTGGAAGGACTACATGGCCAAGCTCGGCAAGCAGATCGGGCGCTACGGCACCTACATCCCGATGCAGGAAGCGCTCGCCGCGGGCGAAATCCTGATCCACGTCGCCGCCTATCCCGATTTCATCGAGCCGCTGAAGCAGAAGGGCGCGCCGGTCGAGTGGGCGGTCCCGGCTCAGGCCGACTACATGTTGTTCCTCGGCCTGACGCTGCAGATCAACAAGAACGCGCCGAATCCCAACGCCGGGCGCCTCATGCTCGAGCACATGCTGAGCTCCGACGTGCAGAAGATCCTGTCGACCACTGGCCGCATTCCGGCCAAGCCCGAGGACCGTCCGGAAGCCTTCAAACGCTTCTCCGCCGCGCGGCTCGTCGATACCGACTACGACACGATCTACGCCAAGCGCGACAAGGCGTGGTTCGACAACGAAATCAAGACGCTGTTCGCGCCGGCGCAGTAACCGCCGTTTCTCGATGCGAGCGCCCGGAGCGACCCTCCGGGCGCTTTCTTTTTTTCGCCGCCCAGTCTAGGTTCCAAGCCCTGAGAACGGCGAGCAAGCGTCCGAAAAAAATTGCGCGGCGGCGGCGCGGGGGACGACCGGGGAGGAGCGTAGTGCCTGACGTCAAGATCACCGGATTGACCAAGCGTTTCGGCGACGTCGTCGCCGTCGACGCGATGGATTTGCACGTCCCCGAAGGCAGCCTGACCACGTTCCTGGGGCCGTCGGGGTGCGGCAAGACCACCACGCTCCGCATGATCGCCGGCCTCGAGACGCCGTCCGGCGGCACCATCGCAATCGGCAACGACATCGTCTGCGGCGACGGGTTCCTGATGCCGCCCGAGCGCCGCAACATCGGCATGGTGTTTCAGTCCTACGCGATCTGGCCGCACATGAACGTCTTCAACAACGTCGCCTACCCGCTCCAGGTCCGGCGCCTTCCGCGCAAGGAGATCCGCGACAAAACGATGGAGGCGCTCAAGGTCGTGCGGCTCGCCGAGTTGGCCGAACGCTACCCGGCGCAACTGTCGGGCGGTCAGCAGCAGCGCGTCGCCGTCGCCCGCGCGATCGTGTTCCAGCCGCGCATCCTGCTGTTCGACGAGCCGCTCTCCAATCTCGATGCCAAACTGCGCGAGGCGATGCGGATCGAACTGCGCGAATTGCAGCAGCGCCTCGGCGTCACCACGCTCTACGTCACCCACGACCAGCAGGAAGCGCTCGCGATCTCCGATCAGGTCGCGGTGATGGAAAGCGGCAAGATCGTCCAGCTCGGGCGCCCGCAGGAGATCTACGAAGCGCCGGTCGGCAAGTTCGTCGCCGACTTCGTCGGCTGGACCAACTTCCTCGCCGGCACCGTCGGCGACAAGGACGCGGTCGACATCGCCGGCACGCGGATTCGCTGTCCGGTGCCGCCCGAGTTCGCGCGCGGCGACAAGGTCGAGGTCACGGTGCGGCCGGTCGACTTCCGGATCGGCGAGGACAAGGGCCCCGGCGACAACGAGATCGCCGGCGAGCTGCGCGCCTCGATCTACATGGGCAAGTACATGATCTGCGAGGTCGCGATCGGCCCGCACATCGTCCAGGCCTGTGCCCGGCTCGGCGCCAGCCTGACGCCGGGCGCGGCGGTCGCGGTCCGGTTCCAGCCCGACGCCGTGCGGGTGCTGCGGGCGTAAGATGGCGAACGTCGCCGCCGCCAAGGACATCCCGGCCGCGATCCCGGCGGCGCGGCCGCGCTTCAACGCCAGCGCTACCGTCCTGATCGGCATGACGGCGGTGGTCGCGTTCCTCGCGATCTATCCGGTCGGGTGGCTGGTCTACGGCAGCTTCTCATCGGCGCCGCCGCTCCAGGACGGGGTCCTGACGATCGGCAACTACATCAAGGCCATCAATAATCCGCTGATCCGCGGCACGTTCTGGAACACCGTCATTTTCTCGTTCGGACAGATGGTGGTAGCGGTCGCGATCGGCGCCGGCTTGGGCTGGATCATCGCCCGCACCAACACGCCCGGCCGGCAGACCTTCGAATTGCTGTCGCTGATCGTGTTCCTGATCCCGGGCCTCCTCGCGGTGCTGGCGTGGACGATGCTGCTATCGCCCTCCAAAGGCGTGATCAACCAGCTCCTGATGTGGATGTTCGATCTCGAGAAGGCGCCGTTCAACATCTACACCATGGGCGGCATGATCTTCCTGCACGGCGTCTACTTGGCGCCGTTCACCTACTTGATGATAACGCCGGCGTTCGTGTCGATCGATTCGGGGCTCGAAGAATCGGCCCGCATGTCGGGATCGGGGGTGCTGAAGACGTTCTGGCGCATTACGCTGCCGTTGACGCGCCCGGCGATCCTCTCGACCTCGCTCTTCATGTTCATCATCGGGCTCGAGTCGTTCGACATCCCGCAGATGCTGGGCGCACCCTACGGCATATACGTGTTCGTGACCCAGATTTATACGACCTGCTGCGTCCAGTATCCGCCCGACTACGGCCAGGCGACCGCGCTGTCCTCGGTGCTGTTGGTGGCGGCGGCGGTACTGATCTATTTCTACCGCCGCTCGGTGCGCCAGACCTCGCGCTTCGAGACCATCAAGGGCAAGGGCTATCGCGCCGGCGCCGCCGACATCGGCGGCTGGAAGTGGGTGACGTTCGCGATCTGCGTGTTCTATTTCTTCATGACGGTGTTCCTCCCGTTCGCGATCGTTCTGATCGGTTCGTTCCTCCGCTTTTTCGGCCGCTTCGACATGGAGATCTTCCAGCGCATGACGCTGGAGAACTACAGCCGCGTGATGGCGCATCCGGCGCTAGTCAACGGGTTCCTGAATTCGTTCGGTCTGGCGGTCGTCGCCGGCGCGATCTGCGTGCTGATGGCGGCGGTGGTCGGGTTCATCACCATTCGCTCGAAGATGCCAGGGCGCGGCCTGCTCGACGCGGTCTCGATGCTGCCGGTCGCCTATCCCGCGACCGTGCTCGGCATCGGCCTGGTGTGGGCGTGGGTGGTGATCCCGCTCCCGGTCTACGGCACCATCCTGATCCTCGCCGTTGCCTACATCACGCGCTACGTGCCGATCGGGCTCCGTACGGTGTCGGGCGGCATCGTCCAGATCAGCGACGAGCTCGAGTCGGCCTCGAAAATGTCGGGCGCGCCGTGGCTCTACGGCTTCCGCCGCATCATCCTGCCGCTGATGCGCCCTACCCTCGCCGCCGCGTGGCTCATCATGTTCCTTCTGTTCATGCGCGAGCTTTCGATGTCGATCATCCTGGCCGGCACCGGCAACCCGGTCGCCTCGGTCGTGATCTTCGATTATTACTCCTCGGGCGAATTGCCGCCGATGGCGGCGGCGTCGGTGATCATGGCGGCGGCGATGATCGCGGTGGTGTGGTTCTCGCGCACCTTCCTCAAGATCAGCTACACCGACCTCCGCGTCGGGTGAGCGTCAGCCACGCCGGGCCCGGAGCGTCTGGCGGTGGAAGATGTAAAGACCGGAACCGACGATGATGCTGCCGCCGGCGACCGTCCAGGCGTCGGGCAACTCGCCCCACAGCGCGTAGCCCGCGGCGACCGCCCACACCAGGCTCACGTAGCGGAACGGCGAGATCGTCGCCGCCTCGGCGAAGCGGAAGGCTTCGATCGACAGGAACTGGGCCAGCGCGAACAGGAGCCCGGCGCCGGCGAGGAGCACGACGTCGCTCGCGCCGAGCGCGGTCCAGCCGAAGGGCAGGGTGGCGAGGCCGAGCGCGGTCTCGCCTACCATGGCGTAGAACAACATCGCGACCGAGGTCTCGGTCACCGTGATGCGGCGGGTGATGAGGTCGCGCAGGCCCCCGAGCGTCGAGGACGCGAGCGGCAGCAGCGCGATCCAGTAGAACGCATCCGGCGAGGGACGCAGCATGACGATGACGCCGCCGAAGCCGACCGCGATCGCGGTCCAGCGCCGCCAGCCGACCCGCTCGCCGACGACGAACGGCGAGAGCGCGGCGACCACGATCGGGGCGATGAAGGTGAAGATCGTGATGTCGGCGAGCGGCATCTGCCGGAGGGCGACGAAGTAGAGAAAGGTCGCCGCGACCATGAGGCCGGTTCGCAGCGCTTGACCGCTCCAATTGACGACGCGGAGGTCGGCCAGACTCGCGGTCGCGCCGACATACGCCAGGATCGCGACCACCGCCGCCGCGCCGCGCACGAACACGATCTGGCCGACGCCGACATTGGCCGCGACCAGCTTGATCGCGGCATCGTTGAGGACGATGAAAAATCCGTTGATGACGGCGAAGGCGATGCCGAGGCCGGGCGCGTCGATCCGCGAACGCGACGCCGCCGCTTTGCGGCGAAAATAAGGGGTCATCGGCGAGGGGAGAGGATTGGGGCCACGCGACTTTATTGCGCCGGGCATCGCCGCGCCAACACTTTGTTGCGCCGCGCCGGCCGCGCGCGAACCGGCGTTGCGCGCCCGAAATATTTGCCGCGGATATTGCCCATCGGGCTCGAGCGGACCATGTAGCGGGCGAGATGATGCGCCGCCGCCATGAACACCGACCGTCATGCCGCGCCCGCGGCCGCTCTCGATACCGCGTGGCGCCGCTGGAATCCCGGGCTTGATAACGACGCGCTCGCGCTGGGCGCGGTCTATCGAACGCTGCCCGGCTTTCCGCCCGACGCCATCGCCTTCATCGTCCGCCTGTTCGAGAACCCGGAGTCGCCGGTCGCTTTCCCCGGCGCGGCGTCGCTCGAGGCGCACGACTGCCTGCACATTCTCTTGGGCCGCGGCCTGCTCGCGCAGGACGAAGCGTTCGTGATCGGCTTCTCGATGGGCACCGCCAAGCGCATCAGGAGCTCGGAGGTGTGGCTGTTCAAGCAAATCGCGCGCCGGCTCTACCCCGACATCTACCGGCTGTCGACGCGCGACCTCAAAGCCTTCGACGTCGGCTTCGGCTACGGCACGCGCCACGGGCTTCGCAACATCGGCGCGGCGCCGTTCCACGCCCATTGGGAAACGCCGCTCGGGGCGCTCCGCCGCTTGCTCGGGATCGACGTGCCCGCGCTCCGCGCCGCCTATCGGCTCGAGCAGCTCTTGATCCCCGATTCGGAAGAGAGCCGACGGCTACCGGTCGCGCCCGTGACGCCGGGCGCACCACGCGCGCCGGAGAAGCTCGCCGCCTGACGGGGCGGGTGGGGGTGGCGCGTCAGCGCTCGCGGAGCGCGCGCTCCTGGGCGCGGGCGATCGGGCGGATCAAATAGTCGAGCACCGTCTTCTTGCCGGTCAGGATGTCGACCTCGGCGACCATGCCGGGAATGATCGGGAGCGGCTTGTCGACGCCGCCCAGCTGGTTGCGCGCGGTGCGGACGCGGATCTGGTAGGCGGCGTTGCCGCTCTCGTCGGCGATGGTGTCGGCCGAGATGTGCTCGAGCCGGCCGTCGAGGGTGCCGTAAGCGGCGTAATCGTATGCGGTGATCTTGACCTTGGCCGGCTGGCCCGGGCTCAGGAACGCGATATCCGCGGGCCGTACCTGGGCCTCGATCAGGAGGTTGTCCTCGAGCGGGACGATCGCCACCAGCTCGGCGCCGGGCTGCACGACGCCGCCAATGGTGTTGTGCTTCAACTGCTTGACGGTACCGTAGACCGGCGACTTGACCTCGGTGCGGGCGACCCGGTCCTTGACCGCGGTCAAGGCCTCGGCGAGCGAGGTCACGCGCACGTTGGTCTCGATCAGCTCGTTCTGGGCCTCGCGTTTGAACGCGGCGCGGCGTTCCTCGCCCCGGCGGCGTACCTCCTCGAGCGCCGAGCGGGCACGCGGGATCGCGAGCCTGGTGCCTTCGAGGTCGCCGTCCAGTTCGGCGATCAGGCGCTTGAGCCGGAGCAGTTCGACCCGGGACGAGACGCCGCGCGTCACCATCGGCTCGATGATCTCATGCTCCTCGCGTGCGAGCTTCAGCCGCGAATCGAGATGCTTCACCTTGTTGTCGAGTTCGATCAATTCCTGGCGACGCTGCTCTTCCTGGCGGGCGAAGACGTCGAGCGCGGAGCGGAGTTCGCTTTGCCGCGCCGCGTAGAGCGTGCGCTCCTCGGCGACGAATTGCGGCGTCTCTTTAAGCTCGTCCGGGAACCTGGGCGTGCCGCCCTCGACTTCGGCAGCGAGCCGCGCCGACTTGGCGAGCAGCGCGAGATGGCGGATGCGGTTCTCGCGGTAGGCGGACGCGGCCGTGGTGTCGTCGATCCGCAGCATGACCTGGCCCGGCTTCACGATCTCGCCCTCGCGCACCAGGATCTCGGCGAGGATCCCGCCTTCGAGGTTCTGGACGATCTGGGTCTGGCTCGAGGGGATGACGCGCCCCACCCCGACCGTCACCTCGTCGAGCGGCGCGTGGTCGGCCCAGATCACACCGATCGCGACCAGCGCGGCGACCGTCCACAACATCAGATGCGCGGCCGGGCGCGGCCCCTGGCCGGCGACGACCTTGAGGTCGGCGGCGAAGTCGAGGTCGCGGTCGGCGCGCGCCACGGCTACCCCCTCCCTACCCTCCCCCTGCAAGCAGGGGGAGGGCGATTTTATTGAGGGCGGGGAGGGGGTTCGAGTGCGTCATGTTCCCAGCATCGCGACGCGGCCTTCGGCGAGCGCGTCGAGCACCTTCTGTTTGGGGCCGTCGGCCACGACCTGGCCGCGCTCGAGCACGATCAGGCGGTCGACCAGCGGCAAGAGCGAGGCGCGGTGGGTGACGAGGAGGAGCGTTTTCCCATGCGCGAGGGCGGCGAGGCGGGCGCGCAACGCCGTCTCGGCCGCGTTGTCCATCGAACTGGTCGGCTCGTCGAGCAGGAGGATCGGCGGATCGTCGATCAGCGCGCGGGCGATCGCGATCGCCTGGCGCTGGCCGCCCGAAAGGCCGTCGCCGCGCTCGCCGAGCTGGAAGTCGTAACCCTGCGGGTGCTGGGCGATGAACTCCTCGACCCCGGCCGCGAGCGCGGCGCGCCGGACCGCCGCGTCGCTCGCGCCCGGCGCCCCGAGCGCGATGTTCTCGCGCACGCTGCCGGCGAAGAGGACGACGTCCTGCGGCGCGCAACCGATGTTGCGGCGGAGGTCGACCGGATCGATCTGGCGGAGATCGGTGCCGTCGACCAGGACCGCGCCCGCACCGGGCGCGTAAAGGCCGAGCACGAGCTTGTGGACGGTGCTCTTGCCCGAGCCGACCCGGCCGATCAGGCCGACGCGCTCGCCGGCCGCGATCGCGAACGAGACGTTCTTGAGCGCGGGCGCCGACTGGCCGGGATAGGCGAAGGTCACCTCGCGAAAGGCGATGTTGCCGGAAAGCCGTGGCCGGTGGAGGAAGCTGCGCTCGGCCGAGCGCAGCTTTGGCAGCGACATCACCGCATCGAGTGCGCGATAGGAGGCGCGCGCCTGGTTCAAGCGCACGCCGAGCGAGGCGATCTGCGCGAGCGCGCCGATCGCACGGCCGTTCAGGATCACGCACGCAATCAAGGCGCCGATCGTGAGCGAGCCCAGACCGACCAGGATCGCGCCGAGCACCAGGATCGCGACTGCCGCCCCCTGCTGGACGAATGCCGCGGCGTTGAGCGCGAGCTGCGACCAGAACCGCGCCTTGACGCCGACCAGCGCGTTGCGCGCGACCGCGGTCTCCCACTTGAGCCGCATCCGCCCCTCGGCGCCGATCGACTTGATGGTTTCGAGCCCGCCCAGCGCCTCAAACAGGATCGCGTTCTTGGCCGCGCCTTCGCGGAACCCTTCCTCGACCAGCCGCGTGAGCGGCACTTGCGCCGCCAGGGCGAAACCGATGACGAGCGGCAGCGCGAGCAAGGGGACCAGCGCGAGCGGGCCGCCCAAGAGCGCGATCACGACGATGAAGAAGAGCGCGAACGGGAGATCGATCACCGCGGTCAAGGTCGCCGAGGTCAGGAAGTCGCGGAGCGATTCGAAGTCGCGCAGCGTGCTGGCGAGCGCGCCCGCCGATCTGGGCCGCGCCGCGAGCTCGATGTCGAGGACGCGGTCGAACAGCCGGCTCGCGAGCGTGACGTCGGCGCGCTTGCCGGCGGTGTCGATGTAGTAGCCCCTCAAGATGCGGACGAACAGGTCGAAGCCGAGCACGATTGCCGCGCCGAGCGCGAGCACCCACAAGGTCTCGATCGCATTGTTGGGGACGACGCGGTCGTAGACGATCATGGTGAAGAGCGGGATCGCGAGCGCGAACAGATTGATGAGCACCGCGCCGAGCGCGGCCTGCCCGTAAATGCCGGCGTTCCCCCAGAGCACGCTGCGCAGCCAGTGGCCGCGCGGGGCGCGGGCCGCGCCGGCCGTTCCCGCGTCGCGGCGATGGACCGGGCGGACGTAGATCGCATAGCCGGCGTAGCGGGGCGCGAACTGGGCGGGAGGGAGGTCCGAAACGCCCCCGGTTTCGGGCCAGAACACGCGCGCGGCGTCGGCGTTGCGCGCGATCAGGACGCAGGCCTCGCCGCGGTCGAGAATGAGGATCGCCGGCAGCGCGTGGGCCGGAACCGCGTCGAGCGCGCGCGCGGCGATCTTGACCGTGAAGCCCGCGCGCTCGGCGGCGCGCACGAGGAGCGCCGGCCTGAGCTTCTCATCGCCGACCGGCAGGCCCGCCCGCAGCACCTCGGCCGAGTAAGGGCGGTCGAAATGGCGGGTCAAATATTCGAGGCAGGCGAGCAGCGGGTCGACCGGGCTCGCCGCGAGCGCCGCCAGGCGACCGTCGTCGCGGCGGTCGAGAACGGCAACGGCCGGATCGGTCACGCGTCAAACCTCGAAGCGCTGTTTCGTCGGCAACGCGCCAGCTTTCCCTATTTCCGCCGGGCGCGCAAATCGATCGCCTCCGACCCCCTCCCGCTCGCTCCGCGAGCCGCCCCCCCTGCTATGCACGGGGGGGGGTTGGGGAGAGAGGCGAGCGCGTGCCCGTCGTCACACGAATTCATTATCGAAAGTCGCATCGACTTGGGCTAAACTCCATTAGGGGGTCAAAGTGACCAAGGCCGTATCGATCGACGTGTTTGCACGAACGGCCGCCACGCCCCTCGTGGTCGATGCCGGCTCCGGGGCAGGCGTAGTGGTGCTCGATGCCGCGCTCCTCACCACCGCGACCTATGTGCGCGAGGGCGCCGATCTGGTTCTGATCGGAGCGGACGGACAGACCGTCCTGGTCCGCGACTATTTCGCGAACGCGACGCCGCCCGATCTGGTGAGCGCGACCGGCGGCAGCAAGATCGCCGGGACGGTCGCGGTCAAGCTCGCCGGCGCCGGCGCACCCGGGCAGTACGCGCAGGCCCAAGCCGCGGCCAGCGACGCCAGCCAGGCGATTGGCCGGGTCGAAACGATCGAGGGCAGCGTCACGATCCTCCGGGTCGACGGCACCCGCGCCGTCGGTGAGGCCGGCCTCGCGATCTTCCAGGGCGACGTGCTCGAGACCGGCGCCGACGGATCGATCGGCTTGATCTTCACCGACGATTCGACATTCTCGTTGGGCGACAACGCCCGCATGGTGATCGACGAGATGGTGTTCGATCCCAGCGCCAAGACCGGCAAGTCGGTGTTCTCGGTCGTGCAGGGCGCGTTCACGTTCGTCTCGGGCGAGGTCGCCAAGGCCGGCGCCGACCAGATGACGATCACGACGCCGGTGATGACGATCGGCATCCGCGGCACCGCCGGCGCCGGCTTCGCCGGCGCGGAAGGGACGCCCAACGCGATCACGATCGTGCCGCAGGCCGGCGCCGGCGGCATCGTCGTCGGCGAGATATCGATCACCACTGCGGCCGGGAGCCAGGTGATCAACTCGGCCAACGCGACGATCGCGGTGACGAGCCTGTTCACGCCGCCGCCGCCGCCGATCATTCTCTCGAATGCGCAGGTGACGACGCTGTTCTCGAGCGCGTTCAAGGCGGCGCCGCCTCCGCCGAACGTTCCAGGCGGAACGGGCGGGCTGGCGGTCGGCGCAGTGCCGCCGGGACAGACCGGGACGGTGCCGGTCACGCCGGCCGGCCCCGGCGGCGTCCCGCCGGGCGGCACCGGTACTCCGGTCCCGGGCGGGCCGGGTGGACCGCCGGTCCCGGGTGGACCGGGCGGCACCGGTACTCCGGTCCCGGGCGGACCGGGTGGACCGCCGGTTGGCGATAGCCCGGGCGGCACCGGTACTCCGGTCCCGGGTGGGCCGGGTGGACCGCCGGTCCCGGGCGGACCGGGTGGACCGCCGGTCCCGGGTGGGCCGGGTGGACCGGGGCTTCCGGTCGTTGGCGCAGGTCCGGCCGGTCCCCAGGCGCTGAGCCCTCAGGCGCTGATCGATGCCGGCCCCGGGTTCGGCGGCGTCCCGCCGGGCGGCACCGGTACTCCGTTTCCGGGCGGACCGGGTGGACCGCCGGTCCCGGGTGGGCCGGGTGGACCGGGGCTTCCGGTCGTTGGCGCAGGTCCGGCCGGCACCCAGGCGCTGAGCCCCCAGGCGCTGATCGATGCCGGCCCCGGGTTCGGCGGCGTCCCGCCGGGCGGCACCGGTACTCCGTTTCCGGGCGGACCGGGTGGACCGCCGGTCCCGGGCGGGCCGGGGCTTGCGGTCTTTGGCGCAGGTCCGGCCGGCACCCAGGCGCTGATCAATGCCGGCCCCGGGTTGGGCGGCTTCTCGCCGGGCGGCATCGGTACCCCGTTTCCGGGCGGGCCGGGGCTTTCGGTCTTTGGCGCAGGTCCGGCCGGCACCCAGGCGCTGAGCCCCCAGGCGCTGATCAATGCCGGCCCCGGGTTGGGCGGCGTCCCGCCGGGCGGCACCGGTACTCCGTTTCCGGGCGGAGCGGGGCTTCCGGGCTTTATCTTTCCGTTGGGAATCCTCAACGGTACGAACGGGTTCCGGCTCGAGGGCGTTGCCCCCAACGACTTCAGCGGGAATTCGGTCGCCGGCGCCGGCGACTTCAACGGCGACGGCTTCGCCGACCTGATCGTCGGCGCGACGGGTGCCGACAACACGGGTTCGAATTCCGGTTCCGCGTACGTGGTCTTTGGCAAGGCGAGCGGGTTTGCGGCGGCGATAGCGCTCGGCTCGCTCGGCGCCGCGACCGGGACCGGCTTTCGCTTCGACGGGATCCTTGGCAGCAATCAACTCGGAAACGTGGTCGCGAGCGCAGGCGACGTTAACGGCGACGGCTTCGCTGACCTGATAATCGGTGCGAAGAACGCGAACAACCCGGTCCCGGGTGGGCCGGGTGGAGCGAACCAAGGTGCGGCCTACGTCGTGTTCGGCAACGCCACCGGCACGGCGCCGACGGGCCCGAGCGGCCTCACCGGCGCCAATGGGTTTGGCCTGAACGGCGTCGCGAACAATGACCAAACCGGCATCAGCGTCGGCGCGGGCGACTTCAACGCCGACGGCTTCGCCGACCTGATCATCGGCGCGCCTCTCGCCGACTCTGGCGGTTCCGATCGCGGCGCCGTTTACGTCGTGTTCGGCAAGGCGAGCGGGTTCAGCCCGCAACATACGCTCGATGGGAACTTCCTCAACGGCAGCAACGGGTTCTTCTTCACGGGCGTTAACGACCTCGACGGTGCCGGCATTGATGTCGCCGCGGCCGGAGACATGAACGGCGACGGCTTCGAAGATTTCGTCCTGAGCGCCGAGCTTGCCGATCCCAACCAGTTGGAAAACGCGGGCTCGGTTTTCGTGGTGTTCGGCCAGTCCAGCTTCAGCCCGACCCAGAGCCTCTCTTCTTTAGGCACCGGCGGCTTCCGGCTCAACGGCGCGGCCGCAGGCGACAGCTTGAGCGCGGTCGCGAGCGCGGGCGACGTGAACGGCGATGGCTTCGACGACCTCATCGTCGGCGCGAGCGACGCCGATCTCGCCGTCGCCAGCAACAACGGCGCCGCCTACATCGTGTTCGGCAAGGCGAGCGGGTTCGCCGCCGCGAGCACGCTCGACGGCATGTTCCTGAACGGCACCAACGGGTTCGCGATCAAAGGCCCCGCGATTACCGAAGGTCATTTCGGCAATTCGGTGAGCGGCGGCGGCGACTTCAACGGCGATGGCATCGCCGACTTGATCGTCTCGCAGGACCCGAGCTCGAGCGGCTCGGCGAGCCTAGGCTTGGCCAAGACCTTCGTCGTCTTCGGCAGCCCGGCCATCGGTAGTACCGGCATCTTCGACTTGGGGAGCCTGAACGGGACCAACGGCGGCGCGGTCGAAGCGATCAACTCCTTTGACGGGCTTGGCAGCGATGACAACAGTGTGAGCAGTGCGGGCGACGTGAACGGCGATGGCTTCGACGACCTCATCGTCGGCGCGCAATTTAGCGGGCCGGCCGGCACCAGAGCCGGCGCGTCTTACGTCGTCTTCGGCGCCGATTTCTCGAACAAGGTGACGCTCCAGGGCTCAAGCGCCGACAACTTCTTGATCGGATCGGTCGCGGCCGACGTCATCGTCGGCGGGCAGGGCAACGATACGCTGGTCGGCTCGGGCGGCCTCGATACGCTCAAGGGCGGCCAGGGCAACGACGTGCTGGCGGTTTCGGACATGAGCTTCCGCAAGATCGACGGCGGCGCCGGCACCGATACGCTCCGCTTGGACGGACCTGGTTTCGTCTTGGACCTCACCTCACTTCCCAACAACAAGATCGCCGGGATCGAGGTCATCGACCTCGTCGCCGCAAGCGGCAGCTCTTCGCTCGTGCTCAGCGTACGCGATCTCTTGGATCTTTCCGAGACCTCAAACACGCTCCAGGTCCTCGGCGGCATCGGCGATTCGGTCTCGGGCAGTTTAATCAGCTTCACCGCCGGCAGTTTGATCGGCGCGACCGTCACCCACAACGTCGCCGTCGGCGCCAATACCTTCACCCAGTACACGGTGGGCGCGGCGACCCTCTTGGTCGACACCGACGTCACGCAGTCGATCTTCACGGGCTTCAGCCCATCGCCTGGGATCCTCGCGCTCGGCGTAGCATAGGTCGCGGTCGCGTTGAAACTGTTTGCCGAAATGATCCTGGGCGAGGTAGCGACGAAATCCGATCTCGATCAAGGACTCGCGCTGATGCGCCGGGACCTGGACGCGTGGCTCGCGATCATGCGCAAGGACATGGACGCCGGGCTATCTGCGGTCCGAAAGGACCTCGGCGCCGACATGCCGCCTTGCGCAAACACATGGACGCCGGGCTATCTGCGGTCCGGGTCGAGATCGCGGGCTTGCGCAACGAATTGACGATCCGCTTGGGCGGCCTGTTCGTGGTCGTGGTCGGCGTCATGACGGCGATCCAGAAGCTGCTCTGACGTCGCTTCGCCATTTGCCGGACCGCTTGCTATGACAACGACCGAGGTCGCCGCCAGCGCCGCGACGCCCAAGCTCGAACTCAACGCCTCGCGCCAGTTCAACGCCTGGCTGTTCGAGCTGAAAGCGAGCCTCGCCTTCACCACCTACCGCTCCGGCAAGTTGTTCCTGATCGGGGTCAAGGACGACGGCAAGCTCTCGGTGTTCGAGCGCACGTTCCAGCGCTGCATGGGCCTCTGCGCCGCGGGCTCAAGCTTGTGGATGTCATCGCTCTACCAGCTCTGGCGGTTCGAGAACGCGGTCGCGCCCGGGCAAAGCCACGACGGCTACGACGCCGTCTACGTGCCCCAGGTCGGTTACGTCACCGGCGATCTCGACGTCCACGACGTCGCGATCGACGCCTTGGGCCGCGTCGTTTTCGTCAACACGCTGTTCGGCTGCCTCGCCACCACCAGCGAGACCCACAGTTTCACGCCGCTCTGGCAGCCGCCGTTCGTCTCCAAACTTGCCGCCGAGGACCGCTGCCACTTGAACGGCTTGGCGATGGGCGAGGACGGCCGGCCCCATTACGTCACCACGATCGCCGCTACCGACGCCGCCGATGGCTGGCGCGAACGCCGGCGCGACGGCGGCGTCGTCATCGACGTTCGTACGAACAAGATCGTCGCCGCCGGTTTCTCGATGCCGCACTCGCCCCGGCTCCACAAGGGTAAGCTCTGGCTCCACGATTCCGGCACCGGCTATTTCGGGTCGGTCGATTCGACCAGCGGGAAGTTCGTGCCGCTCGCGTTCTGCCGCGGATACTTGCGCGGCCTCGCCTTCATCAAGGACTTCGCCGTGGTCGGCCTGTCGCTGCCGCGCGGCTCCAAGACCTTCAGCGGCCTCGCGCTCGACGACAATCTGAAGGCCAAGGGGGTCGAGCCGCTGTGCGCGCTCCAGGTGATCGATCTCAAGTCCGGCGATATCGTCCATTGGCTGACGATCGAGGGCATCGTCGAGGAGCTCTACGACGTTGTCGTCATCCCGGGCGTCCGCCGCGCCATGGCGATCGGCTTCAAGACCGACGAAATCCGCCGCGTCATCACCGTGGGTCCGCCGGAAGCGGTCGCGCCGCCGCGCAAAGCCAATCCGATCCTGGTCGATTGATCTCCCTCCCAACCCCTCCTCCTGCGCAGCAGCTAACGGATTCACGTAAGTCCTGTTCTAAATCGCCCCCACTATCGCATTTGATCGAAAGGGGGCACACCGCTCCCTCCCCCGCGGAGCGCTATCGATCGAAAGGGGGGCACACCCTCGATGCTCCCTCCCCGCTCCGCGGGGGAGGGAGCATCGAGGACGGCTCCGCTCGGCGCAGGGACGAGATCCCAAGCTGCGAGATGTGTGCAAACGATAGTGCATAGAGGGGGAGGGGTGCGGGCGAGGGTGAGACGAGGGTGAGGTATGTGCGCCGACGTGATGGCGGTCACAAGCAAACCCTACTGGATAGCAGTGTTACTTGCCTTACGCGCAACCGGCTGTATGATACTGCCAACAGCATGGGGGCTGGGTGGCTGTCTTAGACCCATCAGTTCAAGCGTTTGCCTACTAAACGAATCCTCCAGATAGTTGCGGTCGCGGCTGTTGCTGCGAGCCTCACTCCTGCGTCCATCGCCGGCTCTCTTTCCGACGCCGTCCAGATGGCGGTCCGCACCCATCCGACCGTCGAAGCCGCGCGTGAGGCGCAGCGCGGAGCCGAATTCGACCTCGACGAGGCGCGCTCGGGCTATTTCCCGACCGTCGACAGCAACGCCGCGGCCGGGCTGGCGCGCACCAACAACTCCTCGACCCGCGGGCGCCGCACCCGCGGGGCCGCCGGCACCAGCTCGCAAGGCTACAGTCAGGACCGCTACGAGTCCTCGTTCACCATCAGTCAACTGCTGTTCGACGGCTGGGGCATTCAAAATCGCACGGCCGCGGCGCAATCCCGGCTTGACGCGGCCGGGTTCCAGGTCTTCGACGCCAGCGACATCATTGGGCTGCGCGCGACAGCGGCCTACCTCGACGTGCTGCGCAGCCGCCGCCTGGTCGAACTAGCCGACGACAACGCCAAGAAGCACGAGGACGTGCTGGCCCAGGTCACCGAGCGCGCGCAATCGGGCGCCGGCACCCTGGCCGACGTCGATCAGGTCACCGGGCGCGTCGCCCAAGCGCAGTCGGCGCTGCTCGCGGTCATCAACGGGCTGCGCGATGCCGAAGTAGACTACCTCGAAGCGATCGGCGAACCGCCCGCCGCGCTCGTGCGCCCGATCCCCGATCTCGGACTTGTTATGCGGAAGGTCGAGGACGCGGTCGCGGCGGGCATCGCCGGCAACAGCGCCGTCCGCGCCGCGGCCGAGACCATCGTCGCCCAGCGCGCCACCGCCGACGCGGCGCTGGCGCCGTTCTATCCGAAGTTCGACCTCGAGCTCGCTGGCAAGCGCGACGAGAATGTCGGCGGCGTCGAGGGGCCGAGCAACGACCTCACCGCCAAGATCAAGATCACCTACAACCTTTATCGCGGCGGCGGCGACAGCGCGCGGCGCGCGGCGGCGCTATCGCGGCAGTCGGAAGCGCTGCAGAAGCACGCCGAAACGCGCCGCACGGTCGAGCGCGCCATCCGCACCGCCTACAACGCGCTGCAAATCGCCCAGGATCGGATCCCGGTGCTCAAGGGACACGCCGAAGCGAGCGAGCGGGCGCTCGCAGCCTATTACGAGCAGTTCAAGGCTGGGAATCGCACGCTGCTCGATGCGCTGAACTCGGAAGGCGAAGCGTTCGGCGCGCGCGCCGCGCTCCTGAACGGCGAGTATTCGGTGCTCGTGAGCTATTACCGGGTGCTCGCGACGATGGGGCTGCTGGTGCGGACGCTCGACGTCGCGGTCGGCGCGAGCGCTGCCGGCGACGCGCGCAAGGCCAACTAGACGAGCACGTCGATGCCGGCGGAGGCGGTTGGCCGCCGCATCGCGACGTGGCTCTTGGGTTGCGCCGGGCTCGTGTTCGTCATGGTCGTGCTGGGCGGCTTGACCCGGCTCACCCATTCCGGGCTCTCGATCGTCGAGTGGAAACTCGTGAGCGGCATTCTGCCGCCGCTCAGCGAGGCGGCGTGGCAGGCTTCGTTCGAGGCCTACCAGCGTTTCCCGGAGTACCGGCAGCTCAACCGCGGCATGACGCTCGCCGATTATAAGGACATCTACTGGCTCGAGTACTTGCACCGGCTGCTCGGGCGCGCGATCGGGCTCGTTTACGTCGTGCCGTTGGTTTATTTCGCCGTGACCGCGACGCTCGGCCGCGCGCTACTGACGAAGCTCGGACTGCTGCTCGTGTTGGGCGGCGCCCAAGGCGTGCTCGGCTGGCTGATGGTGGCGTCGGGCCTGGTCGACCGGCCGGACGTCAGCCACTATCGGTTGGCCGCGCATCTAGGCCTCGCGGTCGTCATCTTCGGCGCACTGCTCTGGGTCGCGCTCGACCTGCGCGCAACCCCCTCCCGGCGCTCGCGAGCCACCCTCCCCCTCTGCGAGGGGGAGGGCAGGGAGAGGGGCCTCGCCGGCCTCGCGCTCGCACTCGTCTTCGTAACGATTGTCTCGGGTGCCTTGGTGGCCGGGCTCGATGCCGGCCTCGTCTACAACACGTTCCCGCTGATCGAGGGCGAGTGGCTGCCGGCCGGTTTGCTGGCCGAGGCGCCGTGGTACCTCAATTTCGTCGAGAACCGCATGACCATTCAGTTCCAACACCGCTGGCTGGCGCTCGCGACCGCGGCGCTGGTGTGCTTCTTGTGGTGGCGCGGGCGGGCGGGCGATCGGGCCGGGCGGTGGCGCGACATCGCGCTCGGTCTCGCGCTCCTCCAAGTCGGGCTCGGCATCGCCACGCTGGTCCTCGCTGTGCCGATCGGGCTCGGGGTCCTGCATCAAGCCAATGCGCTCCTCTTGTTCGGCGCCATGGTGGCGCAGGTCCATGCGCTCGGCCGCCGCGAGGCAACGCCATGAAATTTAGTTCGGTCTACGTCACCGCCTCCTCGCGCGCCGAAGCGCTAGTGATCGGCAAAGCGCTGGTCGCGGAGCGCCTGGCCGCGTGCGCCAACGTCTGGGATGGCGTCGCGTCGGTCTACCGCTGGCAAGGGAAGATCGTCGAGGATGCCGAAGCGGTGCTGATCATCAAGACCCGAGCCCGCCTCGTCGGCCGCGTCATCGCGCGGATCAAGGCGCTCCACAGCTATAGCGTGCCTTGCATCGTCGAATGGCCGATCGGCGCCGCCAATCCCGACTACACGCGCTGGATCGCCGCCGAGACGCAGACGTCGCGCGGCCCCCTCCCGCTCGCTCCGCGAGCCGCCCTCCCCCTGCGCCGCAGGGGAAGGAGTTGGAGCGGGGGTATTCGAGTTTCGCACCAACGAAACGATCCATGCGCTTGAACGCTGGCGGAGCGATCCTCGCCTTTTCGTCGATCGGGCACGTCTTCTCGCACCTCGTCATCCTGCTCTACGCGACGCTCGTGCTCGTGCTCGAGCGAGAGATGGGGCTCACCTTCGCCGAGATCCAATGGCTGGCGTTGCCGGGCTTCATCCTCTACGGCGTCGCCTCGCTGCCGGCCGGCTGGCTCGGCGACCGCTGGAGCGAGGCGCGGATGATGGCGATTTTCTTCTTCGGGACCGGCGCTGCCGCGATCTATACCGCCTTCGCAACCACCAAGGTCGAGCTGCTGATCGGGCTCTCGGCGATCGGGTTGTTCGGCGCGATCTATCACCCGGTCGGGATGGCGTGGCTGGTCAAGAACGCGGTCAACCGCGGCCGCGCGCTCGGCATCAACGGTGTGTTCGGCTCGGTCGGGACCGCTGGCGCCGCGGTGGTAGCGGGATCGCTCGCCGACCTGTGGGGCTGGCGCGCCGCCTACATCGTCCCCGGCGCGGTCGCGATCGCGGTCGGATTCGCCTTCATCGCTTGCATGGCGAGCGGCGTCGTTCGCGACCGCTGGAGCGAAGCGAAGCCGGTGGCGCCCGCGAGCGTCGGCGACATGAAGCGGGTGTTCGCGATCCTGTTCATTACCACGATCGCGGTCGGGCTCATTTTCCAGGCGACGTCGGCGGCGCTGCCGAAGCTCTTCAGCGAGCGGCTGTTCTTGGCCGAGGGCAGCGCCACCCGGGTCGGCGCGCTGGTGTCGCTGGTCTATCTGTTGTCGGCGGTCGCGCAGTGGGCGGGGGGCGAGCTCGCCGACCGCTACCCGCAGCGCACCGTCTATTTCGCCTGCCAGGCGCTGCAGGTGCCAGCGCTCCTGCTCGCGTTCGCGCTCCATAGCTGGCTCCTGGTCCCGGTCGCGGTGGTGATGATCGGGTTGAACTCGGCGCTCTCGCCGGCCGAGAACGCGATCGTCGCCCGCTACACCCCGCTCGGTTGGCGCAACCGCGTGTTCGGCCTCAAGTTCGTGATCAGCCAGGGCCTGGCCTCGGGCGGGATCGCGCTGGTCGCGGTGGTTTACGACGCGACCGGCGCGCTCGATGCGAGCTTCTTGATTTTCGCAGCGTTCGCGACCGTCGCGGCGGTGGGCGCGCTGTTGCTGCCGCCCGATTCTGCCGCGGCGGTGCCGACGTCGCGCGCGGCGCCCGCCGAGTAACGGACAGGAGCTTTTGTCATGGCCTGGCTCAACGATCCCGACCTGTGGGCGAGCTTGCTGACGCTGACGGCGCTCGAGATCGTCCTCGGCATCGACAACATCATTTTCCTTTCGATCGTGACCAGCGGGCTCGCGCCCGGCCGCCGCCGCTCGGCGCAGCGCCTCGGGTTGGCGCTCGCGCTCATCTTGCGGGTCGTGTTTCTGGTGTCGATCGCCTGGATCATCGGCCTGACCGCGCCGATCTTCACCGCCTTCGACCATTCGGTGTCGTGGCGCGACATCATCTTGATCGGCGGCGGGCTGTTCCTGCTCTACAAAGGCACGCTCGAAATCCACCACGACGTCGAAGGGCGCGCCGACGCCGAGGAGGAGCGCAAGCTCCGGCCCGCGAGCTACGCCGCCGTCATCGGCCAGATCATCGTCCTCGACGTCGTGTTCTCGCTCGATTCGATCATCACCGCCGTCGGCATGACCGACAACGTGCCGGTGATGATCGCCGCCGTGGTGATCGCGATCGCGGTGATGATGTTCGCGGCCGGCCCGGTCGGTGACTTCATCCAGCGCCACCCGACCACCAAGATGCTCGGGCTTTCGTTCCTGCTCCTGGTCGGCGTCGCGCTGATCGCCGACGGTTTCCACTTCCACATCCCGCGCGAGTATCTCTACTTCGCGATCGCGTTCTCGGCGCTGGTCGAAGGCCTCAATATCCTCGCCAAGGAGCGGCGGCGCCGTGCGCGCCGCGCGCTGATGCAGGACGGCGGCTGACCGGAAGGCGCCTGGGGGTATCGCTGTTGATATTCGTTAATTTTCGTTGGCAGCCAAATCGCTAGTCGGACTACCTGAAGAGGTAGGGGAACACCCAGGGACCAGCCCTTAAAGTTCCGTTTTTTTCGTCCTGAATCAACCCGATTGGCGATCGTTGAGGTTCCGCTACGCTCTCTCCATGAAAAAACGATCAACCGTCGCACGGGCGGCGAGCAAGGGGAGTAAGTACCGTGATCAAAGCCAATTACTCGGACTATGTCGGCTCAATGCGCGAAGGCGCCGCCGCACTCCGTAGCCAGGGCGGCGGCCACGAATTTCGCACCATCGCCGCCTCGCTCGAAGCCACGGTTGGCCGGCTCGAAGCGCAAGTCCGGCGCGATACCGCCGGGTCTGCCCGCGCCCGCGTGTTCGACAGCGGCCACTCGCTCGACCTTCGCGTCTAGAACGCGGGTTCAGACCGCCGCCAACGCCCGATCGAGATCGCGGATCAAGTCGTCCGCGGTCTCCAACCCCACCGACAACCTGACGACATCGGGGCTGGCGCCCGCCGCCTGGCGCTGGGCGTCCGAGAGCTGGCGGTGCGTGGTCGAGGCCGGGTGGATGATCAGGCTTCGGGTGTCGCCGATGTTGGCGAGGTGCGAGAAAACCTGGACGTTTTCGACCAGCTTGATGCCGGCGTCGTAGCCGCCCGCGATGCCGAAGGTGAAGACCGCGCCGGCGCCCTTGGGCAGGTATTTCTTGGCGAGATTGTGGTAGGGGCTCGAGCGCAGGCCCGGGTAGGACACCCACGCCACCTTCGCGTGCCCTTCGAGGAAGGTCGCGACCTTGTGCGCGTTCTCGGCGTGGCGTGCCATCCGGAGCGGCAGCGTCTCGATTCCGGTGAGCAGCATGAAGGCGTTGAACGGGCTCATGCATGGGCCCAGGTCGCGCAACGAGAGCGCGCGCGCCGCGACGCAAAACGCCATGGTGCCGAAGGTCTCGTAGAAGGTGAGGCCGTGATAGGACGGCACCGGCTTCGACAGCGTCGGGAACTTGTCGTTCTGGAACCAGTCGAACTTGCCCGATTCGACGATCGCGCCGCCCAGCGAGTTGCCGTGCCCGCCCAGGAACTTGGTCATCGAGTGGACGATCAGGTCGGCGCCCCACTCGAACGGGCGGCACAGGTATGGCGTCGCCAGCGTGTTGTCGACGATCAGCGGAATGCCGGCGCCGTGCGCGATCGCTGCGATTGCCTCCATGTCGAGGACGACGCCGCCCGGGTTGGCGAGATTCTCGATGAAGATCGCCTTGCACTTGGGGGTGAGCGCTTTCCTGAAATTCTCCGGGTCGTCCGGATCGACGAAGATCGCGTTCCAACCCATTTTCTTGAACGACCACGAGAACTGGGTGATCGAGCCGCCGTAGAGCCGGCGCGAGGCCAGGAACTCATCGCCCGGCTCCATCAGCAGATGGAAGATCAAGAGCTGCGCGGCGTGGCCGGAGGCGGCGCAGAGCGCGGCCGCGCCGCCTTCGAGTCCGGCGATCCGTTCTTCCAGGACCGACACGGTCGGGTTGGTGATGCGCGAATAGATGTTGCCGAAGGTCTGGAGATTGAAGAGCGAGGCAGCGTGGTCGGCGTTCTCGAACACGTAGGACGTGGTCTGGTAGATCGGCGTCGCGCGCGCGCCGGTGGTGGGATCGGGCGCGGCGCCGGCGTGGATCGCGAGCGTCTCGAAGCCGTAGTCGGGGGTATCGGTCATGGCACCCCCTCCCAACCCTCCCCGGCGGAGCCGGAGCGGGGGAGGGACGTAAACCGGGCGTGTCTCCCCCTGGGTGCAGGGGGAGGGCAGGGAGCGGGTTTGATTGGCATGACCTATATCCGTTTCGCCCGTTTCGAGCTGATGATCTTGGTGTTGACGCCGAGCCAACCGATCTCGCCGGAGAGCCGACCGTACTCGATCTTGGGGCAGCGATTCATGACCACCTTCAAGCCGGCGGCTTCGGCCTTGGCCGCGGCCGCGTCGTTCCTGACGCCCAATTGCATCCACAGGATCTTGGCGCCGATCCGGATCGCCTCGTCGGCGACCGGCCCCACCGTTTCCGAGCGGCGGAACACCTGGACCATGTCGACCTCGATCGGCACGTCCGTCAGTTCGGCATAGACCGTCTCGTTCAGGATCTTCTTGCCCGCTTCCCTCGGATTGACCGGGATCACGCGGTAGCCCTTGGCCTGCAGGTACTTCATCGCGAAGAAGCTCGGCCGGTTCCAGTTGGCCGAGGCGCCGACCATCGCGATCGTGCGCACCGCGCGCAGGATGCCGCGGATCAAATCGTCGTCGTAGGAATCGTGGTGCGCGAGGCGGAGGGGCGCCGCGGCCGGTTCGGTCATCGCCCTTCCCAGGTCGGCTTCCGCTTCTCGAGGAAGGCGTCGATTCCTTCGCCGGCGTCGCGCGCCAGCATGTTCTCGGTCATGACGCGGCTGACGCGCGCATAGGCTTCGGCGACCGGGAGTTCGGCCTGCTGGTAGAACGCTTCCTTGCCGATCTTGAGCGTCAAGGACGACTTCGAGGCGACCTTGCGGGCGAGCCCATAGACGGCGGTGTCGAGCTCGGCATCGGGCACGACCCGATTGACGAGACCGTAAGCGAGCGCCGTCTCGGCATCGATCGCGTCGCCCGTGAACAGCATCTCGAGCGCGTGCTTGCGGCTGACATTGCGCGTGAGCGCCACCATCGGCGTCGAGCAGAACAGCCCGATGTTGACGCCCGGCGTCGTGAACAGCGCCGATTTGGCCGCGATCGCGAGATCGCAGGTCGCGACCAACTGCAGGCCGGCGGCGCTGGCGGCGCCGTGGACGCGGGCGATCACCGGTTTCGGCAGCGCCGTGATCGACTGCATCAGCGTGCTGCATTGGGTGAACAGCCCCTCGTAGACCGCGCGCGAGGGGGTCGCCCGCATCTCTTTCAAGTCGTGGCCGGCGCAAAACGCGGATCCGCGCGCCGCGATCACTACCGCGTTGACGCCAGCATCGTCCCTGATGGTATCGATCGCCTGTTGCAGCGCGGCCATCAAGGCGGTCGAAAGGCTGTTGCGCGTGTCGGGGCGGTTGAGGGTCAGGGTCGCGATGCCGTCGCTGTCGTCCCGCTCCAAGATCGGCACGGCCGCGCGGGCCGTCGCCGCCGGCTTGGCTTTGGTCGCGTTCGCTGCCGTCATCCCGTCTCCCTTCGTGCGTCACGAGAAAGATAACGCGCGCCCGCGCCTAAACCAACTGCGTCCGTTGGTGTAACATCGCGGCGGCTACAGGAGGCGGCGATGGCGAAGGCGAGCCTGATCACGGTCGCGGAGTTCGAGGAGTTGGCCCGCACCCATCTACCGTTCGCGGTCGAGATGGGCGGCCGGCTCGAGACGGTCGCGCCGGGGCGGTCGACCTACCGCTTACCCTATTCGCCCAAACTCTTGCGGCCGGGCGGGTCGATCATCGGCCCCGCGCTCATGGGCTTGGCCGACATCACCATGTACGCGGCCGTCTTGAGTCTGATCGGCCGGGTCGAGATGGCGCTCACCACCAACTTGAACATCAACTTCCTGCGCCGGCCCGGCCAGCGCGACGTCATCGCCGAGGGCCGAATCCTGAAGCTCGGCAAGCGCTTGGCGTTCGGCGAGGTGATCGCCTATTCGGAAGGCGAGGCCGATCCCGTCACCCACGCGACGCTCACCTATTCGATCCCGCCAGTCAACGGCGGTAATTAGATACCTTTCTATAAATCATTGAAAAAGCCACTGGATCGGCGTTGACAGTGCGCGATCGGCGCCTATACTCCGCGCCTTCGAACGAACCAGGAAGGATCCAAGGCGGTGCGTACTTTCTCTGCAAAAGCGGCCGATGTGAACCGCAAGTGGCTCCTGATCGACGCCGAAGGGGTAGCGCTCGGGCGGCTCGCGGTCATCATCGCCAATCGGCTGCGCGGCAAGCACAAGGCGATCTGGACGCGGCACGTCGACACCGGCGACAACATCGTCGTGGTCAACGCCGAGAAGGTCCGGCTGACCGGCAACAAGTTTTACGACAAGATTTATTACTACCACACCGGTTTCCCGGGCGGCATCAAGGAGCGCACCGCGCGCCAGTTGCTCGAAGGCAAGGAGCCGGGCCGGGTCATCGAGAAAGCGGTCGAGCGCATGATCCCGAAAGGACCGCTCGCGCGCCAAGTCATGCGCAAGCTCCACGTCTATGCCGGCCCCACGCACCCGCACGAGGCGCAGGCGCCCGAGGTGCTGGACGTCGCCAAGCTCAACCCTAAGAACAAGCGAGCCGCCTAGCATGTCGGACACGAGAAGGCTCACCGATCTCAAGGATCTGCGCCAGGCGCCGGCAACGCCGGCCGCGGTGGTTGCGCAGCCACAAGGGCCGCGCGAGCGCAAGCGCGATGCCAAAGGCCGGTCTTACGCCACCGGCCGGCGCAAAGACGCGGTCGCGCGCGTTTGGATCAAGGCCGGCACCGGCAAGATCGTCATCAACGGCAAGGAGCTCGAGAAGTACTTCGCGCGCCCGGTGCTGCGCATGATGATCAACCAGCCATTCGTGGTGGCGCAGCGCATGGGCCAGTTCGACGTGTGGTCGACGGTTGCCGGCGGCGGGCTTTCGGGCCAGGCCGGCGCGCTTCGCCACGGTATCTCGCGCGCCCTGACTTATTACGAGCCGGGCCTGCGCAGCGCGCTCAAGAAGGACGGCTTCCTCACCCGCGACAGCCGCACGGTCGAACGCAAGAAGTATGGCCGCCGCAAGGCGCGTCGCAGCTTCCAGTTCTCGAAACGCTGATCCGCGCGATCGACGCCCCGACGCGGGGCCGCTCCAATGCAAGGGCGTTCCTCGCGAGGGGAGCGCCCTTTCGATTTCAGGCGGATCGGCTAGTAGCGCTGCACCGAGGATATGACGGGTTGTTTTTCAGCGGCGCGAAGGATCGGCAGGTTTTCGGGCGCGACGAGCAACTGGATGCTGCGGGCGACGCCGGGCTGTCGTTTGATCAGGCCGAC
>Ga0194132_10003436_pt1 | contig 28184 bp, 25 predicted proteins | sample TA2KigOf80mmetaG_FD_148612 | JGI IMG/M metagenome (GOLD analysis project Ga0194132, IMG submission 148612) | Freshwater microbial communities from Lake Tanganyika, Tanzania - TA2015054 Kigoma Offshore 80m | ecosystem: Environmental > Aquatic > Freshwater > Lake | place: Tanzania: Lake...
TGGGTTCGACTTCCTCCAGACCCCACCTCGCGGTGACGCCCTTGCCGTTTCCCTACCCTTCGGCTCTACGAAGCCTGGGCATCGGACTCTCACCGATGCAGTGACGTGCCATGCACGGCACACACGCCCAAGCCCTCGATCGACTTGTTTTTCGCTTCCCTCGCCGAAGAGCTGGGTGAAGCCGCCATCGCCATCGTGCTGTCTGGCACCGGCTCGGATGGCGCCCGCGGCATCCGGGAAGTACGCGCAGTCGGCGGCACCACCTTCGCCCAGGACGAGGAGACCGCGAAGTACACAGGCATGCCACGCGCGGCGGCGGATACAGGCTGTGTCGACTTTGTGCTGCCACCCGAGGCAATCGCCAAACGCCTCGAGGCCACGTCGAAACTCTTCGGCACTCACGACTTGCTCCCCGAGTCCGATGATGTGCCCACTGTGTTCGAGCAGATCTTCGACTTGGTGCGGCAGGGCACTGGAGTCGACTTCAGAGTGTACAAGGAGACCACCGTCGGCCGGCGAATTCGCCGGCGCATGGCAGCAACGGATTGTGCCAGCGCGGAAGAGTATTGCGCTTTGCTACGCGAAAAGCCTGACGAAGTTCGCCGGTTGTCGCAGGAAATCCTGATCTCCGTGACCTCCTTCTTTCGTGAAAATGAGGCCTTTGAGTCACTGAGGAGTGTTGCCGACGATATCGTGGCGGCCAAAGCCAAGGATGAGGATATTCGCATCTGGATTGCAGGATGCGCCACGGGCGAGGAAGCCTACTCGATCGCCATTCTGTTTTCCGAGGCCATGAAACAGGCCCGGAGCAAACTCAAGATCCAGATATTTGCCACGGATATCGATACAGAAGCTTTGTCGCGCGCGCGTCGCGGCGTTTTCTCCAATGACAATCTCGTACGAGTATCGCCCGACCGCACCCGCGCCTATTTCACGGTGAATGGTCAGTTCGTCCAGGTGAACAAGGTACTGCGCGAATCCATCCTGTTCTCCAGTCACAATCTGGTACGCGACCCGCCGTTTCTGCGACTCGACCTCATCACCTGTCGCAATGTGCTGATCTATTTCAAGACTGAAGTGCAGTCTCGGCTGCTGGGCGTATTTCATACCGCCTTGCGCCCCGGCGGACGCCTGTTTCTTGGCCGTTCGGAATCCGCGCACGCCGCGGACCAACTCTTCCAGATCGCGGACGAGCGCGCGCGCATTTTTGTCCGCAAGAATGTTCGACTCCCCCACTCGTTGCAAGACCGGGATTTCGCCCACAGCATCACGGCACGTCCGGAGAAGGCCATCGCACGAACGCGTTCTACCCTGCATGAGCGCGTATTGAACGCCATACTGGGCAACGTCCTGCCGGCCGCCGTGGTGGTGGACGAGCACCTCAACATGCTGCACATATTCGGCGACGTTTCGGCTTTTGTCTCTGTCCAGCCGGGCGAACCCAACCTTAATCTATACAAGCTGGCCCATCCCTCACTGCGTGTCGAAATCCGCTCGATGGTCATGCGCGCACAACGTACGCCCCGGGACGCAGTAGTGCATGCAATCCAGATGACTGATGCCACGGACGTGGCGCACGTCGGGGTGGTATCACTGCCCCGTGAAAGCACGGATTCCGCGCAGTTTCTGGTCATGCTGCGCAGGTCCGAAGGCGTATCCCATCCATCGCTTCCCATGCCGGGAGGCGGGGCTGAAAGAGACTTCCAGGTGCGCGGATTGGAAGATCAGTTGGCCGCGACGCGCGAACACCTGCAGACGGTGGTGGAAGAGTTGGAGACCTCCAATGAGGAACTCCAGTCGCTCAATGAAGAGCTGTCTTCGGCCAATGAAGAGTTGCAGTCCGCCAATGAAGAGTTGGAGACATCCAACGAAGAGCTGCAGTCCACCAATGAGGAACTGACTACGGTCAATGAGGAACTGGAGTCCAAGACACACGAGCTCATACACCTCAACAGCGATCTAAAGAACGTCAAGGACAGCCTGAGCTACGCTCTGATCGTGCTGGATGAACACCTACGGGTGACCCTGTTCAATCCGCAAGCCTCCGGCCTGTTCGAGTTGTCACCCGGGGCCATCGGACAGAACCTGTTCTCCCTGCCTGCGCGCCTGAATATCGGTGAAGTGCGGCAGGACATCGAAGCGGTGATCAGCGGCAACAATGGGTTCGAAAAGCAATTTGAAGGCGATGTGTACCACCTGATGTATGCCCATCCCTATCGCGACGAGGGGCTGCACCGCAAAGGCGCGGTTCTGACCTTCATCGACAACACCAAACTCAAGCAGACGGAACGCCGGGCGCGGGAGTTCGCCGTCCAGCTTGAATCCTCCGAACGTTTCGCCAAATCCACCATAGATGCCCTCAAGGAGCATCTTTGTGTGATTGACCAACAAGGCATCATCGTAGCCGTCAATAGCGCCTGGTCCAAATTCATCGCCGATGAAGAGAGTGCGTACGCCAGCTGTACGCCGGGTGCCAACTATATCGAGCTGTGGAAACGCGCCGCGCTGGAAAGCAAAGGTTTCGCCGAGAAATTCATCGACGGCCTGGACAAAGTGATGAGCGGTGCGCTTGATTCGTTTTCCATGGAGTATTGCAGGACTCTTGGCGACCGGAACCAGTGGTTTGAAGTAAAGATATCGCCCTTTCTAGATGCCGGGCCGCGGTACTACGTTCTGGCGCATGAAGACATCACTGACCGCGTTGAACGCGCCCACTTGGTCATGCTGCAGTCACGCGCCTTGGACAGCAGCATGAACGGCATCGTCATCGCCGACGCACGAGAGCATGGCGAACGCCCCTTGGTCTACGTGAATCGCGCATTTGAGGAATTGACCGGCTACATGAAGGAGGAAGTCCTCGGCAGAGACTGCCGCTTTCTGCAAGGCAATGATCGAGGCCAGCCGAACCTGGGCCGCGTGCGCACAGCCCTGCGCGAGGGACGGGAAGAACGCGGTTTGCTACGCAACTACCGCAAGGACGGCAGCTTGTTCTGGAACGAATTGTCGCTCTATCCGATTACCGACGAATTGGGCAACACGTCCTATTTTGTAGGCGTCCAGCGCGACATGACCAGTATCGTGGCCAGTGAAGAAGCGCTGCGATCGAGCCTGGAGCGAGAGAAACTCGCCTTGGCATTTGCCGGCGTCGGAATGTTTTCGTGGGATGTGCGCGGCGGACACATCAACGCCAGCGAGATCATGCTGAGAATTCTCGGCATCCCAGGCGCTTCCCCCAATCTGGATCAGAGCAGTTTTCGCGCGATCGTCCACGAAGAGGACCGCCCACTGCTGGACGACGCGATCAAATTATGTCTCGCAGGCCATGATTCGCTCGACGTGGAACACCGGGTGCTCTGGCCAGACGGGAGCATCCATTGGCTTCATACCAAGGGCGACGCGGAGAACACCGGATCCGGTCTGCCAGAACGCCTTTTGTGCCTCAGCCAGGACATCACCGAACGCAAGGCCTCGGACGAGCGCATTCGCTTCATCGCACACCACGATGCGCTGACCGGATTGCCCAATCGAACCCTTCTTCGTGATCGTCTGCAGCAAGTGCTTAATAGTGCGCGCCGCAACCGTGCCAAGGTCGCGGTCCTGTTTATCGACCTGGATCACTTCAAGCATGTCAATGATTCCCTCGGCCATCACATCGGCGATCAAGTCCTGCTGTCCGTAAGCAATCGCCTGCGTGCCCTCATGCGTGACAGCGACACGCTGTGCCGTCACAGTGGCGATGAGTACGTCGTCGTCCTGCCACAGGTACACGACTCGGGAGAAGCCGCCCACGTCGCGGAAAAGATCGTCGAGGCCCTGTCGGTGCCGCACCAGATCGCCGGACACGAACTGGTGGTGACGCCCAGCGTGGGCGTGAGCATCTACCCCGAAGACGGCGACAAGATCGACGTACTGATCCGCAATGCGGATGCCGCCATGTATCACGCCAAAGGCAGTGGCAGGAAGAACTTCCAATTCTTCATGCCGGAGATGAACGAGCGGGAACAGGACCGCCTGACCGTGACCACGGAGCTGCGCCGCGCCTTGGACCGGGGCGAACTGCAAGTCCACTACCAGCCGCAGCTGTCCGTCCTGGACGGCAAGCTGGTAGGCGTCGAAGCACTGGTTCGCTGGATGCATCCCACAAGAGGAATGATTTATCCGAATGCGTTCATTCCCATTGCCGAAGACTACGAACTGGTGCTGCAATTGGGCGAGTGGGTCCTGCGTGAAGCCTGCAGTCAAGCCCAGGCCTGGCATTCAGCCGGATTGTCCTTGCCGCCTATGGCGGTCAATTTTTCTGCCATGCAGTTCAAACAGCGCAATGTGCTGGCGAAAGTCTCGCAGGCATTGCACGACAGCCAGCTTCCACCAGGAAAACTGGAAATTGAATTGACCGAGAGTGCGATCATGCACAACGTGCAGGAGGCGGCGGATACGCTGACCAACCTGCACAAGTTGGGGATTCGCCTGGCGATCGACGATTTCGGCACCGGCTATTCCAGTCTTCAGCACCTGAGACACTTTCCCATCGACAAGCTCAAGATCGACCGGTCTTTCATCAGCGACTTGCCCGCGGACAGCAATAGCGCCTCCATCGTGCGCGCCATGATTTCTCTGGGCCAGAGTCTGAAACTCGATGTGGTCGCCGAAGGTGTTGAAACCGCAGAGCAGCTGGACTTTCTGCGCGCACAGAAGTGCTCCGCCTTCCAGGGCCACATCAGCGCGCCGGCGCTGGACGCTGCAACTTTCGAATCCTTTGTCAGGGACTTGCCCCCAGCGCTCGAGGAGCAGCCCCATACGCTTGCGCCGGTGTCAAATGGTGACGCAACGCTGCAATGAGTCACGAAGAGGGTGTCTCACAGTACTGAAGGCCAGGCGGGCGGGACGCGGCCAGCGAAGCCGCGCTGGAAACGGATTCCCGCACAGGGGATCGGGATCTTGATGTCAGGCGCCGACCATCAACTCATTTCGACGCAACAAGAGCCACGAGGGGAAGATGTCTGAAACACCCAAGCTGGAGAAATGTCCGACCGGCATAGACGGCCTGGACCACATCACGCGCGGCGGTTTCCCGCGAGGCCGCACAGTACTCGTCTGCGGTGGGCCCGGCTGTGGCAAAACGTTGCTGGGCCTGCAGTTCGTCGTGCGTGGAGCAGAGCGTTTCGGCGAGAGTGGCGTGATCGTCTCCTTCGAAGAGTCGCGCCAAGCCCTGATGCAGAATGCGCTCGCAGTGGGCTGCGACCTGCCCCAGTTGGTGGAGCGTGGCAAGATCTACCTGGATTGCATTGACTTTCCCGCCGAACGTGAAGTTGAAGCGGGTGAGTTTGATCTGGATGGACTGTTTGTCAGGTTGGAGGCGGCCATCCGCGCGGTACCGGCACAGCGCTTCTTTATCGACGGCATTGAGACTCTCTTTTCGCGCTATTCGCGGACTGAGATCGTCCGCGCCGAATTGCAGCGATTGAATCGCTGGTTGCGAGAAAAGCGCATTACGGCGTTGCTTACCGGGGAGTCGCAAGGCGGTGCCCTGACGCGCTACGGCATTGAGGAGTTCCTTTCTGACGGCGTGATTCGCCTCGATCACCGCAGCGAAGAACAGATTGCGACCCGCCGGCTGCGTGTGGCCAAGCTTCGTGGCTCCGGACACGGCACCAACGAGTATCCGTTCACCATATCGGATACTGGCGTTTCCGTATTACCCATCACCGAGCTGGGACTAGAGTACCCCGTCAGCAACGAGCGTGTTTCCACGGGCGTGACGCGGCTGGATACGATGCTCGATGGAGCGGGATTCTTTCGTGGCGCCAGCGTGCTGGTGTCCGGCACCTCGGGCACTGGCAAAACCAGTCTTGCCATGGCCTTCGTGGCAGCCGCCTGCGCCAGAGGGGAGCGCGCGCTTTATTTCGCCTTTGAAGAAGCGCCCAGTCAGATCGTTCGCAATGCACAGTCGATCGGGTTGGATCTGACGACTCACAGTGCCTCCGGGCTGCTTCGCTTTGAGGCCCAGCGCGCCACGGCAGTCGGACTCGACACCCATTTGCTGCGCATGATTCAGTGCATCGTCGAGTTTCAACCCCACGTGGTCGTCATCGATCCGGTTTCGAACCTGACCGGTGCAGCGCTCGATCGCGATGTCAAGTTCGCCCTGACCCGGCTTGTGGATCATCTCAAGACCAAGCTCATTACGATCCTGTGCACCGATCTTACTCGCGAGCGAGAAAATGTAGACACCACGTCCGTCGAACTGTCCTCCCTAATGGACACCTGGATCCTGTTGCGCACCATCGAAAGCCAAGGCGAGCGCAACCGCGGACTCTTCGTCCTGAAGTCGCGGGGCATGTCCCACTCGAACCAGATCCGGGAATTCGTCATCCGCTCAAACGGGCTCGACCTTGTCGACGTGTATACCGGCACGAGTGGCGTCTTGACGGGAACTGCCCGCATCGCGCTGGAGGCACGCGAGCGCTTCGAACACAATGCCCGGGAGCGCAAGTTGGCCCATCTGCGTTCGGACTTGGAGAATACGCAGCGAGATTTCGAGGCCCAACGCGTGAAGCTCGAGCAGGAGCGGGATCACTCCCTACTGGCGATCCGGGAGGCAATTGCGGAAATGGAAGAGGATGCCCGGGAATCCTCCTCGACTCTGCGGCGCATCTCGGAAATTCGCGTTCCCGATCCAGGGTCGGGCGGAACGGATTTGTGAGCGACTTCGTCTCCTTCGTCCTTTATGTCAGCGGGCGTACAGGCCGCGGCGCAGTGGCGGAGGAGAATCTGCGGCGGCTGTGTTCCGTCAAGCTCAAAACTCACTACCAGATTCAGATAGTCGACGTGTCGGCCAACCCTGAAGTGGCGGTCAAGGCGCAAATCCTTGCGCTGCCCATGCTCGAAATTCGCCACGCCGAGAAAACCAGACGAATGTTCGGTGATCTCTCCCTTCTGGACAAGTATATGGATGCCCTGGTTTCCGTTCGCGAAACGCGAACCATCAAAGGCGACGTTCGCCGAATGATCCGCCATTTGCGCAACGGCGGCCGGAAGCCCGGATCCGACGCGAACTAGGTCCAGGCCCAATCGAGCGACGCGCTGGCAGGCCACTTTTAGCTCAGTCACTTCGATTTGCCGAACGGGCGCTGCCGCCTTCCCCCTGGGCCAAAATAGCACCACCATGACCTTTAATTTCGACCTTCCGATCGACCGGCACAGCACTGCCAGCACCAAGTGGGACAAGTACGCCGGACGAGACATCCTGCCCTTCTGGGTGGCGGACTCGGACTTCGCCTCCCCACCCTGTGTCATCGAGGCCTTGCATGCTCGAGCGGACCATGGCGTATTTGGCTACACCGATCCGTCACCACGTCTCAATCTGGTGATCGTGGACCATCTGGCCCAGCAGTACGGCTGGCAGGTTGAGCCCGGTTGGCTCCTGTGGCTGCCGGGACTGGTGGCGGCATTGAATGTGGTGGCGCGCGCCTTCTGCCAACCCGGGCAGCAAGTAATCACCGCGACGCCGGTCTATCCGCCCTTCCTGACGGCGCCCATCTACCAGGGGCGCGAGGTGCTGCGCCTGCCACTGCGTGAATCGGCGGGGCACTGGCAGTGGGACCTGGACGCGCTCGACACAAGCGACTTGTCACGGGCGAAGGTGCTGTCGCTGTGCAGTCCACACAATCCGGTGGGGCGGGTGTGGACGGTGGCCGAGTTGGAAGCGCTGGCCGAGCGCGCACAACGGCACGACTGGATTCTCTGTTCCGATGAGATTCACTGTGGACTCATTCTGGACGCGGGCAAAGCCCATCGTCCGATCGCGTCACTGTCGCCCGAAATCGCCGACCGCAGCATCACCCTGATGTCAGCGAGCAAGACCTTCAATCTGCCCGGGTTGGGCTGTGCCTTTGCCGTCGTGCCCTCGCCTGCACTTAGAACCGCCCTCAAACGCGCCGCCGCCGGCATCGTGTCGCGCGTCAACGCCATGGGTTTCGCCGCCACCGAGGCCGCCTATCGCGACGGTGCCTCTTGGCAGTCCGCCCTGATCGATTATCTGCGCGGCAATCGTGATCTGGTGATGGACGCTTTGGGTTCGATACCGGCACTGCGGGTGTTCCCCGTCGAGGCGACCTATCTGGCCTGGATCGACGCCCGCGGCATCGGCCAGAACAATCCGCACGCGTTCTTCGAAGCGGCCGGCGTGGGCTTGTCCGATGGCGCCGAGTTTGGCGCACCAGGGTTCGTGCGTCTGAATTTTGGCTGCACTCGCGCGCTATTAAGGGATGGGCTCGAGCGGATGCGCAAGGCAGTGGTGCGGTAGCTCAGTCTGAGGTAGAAGCCGTGATCTCCTTGCCCTTGACAGCACATGTTACGACCAGGACGTTCGCCTCGCGGCTTCGAAGGTAGGGCGTCCGGCAGTATAATTCGTCGGACAAGCGCCAATTCTCAGTTGTCTGCATTGCGTTTAGATTCTCTCGACCTGACACGAGGCCCATTTCCATGAGCGATGTATCTGCCCCGACCCGCTACAAGCTCTCCATCGAGGACTATCACAAGCTGGGAGAGACGGGCATCCTGGGTGAGGACAGCCGTGTCGAACTCATCGAGGGAGAACTCATCCAGATGGCGCCGATCGGAGGCCCCCACATGTGGGCCGTCACACAACTCACCCAACTGCTGGTGCTGGCAGTCGCGGGGCGAGCACATGTATCTCCACAGAATCCGGTGACCCTGCCCCCTAACTCCGAGCCACAGCCCGACTTCACCGTGCTCAAGAAAATCGAAGGGCGCGATAGATCACTGCCTCCGGGCCCTGGCGATACACTGCTGGTTGTAGAGGTGTCGGATACCACGCTGGGCTACGATCGAGGCACCAAACTGCGTCTTTATGCGCGATCGTCCATACCGGAAGTATGGATCGTGGATGTGAAGCGCCAGCGCGTCGAGGTCTATCGCGGCCCTTCGGGTGACCGATATCAGTCGAAGACGATCGTGGAAAAAGGCGAGACTCTGCAACTGGAAGCCTTGCCCAATGCACCCATAGATGTGGCTGCAATTTTCACCTGATCAGCGCCGCTACTTCAGCGATCAATACGCCCTCGCTGGATTTCGCGCTCAGAATCTTCCGCTAAAGGTCAGCCTGATCTGCCGCGACTCCACCGGATGAAAATGCACATCCTCCACCGGGCCAGGTTCTCCCGCCAGTTGTGATTCGTAGTAGTACTCGATATCGCTGTCCTTGCGATCGAAGAGGTTCAACACATCCAGATTCAAGTTCCAGTGCTTGGCGAAGGTATAGCCCAGTCGCAGATTGGTGAGCGTTGTCGAATTGGATCGCACGCTGTTGTCTTCGATGAGCGGACGAGGTCCGAAATGGCGGACGAGCAGCGCGCCGTTCCAAGGTCCCAGGTCGTTCACGTACAGACCCACCTGGATGGCGCGCTCGACCGAGCCCGGGATGTGATTACCAGCGGGGTCCTGATCGCGAAACTTGGACTTGGAAAAGTCCACATCCAGATCAAGCAGCAGCCAATCGAGCGGGCGCCAGTTGGTGATCCACTCAATGCCCTGACGCCGGCTCGGACGGCTGGCTTCGGTGTTGCCGGCATCACCAATGAACAGCAGTTCCGAATCCACATCGAGGCGCCACAACGCCAGCGAGCTTTGCACCCCAGCGATCCATTCCGTGCGCAGCCCAAGTTCCGCGCCATGGGTCCGCACCAGCGGCGTCACGCGATCCACTGGCGTCACGCCGTCCGCTGGGTCGACGCTGATGACTGTGCCACGCGCGTCATTGCTGTGGAAGCCTTGTCCGTAGTTCAAGAATAACTCCGTCTTCGACCAGAGGCCAAGAACCGCGGTGAACTTGGGCGAGACGATGTCGTCGCTCAGTTGCCCCGAATTCGCCGGCAGATTGCTGCGGACGCTGAAGCGATAGTGATCGCCCCGCAGGCCAATGACCGTGCGCGCCCAGTCCGTCCACTGAACGGTACTGTCAGCGAACCAACCGATGCTTTGCTGTGTGACGGAGTCGCTGCGCGTCGTGGAAAGGAACTGCCGCGCCTTGGTGTGATTCAACGCCACCTCACTAATGCGGTCACGTCGCAGCTGCAGGCCAATCCGGTTGTTGGTGTTGAGGCTGCCGAGGCTCAAGGGAAAGTTGTAGCTGACATTGCCGCCGTAGAGGCCGCGCCGATCCACCTGCTGAAACTGATCGCCGTTGACGGGATCATCCAGGAAAAACGTGAAGTTCGACCATAGATCCAATTCGTAGTCGATGTAGTAGGCATCGGCGCTCAGTAGACCTTCGCCGACGCGGCTTTGGCCATTTGCGGACAGGCTGAAACGGCGGGTTTCACCGCCGTCGCTGGCATCGATGGCACCGAAACGATCCACCTGCCCCGAGTCGACCGCCCGCTTGGGAATTTGGTCGGTGGCATCCCAATCCGCCTGGTAGAACAGGCCAGTGAAGGACACCTTGGTATCGCCTTGCGACTGGCTGTAACGCAGGGCTCCATTGATCTTGCGCAGGTTCTCCGGATTCACCCAGGGACCATCGTATCCCGTCCACTCCACGGCATAGAGCAGATTGCCGGCACCCACGGTCGGCGAACTCGCCCAAAGTGCGCGCAGGTAGTCATCGGTACCAAGGGTGACGCTTCCCAATGAGCGCTCCAGCGCCCGGGAGAGCCGAAAGTGCGCCGAACCTGCGGAGGAGAAATCCCCCTGCTCGGCGAAGTACGGCCCTTTGGTGTAGTCGATGCGCTCGACCAGCTCGGGAATGATGAAATTGACGTCGGCGTAGCCCTGCCCATGGCCATGGGTACGCATGTTCACGGGCATGCCGTCGACATTCACCGAAAAGTCGGTGCCGTGGTCCAGATTGAAACCGCGAAGGAAGTACTGATTGGCCTTGCCCGATCCGCTATGTTGCGTAACGATCATGCCAGGAACGAACTCCAGCACTTCTCCTGCTCGCAGGGTCGGGCGGTTTTCGATCAGATTGCGGGTTACGGATCCTTGGCTGGCAGCATCCGAGGAGCCGATGCCTTTCAGGTAGTGGCCGATCACCTCCACGGTGGGGCCATCGACGCTCTTGATTTCGAGTGGCGGATCGTCGGCCGCACACGCCGCCGGGCTACCGGCCAGCCCCACGACAGATAGTGTTGCGAGTCCGACCGCGAGGTTGGGCCACGTCATGACGATATTCTCCTCTATGTGATCCTGCCCCAAGCGCAGCGGTAGGATGATTTGTATTTTCGTAGGATACGCGTCAGGCGTGTCGCTTGTAAACTCATTTACATCGAAGCTGCGCGGTCACGCTCAGGCTGGGCCCCGCAAAGGCTACCGATACGCGCTAACATCGCCGGACCATGGAACGAATCACCATTTCTCTGGACCAGGATCTCGCCCAGGCCTTTGACGATCTCATCCGCCGGAAGGGCTACCACAACCGTTCCGAAGCCGTTCGCGACATGGTGCGGGCTAGCCTGGAAACCAGCCGCCTGGCCAACGATGAAGCGCCTTACTGTGTGGCAGTACTGAATTACGTCTACAACCACCACGCCCGCACGCTGGCTGAGCGCATCACAGGCTTGCAACACCAGCACCACGACCTGGTGCTGTCCACCATGCACGTGCATCTGGATCACGACAACTGCCTCGAAACCGTGATGCTGCGTGGCAAGACCTCCCGTGTGCGGGCCTTCGCCCAGTCCCTGATTGCCGAACCCGAAGTCCGGCACGGTCAACTCAACCTCATTCCTGTGGAAGTCGATCGTAGTCACAGCCATGGTCACAGCCACGATCACGGCCATGGACAGTTGCACATCCACACCCGGCCACGCACGTAAGACGGCCCCACTGGAATCAGAAACCGGAGAAATCTATGGCCATCGCCGGCATGAACCACTTCACCGTACTGACCAGCGACTTGGATCGCTGCAAGCGCTTCTACATGGGTGTATTGGGGTTGACCGAAGGCTATCGCCCGCCCCTCACATTTCCCGGCGCGTGGCTGTACTGCGGCTCACAGGCAGTACTTCACGTCATTGCGGGACGGCCGCTGCCGGCAGAGGCCCAGGGCGTGATCGATCACATGGCCTTCACTGCCGAAAACTTGCAAGCCGTCGTGAACACGCTGAAGTCAAACGGCATCCAGTACGAATTGCGGCGCCAGAAAGGTCCGGAGACCTGGCAGTTGTTCTGCTACGACCCGGACGGCGCGCGCGTCGAACTGGATTTTGACCGGAACGAGCCGCAACCCGTCTGATCGCCGACGGGGACTACTTCACGGGCGCTACGGCTGGCTTCTCTGGCGGGGTAGACGGGCTAGGCGTCTCTTTAGGCAGCTCCAGGCCGCGCTCCCGCTTGTAGTACTCCATCCAGTTAGCCACGCTGCCTTCCTGGACTTCCTCGGCGGCGTCCTTGCGGCGTTCAGCGCCAGCGGACGCCATCGCCCCGACCAATACTGCGGCCAGGCCCCAGCGTAGTTTGAAGTTCATCTGCATTCCTCACATGCGGGCACCTGACTCCGCCCTCCCGTTCGACAGAGGAATTCTCGCATGCGCACCCAGCCCAGAGCCAATCGCCACAAGAAAACGGGTGAGCCATTTACAGCTCACCCGCCAACGGAGGATTGCTATCCCACGCTTGGGAAGAAGCGTGTGCACTCCACAACCGTGCGATCTTCGTTCCCCATGGGGCGAGACAGTGTCCCGCGACCGAAGTCGAAGGGAAACGAATATGTTCGTATTTCCTTATGAGCACTCGTTATACTCATCGCCACTATGAACATGCAACAACTGCGCTGTATCTGCGAAGTGGTACAGCAGGATCTGAATCTCTCCAAAGTGGCCAAGGTGTTGTTCACTTCGCAGCCGGGGGTCAGCCGCCAGGTGCTCCAGCTCGAAGACGAGTTGGGCGTGAAGATTTTCGTCCGCAGCGGCAAGCGTCTGGTCGGAGTGACCGAACCTGGGCAGGAAATCATCCGCATTGCACAGCGCATGCTGGCGGACAGTCGCGGCATGAAGGAAGTGCGTCGCGAATTCGGGCATGAAGCCACCGGCGAGCTCACCATCGCCACCACCCATACCCAGGCCCGCTACGTTCTGCCGCCGGTAATCAAGCGCTTCATGAAGCGCTATCCCCACGTCAAACTCTCCCTGCGACAGGGCAATCCCCACGAAATCGCACAGATGACCATCAATGGCCAAGCGGATTTCGCGGTCGCCACCGAGGCCATCTCGCTGTACGAGCAACTGGTGAGTTTCGACTGCTACCAGTGGAATCGCTGTGTGCTGGTGCTGCCAGGACATCCCTTGCTGAAGGTAGCGACCCTCACCCTGGAAGAACTGGCCCGTCACCCCATCATCACCTACGACCTCAGTTTCGCCGGGCGCTCACGCATGGACAAGGCCTTTGCCGCCAAGGGCATCGTGCCAAACGTGGCGCTGGCGGCGATCGACGCCGACGTCATCAAAACCTATGTTCGTCTCGGACTGGGTGTCGGCGTGGTTGCCGAAATGGCGTACAGCAAAACCGAGGACCGCGCTTTCCGGCGGGTGGAGGCGGCACATCTGTTTGACCCCAGTGTCACTCGCCTGGGCATCCGCCGCCACAGTTACCTGCGCGGCTACACCTACGACTTCATCGAGATGTTCGCACCGCACCTCGCCCGCGCGGTCGTATCGCAAGCGCTGCACACGTGATGGCGTTCAGTTCAGGGCTTCAAGTTCCCGCCGTGCCCAGTCGTACTCCATGTAATCAGTGACGTCGGTAGCGACGGCCGCTTCGAAGTGGGCCTTGGCGGCGGCCTTGTCGCCCTTGAGCAGGTGATACTGGCCGACGTAGAAGTGAGCTTCGCATTGCAGTTCGAGATGGGTGATGGCGGTGTCCGATTTTGCCCGCGCCATCACCTGCTCGGGCGTGCTGCCACCGGCAAGAAGGTCGGCCACAGGAACGGGCCAGGGCGCCTTTTCGGGATCGCCGCTAACCTTCACGCTCAGCGGCGAGGGGCGGCCGGCGCGGTGGGTGGCAAGCGTCACCCACAAGACGGCATACACCTGCGCCTCGCGGTCGACTGTGCGCGCGGCCTTGAGAAAGTAGTCGGCCGCGATATCAAACTCGCTTTGGTAGAACGCCGCCCTGCCCTTCTCGCGCAGGCCGCTGAAATTGCCGCGATCGAGTCCCAGCACCATGTCCAGATCGGTATTGGCGCCAGTGTAGTTGCGCTGGCGCAATAGCACGATCGCGCGGTCCTGATAGAACTGCGGATTGAAGCCGTCGAGTTCGATCGCGCGGGTGAAGTCCGCCACCGCGTCGTCGTAACGCAGCAGGTGGCTTAAGGCCACGCCGCGCTCCCGCAGCAGATTGGCCAAGGTACTGCCGTCGGCATTGTTTGACTCGATATCACGGGACAGGGCGGCGACGCGGGCCACATGCTGCCCACGTGCTTCGCGCTTGGCCACTTCCAGTGCCGCCACATCGCTGGCCGCTCTCAGTGGTGTCACCCCCGCCGATAGGCACACTGCCAACAACGCACATCGAAGATAGGAAGTCACGGGCGGTCTCCTTAGTAGAGTTGGACAAAGATCCTATCGGCGACAGGGCGCTGTTCTGTAGCGAAACCTCGCCGTCCGTTCTACCGATGCTGCGCCGGTTTCAAGTGCCCGTAGCGTTGCACCCGGATATCGGCCTGAGCCTTGTGACCGGCAAAGCCCTCCAGGGCGCACAGTCGTGAACAGTACTCACCGATCAAAGCGGAGGCCTCCGGCTTGACCCTTTGGTAGGTGCAGGTCTTGAGGAATTTGCCTACCCACAGGCCGCCGGTATAGCGCGCCGCCTTGCGCGTGGGCAGGGTGTGGTTGGTGCCGATCACTTTGTCGCCAAAGGAGACGTTGGTCTCCGGCCCCAGGAACAGCGCGCCATAGTTGGTCATACGCTGCAAGAAGAAATCCGGTTCCCGCGTCATCACCTGGACATGCTCTGAGGCGATGTCATCCGCCACCTGCACCATCTCTTCGTAGGTATCGCACAGGATCACCTGGCCATAGTCGCGCCAGGCGGCGCCGGCGACCGCACCGGTGGACAACACCTTCAACTGGCGTTCAATTTCGACCAGCGTGTCCTGAGCCAGCTTCGCGGAGTTGGTCAGCAACACGGCGGGCGAATTGGGACCGTGCTCGGCCTGACCCAGCAAGTCAGTGGCGCAGAGTTCACCATCCACTGTGTCGTCCGCGATCACCAGGGTTTCGGTCGGACCAGCAAACAGATCGATACCCACGCGCCCCGCCAGCTGGCGCTTGGCCTCGGCGACATAGGCGTTGCCCGGCCCCGCCACCAGGTCGCAGGGCTCGATGGTGGCGGTGCCCAGCGCCATGGCGCCAATGGCCTGCACGCCACCAAGACAGTAGATGGCGTCGGCGCCAGCGAGATGCATGGCGGTGACGATGGCGGGCGCGGGCTTGCCCATGAAGGGCGGCGCACAGGCGATCACGCTCTTTACTCCCGCCACTTTGGCGGTGAGGATGGTCATGTGGGCGGATGCCAGCAGCGGATACTTGCCGCCTGGGACATAACAACCGACCCGGTTCATCGGGATATTCTTGTGGCCCAGCACTACACCGGGCAAGGTTTCGACCTCCACATCACGCAGCGCATCGCGCTGGATCTGGGCGAAGTTGCGAATCTGGGTCTGCGCGAAGCGGATGTCGTCCAGATCGCGTGCCGTCATCTGCTTCATACAGGCCTGGATCTCCGCGTCAGAGAGGCGGAAACTGGGCGGGTCCCACTGATCGAATTTGCGCGAGCACTCGCGCACTGCGTCATCGCCGCGCTTCTGAATGTCCGCCAGCAACTGCTCTACGATCTGCCGCACCTTGGCATTGTCTTGTGCGTCCTGCTCGGCAGTGATACCTGTCTTGATGTATCGGATCATCGGATTCCCATGGTTGAGTGCACCGACCGCCACCCGCGATCGATTGAGTCGACGAGATTATCCAAGAAACCGCCGGGCGCAGGATGATGGCGGTCAATGTGTCTTGTCGCCGAACGTGTGTCTCTCGAGCAGAACGAAATCGGCCTGCGGCGCCGGCTGACCAAACAAAGCGATGTCCTCGATGGTCAAAGGCATCTGGATGCTGTCGGCGAAGTGTGCCGCCAGAAATTCAATCAGACCCTGGCGCCGATCTTCGGGCAAGGCAGCGGACAAGGTGAGGTGGAATCGCCACTCATCCAAAACATAGGGATAGCCATAGATATCCAGGAGATCCCGCTGACGTGGCGTAAGCGGCACGCTGAGACGGCGCTCGCGCTCACGGTCACTCAGTGGCGCGCGAAAACGCTCGAAATCGCACACGCATTGCGCGCCCAAGGTATTCAATGCGGCGCACTCGGCAGTCGGTCTGAGCACAATGAAATCACCCAGTGTTGCCACCGTCAGAGGTGGCAGAACGATAGCCTTCCGTTGACGACTGAAGTTCTGCAGCGCTTCATTCAACTGCACGGCTGTACATCCTTCAGTCAATCGAAACGGCGGCTTCAGCGTGGCGTGAAACCCATACTGCCGGGCCGATCTCGTGAGCTTTTCGCATTGGGCTCGCGTGTATCCTGGCAAGACGGGAGGGACGTAGGTCTCATTCGAGGCAGGATCGCGCCCCAGCCATTGCGTGCCGGCGCGCCACAGCGCCGACGATCGACGCGGCGCAAAATAAAGAGCGTAGCGATACATGATTCCACTGATTATGCGCCGGCGATGACGACACTGACCCTGACCCACGCACAACTGGTGCTGCGCGATGAAATCGTACAGGGCACTCTGACCGTGTCCGGCGGCGTGATCAGCGATATCCAGCCCGGCGACTCTCGCGTCGCTGACGCCATCGATTGCGACGGCGACCTGATCTTGCCCGGTCTGGTAGAGCTGCACACGGACAATCTCGAGAAACATATGGAACCGCGTCCCGGTGTGCGCTGGCCGGCACAGTCGGCCTTGCTCATCCACGACGCCCAGATCGCCAGCAGCGGCATCACCACGGTGCTCGACGCCTTGTTCATCGGCGATCTGCATGCCGGATCAGTGCGCGAACAGGGGTTGGCGGCGGCCTTGGACGCTATCGTCACCGCCAAGACCGCCAATCTGTTGCGTGCCGAGCACTTGCTTCATCTGCGTTGCGAGCTGTCATGCCCGAACATGCTGCGCAGCGCCCAGCCGCTGCTCGATCATGCCGACGTGCGATTGCTTTCGGTGATGGACCACACCCCCGGTCAGCGGCAGTGGCGGCAGGTGGAGAAATTCCGCCAGTACACCCAGGGGTCTGGTCAGTGGTCAGACGAGAAACTAGCGTCTGAAGTCGCACGTCTGCAGTCACTGCAACGCACCCATGCTACGGTCAATCGGAAAGCAATATTGCGAGCGGCGCGCGAGCGCGCCATTCCCCTTGCCAGTCATGACGACACGCTGCCCGAGCATGTGAGCGAGGCGTGCGATGCCGGTATCACCATCTCGGAGTTCCCCACCACCCTGGCCGCCGCCCAGGCAGCGCGCAGCGCCGGTCTTGCGACGGTGGTGGGCGCGCCCAACCTCGTGCGCGGCGGCTCGCACTCGGGCAATGCGTCCGCACTGGACCTGGCGCGTGCCGGACTGGTGGATGTGGTGTCCTCCGACTATGTACCCTACAGCCTGTTGCAGTCCGCCTTCCTGCTGCATCAGCAGGCGCACTGGAGTCTGCCCGCGGCGGTGGCGGCCATCAGTAGCACGCCCGCGCGGCTTGTAGGGCTGCACGATCGCGGCGCCCTCGCCGTTGGAATGCGTGCCGACCTGGTACGGGTACGAACCTTGAACAATGCCCCGGTTGCGCTGCAGACCTGGCGGGCGGGTCGACGTATTGCGTGAGGTAAACGCTGAAGGGATGGTTTTGCGCTATCAGCGTGACCACATCTTCGGGGCGTTAAGCGGGGCGAGCCGTCGTGTTCCGCACCGCCTGAGGTAAGATTCCGCCGCCTTCGTCCTCGAGCGGATTTCCCTTATGTTCGCCCACCTGTTGCTTCGTCGTGCCGCGCTGCTCGCACTCCTGGCCTGCTCTTCCGTCTACACACACGCGCAGCAAGTGCTCAACCTGGGCATGGTGCCCTCGGAAGATCCGAGGGTGGTGATCCAGGACAATCAGGCCATGCTCGATCACCTCAAGCGCCGCCTGGGAATGGAAGTCAAGCCCTTTGTCGCCGCCGACTACAACGGCGTGATCGAGGCGCTGCGCGCCAAACGGCTGGATGTGGCTTTCCTGGGCCCGTTCTCCTATGTGCTGGCCACCACTGTTGCCGACGTCGAGGCGTTTGCGCTGCCCGAAACAGACAAACAGGGCGCCACTTACAAGGCAATCATCATTGCGCGCAAGGATCGCGGCTATAAATCCTTGGCCGATCTGAAAGGGAAAACCTTTGCCTTTGTCGATCCCAGTTCGACGTCGGGCCACCTGTTTCCCAAGGCGGCACTGGTTAAGGCGGGCTTCGATCCAGACCGGCACTTCTCCCGGGTGATTTTCTCCGGCGGCCATGATGCCAGTGCTCTGGCGGTCAACAACGGCAAGGTCGAGGCGGCTGCCGTGGCGGACGCACTGCTCGATGTCGCCTTCATCAAGGGCGCGCTCAAACGGGAGGACATTCAGGTGCTGTGGACCTCCTCCGCGATTCCAGGTGCACCCATGGCCTACCGCAAGGACTTGCCTGAGGATTTGAAGGCCCGCATCCGCAAGGCCTTTGCCGAAGCCAAGGACATGAACTGGGGATCGCACAGCAAAATCAAGAGGTGGGAGTTTGTCGACGACGGTTACTACGACGTGATCCGCGACGCCGCCAAGGTCTTGAACCTGGATCTACGCAAGCACAAGTAGATGATCGAGATTCGCGGGCTGTCCAAGTCCTACGGCAGACTTAGGGCGTTGGACGCCGTCAATCTCGATGTGGCGCGTGGTGAGTTCTGCGTCATCCTAGGCCCCTCGGGTGCGGGCAAATCGACCTTGCTCAAGTGCATCAACCGGCTGGTGACGCCCGACGCCGGCAGCATCGTCGTCGGTTCCCATCGCGAGCCGCGCGGCCGTGCCGCCCTGCGCGCCCTGCGTCGAGATGTGGGCATGGTATTTCAGGATCACAACCTGGTGCCGCGCATGAGTGTGCTCAAGAATGTACTGCTTGGCCGCCTTGCGCACTTGTCCACCTGGGCGTCGGTGTTGCAGTGGTTTCCCCAGAACGACATCGATCTGGCCATGGGCTGCCTGCGGCGGGTGGATCTGGAAGACCGCGCCTGGTCGCGCTCTGATCGTCTCTCCGGCGGGCAGCAACAACGCGTGGGCATCGCTCGCGCCATTGCCCAACAACCACAGGTCATTCTTGCCGATGAACCGGTCGCCAGTCTCGACCCCCACACCGCGCGCCTGGTGCTCGGCGACCTGAGGCGGGCGGCGCGCGAACTGGGCGTGTCGGTGGTGTGCAACCTGCATCAGGTGGTGTACGCCACCGAGTTCGCTGACCGCATCGTGGGCATGCGTGCCGGGGCCGTCGTGTTCATGGGCACGCCCGCCGAACTGGACGCGCGAGCCCTGGCGGCCATCTACGGCGAAGCGGCCACGGAAACCCAGTCATGAGCGGCCGTCGCCAGAAGTTTCTGCTGGGCGGCCCCTGGACTCTGGGCCGCGCGCTGAACTGGGCGCTGATTGCGCTGGTCGCGGCGGCCGTACTGGGATTCAGTGCACAGGGCGTGCAATTCAGTCCAGCGGAGCTGGTCCGCGGCATGCCTTACATCATGGATGTGTTGAGCCGCATGTTGCCGCCCAACTGGAGTTTTATCGAGCGCCTATGGCTGCCGATTCTTGAAACCATTGAGCTGGCCGTATGGGGGACGGTACTGGCGGCCGTGCTGGCGCTACCCCTGTGTCTGCTGGCGGCGCGCAACTTGAGTCCACACCCAGCGGTGTTTCACTTCACTCGCCAGATCCTGAACGCGGCGCGGGGAATCAACGAGATCATCTTCTCACTCATTTTCGTGGCGGCAGTGGGCTTGGGGCCGTTCGCCGGCGTGCTGGCCTTGAGCATCCACGGTGCCGGCATGTTGGGCAAATTCTTCGCCGAGGCGATTGAGGAGGTCGACCAGGGACCGATCGATGCCCTGCGCGCCACCGGTGCCAATGGGGTTCAGACGGTGGCCTTCGGCATCCTGCCGCAAGTGTTGCCCGCCTGGATCGCGGCGGTGCTCTACCGCATGGAAGTCAACTTGCGAGCATCCACCGTGCTCGGCATCGTCGGCGCGGGTGGGCTGGGTTTCGAACTGATGAGCAGCCTAAAGTTGTTTCAGTATCAGGACACGGCCCTATGTGTGCTGGTGATCCTGATCATGGTGATGGGCGCGGACTATATTTCTTCTCGCCTGAGGGCGCGCATTCTCGCCACTTGACCAGGATGACGCTCAGCTTTCGCCGCCGGTCTCCTGCCCATCGAGCGGTGGGTTGGTCGATGGATCGGTCTTGACCGGGTCAGGGTTCTGCCGATGAATGAAGCGCCAGCCGGTGTAGTTGGTGGCAGCGGCGAAATCCTTGTACCGGTCGGGAAATCCTGAGATCTTCACCGGCTTGTCCTCCGACCGGCTGCTGACGCCGATGATGCGCTCCTGCTCCTTGATGAGCACCCAATCAGCCTCGCCCGTCATGGGATCCCGAAACAACTGACGCAGGTGCCGCACGGTGTTGGGATGGCGGCGATCCTCGATCAGGTCATCGAGGCTTTGCGGGTATTGGGCCTTGCCGGCGGTATTGCCGTGGTAGCTGGCGATGGCACGGCGGAACTGATCGCCGATGAACAGGAGTTCCTTTTCCCGCTCACGCTTGACCTCCATGTGCCACCAGTGCCCGGCCACCGAGAGCCCAAGACCGGCGAGGAATACGAAGAACAACAGCCCGATATAGGTATACCCTGCCGCCAACCGCGCGCGGGGCTTACCAGCTGGCGTAGTCGGTGCCATCCTTGCCCTGCCCGGTCGCGCCGCTCTTGATGTCATAGACATCACCCTTTACTTCGCGATCCGTGGGCGCGATCACCACCCAGGTGTCGTTCTTCTCCGTGATCGGATCGATGGGAATGGCGCGGATGTAGCGGGCCGTGACCAGGTCGTCCAATGAATTGGGGTACTGTCCCTTGTCGCCGTGATACTTGTCGATGGCGTCGCGCATGATCTGCAGATCCTGCCGCAGCACCGCTTCCTTGGAGCGGTCGATGTGGGCAAAGTAGCGCGGCGCGGCGATGGACACCAGCAAAGCCACAATGGCCATCACCACAATCAATTCGATGAGCGTAAACCCGCGAACCCTAGGCATACTCACCACTCGCGCTCATCGCTCACGCTCACCATTCACGCTCACCATTCGCGCCTACCATTCTCGATACGGCACGCCGTTCAAGCCACTCAAGGGCGACAACGAATAGACATCGAAAACATCCACGCCCGCCACCGGAGCATCCGGCGGCGAAGCGTAACTGCGCTGGCCCCAGGTCTGCGCCGGTTCGACGGTGCCGTCGTTGGCGAACGGATCGCGCGGCAGGCGGCGCAGGAAATACAACTGCTGCCCGGTCGGTGAGCGCTGATCGGTCACCCCCTCCACCAGATCCTCTAGTGTTGGAGGATAGCCAGATTTGGTGGCGTCCTTGGCGATGCGCCCCTCATCGACGGCTTGCTTGTAGGCATCGATCGCCTGTCTGATTTCGCGCAAGGAACTTCGCAATTCCTGCTCCTTGGCGCGCTTGGCACTAAGTTCCACCAAGGGAAACAGGCCACTCGCCAACACCGCGATGATGGCCACCGTGACCACCAGTTCGATCAGCGTGAAACCCGCCTGAGGGCGTGGATTCACTGTTTGCCGTTGGCCTTGTTGATCTTGATCACCACAGGCTCGCCCCCCGGCAACTGGATCAACTCGCCGCTCTCGTCAAAGAATTGAGCGCCGTCGACACTGATCTGGCTTTCACTGCCTGGCGGCGCGGCATTCACCTTGAACACCACTTCGGCCGAGATCGAGACCGGTGTCTCACTGTCGATCAACACCGCCACCAGGCCGGGAACCGCTTGAACGGGCACGGATGCGCTCACGAAGGTGAAGCTCTTCCAGTCGTAGGCGACCTGCATCTGTCCCTGCGTGACGGACACCGGCACCTTGATGCTGACGGCGAATTCCTCGCCGGGTTTGACGTTCGGCGGCGCGGCCACCACGACACCTTGCGTATCCAGCGGTGTACCAGCGGGAACGGCGGCGCCTGGCGCTACGGGATTGGGCTGCGACGTCGGCCGCGCTCCGGCCCCGGTGCCGGATATCCCGGCAGGCGCCACCGACAAGGATCCAGGCGCCGTCGGCTTCAGTCGCAGAGGTTCCAGCCCCGCCGCGGTGTCCGTTCCGGAATAGACTTCCGAGTCGATCGCATCCGGGCGGATCAGGTTACGCACCACACGCGGCGTAATCAGCAGCACGACTTCTGTTTTCTCTCCGTTCTCCGAGCGATTCGAGAACAACCGCCCAAGCAACGGCAGGTCACCGAGTCCGGGCACCTTATTGGTTGTGCTGCGATCGGAATCGTTGATCAGGCCGGCCAGAATCTGCGTCTCACCATCACGTAGGCGCAAGGAAGTCCCAGCGGTGCGCGTATTTACCCGGAAGGCCGTGGTGCCGTCGTTGCCCTTGACCTCGGCGCCCAGACTGCTCACTTCCAGACTCACCTTGATGGCGATATCGTCATCCAAATAGACGTTGGGCTCGACTTCGAGCTTAAGGCCAGTATCCAGATAGCTGATGGAGGACGACACACCGACGTTGACGGTACTGGTCGTGGTGATCACTGGTACTTTCTCGCCGACGTGAATCTTCGCTTTCTCGCGATTCTTCACCCGGATGCTGGGATTGGCCAGCACACGGGTGGCGCCATCCTGTTGCTTCAGATTGGCGATGGCGGCAGGGTTGAGCACCCATGCCCGCAGGCCGCTCAGGGCGGTCGAGGTTAGCGGAATGGTGGTCACGCCCGTGGCCGGATTGCCGTACCTCACAGACTCTGGAAAGGTGATTCCCAGATTGCGCTCATTCACTTGGGCGATCTCCAGCACCTCCAGTTCGAGCATCACTTCAGGCTCGGCCAAGTCTTGCGAGTTCACCAGTTTCTCCGCCAGTCGGATCGCCTGCGGCGTATCGCGCATCACCAGCAGGTTGAGCTTCTCGTCAATGTAGACGTCGCGCGCCCGCAGAATCGTTTTGAGCATGGCCAGCACCTGCTTGGGATCGGAGTTGCCCAGGAAGAAGCTGCGCACGATCAAGTCCTGGTAGTCCTTGGCCTTGGCGGGCGTGTTGGGATAGATCAACACGGTGTTCTCGTTGAGCACCTTGCGCTCGAGCTGATTGGTCAGCAGGATGATTTTGATGGCGTCGTCGATACTGTTGTTGCGCACCAAGATGTTGACCTTGGTGTCGGCACGCACATCGCGATCGAAGACGAAATTCACACCCGCGGTGCGGGCGATGAGTTCGAACACCGACGACAGCGGCGCATCGCGGAATTCCAGCGTGATGGGTTTGTTGAGGGCAGCGCTGAGCTGCGGCGCGATTGTTTCCTTGGCCGCCATCTGCGCCTCGGCGACCCGTCTGGCCAAGGCGCGTGCCTGGCGCTGATGCGGGTTCTCGCGCAAGACTTCGTTCAACCGCGCATTGGCACCGGCGTAGTCATTGGTCTTGAACTCCTTTTCCGCCGCCTCGACTGCGGCAAGGTGACGCTTCTCGGTCTCCAAGGCCCGCAGCGCTTCGCGCGGCCGCTGTCCGTTTGGATCGAGCGCCGCGGCACGCTGGTACAGCGCGGCGGCGTCATATAGCTTGCCCTGCCGGCGAAGTTGATCGCCGTCGAACAGGAACTGAGCAATGGCCAATTCTCGTTGGCGAATGAGTTCGCCGCGCAACTTCTTGTCGCTGAGCGAGGCTTTTTCCAGTCGCGCAATGCGCTCTTCGGGGCTGCCTTCACCCGTTGCTTTGCGCAAGTCATCCACCGGCCCCTTGCTGGCACACCCCGCCAGCGTGACCCCGAGGATCAAGACTATTGTTGTTATGGCGCGACTCATCGCGGACCTCCAAGATTCAGCTGTTGTTTGGCATTGAGTGGCAGATAGGTCAGCGATACCGTGGTATCGGTGATCTGGTCCACGCGATAGACATTGTTGATGGTGTCGCCGGTCTTTACCGCTAGGCTGACATGCTGCTGCGCCAGAAAAACCGTGGTGACGCCGGCGTCCACCATGCGGCCGAGGTAGGTGAAAGGGAGTGCCGGTGCCGTAGGCGCTGGCGGTGGCGGCGGCGGCGCCGCCACAGGTTGCGCCACAGGTTTGGCCTTGACCACCTTCTTCGGTGGCGGCGCGGGCTTCCAGTTCTTGCTGCCAAATGCATCGTTCTTGGCAGGCTTGCCCATGGCGCCGGCTTTGGCGTCACCGCGCTCCTGTGCCCGCACGCCGGTCATGGCGGCATTGCCGGTCAGCGCCACCAGACAGCCGATCAGCACCCACAAGCTTCCCGTCCGCGCCACTAGGACTCCCTCAGATAGAGCGTAAAGCGCAGGCGCGCGTCGACGTCCGGGGCGCCGATGCTGCTGCGGCGGATCTGCACTTCTTCCAATGCCAGGGCTGGGAACTGGTTGAGCGCGTCGTTGATGAACTGACGCAGCGCCACATAGGAGCCTGATACCGGGTAGTGCATCTGATAGGCCGATACACCCGCGGCGCGGTCGCGATGCAGGCGGTAGTCTCCCTGCTTGAGCTTGAGCCCCTGTTGCTCAGCCAGATCGGTCAACCGCATGACTTGTGGCAAAGCGTCGGCCGCCGATGGCAGATCCATGCTGTGGGCCGTGGGGCGACCTTTCTCTTGGGTGGACTGGGGTGCGCCGCGCACCGGCAGGCTTCGCAGTTCAGCCTGGCGCTCGGTGAGACTTTCGATCTCGGCGCGCAAGGGCTCCAAGCCACCGATGACGAAAGCGGCGCACAACACCAGCAAGGCAACACCGATAACCCCGAGCGTCCCCAAGCCTTCTGTCTTCTCTCGCAGGCGCGACAGAGCGCTATTCAAATAGTCGGTCATGGAGAGGAGTAGAGCCAACGTGCGGTGATGGCAAAGCGGACAGCCCAAGGGCCACTATCAGGAGCCTGATTGTGTTGGGCAAGATGCACCCCCTCCAGAGAGGCGGTCTGGTCGAGACGCTTCATGTAGGCTTCCAACGACAGCCGGTCGCGGGCCTCGCCCATCAGCATGACCTGACGCTGCGTGATGTTGGGCTGCAACTGCAGCAACGCCACGTCGGGACCATCGCAAGACTCCACGTCCTGAAACAGACGCTCCCAAGGCACCGAGATGCGTTCGCTGACCACGCCCAAGGCCCGGGTCTTGTCGTCGACCTTGCTTGCGACCGGACGGGCGCCGCGCACGGAACGCTGCGCGGAAAGTTCCGCGACCGACAGTTCCAGCGACTGGCGTTGTTGCTGCATCTGCCAAAAAGCCGCACCCGCGCCAGTGCAGAGCGCCAAGCCCAGCACCAGCAAGATGCCGCCCCAGCGGCTGGGCGCGCGTACGGCGAGAAAATCAAGCGCCAGTGGCTTCATGTATGTGACTCCGCCGAGGTCACCTTGGCGGCGCCAGCGGTCTTGGTCTTGCCGTTGCGAGCGGGGCTTACCTTCACAGGACCCGCCTGCCGGATTTTCCACCCCTGCTTGTTCAGCGCGCTCAGGGTGGCAGCGTCAAAGCCTTGCGTGTAGATCGGCAGATCGGGAATCCAGTTCGCGCTGGTCATGGCCAGTTGCTGAAACATGGCCCCGATCTCCAGCGCGTCGCCCTTGACCAGGGCCTGGCTGTGCACCAATGCCCACTGCCCCAGTTCCACGCACCCCACACATAGGCGGCCACGCTCGCGCTGCACGAACCAATAGCGCTCGGAATCCCGGGCAATGCGGGCCTGGTCGAATCCCGCGCTCATGGCCGGAACCAGGGTCTTGAGGTTGACCTTGGCGGCTTTGCAGACGCGTTGCAATTCACCGAAGAAACGATGCTCCAGGGCCGCCGCAATTCGGGCGGCACCGTCCTGGCTGATGCACAGATCCCAGTCCTGCGCGGCGGAGCCATAGGTCTGGACGAAGCGGTGACGTGCAAACGCCAACACTTCCGCGTGACCGCGTAACTCCCGCCGGCGCGGCACCACCAGGTAGCGGACGAAGTGATTGGAGATCTCGATGTCCAACGTTACCCTGCCAGCGTACTTGGGCTGCGCCAGCTTCTCTGCCAGCAGGCCGAGCGCCGGATGCCAGTCGATCACGTCCTCAGCGCTCTCCAGGGAAAAGCGCTCGATGCCTTTGTTATCGGCAAAGCTGACCTCAAAGGGTGTGAGGCAGACCCGTATGCGCTTAGGCCACCAGGGTGACACGGTTGATCTCCGCTAATGTGGTTTCTCCTTGCTTCACCAGTTCGAGCGCGCTTTCGCGCAGCGTGCGCATGCCTTGGCGCTTGAGGGCGTCCTTCACGTGGCGCAGTGATTCCCGTCCGGCGATCAATTCGCGCAGCTCGTCGTTCATGGCCATGACCTCGGAGACCGCCTTGCGGCCCCGGTAGCCGGTACCCCGGCATTGGCCGCAGCCGTTGCCGACACGAAACTCGAAATCCTCCACCTGCGCGCGAGTCAAACCGGATGCCGCCAATTCGCTCAAATCGGGAGGCTTGGTATCACTGCAATCCGGACAGTTGATCCGCACCAGTCGCTGCGCTACCACGCCGTTGAGGGCCGACACGAAACTGTAAAGGTCCAGCCCCATGTGGCTAAAGCGGCCCATCACATCGAGCACGTTATTGGCGTGCACGGTGGTGAACACCAGGTGGCCGGTGAGCGCGGCCTGCACGGCAATCTGGGCGGTATCGGCATCGCGAATTTCGCCGACCATGATCTTGTCCGGATCGTGCCGCAGTATGGAGCGCAGGCCGCGGGCAAAAGTGAGGCCCTTCTTCTCATTCACCGGAATCTGCAGGACACCTGGCAGCTGGTACTCCACCGGGTCCTCAATGGTGATGATCTTGTCGCGGCCGTGATTGATTTCAGACAAGGCCGCGTACAAGGTGGTGGTCTTGCCGCTTCCGGTCGGGCCCGTCACCAGCAACATGCCGTAAGGCTCCGTGGCCAGGCGGCGGATCTGCACCAGCGTGCGCGCATCGAATCCCAGGAAGTCCAGGCGCAATCCGCGCGCCTGATCAGACAGCGCCGCGCGGTCGAGTATGCGCAGCACCGCATCCTCGCCAAATATATTGGGCATGATCGACACACGCACATCGATCTCGCGCCCCTTGGCCTTGACCTTGAAGCGCCCATCCTGCGGTACCCGGCGCTCGGAAATATCCAGTTCCGCCATCACCTTGATGCGCGAAATTACCTGCTCGGCGGTATCTTGACCGGAGGCGTTGCCGACGTTGGCGAGTACACCGTCCAGGCGGTACTTGATGGCCAGGCCGGACGCGTGACACTCCAGGTGGATGTCGCTGGCACCCGCCATGAGTGCGTCGTACAAGGTCGAGTGCACCAGCCGAACCACGGGACTGGTATCGGCGCTGATGGACACCAGCGACAGGTCTTCCAGTTCCGCTGAGGACTTGATCTCGCCGCCCTGGTCGTTGAGCAGGCCATCAATGGCGCGGGCATCCTCTTCGTAGCGGGCCAGATAGGCCTGGACATCGGAAGGGTGGGCAAAGGCGTAGCGCAACGCCCGCCGGACCCGTAGCTCCGCCCAGGAGCGCAGTCCAAGATCAAAGGGGTCCGCCACCACCAGCAGCAGCTGGTCCTTGTCGTCGGCAAACAGCACACAGTGCCGCGCCGCCGCCTCGGGATAGGGCAACAGGTCGAAGCGCGCGGATAGCGTATGCAGCTGCGGCATTTCGAAGGCGCGCATGCCGATCGATCGCGACAAGGCCGCGACAAACTAGGGGGGCGGCAGTCCGACCGTCTCTTCCAGCGCCTGCATCATCGGCAGCCCGCGTGACACCCCTCTGTGCCAATATGACGTGAGACACGGGTTTCTCGAAATGTAAGTAGGATTCGAGGGCTGTGAGGAAATCGTCATGCCTAAACCGGTTTCAACTGAAGCACCCACAGAAGTAGTCGCCAATCCA
>Ga0194132_10003437_pt1 | contig 28183 bp, 33 predicted proteins | sample TA2KigOf80mmetaG_FD_148612 | JGI IMG/M metagenome (GOLD analysis project Ga0194132, IMG submission 148612) | Freshwater microbial communities from Lake Tanganyika, Tanzania - TA2015054 Kigoma Offshore 80m | ecosystem: Environmental > Aquatic > Freshwater > Lake | place: Tanzania: Lake...
TAATCATCGACTCGATGCCCTCGCGCACGAGCGGATGATCGTCGATGCTGACAACCCGGATCGGCAGGGCCGTCATGCGTTGGTTGCCCAGCCTGCGTCCAACGGTGCGCGCACCTCCACGGCTGTGCCCCCTCCCGGTTCGGTCTCGACGCGGAACTCCCCGCCGACCTGCTGGGTCCGCTCCCGCATCGACGCGAGTCCCCAGTGATTCAGGGAGTACGTGTCGACGGTTCGGCGGTCGAAGCCGCATCCGTCATCGACGACGCGGAGGGTGACGGCATCCTGATGGTAGTGAATCTCGGTGCGGATCCACGACGCGCCGGCATGGCGTACCGCGTTGTTGAGGGCCTCCTGCCCGATGCGGAAGAGCTGCGCCTTGACGTTTCTCGGCATCGGCGTGGACGGCCTGCCGTGAACGGTCACCTCGAAGCGCACCGGCTGGTTGCCGGTCATGCGGCCGCCGACGTCGCGGAGCAGCTCGTCCAGCGCCGTGGTCTCCAGTACCGGCGATCGGAGTTCCAGAACCGACTGTCTCGCCTCGTGGACGTGCGCTCGGACCTGCTTCCGAAGGCGCTCCACGTGATCCCTGACAGCGTTCGGTGACAAGGCCGCCTTCCGCGACAGATCCTCAAACTGCATCCTGATGCCCACGAGGCTCTGGAGCAGGGTATCGTGAAGCTCCCGGCTGATTCGCATGCGCTCGGCGAGGACCGCCGATGCCTTGCGTCGAATCCTCATCACGCGAAACCGCCAGGCACCGCCGACGACCAAGCCTCCCGCCAGGAGGCACGCGGCAAGAAACCAGTTCGTCTGATAGAAGGTGGGCGCAATCGAGAAGTCCCAGATGGCGTTGACCTCGTTCCATCGGTCGTTATGACCCGCCGCAACTCTGAAACGATATGCCCTGGGTGGGAGGTTCGTATAGAAGGCCTGGCGCCGCGTGCCCGCCTCCACCCAGCCGTCGTCGAACCCTTCCAGGCGGTATCTGAACTGCACCTGCGCGGGCGCCGTGAAGCTCAACCCGGTGTAGTCGATCTGGAGCGTCGAGGCGCGTGGGGGCAGCCGGACGCCCTGGACGGCATCCACGTCACGCTCGTTGTTCACCAGAACGCGTTCGATCACCACCGGCGGCACGACCGGCTCCTGGCGCAGCCGCCGGGGATCCACCACGGCCAAGCCACTGTTGGTCACGAACCACAGGGAGCCGTCCTGGCCGCGCGCCGCCGTGGGATAGCCGCGAGACCAGGGAGTCCCCGGAAGACCGTCGTTCATGCCGAAGTGCAGGTACCTGGGGCGCGCAGACCTCGCCGCCACGGCCTCGTCGTAGTCGGCATGACTCAGACGGATCAGCCCGGCCTCCACCGCCAGCCACAGATAGCCGACGTTGTCCTCCACAATGGCGGTGACGTTGTCCAGGGGCAGACCCTGTGCCGTGGTCAGCGTCACGAATCGACCGCCCTCGTATCGGCTTAACCCCCCGTTGGTCCCGACCCAGACTCGGCGGCTCCGGTCCTCGAAGATGGCTGCGGCCCTGTCCCCATACAGGCCGTCCGCCTTCGTGTAGGTGCGCCAGTCGTCCGAGCGGCCTGCCAGAACGTCGCCGTTGCTCAAGCCGATCCACACCTGGCCGCGGCTGTCGGTAAACGCCGACATGGCCGCGCCATCGGCAACGTGCGCGACCGCCTGCGCGCCAGCCGAGAGCCTGAACACGCCGCGCGACACGTCGGTCAGCCAGGCATCTCCGCGATGATCGGTCGTCATGGCGCTGAGGGCGCCGGCCCCGAGGCCCGACACCGGTTTCTTCGTGAAGCCTCCGCCGGTGAATCGGGCGATGCCATCGCTCGTGCCGACCCAGAGCACGCCGGTGACATCCTCGTGCAGGGAGTAGATGGCGTCACCGGGCAGACCATCCCGGGTACCGTAGCGCCGCCTCGTGGTGCCCTCGAAGAAGAACAGCCCGTCGAGGGTGCCCACCCACAGCCCGTCCTTGGTCGCCAGCACGGCCCGCACCCCTTCCTTCGTGAAAGGATCGCCCCTGCCGGGGAACGTCGTCACGGTCCCGCTCGACAGGCGATTGAGCCCGCGCTGCGTGCCGACCCACAAATTGCCTTCGCGGTCCTCAAGCAGCGACTGCGCACCGTTGTTTGACAGGCCGTGGCGCTCGGTCAGCGAGTCGATGCCGAGACCGCCCGCCCGGGGCGAGGCTCTCAGCACGCCACCGGTTCTCGTCGCGATCCAGAAGTTCCCGTCGCGGTCGCGGATGATGGCGACGCCGGTGGCGTCGAGCCTCACACCAGCCGACAGCCGGCCGCCCGCCGATTCCGCGCTGCTCGGACCGGTGATCGGAATCAGCCGGCGATCCTCCGTGGCCGCCCACAGGGTCCCTCTCGCGTCCTCGGCCAGGGCCAGGATCCTCGGACGAGACGGCACCCGGTGAAACCGCTCGCCCTCGGGCGCGAGGCGAAAGAGCCCCTCCGCACCGGCGACCCAGAGCGCCCCGCTCCGATCCTCGTAGAGTGCGAACACCCGCTGATCGGGAAATCCGCCGGTCTCCCCGACCGGCAGCCACGCCCCGTCGCGGAATTTCGCCAGCCCTCTGAGCGAGCCGGCCCAGAGGGTTCCGTTCCTGTCCTCCAGCAGGGCCAGGACGGAGCTCGACAGCACGCCGTCTTCAGTGCGATAGGTAGTGAGCCGATCGCCGCTCAGACGGCTGATGCCCCCCGCTCCGCGAAAACCGATCCAGAGGCTGCCCTCACCGGTCGCGGCGAGGGCTCCGACCGACATGTGTGGCAGCGGCTCGCCGCTGCCGGTCTCGAACCGCACGAAGCGCACGCCGTCGAACCGGATCAGCCCGCCGTCCGTGCCAAGCCACAGGTAGCCGGTGCGATCCTGTGCCAGGGCATTGATGATGCTTGGCGCCAGGCCGTCGCGCTCGCTCCACGTGGTGACGGTCAGCGCGGGAACGGGCGTCGTCGCGTCGAGCGCGGCCAGCCGGACGGAGGGCGCCGCGCCAGCGATGGCGACACCAACGAGCACGGCGAGTCGCGCCAGCGATGGATACGCCATGTGATCACAGAGCGTAACGCCGGAGCGCATCCGGAGCTACCCCCGTCCGGGGAATGCGCACCTCCGCGCCCGCCCCTCCGGCGCCCTCCGCGGGGCCGCATTCCCACGCGGGTTTTCCCGCGCTTGCGCCCCACGGACGCCCGCGGATAAGATCTCGGCGCACGTTGCGCCCCTGGGGGGTAGAAAAGGAGTCACGGCGTTGGATCACGCGTCCACAATCGGGCACCCGGCCGGCGGCGCGCACGCGCACACCCATGCTCACGCCGAGCCGGGTTTCCTCCGGAAGTACGTCTTCTCCGTCGACCACAAGGTCATCGGCATCCAGTACACCGTCACAGCGCTGCTGTTCCTGTTCTTCGGCTTCGCCCTGATGATGCTGATGCGCTGGCAGCTCGCGTATCCGGGCCAGCCCATCCCCCTCATCGGCGGGCTGCTCGGCGTGGCCAACGCGCCGGGCGGCATCATGCTCCCGGAGTTCTACAACCAGCTCGGCGCCATGCACGGCACCATCATGGTGTTCCTGGGCGTCGTGCCGCTGGCCGTGGGCGGCTTCGGCAACTACGTGATGCCGCTGATGATCGGCGCCCCGGACATGACCTTCCCCCGCCTGAACATGGCCAGCTACTGGCTGTACTTCGTGGGCGGCGTGATCATGCTGCTGAGCTTCCTGGCGCCGGGCGGCGCGGCCAACTCCGGCTGGACGGCGTACACGCCGCTCTCGAACATCGCCACGGTCGGCCAGACCTGGTGGCTGGGCGGCATGCTCTTCCTGATCCTCTCGTCGCTGCTGGGCGCGGTGAACTTCATCACGACCATCGTGCAGCTTCGCGCGCCGGGATTGACCTGGGGCCGCCTGCCCTTCTTCGTCTGGGCGCAGCTGGTCACCTCGTTCCTGCTGCTGCTGGCGTTCCCGGCGCTGCAGGCCGCGGCGTTCCTGCAGGCGTCGGACCGGCTGTTCGGCTCCAGCTTCTTCAACCCGAGCGGCCTGGTCGTCAGCGGACAGGTGCTCGAGGGGGCCGGCGGGGGCAACCCGCTGCTCTGGCAGCACCTCTTCTGGTTCCTGGCGCACCCGGAGGTCTACGTCCTGATCCTCCCGGCCATGGGCATCGTGGCCGAGATCCTGGCCAACAACACGCGCAAGCCGATCTGGGGCTACAAGCTCATGGTCGGCTCGGTGATCTTCCTCGGCTTCATGTCCTTCGTGGTCTGGGCGCACCACATGTTCCTCACGGGCATGGGCACGACGATCAGCGCCTTCTTCCAGACGACGACGATGATCATCTCCGTGCCGTCGGTGATCATCCTGAGCGCGCTGTTCCTGTCGCTCTACGGCGGCTCCATCCGCTACAACACGCCGATGCTCTTCGCCCTGGCCTTCCTGCCGATGTTCGGGATCGGCGGACTGACCGGGCTGCCGCTCGGCCTGGCCTCGGCGGACATCCCGTTGCACGACACCTACTACGTGATCGGCCACTTCCACTACGTGGTGGCGCCGGGGACCGTGTTCGCGCTGCTGGCGGGCGTCTACTACTGGTACCCGAAAGTGACCGGCCGGATGATGAACGAGATGCTGGGCAAGATCCACTTCATCGGCTCGTTCATCACCATCAACCTGATCTTCATGCCGATGTTCATCCAGGGCCTGGCCGGCATGAACCGCCGGCTCTACGACGGCGGCCAGCAGTACGCACACGTGCAGGACGTGCTGGGCTGGAACCTGACGATGTCGCACGCCTCGTGGGGCCTGGGGCTCTTCCAGCTGATCTTCATCGTGAACTTCTTCATGAGCCTGAAGACCGGGAAGAAGGTGGACGCGAACCCGTGGCGCGCCACCACGCTCGACTGGGCGGCCACCACGTCACCGCCCCTGGCGCACGGCAACTTCGAAACGGTCCCGACGGTGTATCGCGACGCGTACGGCTACAGCGTGCCCGGTGCCTCGGCCGACTTCATTCCGCAGCACGCGGAGAAAGCGTAAGGCCACGGCATGGACATGCAGATTCCCTACACCATCGACACCCGGCCGGACACCGGGCTGACGAACCCGAAGCTCGGCATCTGGCTGTTCCTGGCGTCGGAAGTGATGCTGTTCGGCGCGCTGTTCTCCTCCTACGTGCTGCTGCGGTGGGGCGGGGACTACTGGCCGAACCAGGCGGAGATCGTCAACATCCCGCTGGCGACGCTCAACACGGCCGTCCTGATCTCCTCGTCGGTGACGATGGTCATGTCGTGGGCGTCGCTCAAGCTGCACGACTTCTCGAAGTACAAGCTGTACATGGGGCTCACGTTCCTGGCGGGCGTGGCGTTCCTGGTCATCAAGACCATCGAGTACAACGAGAAGTTCTCGCACGGCCTGTACCCATCCACGAACAACTTCATCGCGATCTACTTCCTGATGACCGGCCTGCACGCCCTGCACGTCATCGGCGGCATGGTGGTCAACGGGTTCCTCTGGGGCCCTGGCGCGAAGATGTGGAAGACGGAGCCTGAGAAGTTCACGAACCGCGTCGAAGTGGCCGGGCTCTACTGGCACTTCGTGGACCTGGTGTGGATCTTCCTGTTCCCCGTCCTCTACCTCCTGTAGGGACACCGGACGAAGCGAGAGGATGACATGTCGCATTCCGCGGAAGACGTACGCGAAGAGGTCAGGACCTACATCACGGTGTTCGCCGCCCTGCTGGTCCTGACGGTGGTGACCGTGGCAGTGTCCTACATCCACATCGACTCGATGGCCGGCCGGGTGCTGGTGGCGCTGATCGTGGCATCGGCGAAGGCCTCCCTCGTGGGGCTCTTCTTCATGCACCTGAAGGGCGAGCGCCCGATGGTCTACATCTCGCTGGCCTTCACGGCGGTGTTCTTCGTGACCATCTTCGCCCTGCCGATGTGGACCGAAGGCGACCACATCATCGGCACCCACCACCAGATGTGGGATGCGGGCGTGGAAGCGCCGACGATGCCGGAGGACACGCACTGATGTCGCTGAAGGCCTTTCACGTCCTGTTCATCGCCGTCTCGACGCTCATGGCGCTCGGCGTGGCGCTGTGGGCCGCGAACGCCTGGAACGCCACCGAAGAGGTGGCCTGGCTGGCACTCGCCGCAGCGGGGTTCGCGGGCAGCGCCGGCCTGGTCGTCTACGGCAGCCGGTTCATCCGGAAGGCCCGGCAGATCGGCCTGGCCGCCTTCGCGTTCGCGGCCTCGCTGGGCCTGCCCGCCGAGGCGCTGGCCTGCCCGGCGTGCGTGGGCATCACCGATTCGCCCCTGCAGGACGGGATGAACATGGGCATCCTCGTGCTGCTGGGCCTGACTGGGTTCATGCTGTCCTGTTTCGCGTATTTCTTCGTCCGGCTGGCGCTGCGTGCCCGGCACGCCCCCGGCCTGCACCCCCGGAAAGGGAGCGTCTAGATGCTGGAGTGGTTCGGACTTCCACAGGGATCGGCGCACAGCGCGGAAATCGACTACGTCGTCGACCTCACCCACTGGCTCATGCTGGTGCTGTGCGTCGGCTGGGGCCTGTTCTTCGTCTACACGCTGATCCGCTTCCGGCAGGGTGCCAACCCGGTGGCCAACCACCACGGCATCAAGGCGGTCTGGTCCAAGTACCTCGAAGGACTGATCGTGCTCGCCGAGGTCGTGCTCCTGGTCGTGTTCTCCATCCCGGCCTACAACGCCCGCGTCGCCGCCTTCCCCGCCGAGCCGCAGTCGACCGTCGTACGCGTCGTCGCCGAGCAGTTCGCCTGGAACGTGCACTACCCGGGTCCGGACGGCGTGTTCGGCCGGACGGACATCCGCCTCGTGAACACCGACAACCCGCTGGGGCTGGACCGCAGCGAGGCCGCCGCGAAAGACGACCTGTTCACGATCAACGAGTTCAACATGCCCGTGGACAAGCCGGTGATCGTCCACCTCACCAGCAAGGATGTCATCCACAGCTTCGGCCTGCCGCAGATGCGGGTGAAGCAGGACGCCGTTCCCGGCCTCGTGCACAGCGTCTGGTTCACGCCGACGATGACCGGGGACTGGGAGATCGCCTGCTCGCAGCTCTGCGGCCTGGGGCACTACCGGATGCGCGGCTTCTACACCGTGCAGTCGCAGGCCGACTTCAACGCCTGGGTGCAGGAACAGCGCGAGCTGATGGCACCGTAGACAGTCCGACGGATGTCGCAGCGGGCCCCCCCCGCCGGGGGGCGTGTCAGACGCCCGGCTCGCGGGCCGCGTGTCCGGCGTGGAACTCCTCGTACACGTAGACGGGAATCGACAACCCGCTCAGTCGTTCCTCGACGATGGGCTGCACGTCGCGCCAGTCCAGGCCACCAACGCCGGTGGCCAGGCGCGGCAGCGCCAGCGACCGGATGCCCTCGCCCTCCACGATCAGGGCCAGGGCGCGCAGGGCATCCCGAACATGCTTGACCGTCGCCCGCCCGGGCCGCCCCCCGTGACCGTACCCCCCCTCCTGGGTGATCAGATTGATCACGCGGACCCCGTCCGGCCCGCCCCAGAGCCACGCCTCGCCCGGCTTCGGGTGCACCTGGTCGCACCAATGATGGTAGTCCTTGTGCATCGACGGGAACTTCTCGTGCAGCAGACGCGCCAGCCCCTGCTTCATGGGGTCCTTCGGCGCCACGCCGTGGGCGACCGCCTGGGCGCGGCTCAGGAGGAGGTCGCCGGACACGTAGTGGATCACGGCGCCCCTCCCGCGTCACCGGCCGCACACCGCACACAGTTCGCCGTGGCTGGCAGCGCCGCCAGCCGCGCCCCCGCGATGGGGCCACCGCACACCGCGCAGATGCCATAGGTCCCGTCCTCGATCCGGCGCAGGGCACCGCGCAGCTCGCGAAGCTCGGCGAGGATCATCTCGTCGAGTCCCTCAAGAACCTGGTCGTTCTCGACCTCGGTCGCCCGCTCCGTCCAGTCGCGGTCGAGGGTTCTCCGGAGGTCTCCCTCAATCCGTCCCACGCGCCGGGCGAGTGTCGCCACCTGCGCCTCGATCCGTTCGCGAACTCCGTCCTCTGCCATCTCCCACCATCTCCCTGTGCTTTCGACAGCCTGCGTGTCTCACTTCGGAATCAGCTTTTCGGCCCCGGCCGACTTCATGCCTGGCGCTTCGGCACATTTCGTGCCACCAGACTCATTCGCTCACCAGGAGATCCGCCGGGTCGGGAGAACCGCGGGCGTGGGATCTTCTGGGCGGCCGCGAAGAAATCCGGAAGCGGGCTCCGTGTCCATCGTCGGGGCGACCCTCGGCTGCCCTCGACCAGCTGCGGCTGGCCGCTACGGGTGTCGGTGCTTTCCAAACTGACCCATTACTGGGCCCTGGGCGCTGGCGTGGGACTTGGGTCTTTGGATTCGGGATTTCGCGTGGCTCAGCCCTATGGGCCGAGCCACTCGCGGCGGAACCGGCGCTGGGCATCGCTGAGCGGCTCGCCGGCTGATTCGGCGGTCGCCACTTCGATCGCGGGATCCGCGATCAGCGCGAGCGTCGACTCCACTCTTGTTCCCCGCCGCTCGAACTCGAGCCGGATCTCGTCGCCGGCTCGCCGCCGCCGCAAGACCGTCGCGAGATCCGATGGCTGGCCGATTGTCGTGCCGTCCACCGAGACGAGGCGGTCGTCCCGCTCTAGGCCCGCCTCGTAGGCCGGCGTTCTGAAGGGCACTGTCCCCGCGACGATCACGCGGCCACCAGCCAGCCTGAGCGCGAGGTCGCCGATCCACGCGGCACCAGGGCGCTGCGGGCGGAGCACGAAGCCGGCCTGACGCAGCAACCGTTCGTAGTCCGGCAGGCCGTGCCCCTGGATGTACCGATCGAAGAAGTCCGCCGCGAACCGCTCGTCGCCGGACACGGCAGCCAGCACCCGGCGGGCGTCGTCCATCGTGTAAGGCCGGCCGACGTGCCCGGGGTCGCCTCCGCCCGGCCGGCCGAACGCTTCCCACATGGCGCGCATGTAGCTGTCGAGCGACACACGCCCCTCGGTGCGCTCCCGGAGGGTCAGGTCGAGGGCCAGGGCGATCGCCTCTCCCCACGTGTAGTAGGACAGGTAGGTGTTCTCGAGCGGCGTCCGGTCCGGCGGCACGCCGCCGTCCACGACCGTTGCCAGCAGGCTCATCTCCTCGGCCGACCGCAGCAGGCGGCCGGGGCTCCCCCGCACCGCCTCGATCGCGTAGCCGATCGAGGCCGCGAACGGCTCGACGCCCATCAGCCCGGCGCGCCGCACCAGCAGCGGACCGTAGTAGTTGGTGAACCCCTCGGCCAGCCACAACTCGCCGGACGGGTTCGCCCGCTCGAAGTCGAACGGCTCGAGCGATTGGGGGCGGATCCGCTCGACGTTCCACGCGTGGACGAACTCGTGTGCGAAGAGATCGAGCCGGGCGGATCCGTGCGCCAGCGTCCCTGACGACGTGAGGACGGAGCTGTTGCGATGCTCCATGGCATCGCCGTGGGCCCAGGGCAGGTCGTCCACGATGAACGTGTACGTCCCGGTGTCGAACGGCGGGTATTCACCGAAGACACGACCCGCTTCACGAACGATCGCCTCGACGTTGCGCGCGAGGCCGTCCATGTCCACGCCGGCGTCCTGGTGCACGGCGATGCGGATCGTCTGTGCAGGTCCCGGTCTCGCGCCGGGCGGGGCTGGCGCGGTGAAGCTGCGGAGATCGAACGCCGAGACCTCCGTGGGGCTGTCCATCAGGTACTGGAGGTTCGGGGCAGTGAAGACGAGGGGATCCGCGGTGGGAAAGAGCTGCGTGGCCACGCGCCAGCCGGAGGCGTGCGGGGGCTGGATTCGCACGAGGGCGCCGCGTCGATCCCAGCCGCGCGCCCACATCAGCGCGGCCGGCATGTTGAGGTGGGCGTGCGTCGAGTCGATGGCGAGGTAGGTCCCGTCCACCCGGTCGCCGAACACCTTGTAGGACACGCGGACTTCTGACGGAGGATCAGCCACGTCCCAGCCGCTCGGGCCCGGCCGCGTGAACGGCACGGCCCGTCCCTGGTCATCGGCGACCTGCACGTCGAACACGTTCTTCGCGAACTCGTGCAGCGCGTACCGGCCCGGCGAAGACCGGGAGAACCGCAGTTCCAGCGGGCCCGGTGGCAGGTCCCTCAGGATCAGCTCCACCTGCATCCAGCGATGCTCCGGGGCAGGGAACAACAGGCGGTATTCGGCCGGCGCAGGGTCCTGCTGCCCTGAGGGCGATACGGCCAGCGCCAGGAGGAGGGCGGAGAGGCAGGCAGGAAGCGCGAGCCGCGGGCGACCGCGAGGCATCAGGTCAGCGGTCCGGGTACTCGCCTCGGGCCCTCAGCCAATCGGACAGGTCGCGCATCCGCGCGCGGAAGACGTGCGGCGGCTCGAACGGGAGCGGACCCTGCGCCTTCGCGGCGTCCATCACCTCGGCGGCCTCCCTCGGGAACCCGTTGTCGCCGAACGGCGTGATGCTTTCGGCCGCCAGGCGCGCCTTGAGGATCATCGTCGAGTAGTTCCGTCCGTCAATGAAGAGATACCCGAGCGTGCGATCGAAGGGATCGATGGTGGAGGCGCGCATCAGCTCGACCCGCCCCGCGACCGCAAACGCACCGCGCGCAAAGGCCCGGGCCTCCTCGCCGAAGGCCTGCCCGTACGGCAGGTTGTGCGCGGGGTGACGCGTCTCGGGGGTGTCGATGCCGAGAATCCGGACGATCTCGTGGTCCGTCCTGCTCCAGTGGATCTCGACCGTGTCGCCGTCGTCGATCTGCAGCAGGGCCGGGGGAACCGCGATCCGCGTGCCATGCGGGCGGGTCTGCCGCTTCGGCGCCGTCTGCGCCACCGCGAGCGAGGAGATCAGGACGACGAGTCCGGTGATGACGATCGTGCGGTCAGCGCGGCGCATGGAAGGAACCTCCCCGGCTCACTCGGGACGAACGCTGATCGCTACGATATCGCAGCGGGCGCCGGGCGTTCCACCAGCCAGGAGCCGGGCCCGCGTGACGGCGGGGGGCCATACAGGAGGTGGCGTTGCGTCAATACCAGCCGCGTGTCATGTGCTGAGGTGCGACCCGCCCGGCAGCGCGAGGACCCGGCCTGCTCCCTCCTCGCGCCTGGCGATCCGGGCGCCTCGCCGCCCGGGAGTCGGCAACCTTGTTCCGGCCAGGGCCCTTACGGAAGCGTGAGGGCGATGAACTCGGCGGGCAGGTCCTTCGCCGCCACCGCGACGACGATGTACTGCTTGCCGTTCAGCATGTAGGTGACCGGGGGTCCCGTCGTGCCGCCAGGCAGCTCGATCTCCGCGATGATGTCGCCGGTCGCCTTGTCGTACGCCCGGAACATTTTCCCGCCCGAGCGGTGCGGCGCCCCGGGAATCTCCTCTCCGCCTTCGCCGAGGAACACCATCGTCTTCGTGACGAGCGGCGCCACGCGGCCGCCCTGGCCGAGCTTCGGGAGCTTCAGATCCTTCAGGGCCGGATCCTGGCTGCAGCAGTCGCCGTTCGCCACCGACCAGAGGATCTCGCCCTTGTTGAGGTCGATGGCCACGAACCGGCCGTACGGCGGCTTGAACGGGTCCGGCAGGTTGAGGGGACCCTGGACGAAGTCCCCCGGGCCGACCTCTTCCGTCGTCTTCCTCAGGACGTACGCCGACGGGGCATCGTCATCCGGCGCCTTGATCATCCCCATCACCCGCGGTGAGTGCACCGACGTGACGTAGAGGATGTTCGTGTCCGGATCGACGCCGGCGCCCGGCCACGTCGTCTGGCTGGTGCCGATCATGAGGGTGCCCTTCTTGCCGCCAGGCCTCGGGTCGTACATGGTCGGCGGCGTGAACACGTCGCCCATCACGTACTGGTCCACGATCTTCTTCGCTTCCGCGCGAATCTCGGGCGTGAAGTCGACGAGGTCCTCCTCGAGGAGGTGCTGCCGGTCGTAGGGTGGCGGCCTGGTCGGATGCGGCTGCGTCGGCGAGTACCACTCGCCCGGCACGTCGCCCGCCGGGACCGGGCGGTCTTCCACCGGCCACACCGGCTCGCCGGTCGTGCGATCGAGCACGTAGAGGTAGGCGACCTTCGACGGCTGGGCGAGCGCCTTGATCTGGCGCCCGTCCACGGTGATGTCGATCAGGCTGGGCGCCGTCGGCAGGTCGTAGTCCCACAGGCCGTGGCGGATCGTCTGGAAGTGCCAGACGCGCTCACCGGTCGCCGCGTTGACGCAGATCACGCTGTGCTCGAAGAGGTTCGCCCCCGGCCTGAGCGCACCGTAGAAGTCGTTGGGGCTGACCGAGGTGTCGCCAGGGATGTAGACGTAGCCGAGCTCGTCGTCGCCGCTGAGGAGCGACCAGGTGCCGCCTCCGCCGATGCCGTTCTTCTCCAGCGAGTCGCCCAGGTAGGTGTCGCTTCCGAACTCGCCGGGCCGCGGAATCGAGTGGAAGGTCCACTTGCGCTCACCCGTCCGCACGTCGAACCCGCGGATGTCCGCCGGGATGGGACGGCCCGCGCGGGTCGCCGTGCCGGCCACGACGGCGACGTCGCGCACGATGACGGGCGGGCCTCCCCAGAAGAAGCTGTCCGAGGGCGGCTCGTAGCTCTGGCGCATGTCGACGACGCCGTCGGTCCCGAACGTCGAGATCCGGTCGCCGGTCTCCGCGTTGACCGCAATCATGTCGTTGCCGGAAATGAACAGGATCCGCTTGTCGTCCCCGTCAGCCCAGTAGGCCACGCCGCGGGAGATGGCCCGGCGGTCGACGATCTCGGCCTGGGTGCCCTCAGGCAGCGCGGGCAGCGCGGCCTGGCGCGGCGGGATGTCCACCCACAGCACCTCTCCTGTCGCGGGATCGAGCGCCATCGCCTGGAGCTCCGGGGTCATCGCGTACAGCACCCCGTCGATCATCAGCGGTGCGGTCTGGTGATTCGTCGAGATGTTCACCTGCGTGAGCCCGTGGCGCGCCTCGACGGGCGTGGCCGACTGGCGCCAGGCGATCTGCAGGCTGCCGACGTTCTCCCGGTTGATCTGATCGAGCGGCGAGTACTTGAGGTTCGCGTTCGTGCCCGAAGACGTCCGCCACTCGACATCCGGCACAGCCGGCTCGGGTTCGGTCGTCGTTCCGGCGCAACCCGCCGCGAACACGGCCGCAAGTACGGCGGCCGCACGTCTGGATTTCCCTTCACGCATCGATGCCACCATTGAGCCCACCTCGATGGAGAGCGCGCCTCTCCCTGCCTGATCCGGGGGCATACTACCCAGTGCCGCCCGGGCGTGCAACGATGGCGTTCCGGTGACCGGCTCATTGCCGTGACCGGGACAGAATCAGGCCGGCCGGTGCGCGAGTGGCCACGCCACGGCCGCGATTGATAGGATTCACGCATGCACCTGCGACTCGCCGTCTTCGCCTTCGGACTCGTGACCCTCGGCGCGCTGGCCACCCCTGCGGCGCAGAATCCCAGGACCCAGTGGGACGCCGTCTACACCGCCGCACAGGCCGAGGCCGGCGCGGCGCTCTACGGCAAGCACTGCGGGTACTGTCACGGAGAGGACCTGCTGGGCGGCGGCTTCGGGTCCGCCCTCGCCGGTCCCGACTTCTGGGCCAACTGGGACGGCAAGGCGGCCGTCGAGCTCGTTGATCGGATCCGCAACACCATGCCGCAGGACAGCCCCGGCACGCTGTCCCGGGCCCAGAGCACCGAGATCGTGACCTACATCCTGCAGAAGAACGACGCCCCGGCCGGGAAGACGGCGCTCGAAGCGCAGCCGGCGGCACTGAAGCTGGTGACACTCAGGAAGACCAAATAGGCGAGTGGCCGCTGCCATCGCCATCGACGTCGCCATTCTGCCGCCGCCCGAGATCGCGGCGCTGGCCGTTGCCCTGAACCTGCCCCTGGCCGCGGCCTCCCCGGACAGCCTGCGGCTCGACGATCGCCACCTCCCGCACATCACGCTGACGCAGCAGTTCGTGGCGGCGGACGGGCTTCAGCCGGTCATCGGCGCGGTGGATGACGTCGTGCGCGGGGAGGGGCCGCTGACGCTGCAGATTGCGGGCGCCGCCCTGCAGGGAGACTCCGTGTGGCTGACGCTGGGTCCGAGCGAGCGGCTGCAGTCGCTGCACGCGCGGCTGATGCACGCGCTGCACCCGCTCGAGGTGAGGGGAGGCGCTGCGGCGTTCTTCGAGGGACGCGCGCGGGACCGCGACGTGGAGTGGGTCGGCGGCTACCGCACGACGGCCGCCCATGCGCTCTTCCGGCCGCACATCACGATCGGCCGGGGCGCACCGCCGCGGGACGTCAGGCCAGCGTCGTTCCCGGCCGACGCGATCGCGCTCTGCCAGCTCGGCCGCTTCTGCACCTGCCGGCACGTCATCCGGTCCTGGACCCTCGCGTCGTGACCCTGGAGGCCCGCCTCGACCGGCTGCTCGGCTACCTGAACCGCGGCGTGCTCGACGTCCCCGACGGACTGATCGGGAAGAACACCTCGTATGCACTGAACGGCACACCCTACGAGACGCTGCTCGGGCGCAGCACCGACGACCCGCTGGTCCGGCTGATCGCGCGGGGCCCGGCCGGCTACCGCTTCGCGGTGCAGCCGCTGATCCGCGCGCTCGAAGGGCTCCAGGTGACCCTGGACGATCTCACCATCTCCGGCGTGACGGCCCGCGCCGGACTGACCGTCTCGGGGCTGCTCCGCGACGTCCACAGCGCCTTCGAAGACCGGTTCACACTCGACCTGACGCTGGCGCCCGGCGGCGCCGTCGCGCGCGCCGACGTGACCGTGGCCCCGGCATCGCTCGACCGCCTCACGACCGCCCGCGCATCCTAGAGGCGCCCGGAGGCGCCTGCTCCGGCTGGAGCTTCCTCAACGAGCACATGACCGTCACACACGAGTCTTGGCGCGGGCCGGGCCCGCTCGCGGCCCCTCGGAAGCGCGTCTCAGATCACGCGCGTCCCCGGCTCAGTCGGGCAGGTTGGCCGTGACCTGGTCGATCCACTCGCTGGAGGAGCCGAGCGTCTCCAGTTCCTTCCGCGCCTGCGCCTTGGTCTGCAGGACCAGCCCGATCACGTCCGGCGAGTCCTTGTCGTTCGGCTGGCAGCACGCCTCGAGCCTGGCGCCCCCGGGATCCTTGAAGTAGAGGGACGAGAGCCCGGGCAGCGGCGTGACCTCGTCGTAGGGGATGCTGGCCGCCTGGAGCCGCGACCGCAGCGCCTGCCACTTGTCCGGCGCCATCACGAACGCGCAGTGCTGCATGCCACCCACGGCGTTTCTGTCCGCCTGCGGCATCGCCCCCTTCGGAATCTCGAAGTACGCCAGGAGGCTGTCGTTGCCCATGTCGAAGAAGTAGTGGCGCACGTCCTCCCAGGGCGGGTTGCCGCGATTCCCCGGCCCGGTCCCGAGGCCGGGCGGCACTTTCATCGCGTGCACCAGCGGCATGCCGACGATGTTGACGAAGAAGTCGGTCGTGGCCTTGATGTCGTCGGTGACCAGCGCGAGGTGGTGCACTCCGCGGAAAGGCGACGACCCCGTCGTCTGCGACTGGGCGCTCGCTGCGCTCGTAGTGGCCATGCTGTTCCTCCCTGTTGGCTCCGGCCGAATCGGCGTGGAGTGTACTTCAATCTTTCCCGGCAGGCACCGCGCTCGCCGGGTTCGTGCCCACCCCGACACGGGGTAGGATAACCGCCGCCGGGGCTCACGAACGGCGTCGATTGAGGGCCCTGCGAGGAGGCGTGGATGCGGGTGGACGGCGTGTCGGGTACGGCGATCGTCCAGACCCTCGGGCGGCTCGTGCTGGCCGCGACGTTCATCCCCACGGGCTACATCAAGCTGTTCACCTCCGCTGAGTACACGGCGGAGCAGGCCGCCATCCTCCGGCACTACGGCGCACCGGTCGAGATGGTGGCGTCCGCCTCGGCCCGGGCGGCACAGACGAGCGGCGCGCGCCAGTCCACCCCAGGCGCCGGACAGGGGGAGATCGCGCCGCTGGCGGATGGGGTCTACGCAGCGTCGGCGAGACACACGGTCACGTTGCGCTCCCATGCCGCCGGGTGGCCGTTCCCTGCCAGCCTCGCCGACGTCGCGTCCCTGACAGAGTTCTTCGGCGGCATCCTCCTGCTCGCCGGGTTCCTGAGCCGCGTCTGGGGCCTCGGCCTGGCGATCGACATGGGCGCGGCGTTCTACCTGTATTCGGTCAGAACGCTGGGCGTGCTCCAGGAAAGCCCCTTCACGTTTTCCCGCCAGGTCGACGACTTCAATGCCGTTGCCACGCAGCTCGGGCTCTTCACGCTGGCGCTGAGCGTCCTGCTGACTGGCCCCGGCCCGCTGAGCGTCGATCGGCTGCTCGCACGCCGCCGCAAGAAGACCGGCGGCGCCACGCGCTGACGATCGCCCGCGGTCACCTCACTCGGGGTACCAGAACTGCGAGTGGCACTGCTCGCACGCGCGGTCGAGGCTCGCGCCCCGCTCGAACAACCTGTCTGCATCGCGAGCGTTCACGGCCTCCAGAATCGACACCGCCACCTCGTAGAGGCCGCTGACGGATCGCGTCCAGCCCCCGGGATCCTGGTCGATCAGCGTGCGGATCTCCGCCGATTCGAGCTCGATCCCGAGATCCGCCGGCCCCGGGCCGGCACGGCCGACCTCGCGGCCGTCCATGAGCAGCAGGTTGGTCGCCTCGACGAGCAGGAGGGCCTCGCGGCGCAACGCCTTCCACTCGTCGTCGGAGTCCGGGCGTACGTGCGTGGTGCCCTCCTCGGTGATGACCGTCGCCACCGACGCCCAGATCGCGTCGGCGGCGGGATCGATGAAGGACTGCATCACGTCCTGGATGGAGGCCGCCGGCCGAAAGGCCGGCGGCTGGATCGATTCTGCGGGACCCGGGGCGCACGCCGCCGTCGCGACGAGGACGATCCCCGCAGCGAGACCGCCGCGGCGACGGAGGGGGCCCTGACTCACTTGATGCCGAAGTACTTCTCGGCCGTGTTGTCGTCCTCGTACGGGTTCTTGATCGTCATGTAGAGCTCGGCTGCCGCCACTTCGGGATCGCAGTCCCAGGTGCCGGCGGACGCGGGATCCTCCAGGGTGCGCTCGAGGGTGCCCACGAAGGTGACCGGGCTCTTCAGGAAGACCGGGTCGTCCACCGTGATCGACAGCTCCATCGTGTCGTAGTCCTTGAGCGTGTAGCGCTCGGTGAACGTCGCCATGTGGGACGTCGCCATGTGCCCGAGGTCGTCGAACCCGTCGGTGTTGAACGTGAAGTTCGTCGTCTCGACCACGAACGTCTCCCCCTCCATCCAGCCGAGCGAGTGCCCGTAGTAGAAGACGTCCGAGGCCGGGGGATGCGGCCGGCCGTCGGTGTAGATGGGCCGGACCCTCGTGTCCTTCTCGAAGATCATCAGGACCGAGTTCGCCCGCTTCTGGATCGACCGGACGTAGTGTTCGGTCAGGTCGGCACCCAGGCTGGGCGTCACACACGTCCACTTCGGCGACATCACCTCGTCGCCGGCGAACGTCTTCAGCCACATCCGGCCCCGGCCGTTCAGGTGTTTCTCGATCTCGAGGTAGGGCCACTGGCACAGCGGGCCATCGAACAGGGTGAGCGGCTCTCCGTACGTGTTCCTCACCGACCCGCAATCCTGCCGCGGCGTGGTCCAGATCCAGTTGCCGACGAAGTCCTGCGGCAGGGGAGACACCGTCGGCATCCGCTCGTTGCGAATCTGAGCCGCCGGCTCCGTGGTACCCGCCAGCACCAGCGCCGCGAGCGCCACGGCGCCTGCGGCCCCCCCCAACATCCTGCGCGTCATGGTCGCCTCCTGTCTGCTTCCGACACCATCCCCGGGCGCCGCCGGCTACCCCTGGGGAATCCCGCCGCCGCCACCGAACCACACCACCGACCCGTCCGCCCTGGTGATCTTCCCGGCCGCCAGCGCCCTGGCGCCCTCGCGCCGGGACGGGTTGCCCTCGATCGAGACCTTCATGCCGATCGGGACCGTGTCGGCGGTCCAGCCCGCGTTGACGATCGCGAAGCCCGGGGCCCGGCCGGTGACGAGCCACTCGTGGACCTCGCCGTTGGCTTCCGTGACGTTGAGCCGCATCTCCGGGTGCGGGTTGACGAGCCTGACCCGCGTCACCACGCCCTCGATCGTCACGGTCCTGTCCATGTGCCAGTAGGCCGCGAACGAATGGTGGGCTGACACGGACATCGCTGCCAGGACGAAGGCCCCGATCAGCGACGCTGCAATTCGATATCGCACTTCCCTACCCTCCTGTTTCCGTACCGGGCTGCTGCTCGCGAGCGCAGCCGCTACTGCCTGTCGAACACCATCAGGTTGGTTTCCTTGACCACCGTGCCGGCCATCCTGGCCGCGGACGCCGCGGGGTACACCGTGATCGTCAACGTCTTCCCGTCGCGCGAGAGCTCGCGCTTCGCCGTCGTGGTCGCGGTGCCGACCTTTTCGATCTGCTCCGCCGTGTATGCGTCCGTTGGCTTGATCGAGATGGTGCCCATCTCGTTCCGGCCGCGGACGAACATCGGGTACTCCTTGCCGTCGTCCCGCGCGACGTACATCGAAAACACGCTCTTGCCATCGGGGCCGTTGCCCTGCTGCGTGTAGATGTAGACGCCGCCGCCGCGATCCTCGTAGGTGCGCGTCAGGTTCCTGGGCGGCAGGCTCAGGTTCATCTTCGACTTCGCGGCATTGAACTTCCACGTGCCGAGCGGCGGACCGGCGGACTGCGAATACGTGGTCCCCTGGCCGAGCGCCAGACACACCGCCAGGGCCAGAAGCGCCCCGATCGTCCTCCTCATGTTCCCTTCTCCTTCGCGAATGCCGTGCCCTCACCGGACCGGGTCAACTCGCCCCTTCGACGCCGGCACTGAGAAACGGCATCAGCCGGCCCCACGCGATCACACCCAGCCACAGAAGCAGCGAGACGGCGGCCAGCACCTTCGCCCGGGCGACGGGAGCGTCTCCGGGCCCGAGCGCCACCACCTGGCTGAAGATGCCGGCACCGTGGAAGACGAGGACGTTGGCGCCGGCCAGGCCGATGAACAGCATTTTCAGGTAGAAGACCGGGTTGTGCAGGTACTGTTCCGGTGTCGCCGCGATGAACATGGCGCCGGTGACCAGGTTGAGGACGAACCCGGCTACGGCGAACGGCACGAGGCCGTGCAGGGCTGACAGCGGTACGCTTCGCGCCGCGCCGAGCATCCGCACGTCCATCAGCACGACAGGGCCCAGCAGGCAGCACAGCCCGACGAAGTGCAGGGACTCGCAGATGGCCCAGGCCCAGGGGTTCTGGATCATGAACGCGGCGACGCTCGTGCCCTGGAGCCAGGCTTCCACGCTGCTGATCATGGGTGCGCGTCCATCCCGGGCCGCGCGTCAGAAGCCCCCGTACATCAGGGCTTCCTCGACGTACGCCATCATCCGGCCCGCCGTGATCGCGACCAGCCACAGGGCCATGGAGGCGATGGCCAGGCCACGGGCGCTTGCGGGCGCCGGCGCCCCCGCAGGCGGCGGATCGCGGAACACGATCCGCCGGATGCCGAAAAAGGTCCCCAGGGCGAGTGCGATGGCGGCGAGCTTGACCCAGAACGCCGGATTCACCACCACGGACCCGGCCCTGGCGATGACCAGCAACAGGCCCGACGAGACGTTGAGGACGAGCCCGGCCCAGAACAGGCCGAAGAACTCCCGCATGGAGGCGATCGGCGCCCCGGCGGCAAAGCCGAGCAGGCGCAGGTCGATCACGACGGTCGTCCCCACGAGCAGGGTCAGCCCGACCGTGTGCGTGAGCAGGATGGCCGGGAAGGCGAACACGGACGGGGACGCGTTGATCCACGTGGCAAGGCTGGTCGCCTCGAGCCAATAGAAGAACTCCATGCCCCCTTCTCTGACCCTCGTGACCCTGGAGGACGATTCACGCGCAGCCTAGTCTGGCGGTCCCGGGGCGTCAAGGGCGCTCCAGCGCCCGGCTGGGGGAGCGTTACAGCTTGAAGAGGTCGTCGAACGCCTTGCGGGCGTCGTTCGGGCGGGGGGCGGTGGTCTCGCGCTCGACCGTCGTGCGCGGGGCGTACAGCGTGCAGCCGTTCCGCTCGTTTTTGGGCGACACGCGCGCAGTCAGCGAGGTTTCCATGCACTCGAACCGGCTGCCGGGGTCGAACGAGACGCACTGGGCGCAGGCGTGCAGGTCGGCGCCGCAGCGCCCGCAGCGGCTCAGCGTCCCTATTTCGTCTGTGACGGCCGATCCGCACTGGGTGCAGCGCACCACTTCGCGGAACCCGGGCATCTGGATGTTGCGTGGCCCATCCTGGGACAGCCGGCGGGCACCGGCAGGCGCACCTGGTTCTGGTGGCTTGCGCGGGGTCGAGGGTCGGGGCCGGTCGCGCGGGTCGTCCTGATAGCCGCGCTGGCGGTACTTGCGGTCGCTCATCGTGGGGAGGAACGTGGGGGCCATCTTAGCCCCGGTCGCTCCTGAAACGGCAAGATCCTCGATTTGTCGATAGTTTCTGGAAGTATTGATCCTCTTTTTCACATATGTGATACGAGTCGGAACGGCCCGCTACTCGTTCACTTCACCAGCTCGCAGTCGCCCACGTACTGTTCCGGGCGGGAGGTGAACCCCGGGAGTGAGACCGGCGTGAACTCGTGGCGGGAGTGCGCGGCCTTGTAGCGCCCCGGCCGGCCCGGGCTGTCGAATACCGTCGTGAGGTACACCGGGCCCGAGTTGTCGATCGCCAGCAGGTGCATGTTGCTGGCGACCAGGCGGACGGTGATGAAGAGGTTGCCCGACAGCCCCTTCACCTCGGCGCTGCCGTCCACGGTGTCGATCGCCTCGTATTCCAGCGTGAGCGTGGACGGCGTGGTGGAGCTGGTGGCGTCGCCCGTCTTCTCCCAGGTCCCCGTCGTCAGAACAGTGAAGGCACACTTGAGGGCCGTCACGCCCGCCAGCGCCTTGCTCACCACCTGTGCCTCGGCCGGGGCGGCCGCGAGCGCGAGAACCGTGGCGAGGACGACACGTCCGATACCCGACAGCGGTCTGAACATGGCCACTCCCCTTGCTGCACACTCTACTATGCCCGTCGGACACCCCCGGGCAGCGCGGCTTCCCTTGACCCCTTCTTCACGCGCACGGGATAATTCACAGCTCTCGTTCGCGCCGATGAGACCGCTGCCGCTGACCCTCGCCGCCGCTGCCGTGTCGGTGGCCGTCCTCGCCGCCGAGGACGGCGGATTCGACGTCCAGCTCAAGCTCGCCTTCCCGTCGGCGACGAGCTTCTCGGCCAAGGAAGGCAACCCGCCGCATTACAAGGCGTTCGTCCAGGAAGGCGGCAAGCCGCGCCTGGCGGGCTACGCCTACCAGACGATCGATCTGGAGCCGCTCGAGCGGGGCTACGAAGGACCGATCCGGTACCTGGTCGGGATGGACCTGAAGGGCGTCCTCCAGGGCGTGGTGCTGCTCGGCCACAACGAGCCCTACGGCAACTTCTCGATCGATCTGCCCGGGTTCCCGGCGCAGTTCAAGGGCAAGAGCATCCGCGACACCTTCCGCGTCGGCGTGGACGTGGACCACGTGTCGCGGGCGACGATCTCCATCACCAGTTCGGCACGGGCGATCAAGAACAGCTCGCGCCGCATGGCCCGCGCCTACCTGACGCCGGACGCGGTGAAGTAGCGTGTTCCGGCCGCGCTTCCCCGGCCTGCTGCTGGCCGCGCTGCTCCTCGCTGCGGTTCCCGCTCACGCGCAGGACACCGCGCAACCGCCAGAACCGTCTGCCGCCCAGCCGCCCGATCCCGGCGCGCCGGACACCGCGCCCCCTGCGGCCGAGGACGAGTGGGATTTCGAGGACGAGGACGACGGCTGGAACTTCGACGACGAAGGCGAAGCCGCGGTCCCGACCTGGGGGGAGATCATCGAGCCGCAGGTGCTCGACCTGGGGCTGTTCACCGCGTTCGTCGTCCTCGCGATGGTCAGCTTCTTCCGGAAGAGCGAGCGGCTCAAGATCGTCGTGTTCATTCTGGCGATCGCGTATCTCGGCTTCGGGCGGGGCCAGCTCATCTCCGTGGTGAACCTGTTCGCGCTGGCGAGCTGGAACCTGCCGATCTTCCGGTACAGCCTGTTCTGGTACCTGTTCGCCGGCTTCACGATCGTGTCGACCGTGGTGTGGGGCCGCCTGTACTGCGGGCGGATCTGCGCGTACGGCGCCCTGACACAGCTGCTGGACAAGGTCGTGCCGCGGCAGTGGCGCTACGTGGTGCCGGCGAAGATCGAGGCGAAGGCGAACTGGATCAAGTACGGGCTCCTCGTCGCGGTGATGGTCTACTACCTGGTGACGCGCGACAACTTCGTCTACCGGTACGTGGAGCCGTTCTGGATGTTCTCCATGACCGGGAACGCGGTGATGTGGAGCATGCTGGCCGTGCTGCTCGTCGCCACCGTGTTCGTGCGGAACCTGTACTGCCGGTTCCTCTGCCCCGTGGGCGCGTTCCTCGGCGTGATCGCCCAGGGGACGACCCTCTTCCGGATCAAGCGGTGGAAGGAGTGCAACACCTGCAAGATCTGCGAGAAGGCGTGCGAGTGGGGCGCGATCGACGGCCCGAAGATCAACCGCGCCGAATGCGTCCGTTGTGACGACTGCGAGCGGATCTACGACGACAAGGACACGTGCGTCCACTGGATCGTGATCCGGAAGAAGAGCGACGTCCTCGCCCGCCAGGCGGCCGCCGGCGTCGTCCCCACGTCCTAGACCCGGTTCATGGCTTCGAAGACGCGGCCTGTCTCCAAGGCCAGCAAGGCCGGCCGTTATTCCTCCGAAGACATCCACCGCGCCCTGTTCCCGGCCGCGCCGCGGCGCCGCTCCGTCGAGGAACTCAAGGAGGGCATCCGGACGCACATCAGGAAGCGTCATGCGCGCCGTTGACACGAACGTGCTCGTCCGGCTGATGGCTCGCGATGATGCGGCGCAGGTCGCGGCGGCTGAAGCCTTCGTGGCGCCCGGTGCATGGGTGCCACACCTGGCGGTAGCGGAGGCCGCCTGGGTGCTCGCTTCCGTGTACGGGCGCGGCCCGGATGCGATCGCCGGCGCGGTAGACATGCTCCTCAACCACGAGTGCCTGGCCGTTCAGGACGAAGACGTGGTGGCTGCCGCCGTCGCGCAGTTCAGAAAGGCACCGAAGGTGGGATTCTCGGACTGCCTCATGCTGGAAGTTACCCGGAAGGCAGGACACCTCCCTCTTAGGGCCCTGGCGGGAATAAGGCTGCCGACTCTCGGGCGGCGAGGCGCCCGGATCGCCAGGCGCGAGGAGGGAGCAGGCCGGGTGCCTGTGACCGACGAGCAACGCCGCGAGGCGGGAGGCATCGTCGGCCGAGATGGCAACCTTATTCCCGCCAGGGCCCTTAGCACATTCGACCGAGACCTGGGCAGGGTCGAGGACGTGCAGCGACTGCAGGGCATGCGCTTCGAAAGGCGGACATGGGCAACCCGGTGAACTGGTTCGAGATCTACGTGCAGGACATGGCGCGGGCGAAGCGCTTCTACGAGCAGGTGCTCGGGGTGACGTTCACGCGCCTCGGGAGCCCGGAGATCGAGATGTGGGGGTTCCCCTCCGATCAGGGCGGCGACGGCGCGTCCGGATCGCTGGTGCGGGCGCCCGGCGTGCCATCGGGGGGCAACAGCACGCTGGTCTACTTCCGCTGTGCGGACTGCGCCGTCGAAGCCGCCCGTGTCGAGGCTGCCGGAGGCCGGGTGCACCGCCCGAAGATGTCGATCGGGCCATACGGCCATGTCGTGCTGGCCGTGGACACCGACGGCAACATGTTCGGCCTGCACTCGATGCAGTAATTGTGGATCCCCTTCAGAAGGACGACATCCCGTACGGCGACGCCTGGGATGACGAGGCGACGGTCGCCAGGTGGACCGACGCGGCGGACCGGACGCGGCCCTGGCGCCTGCAGCTCAGGGACCGCATCGTCGAGCGGATTGCCGCGCTGCCGCAGGGCACCCGGGTGCTGGATCTCGGAGCAGGGCCCGGCCTGCTCGCTGAACACGTGCTGTCGCGGTGCCCGAACGTGGAGACCTACACGCTGCTGGACTTCTCCAAGCCCATGATGGCGCGCAGCCGGGCACGTCTCGCGGCATATCCGGCGGCCTCGTTCGTGCTCACGAGCTTCAAGTCGGCCGCCTGGACGAGCCGGGCCGGGGGGCCGTTCGACTGCGTCGTGTCGATGCAGGCCGTCCACGAGCTGCGTCACAAGCAGCACGCCCTGCCGCTGTACGAACAGATCCGCGGGGTGCTCGCCGTTCCCGGCCTGGTCCTGATCTGCGATCACACCCCGATCGACGACACGGCGCGCAGTGCTGCGCTCTACATGACGACGGACGAGCAGGTGGACACCCTGACCAGGGCTGGTTTCACCAACGTGCAGGTCGATCTGACGCGCGACACGCTGGTGCTCTACGTGGCCGGGAGACAGTGAGGCATGCCGAAGTGCTGTCCTCCGGCGTGTCTCAGACTCCCCTCGACGAGGCGGCCGCGGACGTCCAGGACGCGATCCGCTTCAGCAGGACCTCCCGCGTGTCACGGCTGACCGGGACGGGCTGAACGCCGGCAGCCTCGTTCAGCCGTACGACGTCGCTGCCGGGAACCCGGACGCTCATCAGCCGCTCGCGTTCGAGCACTTCGATCGTCGGGGGCAGACCCTGTTCACGGCGAACCACGAGACACTCACGGATGGCGTCACCTGGTCATACCGGCGTCGTCCGCTTCGGCTACAGTGGTCGGTGGATTGATCAGCGGATCCGGGCCGTGGTCATCCGGATCGGCGGCAGGCCGGGAGCACAGGAGCGGCGTATGAGCGGCGTGCGACTGCTGGTGGGCACGAAGAAGGGGGCGTTCGTCCTGACCTCCGACGGCAGGCGGCGGACGTGGGACGTCAGCGGCCCGCACTTCGGCGGCTGGGAGGTCTATCACGTCAAGGGCTCGCCGGCCGACCCGGACCGGCTCTACGCCTCGCAGAGCTCGGGCTGGTTCGGCCAGATCATCCAGCGGTCGAACGACGGTGGGAAGACCTGGGAGGCGATGGAACAGAAGTTCGCCTACGAGGGCGCCGTCGGCAACCACCCCTACTACGACGGCACCCCTCGACCCTGGGAGTTCACGCGCATCTGGCACCTCGAGCCCTCGCCCACGAATCCGGACGAGGTCTACGCCGGCGCGCAGGATGCCGCGCTGTTCAAGACGACGGACGGCTGCCAGTCCTGGTCGGAGATGACCGGGCTGCGCCGCCACGGCACGGCCGAACAGTGGGTGCCGGGCGCGGGCGGCCTCTGCCTGCACACGATCCTGATCGACCGCGCGGACCCGAAGCGGATGTTCATCGCGATTTCCGCCGCGGGCGCGTTCCGCTCCGAGGACGGCGGTGTCTCCTGGACGCCGATCAACAAGGGCCTCAACTCGGAGCAGATCCCGAACCCCACGGCCGACGTGGGCCACTGCGTCCACCGGATCGCCATGCACGCCACACGCCCGAACGTGCTGTTCATGCAGAAGCACTGGGACGTGATGCGGAGCGACAACAGCGGCGACTCGTGGCACGAGGTCAGCGGCAACCTGCCCACCGACTTCGGCTTCGTCATCGACGTCCACGCCCACGACCCTGACACGATCTACGTCGTGCCGATTACGAGCGACTCGCTCCACTACCCGCCGGACGGCAAGCTGCGCGTCTACCGCAGCAGGTCGGGCGGCCACGAATGGGAAGCGCTGACGAAGGGCCTTCCGCAGGAAGACTGCTACGTGAACGTGCTGCGCGACGCCATGACGGTGGACACGCTCGACCCGTGCGGCGTCTACTTCGGCACGACCGGCGGCCAGGTCTACGGCTCGGCCGACAGCGGGGACTCCTGGACGGCCATCGTCCGCGACCTCCCCGCCGTGCTCTCCGTCGAGGTCCAGGCCCTGCCATGATCCGCGTCGTCCTCCCCTGGCACCTGCGCAACCTGGCCCGCGTCGACGGCGAGGTGCTCGTGTCGGTGCCGGGCGAGCCGACGCTCGGGAGCGTGCTGGACGCGATCGAGGCGCGCTACCCCGTGCTGCAGGGCACGATTCGCGATCACGTCACGCTGAAGCGGCGGGCGTTCATCCGTTTCTACGCGTGCGAGGAGGACTACTCCAACGAGCCGGCGGATGCGCCCGTACCCGCGGCGGTCGTCTCGGGTACCGAGCCGTTCCTCGTCGTCGGCGCGATGGCAGGGGGATAGAGAGGACCGGTTTCACTGCGGTGAGGGAGGCAGCAATGGGTGGCATGGGACGTACGGCGGCGGTGGCTGTCGGGCTGCTGATCTGGCTCCTCGCGCCTCACCATGCCGGACCGGCGGCGGCGCCATCGCCGGACTCCCTGACGGGCCAGGTCACCTCGAAGGCAGACGGCGCGCTCGAGGGCGTCGTCGTCATCGCCCAGCGCGAAGGCTCGCCCATCCTCACGAGCGTCACGAGCGACGCGACCGGGCGGTTCCAGTTCCCCCGCAAACGCGTCGGCGCCGGACGCCACTCGCTCCGCGTGCGCGCCGCTGGCTACGTGCTGCCGGGAAGCGGCGAGGTGCACACCGAGGTCGCCGCAGACGCCTCCACCTCGGTGTCATTGACGCTGGAAGCGGCCAGCCCCGAACAGCTCTCCCGCCAGCTCACGAACGTGGACTGGATCACGAGCATGCCGGGCACCAGCGCGCAGAAGGATCTGCTGGTCCGCAAGGTCGTCAACTGCGGCTTCTGCCACACGCTCGATCCGATCACACGGTCCCGCTACACGTCCGACCAGTTCCTGCGGGTGATTCAGCGCATGAACACTTACGCCGTGGACAACTCCTCCGCGTGCGGGACGGCCAGCCAGCTGACCTGCAGCCTCAACCCGCCGGGCCGCTTCCAGATCTCGTCACCCCCGGCGCCGCTGGACGAGGTGGGCTACTGGGGCGCCAGCGCCCGCGAGCTGGCGGACTACCTGGCCTCGATCAACTTGAACGGCGGCCGGACGACCTGGGACTACCCCCTGACGGCAATGCCGCGGCCGAGCGGCCGCACGTCGGACGCCGTCGTGACGGTCTTCCCGGTGCCAAGGCAGCCAAGCGTCATCCACGACCTGGACATCGACGCACAGGGGCGCGTCTGGTACGGCGACAGCGGCTGGGGGTACCTCAGCATGTTCGACCCGAAGACGGGCTCGTTCCACGAGTACCCGGCGCCCACGCGGCGCGGATCCCGTCCCGGCCTGGCGCGGGTCGTCGGCGTACAGGATGTCCAGGTCGATACCGCGGGCAACGTCTGGGCGGTCATCGGCGGCGCTGCCATGGCGTACTTCGACCCGAAGACGGAGCGATGGCACGAGTTCGACATGCCGACGTCCGCCTGGGCGTTTCTGCCGCCGTTCTACAAGGGTCAGACCGAGACGGTGTGGACGACAGGCCGCATCGCCGGACCGGAGGGCCCCGGCCCGCTCCAGGCGTTGCGCCTGAACTTCCGGAAGGGCGAGGTCGATCGCATCTTCCCGATCATGGTGGACGCCTCCGGCCGGGATCTCTCCGGCCCGCGGGAGATGGGGGTGTACGGGCTGGTCGAACCGCAACTGCCCTTCTGCTACCAGCTCGATCGCGACCCGTCGGACAACTTCGTGTGCGCCGACTTCCACGGGTCGAACGTCATCACGGTGAACGCCGGCACCGGTGCCACGCGCGCGTATCCGACGCCGACGCCCAACGCCGGACCGCGCCGCGGCCATGGCGACGATCAGGGGCGCTTCTGGTTCGCGGAGTTCTTGGCCGACAGCGTGGCCGTCCTCGATCCCGCGCGCGGCGGGATCACCGAGTTCCCCTTCTCGACGAAGTACATGTCCGCGTACGCGGCGGCCCCGGCACCGGACGGTGACGTCTGGGCCTCGAGCACCGGCTCGGACCGCGTCGTCCGCATCAACCCGCAGACGGGCGAGATGCTCGAGTATCTGATGCCTGTGTACTACGACGCGCGGACGGTACGGGTCGATCGCTCAGCGCCCACGACGACCGTATGGCTGCCGAACAAGAACCTGTCGCAGTTGATCCGCATCGAACTGCGCGAGCAGTGAGGAAGGGCCGTCCCACTCGCCCCACTCGCCCCACCCGCCCCATCCGCCCCACTCGCCCCACTCGC
>Ga0194132_10003439_pt1 | contig 28174 bp, 28 predicted proteins | sample TA2KigOf80mmetaG_FD_148612 | JGI IMG/M metagenome (GOLD analysis project Ga0194132, IMG submission 148612) | Freshwater microbial communities from Lake Tanganyika, Tanzania - TA2015054 Kigoma Offshore 80m | ecosystem: Environmental > Aquatic > Freshwater > Lake | place: Tanzania: Lake...
GGTCGCACCTCCCTCAAAGGGCGGTGGGGTTGCACCTCCCTCAAAAGGCGGCGGGGTAGCGCCACCCCCTGGAGGAACCGGCGTGGTGCCACCAGCAGGTGGAGGAGTTGTGCCACCAGCCGGGGGCGGAGTGGTGCCACCGGCCGGGGGCGCACCGCCGCCGCTCTGGCCGGCGACAAACAGATCGTAGTCCTTGCGGTCGGTCTTGCCGTCCCCGTTCAGATCCTTGGCATCCGTGCTGCGCACCCACCGCGCGAAACTCGGCGGCCCCGCGCCGCCTGAAGGCGGAGGTGTACCGCCAGTCGGCGGGGGGGGGGTCCCACCTGCAGGCGGAGGCGTGGTACCCCCGATCGGTGGCGGAGTCGCGCCTCCTTCATGCGGCGGGGGGGCACCCCCCTCTGGCGGAAATGGCGTCGTGCCGCCAGGAGGTGGCGGTGTGGTCCCCCCAGGCAAAGGCGGAGTAACACCACCGGCTGGCGGCGGAGTAGCCCCACCAGTTGGCGGCGGAGGCGTCGTCCCTCCAGGCGCCGGCGGAGTAGTCCCGCCCGGTGCGGGAGGTGTCGTACCACCAGGCGCCGGCGGAGTAGTCCCGCCCGGTGCGGGAGGTGTCGTACCACCAGGCGGCGGCGGAGTAGCCCCACCCGGTGCGGGAGGTGTCGTCCCTCCAGGCGCCGGCGGAGTAGTCCCGCCCGGTGCGGGAGGTGTCGTCCCTCCAGGCGCCGGCGGAGTAGCCCCACCCGGTGCGGGAGGCGTCGTCCCTCCAGGCGCCGGCGGAGTAGCCCCACCAGTTGGCGGCGGAGGCGTCGTCCCTCCAGGCGCCGGCGGAGTAGTCCCGCCCGGTGCGGGAGGTGTTGTACCACCTGAAGGAGGCGGGGTCGTCCCTCCAGGCGCCGGCGGAGTAGCCCCACCCGGTGCGGGAGGTGTTGTACCACCTGAAGGAGGTGGGGTCGTGCCACCCGAAGGCGGAGGCGTACCGCCACCACCCGAAGGAGGCGAAGGCTGCTGATTGCCCTGTGGAGGCGTGCCACCACCCGAAGGAGGCGAAGGCTGCTGATTGCCCTGTGGAGGCGTGCCACCACCCGAAGGGGGTGAAGGTTGCTGATTGCCCTGTGGAGGCGTGCCACCACCCGAAGGGGGTGAGGGTTGCTGATTGCCCTGTGGAGGCGTGCCACCACCCGAAGGGGGTGAGGGTTGCTGATTGCCCTGTGGAGGCGTGCCACCGGGCGGTGGTGGTGGGGTTCCGCCCGAAGGCGGGGGGGGGGTGCCACCAGAGGGCGGTGGCGGATTCTGCGCCCATAGACTCGCGCCGGCGGCCAGGAAACTCAGGACCGCCAGCGCCGCAATGACTGCTCGGATACGTCCTTTCATCTGCGCTCTCCCTCGCAATGGTGAAAAAACCATTCACAGGGTCCTGCAAACCCTTTGAATGATTTTTTCAAAATATATCCAACAAACCCAGCTTTCTTATGTGATGACAATCACTTAAACAAAAAATCTTTGAAAAATCAAGGAATACTTGTCTCTCACCTCCCCATCCTGTTGTTTAACCTCCATTTCTCTTGGACACCCACTCCCGGTAGCGAAGCGCCAGCCAATGCCCCCAGCCTCTGGCGGTCTCCGCCGGCACAAAAAGCCATAACCCGCAGACCATGCTCAGGGTGAAGAAGGTCGCCCCCTGCAACATGAAGGCGATGCCTAGGTGCAGGGCCGCGACCGCGGCGAGGATATGGAGCCTGGGCCGGGCAAACCAGACCAGCAGCACAAAGCCCGTTTCGGCCAGCAAGGTCCCATAGGTCAGTACCTTGCTCAGCGCCCCCCCGAAGCCGTAAAAGACCTCGGGCCAGGGCCAGCGGCGCCACATGTCGTTGGCGATGGCGTAATAGAGGGCGTCCCCGTTCCACCACGACAGGTCGTCCACCAGTTTGTAGGGCAGGCTGATGGCGTAGATCAGGGCGAAGTTCACCTGCATGGCCCGCATTGCCCAGATGACCGGCAACTCCCGCCGGTGCCACTGCCCCCGGCGTTTCCGCAGGTAGCTGTCGAGGGAAAGGCTCTGGCCCAGAGGGGCGAAAAGCCCCCAGAAGAGCAGCATCCGGAAGGCCACATCCTCCCCGTTCATCGCCGGCAGGCTGCGGTTGAGCAGCGAGGACTCCAGGACGAACAACACCGCCGTACTCCACCGGGTCTTCCAGCCCAGGGCAAAGGAGAGGGCCGCGCCGAATCCCACCCACCAGAACACCCCCACCGGCAGGATGGATTCGGTCCAGTGGAACACGCTCCAGATGTCGTCGGGATTGGCGAACTGGTTCAGCGAGGCAACGCCGTCGGCGGCGTAGAAGCGCTCCCAGTTGGGATATAGGGCCAGGTAGAAGACGGCGATGAGGCTGCCGAGGAAGATGCGGAACACCCCCAACGAAAGCGGGTCGAAGCGCTCGAACCAGAAGCTGTTCCACCCGCCGGCGAGGCGCTGCCCCAGCTCCCTAGCCCCCGAGACTGCCCTGAAGGATACCGGTTTCACCGGCCCTGGAACTCCACTGTCTGGAGCACCTGGGTGGTGATGACTGAGTCCAGATGGGTTCCCCGGCGGGCGGCCTCCTCCCTGGGCAGGATCTGCCGCCAGCTCAGTTCGATGACCACGGCCGAGATGGGTACCCCGTCGCGCTCGGGATACTGCCGGGCCAGGTAGTGGGCATAGGCTTCCCGCGCCTCGGGGCGGGCATAGAGCGTGTGGAGGAGCTTGGTCTCCTTGAAGTCGAAGAGCACCCGGTCCCAGAACCCTCTCTCGCTCTGCAGGGGCAGGGGCAGCGCCTGGGCCTCGCCCTCGCCGTACCTGGCCTTGATGGTGTACCACCAGTAGTACCGCGACAGGTCCCCGAACATCTGCCACTTGTTGTTGAGGCCGATGAGAAAAGCGTAGTACTGCAGGGCCCAGCGGCTGTACCTCAACTCGTAGGCCAGGCCGGGCGAGAGGGACTGGAACCACCCCTCCTCGGCCTCGACCACCGCGTTGGGGCGGTTCATGTACAGCGCGGTGCAGAGATTGAAGGCGATGAAGCAGGAGAGCAGCCGCCGCTTGAAACGCCCCACTGCGGCCGGGCCCTCCACCCGCCGATGCCTGGGCATCTGGTTCCTCTTCTTCTGGTCCGATCGGGCTGGCGAGGTTGGGGGTTCCAAGATAGCAGCGGACGCGAATCCTGGTCAACCCCTTCCCTCCTCCTTTGCGGACCGGGATTTTCCCTATATTAATCCTGGATCTCCCACTCATTTTGAGCCCTTGTCCGGCCCATGAATCCCTCCCTCTCCCAGGACCTGCTCCTCAAGTTGGATGCCCTGCCCTCCAGCCCCGGGGTGTATTTCATGAAGGACCGCGAGGGGCAGATCATCTATGTAGGAAAAGCCAAGAGCCTGCGCAGCCGGGTGCGCTCCTACTTTCAGGAGGGGGCCCACGACGGCCGCCGGCAGTTCCGGGCCCTGGTGCAGCGCATCGCCGCGGTGGACTGCCTGGTCACCCAGACCGAGCAGGAGGCCCTCATCCTCGAAGCCACCCAGATCAAGGCCCACAAGCCCCGCTACAACATCCTCCTCAAGGACGACAAGAAGTACCCCTACATCCGCCTGACCCACGAGCCCTTCCCCCGCATCTTCGCCACCCGCGACCTGGTGCAGGACGGCTCGCGGTACCTGGGTCCCTACAGCAATGTGCGGGCCATGCACACCACCCTGGAGCTGATGCACAAGATCTTCCCCCTGCGCAGTTGCGACTACAAACTGCCTTCGGCCAGGGTCAAGCTCTGCCTCGAGTATCACATCCACCGCTGCGGCGGCCCCTGCGAGAAACTGGTCAGCGCCGAGGATTACAACGAAGTGGTAGGGCGCGCCTTCCGTTTCCTCAAGGGCAACCAGTCTGAGATCATCCGCGAGTTGCAGGAGCGCATGGCCAATGCCGCCGCCAACTTGCGCTACGAGGAGGCGGGCCGCTGCCGCGACCAGCTCAAGGCCCTGGAGTCCATGCGCGCCCGCCAGAAGGCGGTGCTCGACGAGCCGGTGGACCGCGACGTGATCGGCCTGGCCCGCCACGACGACGAGGCCGTCTGCTGCGTGCTGGAGATCCGCGAGGGCCGGCTCCTGGGCCAGAAGCACCACGTCCTCGGCGGGGTGATCGACTCCACCGACGCGGAAATTATCGCCGCCTTCCTGGGCCAGTTTTACCTCGACACCGACTTCATCCCCGCCCAGATCCACCTGCCCGCCGCCCTGCCCGAGGACCTGGGGCTGGGCGCCTGGCTCTCCGGGCGGGCCGGCGCCAGGGTCGAACTGGCCGCCCCCCAGCGCGGCCCCAAGGCCCAGATGCTCGACATGGCCGAAAACAACGCCGCCCAGCAGTTGCGCGAGCGCCAGCTCAAGCGGGAGTTGCAAAAGGGCCGCATCCCCCAGAGCGTCTTCGCCCTGCAGCGCGACCTGCGCCTGGCAGAGCCCCCCCGCCGCATCGAATGTGTGGACATCTCCAACTTCCACGGCGCCGACGCGGTGGGCTCCCTGGTCTGTTTCGTGGACGGCAAGCCCCGGCGCAGCCAGTACCGCCACTTCAAGATCCGCGACCTGCGCGGGCCCGACGACTTCGCCTCCATCCGCCAGGTGGTGCTGCGCCGCTTCCGCGCCCTGGAGGAGGGCGGCGAGGGGCCGGACTTGCTGCTCATCGACGGGGGCAAGGGCCAGCTCTCCAGCGCCCAGGAGGCCCTCGGCGAACTGGGCCGCCCCGGCCAGCCCGTAGCCGGCCTGGCCAAACGCCTGGAGGAGATCTTCCTGCCCAACCAGAGCGAAGCCCTGATCCTGCCCCGCACCTCGGCCAGCCTGCGCCTGCTCCAGCAGTTGCGCGACGAGGCCCACCGCTTCGCCCTCACCCACCACCGCAGCCTGCGCGAGAAGCGTTCCTTTGGTTCCGCCCTCGACGAGTTGCCCGGCATCGGCCCCAAGCGCCGGGCAGCCCTGCTCAATGCCTTTGGCTCGGTGCAGCGGCTGCGCGAGACTACGGCCGAGGAGATCGCCCAGCAGGTCAAGGGCCTCAGCCTGGACCAGGCCCGCCACCTGGTGGAGCGCCTCGCGGCGCAGGCCCCCGATGCGTGAGCTGGAGCTTTTCACCCCCCTGGGCCCGGTGTACCTGCGCTGGCGCGGCGGGGAACTGGCCGAACTGCACCTGGGGGATTTTGCCCCCGGCATTCCGGCCCCGCCGCCAGTCCAGGAGGGAAAACTGATCGCCGACCTGTGCGCCTATTTCCAGGGCCAACCCGTGGACTTCGGCTTTTCCCTTCCCGAGGGGATCGGCACCCCCTTCCAGCGCCGGGTGTGGGCGGCCCTTGGGGAGATCCCCCGGGGCCGCTGCGCCACCTACGGGGGCCTGGCCCGCGCCCTGCAACTGCCCCCCAACAGCGCCCGGGCCGTGGGCCTGGCCTGCGGGGCCAATCCCCTCCCCATCCTCGTCCCCTGCCACCGGGTGGTCGGGGCCACCGGCGAGTTGACTGGTTTCTCCGGCGGCCTGCCCTGGAAACGCGCCCTGCTCGAACTGGAAGGGGTGCCCCTCTGCAATGACCAGGTCCTCGCCTTCTCCCTCCTCTGAGCTGCCCCCAGCCCTGGCCGGGGCCCTGGAGGACTTCCTCGCCGCCGCGGTGCGGGACCGGAAGTCCTCGGCCAACACCGTCGAGGCGTACCGCCGCGACCTTTTGCGCTACCTCCAAACCCTGGCCAGGGAGGGGCTGGCCGGCCCGGAACAGTCCACGGCCGACCACGTCGCCCGCCTCCTGCGCCAGCTCCACGACGGGGGACTGAGCCCCTCCACCCTGGCCCGCAACCTGACCTCCATCCGCCAGTTCCACCATTATCTAATGTTGCAGGGCCGGGCCCCGCACGACCCCACCGAATCCCTGGAGGCCCCCCGGGTGGAGCGGCGGCTACCCGACTTCATGACCCTCGCCGAGGTGGAACAGCTCATGGCCGGCCCGGACCTGGATGAACTCCTGGGCCAGCGCGACCGGGCCATCCTCGAGCTGCTCTACGCCTCGGGCCTGCGGGTCTCGGAACTCATCGCCCTGCCCTGCGCCGGCATCGAGGTCCGCACCGGCCTCCTGCGGGTGCGGGATGCCAAGAATCACGAGCGTCTGGTGCCCCTGGGCCGGCAGGCGCTTCTCCACCTGGAACGCTACCTGACCTCAGTGCGGCCCCGCCTCGAACGCGAGCACAGCGGCGCGGCCCTCTTCCTCAACGCCCAGGGCCGCGCCCTCTCGCGCATGGGCATCTGGAAGATCCTCCAGGCCGCCGCAGCCAGGGCCAAACTAGAAAAGAAGATCAGCCCCCACACCCTGCGCCACTCCTTCGCCACCCACCTGCTGGAGCGCGGTGCCAACCTGCGCGACGTGCAGGAACTCCTGGGCCACGCCGACATCACCACCACCCAGGTCTACGCCCGCGTCGACACCAAGTATCTGAAAGAAATCCACAAGACCTACCATCCGAGAGGGTGAGCAGTAATCCTCGTCCTGCCGAGGTCAGTTATACCTGCGATCCACCGCTCCCATCCCAATTACCCCGTTCTCTGTATCCCTTACTGTCTCTGCCTGCCGGGAGCTATGAAGTAACCGAGGCCCGTGAATACGACTACCAGAGGGTTCCATCGTACATTCGGCAAATGCCGGCAGACCAGATTCCCATTGCGTGGTGGCTGAGTGAACCGGATACCTGGCTGCGCACCGAGCTCGAACGGCGCATCGGCAACGACCGCCTTTTTAAGAGAACTCCAGGCCGAGGTAATCGCACAGGAGACCATCACCATTGCCGGCGTTGACTGCACCTATAGGGTGATGGGCGTCACCCTGCCTGACCGCTTGGTGCGCCGTTTCCTGGAGATGACCAACCCTTCGACCGGCGATCTACATCGGGAATGGATTCCCCCCGAGATAGGCACCGTGCGCGAGGCCCTGGCCTGGCGCAATGGGGTCGATGAACTGCCCGTGATGATTACCTGAGGCTCAAAAACGGGGCTGAGGTAGGGAGTTGATGGTGGGCTCGCAGGGCCGGCCGAGTTTCGTGCCGGCGAATATTTATCCGAGAATCGCTGGTTCCGGCCCTGTTTTCACCCGTCCCCGCTGCTGATCGCCCACCCTGGGGCGTTTGGGGTCTCGGTATTACCAGACGGTCTCTACATGGGGGTATTCCAGGATCTTCTCGTCCCCGGTCACCAACCCAAAGCCCTGGAGCCGGGCGGTGGCGACCATCAGGCGATCCACTGGGTCAGGATGAAGGGCGGCGGCAGCGAATAGGCTTCCTCCACCGACGCCAGGTCGATGGACAGGCACTCCTACTGATTGTGCTGCACGTAGTGCCGGAACCACGCCTTCCAGTGCCGGTCCAACTTGATGCGGCCCCGCTCACTGGCACAGGCTATCTCTGCGGCGCTGATCGCCAGTACGAACACCTCGGTCTCTGGCTCCTTCAGGACCGCCCGGGCGCTGGCAGAAAGGCGCTGAGGGGCGCCCACGGCCCAGAGGATGGCGCAGGTATCGAGCAGGACCCTCATGATTTTGAGTTCCCCTCCTGCAGCATTCCCCAACGACCGCGATTTCGATCCTTTTGAGAAAGCCCTGGGATTGCTGGTGATCCATCCGCGCGGGTGAGTGCTGGCCGGGCGCTCCGAAGGGAGCCCCGGAGGAGTTTCCCGTGGAGTGGCGGGGAGGGGAAGTCCGCGTGGTGAAGGGCCGGGTAGCGGAGATTCGCGAGCGAGGGGGCAGGGCGCGCCTTGGGAAAATCCGGAATGGCCCCTCGGAGCGCCCCTTGCCCCACTGGTGCCAGTCGCTATATTCGCTTTCCCATGACTGACGCCGCCCCGACCCCCTCCCTCGTTTCGGCCCGGCAGCTCGATATGCGCTTCGGCGAGGTCGAGGTGCTCAAGGGCATCGATCTGGACATCGCCAGCGGGCAGTTCGTCTCCATCGTTGGGCCCTCCGGGTGCGGCAAATCCACCCTGCTGCGCCTGATCGCCGGCCTGGCCGACCCGGTGGCCGGTTCTCTCAGCATCGCCGGCCTCCCTCCCCCCGAAGCCCGCCGCACCCGCCAGGACCTGGCCTTCGTCTTTCAGGACGCCACCCTGCTGCCCTGGCGCAGCGTCGAGCAGAACGTCGCCCTGCCCCTGGACCTGAGCCAGCGCCAGCGCCGCACCGACGCCCTCAGCGTGCCCCAGGCCCTCGAACTGGTGGGCCTCAGCGCCTTTGCCCGCTCCTATCCGCGCCAGCTCTCGGGGGGCATGCGCATGCGGGTCTCCATCGCCCGGGCCCTGGTCACCCATCCGGGCCTGCTGCTGATGGACGAGCCCTTCGGCGCCCTCGACGAGTTGACCCGCCAGCGCCTCAACGAGGAGTTGCTGCGCCTGTGGACCCAGATCGGTTTCACCTGCGTCTTCATCACCCACAACGTGGCCGAGGCGGTCTTCCTCAGCCAGCGGGTGCTGGTGATGAGCGCCCGGCCTGGCCGCTGGCTGGCCGAGGTGCCGGTGCCCTTTCCCTGCCCCCGCGCCCCAGACCTGCGCACCTCCCCGGCCTTCAATCACATCGCCGAGGAGGTATCCCACCACCTGCACCGGACGGGCACATGAGCCGCCGCTTACTCGCCTGGGCCGCCGACACCCTCTTGCCGCCCCTGGCCTCCTTTGTGGTCCTGGTACTGCTGTGGCAGGGGGCGGTGGTGGCCTTCGACATCAAACCCTTCCTGCTCCCCAGCCCCCTGCAGGTAGCCGGGGCAGTGCAGGTCCATTTCGCAGCGCTGGTAAACGCCGCCTGGCTGACCGCGATGGGCGCCCTGTGCGGCTTCCTGCTCAGTTTCGCCGCCGGCTTCCTGATCTCCCTGCTCTTCTCCCAGTCCCGCCTGGTCTCCCGCAGCCTCTATCCGTACGCCATCTTCCTGCAAACCGTGCCCATCGTCGCCATCGCCCCCCTGATCATCCTGTGGATCGGGCACGGTTTCGCCGGGGTGGTGGCCGTCTCCTTCATCATCGCCCTCTTTCCCATCATCGCCAACACCACCGCCGGCCTCACCAGGGTCGAGCCCAACCTGCTGGACCTCTTCTCCATGTACAATGCCTCGCGCTGGGAGGTGCTGCGCCGGCTGCGCGTCCCCAGCGCCGTGCCCAGTATGCTGACCGGGGCGCGGATCTCCAGCGGCCTGTCGGTCATCGGCGCCATCGTCGGGGAATTCTTCGCCGGGTACGGCACCGAGGACTTCGGCCTGGGCTACCTGATCATCCTCACCAACGGCCAGGCCAAGACCGATTACCTCTTCGCCTGCATCCTGTTTTGCACCCTGCTGGGTCTGGCCATCTTCTCCTCGGTAAATCTCCTGAGCAACCTGTTGCTGGCCCGCTGGGGCGGCGCGGAGGAATGATGAAGACCCTGACCTTGATGCTCAGTCTCCTCGCCCTGGCCGGCTGCGGCGAAAAGCCCGCCCCGCCCTCTGGGGTGCGAATGGCCCTCAACTGGTTCCCCGAGGCCGAGCACGGCGGATTCTACGCCGCCCAGGTCCACGGCTATTTCCAGCAGGAGGGGGCGCAGGTCGAGATCCTCGCCGGCGGCCCCGACGCGCCGGTGATCCAGCGGGTGGCCACCGGCGCGGTGGAATTTGGGGTGTGCAACGCCGACGACGTGCTCAACGCCAGGGCCCAGCAGGCCCCGGTGGTGGCGCTCCTGGCCCCGTACCAGACCAACCCGCGCTGCATCATGGTCCACGCCAGCAGCGGCATCACCGCCATCGACCAGCTCCAGAACCTCACCATCGGCCTGTCGCAGCGGCCCGCCTTCTCCCATTACCTGCGCAAGAAATTCCCCCTCACCGGGGTGCAGATCGTGCCCTACCCCGGCAACGTCGCCCAATTCCTGCTGGACCCGCGCTTCGCCCAGCAGGCCTATGTCTTCAGCGAGCCCTTCGTCGCCCGCAAACAGGGGGCCGACCCTCGGGTGCTGCTGGTAGCCGACATCGGCTTCAACCCTTACGCCAGCGTGCTCATCGCCACCGAGGAGACTATCTCCCGCCGCCCCGAACTGGTCAAAGCCGTGGTGCGGGCCAGCCTCGCCGGCTGGGAGCACTACCTGCGCCAGCCCGAGCCCACCAACCAGCAGCTCCACCAGCTCAACCCAGAGATGGACCTCGATATCCTGGCCTACGGGGTGGAGCAGTCCAAGCCCCTGGTCGCCGCTGCCCCCCTGGGCAGCATGACCCTGGAGCGCTGGCAGACCCTGCTAGTGCAGATGACCGAGGCCGAGCTGATCGAGGCCGGCGCGGTGAAGGCCGAGGAGGCATTTACCACCCGTTTCCTGCCGCAATGACCCGTCGGAGTAGCCGCCCGGCAGGGGGATGGCCCCAAAGGCCTTTCTCGGGGAGTGGATGGGTAGGGAAGGACGCGGGAAGGGATGCGGGGAGAGCGGAGCGAGAGCGAGCGGGGCGCAACGCCCCAACGTATGGGGCGTTGCGGGGGAGTGGCGGTTGGGGGCGGCCACAAGTCCGCGCCTTGAGAAAGGCCGGCGTGGGCCATTCCCTGACGGGCCCGCGCCTGGAGAGCGCCCAGAGCGGGTCGCGCCCCGACGGATCGAGGACCGCGGTGAACCTATGCCCTTCTTGACCGACATCACCCTGGGCAAGTACGTGGCGGCGGACTCGCCGCTGCACCGCCTCGACCCGCGCACCAAGTTCCTCGCCACCGCCGCCCTGATGATGGCCCTGCTCGCCACCGAGGGCTTTTCCCCGCTCCTGTTGGCCTCGCCCTTCGTCGCCCTCCTCATTGCCCTCTCGCGGGTGCCGGTGGGCATGGTGCTCAAAAACCTCCGCCCCTTCCTCTGGCTCTTCTTCTTCACCATCGCCCTGCACGCCCTGCTGACCCCCGGCGCCACCCTCTGGCGCCTGCCCTGGCTCGACCGCCCGGTAACAGTCGAGGGGGTGCAACTGGGCCTCTTCTTCTCCCTGCGCCTGGCCGCGGTGGTGCTCATCGCCTCCCTGCTCACCCTCACCACCACCCCGATGGAACTGACCGACGGGCTGGAGAGCCTGCTCTCGCCCCTGCGGCGCTTCGGCTTTCCCGCCCACGAACTGGCGATGATGGTTTCCATTGCCCTGCGCTTCATCCCGGTGCTGGTCGAGGAGGCCGAGCGCCTGCACAAGGCCCAACTGGCCAGGGGCGCCGATTTTGGCGGCAACCCCCTGCGCCGCGTCCGCAACCTGCTCCCCCTGCTGGTGCCCCTCTTCCTCTCGGCCTTTGCCCGGGCCGACCGCCTGGCCCTGGCCATGGAGAGCCGCTGCTACCGGGGCGGGGAGGGCCGCACCCGCTACCGCGAGTTGCGCTTTGCCCGGGGCGACGGCTGGGCCGCGCTGGTGGTCCTGGCCGCGGCGCTGGCCATCGGCGGAGGACCGCGGCTGTGGCCGCTCCTGAGGTAGGGCCCCGGCGCACCCTGCGCCTGCTCCTGGAGTACCAGGGCACGGACTTTTGCGGCTGGCAGATCCAGCCCCAGGGCCGCACCGTGCAGGGGGAATTGGCCCGCTGCCTGCAGGTCCTGCTGGGCGAGGAGGTCTGCCCCATCGGCGCGGGCCGCACCGACGCCGGCACCCATGCCCTGGGCCAGGTGGCCCACCTCCACACCCACTCCACCCTGCCCCTGTACCGCCTGCACCGCGGGCTCAACGGCCTGCTCCCGCCCGATGTCGCCGTGCTCAAGGTGGAGGAGGCGCCTGCCCACTTCCATGCCCGCTACAGCGCCAAGACCAAGCGCTACCGCTACCGCGTCCGCACGGTGAGGTGCGCCCTGGACCGCCCCTTTGTCTGGAGTTTGTACCAGGAGCTGGAACTGGAGCCCATGTCCCAGGCCGCCGCGCACCTGGCCGGGGCGCATTCCTTTGCCGCCTTCTGCAACCAGGACCCGCTGCCCGACAACTTTGTCTGCCGGGTGCGGGACTGCGGCTGGACCCGCCTGGAGCCGGAACTCATCTTTGAGATCGCGGCCGACCGTTTCCTGCGCCACATGGTGCGCATTTTGGTGGGAACGATGGTCGAGGTGGGGCGGGGCCGGCGTCCCTCTGGGGATATGGCGCGGCTCTTGGAGAGCGCCGACCGCACCCTGGCCGGGCCCACGGCGCCGGCCCAGGGGCTGTGCCTGGTGGGGGTGGATTACGGGGAGTGAGAGACCAGGGCGGGGATATCGGCCGCAGCGATCGCCCTATCGTACAGGCGCAGGTCCGACAACCAGCCTTGGAGGTGGTTCTGCGGCCCTGAGCCGATCAGCAAGGGTTGGTCGTTGGCCAGATCCAGCCGCTGCCCGTCCAGGGGCAAGGAGGAAGCGACCAGCCGGCCGTCGAGGTACAGGCGCAGATGCCCTGTCTCGCGCACGACCGCCACCTGGCGCCACTCTGAGCCCAGGTCCGCGTCGAAGGAGACGTTCCGGCCCGCCTCGATGGAATATACCCGGCCCACCTCGGGATGGGGCCGGGCCGAGGCGATGCCGTGGCAGGTGCTGGTCCCCGCAAAGAGCCGGCCCCGAAAGACCGCCATGCTCGGCACCCGGTTCCAGGAGTAGACGTCCCGCTCGTCTATGTCTTTGTGCACCAGCCGCGCCAGGCGGGTCCAGTCCCCGTCTGCTTCGTAGCGGTACACCTCGCCCAGCGGAATCACCCCGGCGTACAGCTTGCCATTGTACACAGTGAAATCGTTGATCTCGTTGATCCGGTAGGTGCCGGTACTGATGCCCAGTTGCCCGGCGTCGGTCCACCGGCCGGGGTTCTCGCCCCCCTCGTAGCGCAGCGCCTTGCCCTGGGGCCACATGCCCGCCCACAGATGGGCGCCGTACACCTGGAGGGTATGGGTCTGGTTCTCGCCGAAGAGGCCGTCGCGGCGGTCGGGCAGACCGCCCACGCAGGTCCAGGTTGTGCCGCCCTCGTAGCGGAAGATGGCGCCGTGGGGAGCCCCGTAGAGATGGCCGCCAAAGACCATCATGGCGTTGACCCGGTCGTGTGCCCCCAACTGGCCGCAGAAGGTCCAGCACCCCTCGCCGTCCATGCGATGGACCATGCCCCGGTCATCACCGGCGTAAAGTTTGCCGTCGAAGGAGGCCAGGGACAGGACCCGCACCCCCGAGCCGAACTGCCCGCAGTCGCGCCAGGAGGTGCCCCCCTCGTAGCGGAAGACCTGCGTGGGGCCGCAGTTGCCGGCCAGGGACTTCTCCCAGTCCCAGGTGCCGGTGCCGGCGTACAGAGCACCCTCGTGCACAGTCATCGCCATGACGCTGCGGGTGCGCGGATCGACATCGAGCCTGCCGCAGTACTCCCACTGGCTCCCCCCGCAGAACCTGAACACCGCCGGCGTGTTTTCGCCGGGCAGGGCATCGGCGATGCCGGTGTAGAGCGCGCCCTCAAAAACGGTGAGGGTGCTGATCAGGGTGTTGGAGGGCCAGGGCTTGCCGTGGTCGGCCCACTCGCCCAAGACCGCCTCGTCGATGCCCACGTGCAGGCCGCGCACCTGGGCCACCGAACTGTAGCCCGGACTGGACCCGCCGACGCGGCAGGTCAGGCCGCGTCGGCAGACGGCGTCGAACTTCCCCAGCACATCGCCCAGGACGGTGGTGAGGTGCTGGGGCAGGCGGAGCCAGAAGCTCAGGGCGAAGGGCCTCTCGCCCAGGCGCAGGGCGGGGTGGTCGGGCACGAGGATGTGGCTCCCCAGGCCATCGAACGCGGCGGCGGGCCGGCCGGCCACCTCCGCGAAGCGGACCCCCTGGACCTGGCCGTGGTGGGCGCCGGCGCTGTCGCGGGCGTCGGCGCCGAGTTTCCAGCGGGCGATCGGGGCGGGCAAGGTCATGGCGCGGGTCTCATCCCTTCCCGTTGCTCCTCCCCTTCAGCAGCCTGCCGATCTCGGCGAGTTCGGCCTTGGAGACCCGCCCGGCCGCCAGGGCCTGGGCCACCAGCTCGCAGGTCGAGCCGCCAAAGGCCCGCTGCCGCAGATCCCCCACCAGCAGGCGCTGGGTCTGCTCCCTGCCCATGCGGGGCTGGTAGAGGTGGGAGCGCGAGCGCTCGTCGCGCCGCACCAACCCTTTTTCGTGCATGATCTGCAGCAGCTTGAGGATGGTGGTATAGCCGGTCTTCCGCTCGTCTTTGAGTTCCTCGTGCACCGCGCGCACCGTGGTGGGGCCCTGGTCCCACAACACGTTCAGGATGGCCAGTTCGGCCTCGGTGGGCTTGGGCAGGTTGGGCTTTCTCATCTCCGCTCCTCAGCTCTAGGGACTTTTGGAAATTTTTAAGATAATACAACTTCCCCCCACTTCGCCAAGTCCCGGCTGCTGGACAAAAGCCATCTTGTAAAGGCCCCGGCAGGTGGTTACATTTCCTGCATGAAACGAACCCTGCTGTTTTTTCTCCACTTCTGTCTCGCCTGGCCCTTGCTGCTGGGCGGCCCGGCAAGCGGGGCCGACGAGATCGCCCAGTCTCGCCGCACCGCGGTGGTCAAGGCGGTGGAACTGGCCCAGCCCTCGGTGGTCAGCATCCATGTCACCTATCGCCAGCAGGTCCTGTACCGCTCCCGCGACCCCTTCATGGATTTCTTTTTTCCCTATACCCTGATCCCAGGGGAACAGGAACGCACCTCCAGCGGCTCGGGGTTGATCGTCTCCAAGAGCGGGTACGTCCTGACCAACGACCACGTGGTCGGGGCGCGGGACAATCCCTACAAGATCGCCGTCTCCCTGCCGGATGGGCGCAACTATACTGCAAAATACATTGACACTTACATCTCTTACGACCTGGCCATCCTCAAGGTCGAGGCCCCGGATCTTCCGGTTGCGCGGCTGGGAAATTCGGACGATATTCTGGTGGGCGAATGGGCGGTGGCCATCGGCAATCCCTTTGACCTGGGCCCCACGGTCAGCGTGGGGGTGATCAGCGCGGTCAACCGCGACTTTGCCGAACCCCAGGGCGCCTATTACTACCGGAACATGATCCAGACCGACGCCCCCATCAATCCGGGCAACAGCGGCGGCCCGCTGGTCAACGCCCTGGGCGAGGTCATGGGCCTCAACAGCTTCATCTATACCGGCAGCGAGTACAGCATCGGCTCCATCGGCATCGGCTTTGCCATCCCGATCAACACCGCCCGCAGTTTCCTGCAGGAGATCGAGCGCCACGGCAGGGTGCGCCGGCCCTGGAGCGGCATCCTCAGGCTCAGGCCCCTGACCGACGTTCTGGTCCGGTACCTCGATCTGCCCTCGGCCGAGGGGGCCCTGGTATACCAGTTGGCCCCCGACAGCCCGGCGGCGCTGGCCGGGCTCCAGCGGGGGGACGTGCTGACCCAGATCGACGGGGAGAAGGTGCGCAGCCCCGAGGAAGCCTGGAGCCTGCTCCAGGGATTCAAGGTGGGGCAGTCCTGCACCCTCACCTTGCTGCGCAACGGCAAGACCCGCACCTGCCGGCTGAGCCTGGCCGAGATGCCCTCGGCCCGCCAGCGGTGGGATTGAAAACGGCATTCAGGGAGCGACACCATGACGAGCAGGGCCATCCTTCCCAACCTCTTCACCATTGGGAACCTCCTCTGCGGCTTTCTGGCCATCCACTACGCCGTGGCCGGCAACTACGTCGCCGCTGCCTGGCTCATCGTCCTGGGCGCGGCCCTCGACAACATGGACGGCAAGCTGGCCCGCCACCTGGGCAAGAACTCCCAGTTCGGCATCGAGTTCGACTCCCTGGCCGACGTCTGCACCTTTGGCGTGGCCCCGGCCCTGATGATCTACTTCAGCCTGCTGCACAGCGGTTGGGAGCTGGTCTTTCCCTTCCTCTACCTGGCCTGCGGGGCCCTGCGCCTGGCCCGTTTCAACAGCATGGCCCCGACCACGGGCAAGAAGGAGTTCTTCACCGGCCTGCCCATCCCCTGCGCCGCCATCATCCTCAGCCAGTACGTGGTCTTCACCGAGCGGGCCTGGGAAACCGACCACGCCGTGCAACTGGGCGCGGCCCTGCTCCTCTTCCTCGGCGCCCTGATGGTCAGCCGCATCCCCTTTGACACCATGGCGGCGCTGCGGGCCAGCACCCCCTGGGGCCGCTTCAAGCAGTTCTACTTCCTCCTCACCATGGTGTTGATCATCCACCCCGCCACCTCGCGGGAGTTCTTCTTTCCCTTGGCCATGCTCTACCTGCTGCCGGGGTTCTACCGCTGGGTGAACGCCCTGCTCAGCGACGAGGTCACGCAACACGCCTGAGCCCCGGGAAAAACCTATGCTGCAGCGCGACAAGCCCCTCAGTCATCTGCTCATCATCCTGTTCATCAGCATGCTGGGGGCCAATATCATCGGCGAGACCCTGCGGGTGCTGCTCAAGTTCTTCGCCGGCGAGGGCACCGTGGTCGAACAGGGCATCCTGCGCAACTACATCTACAGCCTGGGCCCCTACGACGTCAACCTGGTCATCCTCTCCTTTTCCTTTGCCCTGTCGCTGCACTTCAATTTCATCACCCTGATGGGCATCTTCGTCGGCTGGTATTACTTCAAGTACTCCTATTGAGGAGGTCGCACCATGCTGAACAGCATCGGTCCCATGGAGATCCTGGTCATCTTCCTGCTCATCCTGCTGCTCTTCGGGGCCAAGCGCATCCCCGAGATGGCCCAGGGCATGGGCAAGGGGATCAAGGAATTCAAGAAGGCGATGCGGGACGTGCAGCAGGAGGTGGACGTCTCCGCCCCCCCCACCCACAGCCCCAATACCATCGCCCCCACCCCGCCGGCCAACCAGGTCCCCCACCAGGCCCAGGCCGCCCCCGCCCCGGTCTCGGCCGAGAAGAAGGAACAGCCCGGCGCCCCGGCCACCTGAGCGCCGATGGGGCTGCACACCTGCAAGGCCCATGAACTCCGCCCCCGCCTGGAAAGGGGGGAACTAGGGGCCGAGGAACTGACCCGCGCCGTGCTGGACCACCTCGATGCCACCCAGCCGGCCATCAACGCCTTCATCAGTATCGACCCCGAAGGGGCGCTGGCCCAGGCACGGTCCGTGGACCAGCGCCGCGCCCGGGGGGAGTCCCTCGGCCCCCTGGCCGGCATCCCGGTGGCCCTCAAGGATCTGATCTGCGTGGCCGGGGGCCGCACCACCTGCGGCTCGCGCATCCTCGAAAACTTCGTCGCCCCCTACGACGCCACCGCCGTCGCCAAGCTGCGCGCCGCCGACGCGGTGCTCATCGGCAAGACCAACATGGACGAATTCGCCATGGGGTCTTCGACCGAGAACTCCCACTTCGGCCCCACCCGCAACCCCCGCGACCCCCAGCGGGTGCCCGGCGGCTCCAGCGGCGGCTCGGCCGCGGCCGTGGCCGCCCACCAGACCATCCTGGCCCTGGGTTCGGACACCGGTGGCTCGGTGCGCCAGCCGGCCGGGTACTGCGGGGTGGTGGGGCTCAAGCCCACCTATGGCCGGGTTTCCCGCTACGGGCTGGTGGCCTACGCCTCCTCCCTCGACCAGATCGGCCCGCTGACCAAGGACGTGCGCGACGCGGCCCTGCTCCTGGGGGTCATCGCCGGCCACGACCCGCGCGACGCCACCTCGGCGGACCGGCCAGTGCCCGATTGCGAAGGGGCGCTGTCCCAGGGGGTGAAGGGCCTGAAGGTGGGGCTGGCCAGGGAGCATTTCGGGGCAGGGCTGGACAAAGAGATCCGCCGGGCCGTCGAAGCGGCCGCCGGCCGCCTCGAAAAGGAGGGGGCGCAACTGGTGGAGGTCTCGCTGCCGGTGGCCGGCCACCCGGACTACTGCATCGGCGCCTATTACCTGATCGCCGTGGCCGAGGCGTCGGCCAACCTGGCCCGCTACGACGGGGTGCGCTACGGGTACCGCGCCCCGGAGGCGCGCAATCTGCAGGAGCTGTACCACCAGACCCGCAGCCAGGGCTTTGGCGCGGAGGTGAAGCGCCGCATCATGCTGGGCACCTACGCCCTCAGCGCCGGGTACTACGATGCCTATTACCTCAAGGCCCAGCAGGTGCGCACCCTGATCCGGCGGGACTTTGAGCGGGCCTTTGCCGCCTGCGACGTACTGCTCTCGCCGGTGGCGCCCACCACCGCCTTCCGCCTGGGCGAGCAGCTCGAAGATCCCCTGCAGATGTACCTCAACGATATCTACACCGTCTCGGTCAACCTGGCCGGCCTGCCGGGGATCTCGGTGCCCGCCGGCCTTTCGCAGGGCGGGCTGCCCATCGGCGCCCAGTTGTTGGCCGCCCCCTTCGGGGAGGAGACCCTGCTCCGCGCTGCCCAGGTCCTGGAACAGACCACGCCCAACTGAGGAAAACCATGCGCCCCTACCTCGCCCTCGCCCTCGCCCTGTGCTTCACCCCGGCCCTGGCCAACGACAACGCCGGCACCACCGGCTTCGGCTTCCTCAAGGTGGGGGTGGGCGCCAGGCCCGCCGCCCTGGGCGGGGCCTTTGCCGCCGCCTCAGGTGATCTGGAATCCAGCCACTGGAACCCGGCCGGCCTGTGGGGCATCAGCCAGCGCAGCGCCACCCTCTCGGTAAGCCGCTACCTGGTGGACACCCAGGCCGGTTTCCTCAGCGCGGCCTTCCCCTCCGAGAAGCAGGTCTGGGCCCTGAGCATGAACTATTTCTCCTACGGCAGCCTCACCCGCACCAACAGCGAAGGGGTGGAGGAGGGCAGTTTCAGCCCCTTTGACCTGGCCGCCTACCTGAGCGTGGCCCGCCCGCTGTGGAAGCCCTGGCTCAAGGTGGGGGCCAACCTCAAGGCCATCTACTCCCGCATCGACGAGTACTCCGCCGACGCCTATGCCCTCGACCTGGGGGCCCAGTTCAGCGGCCCCTTCAAAGGCATGAGCCTGGGGGCCTCGCTGACCAACCTGGGCTTTGTGCGCAGCGGCTACGCCGGCAGTTTCAAGGACGCCCTGCCCGTCACCATGCGCCTGGGCCTGGCCCACCGCCCGGCCCACACCCCCCTGCCCCTGCTGGTGGTGGCCGACCTGGCCCTGCCCAACGACGCTGATCCCTACTTTTCCTTTGGCACCGAGATCAGCGTGGGCCACGGCCTGTACCTGCGCCCCGGGTACAGCACCCAGCAGACCGGCGCCGAGGGCGACGCGCCCCTGGGCCTGAGCGCCGGGGCCGGCCTGGCCCTGCAGGGCTACCGCCTCGACTACGCCTTCAACTCCTACGAGGACCTGGGCGAGGTACACCGGGTGGCCTTGAGCGGGAGTTTCTGAGGGCGGCCCACGACGCCCGGACTTTTCAGTGGTCGCTGAAAAGCTCGGTGTGGATGCGTTCCCGCTCGCGGTCGAGTTGCTCCGGGCTGGCGCCCAGTTGGCGGAGGAGGGACTCGGTCATGGCCAGCGCCGCGGCCAGCCCGCCCGTCAGGATCAGGTCGAGGTTGTGCACCCCTTCACTTCCCCTCCTGCGCCTTCCCGGTCATCGGCACGAAGCGCACCGGCAACAAGGTGTCGGTCTGCGTTTCGCCCCCCCGCCGCGTCAGCAGCAGCAACTCCTGTTCGCCCCGGCCCACCGGCAGCACCAGCCGCCCGCCCTCGGCCAGTTGCGCCGCCAGGGCCGGGGGGACGTGGTCGGGGGCCGCAGTCGCCATGATCCCCTGAAAGGGCGCCGCCTCCGGCCAGCCCTGGTACCCGTCGCCGGTGCGCACCTCGACGCTGTCGTAACCCAGGGATTGCAGGCGCTGCCGGGCGCTTTGCGCCAGGGAGGGGATGATCTCGATGGTGTACACCTTCACCCCCATCTCGGCCAGTACCGCAGCCTGGTATCCAGAGCCGGTGCCGATCTCCAGCACCCGGTCCCCCTTCTTCACCCCCAGGACCTGGGTCATGCAGGCGACGATGTAGGGCTGGGAGATGGTCTGCCCCTCCTCGATGGCCAGGGCGTGGTCCTCGTAGGCGTATTCCTGCAGCCGCGCCGGCACAAAAAGATGGCGCGGCACCTGGCCCATGGCCCGCAACACCTCGGGGGCAGTGATATCCCGCCGCCGCAGTTGTTCCTCGACCATGCGCCGGCGCAGCCGGGCGAATTCGTCCTTTTCCACCGAACCCACCTCCTGGTTGCATCCAACCACCCCCCACAGCAGCCACAGCCAGCAGTACCTCATCGGCGCCCTACCTGAGCAGCATCATGGGCCGGACCTGCTCCCGGCCCCCGGCCCGCAGCCGACAGAAATAGACCCCGCTGGACAGGGCGCGCCCCTGTCCGTCGCTCCCATCCCAGACCAGGCGGTGGCCGCCGGCCTCCATGAACTGGTCGGCCAGTCGCCGCACCGGCTGCCCCAGGGTATTGTACACCACCACCTCCACCGCCGCCGCCCCCCCCAGGCTGAACTCGATGGCCGTCGAGGGGTTGAAGGGATTGGGGTAGTTGGGGGACAGGGAGAAGACCGGGGGAGGCAGCACCTGCGCCACCGCGGTCAGGCGCTGCCCCTCGACCAGCCGTAGCGCCCCGTCGGCCTCCACCCCCTGGTAGGTGTCCACCTGCCCGTTGGTCCAGCGCACCACCAGGGAATCGAGGCGCGGCGCCGCCCCCAGGCCCAGGTGTACGGCCCGGCTGCTGTGGGACATGCCCGCAGTACCGTTGACCTCGCCGGTATAGCGCCGGCCCCCGGCAAAGGCGTGCAGGCGGGTGCCGATGCCGTCGCGGTTGCTCTCCACCCCCTCGACGGCCACCCGCAGCCAGTGGGCCTGGTGGCCGCCGTTGCGGTAGAGGAAATTGGCGCTGCCCTCGTTGACCACCCACACGTCGAGGTCCCCGTCCCCGTCGAAATCGCCCAGCATCACCCCCCGCGCCCTGGTGGCCGCGTCCATGCCGTAGGCCCTGGCCTGGTCGTTGAAGGTGCCGTCCCCATGGTTCATGTACACCCTGCCGGGACTGAAGCCGTTGGTGACAAAGAGATCCAGGTCCCCGTCGGCGTCGTAGTCGCCAAAGGCGCAGCCCGTGCCCTGGGCCAGGTTCTCGACCCCGGCCTGGGCGGCCACCTCCACGAAGGAATGGGATTCGAGTTCGTTGCGGTAGAGGGCGCTGCGGCCGTCCACATTGACCACGTACACGTCGAGGTCCCCATCCCCGTCATAGTCACCAGGGGCCATGCCCACCGCGTCGCGCTGGTCCCCCACCTGGCGGGGCACAAAGGCGCCGGTGTCCTGGCCGGCGTAGAAGAGGTCGTAGTCGCCGTAGATGCTGGCGTACAGGTCCACGTCCCCGTCCTCGTCGTAGTCGGCAAAGGCCGCCGAGCCGCCGCTGGCGCGGAAGTAGCTGACGATGTTCATCTGCCGGGTGAGGTCGGCGAAACGCCCCTGGCCCTCGTTGCGGTACAGGCTGTTGACCTGCCCCCGGAAGCGCGACACGTACAAGTCGAGCCGGCCGTCCTAGTCGAAGTCGCCGGCCACCCCCGCATAGCTCGATTGCGGCGCGTCGAGGCCAGACTCGGCCGAGCGATCGGCAAAGGTGCCGTCCCCCTGGTTGAGGAAGAAACGGCTGGCCTCCCCCTCGGCGACAAAACCGCCCTTGGCGAGGAAGAGGTCCTGGAAGCCGTCCCCGTCGAAATCGGCCAGCACCAGGCCCGTGCCATTGCCCGTGTCGGCCACCCCGCTGGCCAGGGTGGCGTTGAGGAAGCGGCGTCCCTCCTCGTTGCGGTACAGGGCGCTCTCCCCCTGGCCCAGGGAGCCGCCGTTGGCCAGGTACAGGTCCAAGTCCCCGTCGGCGTCGTAATCGGAAAAAGCCCCGGCCCAGCCCTTGCCCGGATCGTCGGCCCCCAGGGCCGCGCCCACCTCCTCGAAGGGATAGAGATGGTGGCAGCGTTCCCAGGCATCGTCCTCGGGCACCCCGTCCCCGCCCTCCAGGGAGAAGCTGAAGCAGTGGGTGCCGCTCAACTCAGGCCGCCATTGGGGCAGGCGCAGTCGGCGCCTTTCCCCCGGCGCCAGCAGGGGTACCGCCACCTCCTCGCGGTACAGTTCCTGATCTCCATATAGGATGCGCCCCCACAGTCGGCCGGCGCGGGACTGCTTGCCGCGGTTCTCCACCTCCACCTCGGGGACCAGGGGGGCCCAGCGCGGGGCCAGGTCGGGCTTCCTCACCTGGCCGATGGCCAGGTTCTGCTCGGGCGGGGTTTCCTCGATCAGCAGCACCCGCCCGCCCCGGACCTGCGCCAGCGCGGTGCGGTTGCCCCCAGGCCAGCGCACCTCCACGGCAGCCGCCCCGGCCTGGGCGCCTAGGCCGAAGTGCAGCAGGTGGCCGTGCTGCGAGCCCAGTAGCGAGGCAGCGGCGTACTCGCGCACCTGCTGACCCTCGGGGGTGCGCACCACCACCCGCGCCCCCTGGGCAAGCCCGGCGCCGCGCAATTCCACCGCCAGCCAGTGGCCCTGGTCGGCGCTGTCGTTGCGCAAGAGCACCCCGGCCTGGTCCACGCCGGCCATGAAGGCGTCCACATCCCCGTCCCGGTCGTAGTCGGCCAGGGCGAGGCCGGCGGTGTTCCAGGCCGCCCCCGCCGGCAGGGCCGGGGTCGGGGCAAAGCGGCCCTCGCCCAGGTTCTCGTACAGCGCGGGTTTCCCCAGGCTGGAGAGGAGCAGGTCCTGATCCCCGTCGTTGTCGAAGTCGGCCCAGCCCCCGCCGGCGCTGATGCCGTTGTAGCGGGCGCCCGATTCGCCGGTCCAGTCGCCAAAGGCCCCCTGCCCCTCGTTGCGGTAGAGGCGCGTGTGTTCCCCGGCGCCGGTGAGCAGGTACAGGTCGAGGTCGCCGTCGTTGTCGAAGTCGGCCGGCAGGGCGGCCAGGCTGGCCCCCGCGTGGCCCAGGCCGGCTGCCAGGGCCTCCTGGCGGAAGGTGCCCCGGCCCTGGTTGCGATAGAAGAGATTGGGATAGCGCAGATTGGCCACGTACAGGTCGAGGTCGCCGTCGTTGTCGCTGTCGAAGGGGGTGGCGCTGAAGCTGTCCTGGCCCGAGCGCAGGGCGCTGAGCACTTCGCTCTGCTCGGCGAAGCCCTCGCCGTGGACGCGGCTGTAGTACTGGTTTCCCAGGGCGGCCCGGTGGGTGGTGAACAGGTCCAGTGCGCCGTCCCCGTCAAAGTCGCCAAAGGCCGCGCTGGTGGAGGCCCCGTGGTCGGCCAGGGCAGCGGGCTTCTCGATGCGGGTGAAGCGGCCCTCCTCGTTGCGGAAGAGCAGGTGGGGATCGCGGAAGCGGATCAGGTACAGGTCCTGGTCCCCGTCGGCGTCCACGTCCACCCAAGCGGCCCCCAGCGCCGGCCCCGCCGCGTCGGCCAGAAGCGCGCTCTGGTCGGCAAAGGTGCCGTCCCCCTGATTGTGGTAGAGCAGAGGCCCCTCGCCCCGGCCCAAGCGGGCCACCACCAGGTCCGGCCAACCGTCCCCGTCGTAGTCGCCAAAGGCCGCCCCATTGGCCTCCCCCACCGCGTCCACCCCGGCGGTGCGGGCCTGGTCGGTGAAGCTGAGGCCCGCCAGTGGCGAGGCGGCGACGGTGCAGATCCACAGGAAAACGCGCATTGCCACCCCGCCTTGGTGAGGGAAACGAAGGGACGATACACGCGCGGGGCACAACGCGCAACTGTTCCCCTGCCGCCGCGCCGCTGTTTCCAATACCCGCCACCTCCCCCCGGCGGCGGGTAGGTCCTTTACCGGGGCAACCCCTTGCCCTCCCACCGCTTGCGCTCATCCCACCCCGCCGGCCCGGCTTTTGCCGGCAAAGCGGCAGAGAGGAGGACCGCGCCATGCCAACCCCCATCCCCCGCCGGCGGGGACTTATCCTCGCCGGCCTCCTGCTCCTGCTGCCGGCGGCCGCCCCGGCCCAGGTGTACATCTCCGAGGTCCTCGCCGACCCACCCAACGACCTGGCCGGCGACGCCAACGGCGACGGGGTGCGCGACACCTATGCCGATGAGTTCGTCGAGTTGCACAACCCCGGCCCCACGGCCCTTTCCCTGGAGGGCTGGCGCCTGAGCGACGACGACACCGCCCCGGCGCACGTTTTTGTTTTTCCGGCCAACACCCGCCTCGAACCCGGCGGGTATTTGGTGCTCTTTGGCGGGGGCAGCCCCACTGGTTTCTCTGTCCCGGTCTTCGCCGACGACGGCCGCCTCGGCGACGGCCTGAACAACGGCGGCGACACCGTATTCCTGATCGACGCCGACGGCGATACCGTCGATATGGTGGCCGGCAGCAACTGGCCGGCAGACCGCTCGGTGGTCCGCAGCAACGGGGCTTTCGTCCCCCACGGCGATCCACCCGGCCAGGGAGAGGCGTACTCCCCTGGCCGGGCCGGTGCAACGGCAACGGCGCCGGCACCGCCGCGCCCGCCCGGCCGCAGCCCCTTTTCCGGCGCCATCCTCATCTCAGAGATCCTCGCCGACCCGCCCAACGACCTGGCCGGCGACACCAACGGCGACGGGGTGCGCGACACCTACGCCGATGAGTTCGTCGAACTGTACAACCCCGGGGCCGACACCCTGTCCCTGGAGGGCTGGAGGTTGGGGGACGACGACACCGCCCCTGGGGCTCTGTTCCAGTTCCCCGCCGGCACCCGCCTGTCCCCGGGCGGATACCTGGTGCTCTTTGGCGGGGCAACCCCCGCTGGTTTTTCCGTCCCGGTCTTCGCCGACGACGGCCGCCTCGGCGACGGCCTGAACAACGCCGGCGACACCGTGGTGCTGCTGGACGCCCTGGGCGATACCGTCGATGTGGTGGCCGGCAGCAACTGGCCCGCCCGCCGCTCGGTGGTGCGGCACCCCGAGGGCAGCGGCGACTTTGTCCCCCACGACGCCCCGCCCGGCAATGGCGAGCCCTGGTCCCCGGGCCGGGCCAGGGCCCTGGCCGCCCCGGCGCCCACCCTCGCCCACCTGCCGCCGGTGTCGTTGGTGGTGGCCGAGGTGTTGGCCGATCCCCCCGGCGACGTCAACGGCGACGGGCGGGCCGACCGCAGCGAGGACGAGTTCGTCGAACTCTTCAATCCGGGGCCCGACCTGGACCTGAGCGGCTGGCGCTTCTCCGACGACGACACCCCTGCCGCCCAGCAGTTCCGCTTCCCGGCGGGCACCCTGCTCCCCAGGGGCCAGCGCCTGGTGCTCTTTGGCGGAGGCGCAGCCCCCCGCCTCTCCGGCCTGGTCTTTGCGGACGACGGGACCCTGGGCGACGGCCTGGCCAATACCGGCGACCGCCTGCTGCTGATCGGCGGGCCGGCGGCGGACACCCTGCTGCATTTCACCTACACCGCCAAAGCGGACCTCAACCAGTCCCTCGACTGCGAGGGAGGAACCTGCCTGCCCCACGGCCAGTTGCCCAGCCGCACGGCCTATTCCCCCGGCCTGCCCCGCCCCCTCTACACCGGCTTCCGCCTCGACTCCCTGCGGCTGGAGGCCGGACAGAGCGACACCTTGGTCCTGCGCGGCGAGTTCCCCGGCGGCAGCGAACTCCTCGATCCGGCCAGGGTGCAGTGGCATGTAGAGGACCGGCGAGTGCTGCAAGTGGACCGCGCCGGAGTGGCCCGGGGTCTGCGGCCGGGCCGCACCCTGGTGGATGCCTGGACCCCGGAGGTCTATCTCGCCTCGACGCTGATCCAGGTGCAGGCCCCGCCGCCCCCGCCGCCTCCGCCGCCCCCTCCCAATCAACCGCCCCGCTTCGTCTCCGCCCCCGACACCGAGGCGTACGTGGGCAGCCAGTACCGCTGCGTCCTGCGGGCCGAGGACCCCGAAGGCTCCACCCTGATCTACACCCCGACCCTGTTGCCCGCCTGGCTGCGCTGGGACCCGTTCTCCCGCACCCTGGGGGGCCAGGCGCCCCCGGAACCGGGAAGCGCCCAGATCGCCGTGGAGGCCGACGACGGGCAGGGCGGCCTGGCCCACCTGCGCTACACCCTGCGCCTGGTCCCCCTGCCTCAGATCCACTTCTCCGAGGTGCTCAGCGACCCACCCCCGGGCCTGGCCGGCGACGCCAACGGCGACGGGCAACGCCACAGCCAGGGGGATGAGTTCGTCGAACTGCTCAACGCCTCGGCCGAGCCCATCCCGCTGGGTGGGTGGGCGCTGGCCGGAGAGAGCGGGGCGCTCTTCCGCTTCCCCCCCGGCGCCCCCTTGCCCCCCGGCGCCCGGGCCGTGGTCTTTGGCGACGACGCCCCTGAGGAGCCTTTCTTCTTTTCCGCCGGCGGCCGGCTCGGCCAGGGACTCAACAACCGGCAGGGCGCCCTGTACCTGATCGACCCGGCCGGCCCCGACACCCTGGCCAGGGCCCATTACCAACTCGGCCGCGATGCCGACCAGTCCCTATGCTGGCCGGCCAAGGGCGGCCCGCCAACCCTCCACGGCCAGTGGCCCGGCCGCGACCTCTTCTCCCCGGGCCGGCCCCAGCCCCTGCTCCAGGCCCTCAGCCTCGACCCGCCGCGCCTGCTCCTGGCAGCCGGCGAGCGCGCCCAGTTGGCGGTGGTGGGGCGCTACAGCGACGGGCTGCAGCGGGAACTGTCGTTGGCGGGCCAGTGGTACAGCAGCGCCACCCGGGTCGCCGCGCTGCGGGGCCAGGGCCTGGTGACGGCCGCCGACACCGGCCGGACCCGGATCTGGGTGCAGCTCGACACCTTCACCGCCAGTTGCCAGGTGGCGGTGCAGCACCCCCTGCCCAAGCGGCTGGAGTTCTCCCCCTCCTGGGAGCGCTTCGCCGCCCCGCCCGGCCTGCCCCTCTCTCTTACCGTGCGCTCGCTGGCCGGCGAGTCCCTCTCCTGCGCCTGGTCGGTCAACGGGCGGCCCTTGCAGGCCCGCACCCAGCAACTGGTGCACTGCGCCCCATCCCGACGGCCCGACACCGTCGAGGTGGAGGTGCGGGTCCGCCACGAGACCTACACCCGCCGCTGGTTGCTGCTGCCCGGCGCGGTCCCGGCGCGGCTGGCCGACACCCTGATCGCCGCCGGCCCCCTGAAGCCGCGCAACCACCCCAACCCCTTCAACGCCTCCACCCAGATCCGCTTCCAGCTCGACGCCCCGGACCCGGCCCCGATGCTGCACCTGTGCGACCTGGCCGGGCAAGTGGTGCGCCTGCTGCCGGCCACCCCAGCGGGAGCCGACTGGTACCAGGCCCAGTGGGACGGCCGCGACGAAGAGGGACGGCCGGTGGCCTCGGGGATCTACCTCTACACCATCGGGGCCGGCCCGGGCCGCCAGATGGGCAAACTGCTCCTGTTGCGGTGAACATGGCCGCGGCGGGGAGATGACTCCTGAAGCCTTTCTCGGGGAATGGTTGGGCAGGGAAGACCGCGTGGTGGGGGCCGGGTAGCGGAGCTTTGCGAGCGAGGGGGCAGGGCGCGCCTTGAGAAAGGCTGGAGTGGGTCACTCCCCGACGCCCCATGTTACCCCATCCCCAGTTGTGTCCCCTTCCTCCTATGCCTTTATTCTCTGCGGCGTCCAATCCAACGCACAGGAGGAATCCATGCACAGCGCTTTCGCCCTGGTCCTGGCCCTGGCCACCGGCGCCGCGGCCCAGCCGATGGCCGTGGCCCAGCTCCTCAATCCCGAGGGCAGGAAGATCGGCGTCGCCACCCTCAGCCAGGCCGCCGACGGCCTCACCCTGGTGGTCCACGTGCGCGGCCTGGCCCCCGGCCTGCACGCCCTGCATCTGCACGCGGTGGGCAAAGCCGAGCCCCCCGAGTTCAAATCCGCCGGTCCGCACTTCAACCCCTTCAACAGACAGCACGGCCTGAAGAACCCCCACGGGCCCCACGCCGGTGACCTGCCCAACCTCGAGGTGGGTCCCGACAGCGTGGGCGCCGCGGTGGTCAAAGCCGCCCTGGTCACTTTGAGCCAGGGCCCCAACTCCCTTTTCGACGCCGACGGCTCGGCGGTGGTGATCCACGAAAAGGCCGACGACGACAATGTCCAGGCAGACTCGACCAACACTGCGGGCAACGCCGGCAAGCGCGTGGCCTGCGGCGTGGTCGAGTGGCTTCAATGAGGAGGATGGGACCATGGACGAGGAACTCTTCGTCGCCCGCGACTTCACCCCGCCCGGCAGCTTCACCAGCGGGGTGGAGGGTCCGGCCTGCGACCGCGAGGGCAACCTCTACGCGGTCAACTACGCCAGGCAGCACACCATCGGCAAGGTGACCCCGGCCGGGGAGGCCAGCGTCTTCCTCGAATTGCCCAACGGGAGCATCGGCAACG
>Ga0194132_10003441_pt1 | contig 28166 bp, 21 predicted proteins | sample TA2KigOf80mmetaG_FD_148612 | JGI IMG/M metagenome (GOLD analysis project Ga0194132, IMG submission 148612) | Freshwater microbial communities from Lake Tanganyika, Tanzania - TA2015054 Kigoma Offshore 80m | ecosystem: Environmental > Aquatic > Freshwater > Lake | place: Tanzania: Lake...
GAACAAGGTTCAGTATCTGTGCTCTCTTCGCTTCTCGCTCGGTCAAATGTAGTCCTCTCATGGACTGACATATTCACTGAGAAGTTACCTACTGACAATATCACTGAGCAAAGACATTACAGCGTGGTGCGAAATTGACAGTTTTCATCAGTTCGTGTTAATTTGAATCGTTGCTTTCAATGCGGATGACTATGCGTTGATGGGGAGTAGTAGCGGCAGTGGCCGCAGCGAGCCGGTGCAAGTGAAAATCCGGCGCCTCCGCGAACTCGCCCCTGAGCATTCACCCCGAACCGAGCGCCACCCACAGGGCGCATCACTTCAAGGGCGACGGATTGGCCCCGTTACCGGCCAGCTCGACTGGAGCCACGAGAGGTCCCGATTGTATCGGGACAATTAGGGTGGTACCGCGGGAGTATTCTTCGAATAAACTCATCCCGTCCCTGTTGTGGGACGGGATTTTTTGCGTTTTAGGCGGTCCGTGACCGCGTATCCTATGGAGGTCATCTCTAGACCATGAAGCTGAATGGTTCTCAACTACTCTGCGAAGCTCTGATCAGGGAGGGCGTGGACGTAATCTTCGGCCTCCCCGGCGGCGCAATCCTGCCGCTCTACCAGACGCTGCCCCAGTTCCCGCAGCTCCGCCACATCCTGGTACGCCACGAGCAGGGCTCCGCCCACGCCGCGGACGGCTACGCTCGCGTCACCGGCAAGCCCGGCGTGTGCTGGGCCACGTCCGGCCCCGGCGCGACAAACCTGGTGACGGGCATCGCGACGGCGCAGATGGACTCGGTGCCTATCGTCGTCGTAACCGGGCAGGTTAGCCGCGCCTCAATCGGCACGGACGCCTTCCAGGAGACGGACATCACGGGCATCACCCTGCCCATAACGAAGCATAACTACCTCGTCATGCACGCGTCGGACATCCCGCGCATTGTGAAGGAGTCGTTCCACATCGCCAGCACCGGCCGCCCCGGCCCGGTCCTCATCGATGTGCCCAAGGACGTCCAGAACGAGGTTGTGGAGTACGAAGAGAGCACCTTCGACGAGATGTACGCGAAAGTGGAGCTCGACCTCCCCGGCTACAAGCCGACGATGGAGGGCCACCCCAGCCAGATCAAGAAGGCCGTGCAGCTCATTGCCGAGTCGAAGCGACCGGTGATCCTTGCCGGCCACGGCGTAATCTTCTCCGGCGCATACGATGAGCTGAGGGAGCTGGCGGAGAAGGCGCAAATCCCGGTCATCACAACCCTGCTCGGCATCAGCTCTTTCCCTGAGACGCACGTCCTGTCCGTCGGCATGCCCGGCATGCACGGCATGGCGTACGCCAGCCTGGCGATTGAGGAGGCTGACCTCCTGATCGCTCTCGGCATGCGGTTTGACGACCGTATCACGGGCAAGCCGAGCGCCTTCGCCCGCAAGTCGAAGAAGATTCATGTGGACATTGACCCATCCGAGATCGGCAAAAACATCCCGGTGGATGTCCCGATCGTCGGCGACCTGAAGCGGGTCCTTGTCAAGCTGAACAAGCTTGTGCAGCCCGCCACGCACAGTGAATGGGTCCAGCGAATCGAGGAGCTGAAGCGCGAGCACCCTTCCATGGATATTCGCGAGACGGACAAGCTACTGCCGCAGTTCGTCATCAAGTCGCTTTGCGACGTAACCGAAGGCAAGGCGTTTATCGTGACCGGCGTGGGCCAGCACCAGATGTGGGCGGCCCAGCACTACACGTACACTGAGCCCAGGAGCTTCGTCTCTTCCGGCGGCTCCGGCGCGATGGGCTTCGAAGTGCCCGGCGCAATGGGCGCCCAGGTCGGTCGGCCGGACCGCGTTGTGTGGTCGGTTGCCGGCGACGGCGGCTTCCAGATGACAATGTGCGAGCTCGCGACGCTGGTGGAGAACAAGATCCCGGTCAAGTTCGCAATCGTCAACAACAACGTCCTCGGGATGGTGCGGCAGTGGCAGGACATCTTCTACAAGAGGAGCTTTGTCGCCACCAGGTACACGGCCAACCCCGATTTTGTGAAACTGGCGGACGCTTTTGGCATGCTCGGAATCCGAGTGACCCAGAAGAGCCAAGTGAAGGCGGCGATACAGCAGGCAATGGATTACGATGGCCCTGCGATCGTAGACTTTGTGGTTGAGGAAGACGAAAACGTCTACCCCATGATCCCAGCCGGCCAGACGATCAATGAGCTGATCGAGGAGCCGAGACCCCAAGAGGCGCGACGACGATGATGAACAACAACGGCACTAGCCTGCCCCGCCACACGATCACCGCACTGGTCGAGGACCGGCCCGGCGTCCTCAACCGCGTATCCAGCATGTTCCGCCGGCGCGGGTTCAATATCGCCAGCCTCGCGGTAGGCCACAGCGAGGAGCCCGGCCGCTCCCGCATGACCTTCGTCGTCGAAGGCGACGACCGCGTCGTCGAGCAGGTCACCAAGCACCTGCACAAGCTTATCGACGTCATCAAGGTCACTGAGATCTCCGACGAGAACGTCGTCTCGCGGGAGCTCGCGCTCATCAAGGTCAAGGCCGACGCGCAGAGCCGCAGCGAGATCATCCAGATCGTCGATATCTTTCGCGCGAAGATCGTGGGCGTAGCCCCGGACACCCTCATAATCGAGGTCACCGGTGACGGCGACAAGCTCGAGTCCCTGCTAGGCCTGCTCAAGCCCTTCGGGGTGATCGAGGTCATGCGAACCGGCACCATCGTTATGGAGCGCTGGACCGGCAGCATGCACGGCGACGGCGGCACCCGGCCCCGCAAGCAGCGCTCGACGACGAGCCTCGCAAACATCTGGGGCGAGCCGAGCTCGGTTTAACTTCCAGCAACCAAATTATCGGAGACGAACCTCTAATGACCATCATGTACTACGAGACAGACGCAGACCTTTCAGTCCTGAAGAACAAGACCATTGGCATCATTGGCTACGGCAGCCAGGGCCACGCCCATGCGCTCAACCTTAAGGACAACGGCCAGAAGGTGCTAATCGGCCTCTACGAAGGCAGCAAGAGCAAGGCGAAGGCCGAGGCCGAGGGGCTGAAGGTCAAGTCTATCGAGGATGTGACGAAGGAGTCGGACATCATCATGATGCTGATCCCCGACCACACCCAGCGCGAGGTCTACAACAAGTCCATCAAGCAGCACCTCACCGCAGGCAAGGCGCTTATGTTCGCTCACGGCTTCAACATCCACTACAAGGCCATCGTCCCGCCCAAGAACGTGGACGTGCTCATGGTCGCCCCCAAGGCGCCGGGCCACAGGATGCGCGAGGTCTTCACAAAGGGCTCCGGCGTGCCGGGCCTGCTCGCCATCCACCAGGACGCCACGGGCAACGCCCGCAAGCTCGGCCTGGCGTACGCCAAGGGCGTGGGCTGCACCCGCGCCGGCGTGCTGGACACGACCTTCAAGGAAGAGACAGAGACCGACCTTTTCGGCGAGCAGACCGTCCTCTGCGGCGGCGTGTCCGCCCTGATCAAGGCCGGCTACGAGACGCTTGTCGAGGCCGGCTACCAGCCGGAGTCGGCGTACTTTGAGTGCATGCACGAGCTCAAGCTCATCGTCGACCTTCTCTACAAGGGCGGGCTGGAATGGATGCGCTACTCCATCAGCGACACCGCCGAATACGGCGACTACACGCGCGGCCCGCGCATCATAGATGAGCACGTCAAGGCGAACATGAAGAAGGTGCTCAAGGAGATACAGGACGGCACCTTCGCGAAGGAGTGGCTCGCCGAGAACGAGGAGGGCCGCCACCGCTTCATGCAGCTGCGCAAGGAGAACGCCGACCACCCGATCGAGAAGGTTGGCAAGGAGCTCCGCGGAATGATGACGTTCCTGAAGAATACTGACTAGGTCCCTTCTTGATGTAGCCCGCGCGATTCATCGCGCTTGCGTTGAATGCAGTGATCTACGGTCAGCAATACAGGCGCGATGAATCGCGCGGGCTACAAATTCGAGCCAGGCGCCGAGTGAATCGGGGCGTGCGGCAGGAGCCGGAGCAGTATTGATCTACCATATCGCACACAAATCCGAATGGGACGCGCAGGCGAGTAGCACCGCGTACGCCCCTTCCCGGTACGAGGGCGAGGGGTTCATTCACTGCTCCGAGACTCACCAGCTTGAGAAGGTTGCTAACAAGCACTTCAAGGGCAAAACCGACCTGCTGGTCCTGGAGCTGATGCCGACGCGGCTCGATGCAGAGACGAAGTACGAGCAGGGCGGCGAAGAGAAGTACCCGCACATCTACGGCACGATCAACAAGAGCGCGATAGTGCGCACGGTGCCGGTCCGGTGCAGGCCGGACGGCACCTTCGGCGGCGTTTTTGCGGGGATTTAGGAGCAACATCATGTGTACCAGCGAGGTTGCAAACGTAGTCCGCAATGGCGGCCCGATCGTGGCACGGTCGGGCGCGGCGGACTGCGTTGTCCTTGGATAGCGGCGGCTCGGTTCAAATTTCCTTCTCCTCAAGGGAGAAGGTGGCGAGTCTTCGAGCCGGATGAGGGCTTCCTCTTCCGCAATTACCCAAGGACAAACAGGAGAAACAGAACATGACTACGCAAGACAAGGTACTGATTTTCGACACCACGCTGCGAGACGGCGAGCAGTCCGCCGGCATCGGCCTGACCCTGGAGGAGAAGGTCGAGATCGCCAAGCAGCTCGACCGGCTGGGCGTCGACATCATCGAGGCCGGCTTCGCGGCCAGCTCCCCCGGCGACTTCAAGGCCGTGCAGGCCATCGCAAGGGACGTCCGCAGGCCCGTCATCGCCTCGCTGGCCCGCTGCAACCCCAACGATATCGACCAGGCCCGGCAGGCGCTGAAGGATGCCGAAAACCCGCGCATCCACGTCTTCATATCGAGCTCGGACGTCCAGATACTGCACCAGCTCCGCAAGAACCCGGAAGAGGTGCTGGACATGGCCGTCGCGTCGGTGGAGCGCGCGAAGCGCTACTGCCCCAACGTCGAGTTCTCGCCTATGGACGCCACACGCACGGACATGGACTACCTGTACAAGCTGGTGGAGGCGGTCATACGCGCTGGCGCGACGACGGTCAACATTCCGGACACCGTCGGCTACGCAATCCCCGTCGAGTTCTCGAAGCGCATCCAGCTCATCAAGAACAATGTCCCCAACATCGACAAGGCGATTATCAGCGTCCACTGCCACAACGACCTGGGCAACGCCGTATCGAACAGCATCGCCGCGGTGCAGGTCGGCGCCCGCCAGATCGAGGGCTGCATCAACGGCCTGGGCGAGCGGGCGGGCAACGCCGCGCTGGAAGAGGTCATCATGACCCTGGACACGCGCAAGGATCTGCTGAACGTTTCGCACAATATTGATACGACGCAGATATACCGCACCAGCCGCCTGGTGAGCGATATCACCGGCTTCCCGATCCAGCCTAACAAGGCAATCGTGGGCGCCAACGCCTTCCGCCACGCATCCGGCATACACCAGGACGGCGTCCTGAAGGCGCGCCAGACGTTCGAGATCATGGACGCTCGCTCTATCGGCTGGCCCAGCAACTCGCTCGTCCTTGGCAAGCTGAGCGGCCGCGCCGGCCTGCGCTCCAGGCTGGAGGAGATGGGCTTCAAGCTGGACAAGGCGCAGCTCGATACTGCCTTCGAGGCCTTCAAGGAGCTGGCGGACCGCAAGCGCGAGGTCACGGATGCCGACCTGGTCGCGCTGATGTCCAACCAGCGCCGCTTCGCGGACGTGGAAGAGGTCTACAAGCTGGACCACATCCAGGTCACCTGCGGCAACCACGAGATTCCGACGGCCACCGTGCGGCTCATCAACCCGCGCGGCGAGCAGGTGACGGACGCCGCCACCGGCACCGGCCCGGTGGACGCAGTCTACAGGGCTATCAACCGCATCGTGAACGTGCCTAACAAGCTCACCGAGTTCCGCGTGGACGCCGTCACCGAGGGCATAGACTCCCTGGGCGACGTGACTATTCGCATCCGACACGAGAAGGACAGCTTCGTAGGCCGAGGCTCGGACACAGACATCGTCGTCGCCAGCGCCAAGGCCTACATGAACGCACTCAACCGGGCGCTTACGGCAATGCAAAAGCCCCAGGAAGCAAAGACGGCTTCGAAGGCCTCCAGCTAAGGGATTGGCCGGACAACCGAAGTAAAAGCATCCAGGGGCCCCGAAAATTCGGGGCCCCTGGCGTTCAGGGCAGCTAATTGGGAACCGCAGTTCCCTTTCCCGGCGCTTTGGGAACTTTTCTGCCTCACAGTTCCCAAAGCGTGGAATTTGGGAACTGCGGTTCCCTTTTCCAGTTCGCGTTCCGGGAAAACAAAGTCACCCGGCCTGCAATTCCTGTATAATAGGGAACTATTGGCCACCAAAGTTCCCAAATATCGGAGGCAGGGTACTGGAGTTCCATGCAGAAGAACCTTGAGCGCAGCCCCATTGGAGAGCTGGTGCAGATCGATGGAAAGAGGAGGGCTTACGTGCCCGGCCCTCTTCCGAGGTCTATCGACCTGGACGGCGCCCTCGTCTACGCTCTGGACGAGGCCTCCAGGGCAATATCGCTTCTCGCGGGAGCGGGCGAGACATTCCACAATCCGGACCTTCTGATACGGCCCTTCTTGAGCCGGGAGGCAATTCTGTCCTCACGCATAGAGGGCACCCAATCCACGCTGGAGGACCTGTTTGAGTACGAGGCTTCCAGGAGGGACAGAGGCGATGTCATGGAGGTGTTCAACTACGTTCTCGCCCTGAACAAGGGGCTGCAGATGATACGGGACGCGCCAATCAACCTGTGGCTGGTAAACAGCATCCACTCAACGCTCATGCATGACGTGAGGGGAAGAAACAAACGGCCCGGCCAGTTGAGGAATGAACAGGTCTACATAGGGGGCGAAGGACAGTCCATCGATCAGGCGCGGTTCATACCTCCGCCTCCGTACTTTGTGCAGGAGGCGCTGGAGGACTGCGTAAAGTTCGCAAACGAGCGCAATCACCTGCCGCCGCTGGTGCAGTGCGCTATGATGCACTACCAGTTCGAGACCATTCACCCGTACTCTGACGGCAACGGACGAATGGGGCGTTTGCTTATCGTCCTGTTCCTGTGCGCAAGGGGGGTCCTGACAACCCCCCTGCTCTATCTAAGCGCTTACTTCGAGCGCGACAGGCAGGCGTACTACGACCACTTGCTCCGTTTGAGCGAGACGGGCGATTGGCAGAGATGGCTACGGTACTTCCTCAAGGGGGTGACAGAAGAGTCCAGGGACGCATTGCAGAGAATCAGGCATGTGCGTGATCTTCACGATTCATACAAACGGCTGCTGCTGGAAAAGAACGAGTCGGGCAATGCGCTGCACCTGCTGGATGAGTTCTTCGCGCAGCCCGTGATGACCGCGCCCTCGGCAGCCCGGATAATCGGCATAACTGCAAAAGGCGCACAGCGCATACTTGAGAGAATGACGGCGCTCGGCATAGTGAAGATCGAAGAGAGCAGGCCGCGGCTCTATGTAGCCCACGAGTTGATGGACATACTTCAGGCCCCGCGGGCGTTGCCGCCGGCGATGTCAAGGATATGATTATCAGAGACCTTGCCCCAACAGAATCAAGGCTCATCCACCAGATCGCAGAGATGCTGGTGGAAGCGTTCCGCGAGAACTGGCCGGACGCCTGGTCGACGCTCGAGGACGCGCTGGAAGAGGTGCGCGACTCCTTCGTCGAGGGCCGTATAAGCCGCGTGGCCGTGGACGAGCACGGCAACGCTGCCGGCTGGACCGGCGCGCGGTACTGGTACGCGCTCGTGTGGGAGCTGCACCCGATGGTCGTGAAGCCGTCTCTGCAGGGCCGCGGCATCGGGCGCGCGCTCGTGGCCGACCTGGAAGAGCAGGTGCGCACACGCGGCGGCATGACCATCACGCTGGGGTCTGACGACGAGAACGGCATGACCACGCTGTCCGGCGTGGACCTGTACCCGGCCCCATGGGAGCATATAGCGCGAATCAGGAACCTGAAGGGACATCCGTACGAGTTCTACCGGAAGTGCGGCTTCACTATCACCGGCGTTATCCCGGACGCAAACGGAGTCGGCAAGCCGGACATATTGATGTCAAAGAGAGTCGGCGGGCAACCGGGTTAGTAACTCCCCGCCGGTAGCTGTAGAATAACTGTGACGATTTCCGACTGAACAAAGATCGAGAGGTTTTCGAGCCAATGGCGCCAAAGACGATGTTCGAAAAGATCTGGGACTCCCACGTTGTGCACGAGGAGGCCGGGAAGCCAACCATGCTGTACGTGGACCTGCACCTCGTGCACGAGGTTACATCTCCTCAGGCCTTCGACGGCCTGCGCGCAGCCGGACGCAAGGTGCGCAGGCCCGAGCTCACGCTCGCGACGGCCGACCACAACACACCCACCACGCCGGGCAGGAATCGCCTCCCGATTACGGACCCCATCGCCAGGCAGCAGCTCGAGGCGCTCTCCCGCAACTGCAACGAGTTCGGCGTGCCGCTTTACGATATGGCCAGCCAGTACCAGGGCATCGTCCACATCGTAGGGCCGGAGCAGGGGCTGACGCAGCCGGGGAAGATCATCGTTTGCGGCGACAGCCACACCTCCACGCACGGCGCGTTCGGCGCGCTGGCGTTCGGCATCGGCACGTCAGAGGTTGAGCACGTCCTGGCGACCCAGACGATCCGCCAGAGCAAGCCGAAGACCATGGAGATCCGCGTCAACGGCCCGGCGCCTTTCGGCGTCACAGCCAAGGACATTATCCTGAGCATCATCGGCAAGATCGGCGTCAGCGGCGGGCAGGGCTACGCCGTGGAGTACACCGGCCAGGCGATCCGCGACCTCTCCATCGAGGGCCGTATGACCGTCTGTAACATGTCCATCGAGGGCGGCGCCCGCGCCGGCATGGTTGCTCCGGACGAGAAGACATTCGCATACCTCAAGGGCAGACCCAGCTCGCCGAAGGGCAAGGAATGGGACGCGGCTGTTGAGCGCTGGAAGGCGCTCCAGACAGACCCCGGCGCAAAGTTCGACAGGCTGGTCGAGATCGACGCCGCCTCGCTGGAGCCCATGGTCTCGTGGGGCACCACGCCCGGCATGGTTGCGCCGGTGACCGGCAGGGTGCCGAGCCCTGCATCGTTCTCGGATAACAACGACCGCCGGGCCGCCGAGCGCGCACTGGAGTACATGGGGCTGGCGCCGGAGACGCGCGTGGAGGACATCGCCATCGACCGCGTGTTCCTTGGCTCCTGCACAAACGCCCGTATGGAGGACCTGCGAATCGCGGCGGATGTCATCAAGGGCCGCAAGGTCAGCGACAGGGTCTATGCGATGGTCGTTCCCGGCTCCACGCAGGTCAAAAAGCAGGCCGAGGCCGAAGGGCTGGACCGCATCTTCAAGGAAGCCGGCTTCGACTGGCGGGAGGCCGGGTGCTCGATGTGCCTGGGCATGAACCCGGACACCCTGAAGCCCGGCGAGCGCTGCGCCTCCACCTCCAACCGCAACTTCGAGGGTCGCCAGGGCAAGGGCGGACGCACGCACCTGGTCAGCCCCGAGATGGCCGCCGCCGCCGCCATCGCCGGCCACTTCGTGGACATCCGTGAGTGGAAGAAGAACGGAGTTTAATTGGACTTATTGGCTGGAGCAATCCTTTGGACGACGAGAAGGTAATATTCAGGTTCCACGCGCTAAACAGGATGTTCCAGCGGCGCATACGAAAACAGAATGTTTATCGCGTCTTGGGAACTGGAGAGACCATAGAAGACTACCCAAAGTCTCACCCGTTCCCAAGCCGCCTTGTGCTGGGATGCATAGACTTTCGACCGCTGCACGTTGTTGTTGGATTCGATGAAAGACTTGGGCTAACTTATATAGTAACTGCCTATGAGCCTGATCCGAGTGAATGGGAACCCGGTTTTCGCAGGAGGCATGTATGAAATGCATCATTTGCAAACATGGAGAGCTTAACCCGGGTAACACGAGCATCCTGCTGACACGGGATTCGCTGACTTTAGTTGTCAAGAATGTTCCTGCACTTCTGTGCTCAACATGCGGAGAAGAATATGTTGACGGAGCCATTGCAGGCCGCCTGCTCGAAACAGCGGAGGAAGCCGTTAAATTAGGCGTGCAGGTGGATGTTCGCAACTACGTAGCGGCGTAGCCATGGACTTCACACCGCTTGAGCGGCTTGATATCATCGCGAACTCGCTGCAGAGGGCGAAGGCCTTCACGGCGGGAATGGACCGCGACGCGTTCCGCGGCGATGCGCGGACGCGGTACGCTACTGTCTTTTCGCTTGAGACCGCAGCGAAGGTGGCGGAAGAGGTCCCGCGCGAGGTGCGCCTCCGGATGCAGTACGTGCCGTGGATGGAATTCGACCGCATCGCCCACGCGGTGGCGGTGGAGCGCTACCACGAGACGGACCCGGACAGCGTGTGGACGCTTGTAACGGAGGTGCTGCCCGACCTCCTTACCTCCGTGCAGAGGGCAATCATGCTCTTGCAGATGGAGGAGTCCCACAGGCCGAATGTGAATTGAAGGGTGAGCCGCCGGTCAAGGATAGCCTGACTGGAGTGTAACCGCTTCACCCTCTCTGTCCCGATGAAGCATCGGGACATCTCCCCCATCGAGGGGGAGAAAAAGATTTGATCGGAGCAAAGAAATACATGCAACCGTTTACAAAAGTGACTTCCGTCGTTGCGCCGCTGGACAGGGTGGACGTGGACACGGACCAGATTATCCCCAAGCAGTTCCTGAAGCGCATTGAGCGGACGGGCTTCGGACAGTACATGTTCTTCGACTGGCGGTTCAAGGAAGACGGGAAGACCCCAAATCCGGACTTTGAGCTGAACCGGCCGGCGTACAGGGGCGCGAACATTCTCGTTACCGGGCGCAACTTCGGGTGCGGCTCCTCCCGCGAGCACGCGCCCTGGGCGCTGCTGGACTACGGCTTCAGGGCGATCATCGCGCCGAGCTTCGCGGACATCTTCTTCAACAACTGCTTCCAGAACGGCATCCTGCCCATCGTGCTGCCGGAGCCGACGGTGAAGAAGATCATGGACAAGGCCGCGAAGAAGCCGGGCTACAGGTTGAACATCGACCTCGCCGCCCAGCGCGTGTGGGACGACGAGGAGGACGTTGTTGTGCAGTTCAACGTGGACCCCTTCCGGAAGCACTGCCTGCTAAACGGGCTGGACGACATCGGCCTGACGCTGCAGTACGAGGACAAGATTGCGGCGTACGAGGCGAAGCGGCAGTGAGCAGTGAGTAGTAGGCAGTCAGCCAGACCGAAAGGCAGGTGTTAGGTGTTAGGTGTTGGATCGAACCTAACACCCAAGACCCAACACCGGCTGTTGGATTGGCCGACTGCTGACTGCCGACTGCCTACTGCTGTCTCTCACCGTCCGTCGCCTGCTCTATGGCCTTGAGCTGCTGGCGGTAGCCTTCGATGGCCTCCGCGGACCACTCGGAGGGGTCAAGCTCTTCGTGCTTCTTTGAGCGGCGGGCGATGCGGCGCACGCCGCCGGCCACCTTGCCCTGGAGCGAGCTTACCTCGCGCGCGACGGCGGAGCGGAAGTGCGAGCTGTACTCGCCCATCTTGCGGTACTTCTTGTAGCGCTCGCGCACCAGCTTCCTGTCCGCCCTCTCGTGCAGCGCTGCAAGCTCCCGAAGCAGCACCCGCCGCAGCTCCCGCGCCGTCTCATCCGGGTTGGTGTGCGCGCCCGCCACCGGCTCCGGCACCACCACGTCCACTATCCCCATCTCCTTCGCGTGCTTCGCCGTGAGCCGCAGCGACTCCGCCATCTCATCCGCCTTCGCCTCGTCGCGGTAGATGATGCTCGCAGCGTCCTCAGGGGAAATCACCGTGTAGATGGCGTTCTCCAGCATCAGCACGCGGTCGGCCACGCCCAGGGCCAGCGCGGCCTCGCTGCCGCCCTCGCCGATGATGACCGCGATGGACGGCGCGTCCAGCCCCGCCATCTGCGCCATCGTGGTCGCGATGGCGTTGCCCAGGCCGTGCTCCTCGGACTCAATGCTGGCGTTGCTGCCCGGCGTGTCTATCAGCGTGATGAGCGGCACCCTGAACTTCCGGGCCATTGCGATGGCGCGCTGCGCCTTGCGGTAGCCGTCCGGCGACGGCCTGCCGCCGTTGCGCTCGGCAGGGTCTCCCACCCTGCCCCGCTCGTGGCCGATGATCACTACCGTCTGCCCGCCGATGTCCCCTATCCCCGCCACCACCGCCGGGTCGTCGCCGTGGGCGCGGTCGCCGTGCAGCTCAACGAAGTTTGTCACAATGCGGCCGATGTAGTCGTACGTCGTCGGCCGCTCCTTGTGGCGGGCCAGCTTCACGGCGTCCCACGCGACCGGGCGGGCGTGGCCGGCCTCCGGCGTCTCGGCCTTCTCCGGCGCTGTGAGCTGGTACTTCGAGACCAACATGTCCAGCAGCGCGGCGGTGAGGTCGCGCAGGCGGGTGCGGTCTGCGATCGTGTCCACCAGGCCGTGCTCCAGGTGGGCCTCCGACGTGTGGGAGCCCATCGGCAGCGGGTGGTCTGTGACCTTGCGGATCGTGCGAAGGGGGGCGACGCCGACGATAGCGCCGGGCTCCGCGACGATGACGTCGGCCAGGTTGGCGAAGCTGGCGTAGACCTGGCCCGTGGACGGGTTGGCGAGGACGGTGATGAAGGCGATGCCCTTCTCGTTGAGCTGGGAGGCGGCGATGCTGGTCTTGGCCATCTGCATGAGGGAGAGGACGCCCTCCTGTATGCGCGCGCCGCCGCTGGTGACGACGGCGACGACGGGCATCTCCTTCCTGACGGCGTGCTCGAAGGCAAGCGCGACTTTTTCACCCACGACGCAGCCCATGCTGCCGCCCATGAAGCCGAAGTCCAGGACGATGAGGACGACGGGGGTGCCGCTGATGGTGCACGATCCTGTGACGGCGGCCTCGGTGAGGCCGGTGCGCTTCTGGTCGCGGAAGACGCGCTCCTTGTACGACACGCGAGACGAGAAGGAGAGCGGGTCCAGCGACGTGACGGAGCGGTTGGTCTCCCTGAACGTGTCCGGGTCCGCCAGCATGTTGATGCGGTCGCGCGCGGTCATGCTGTAGTGGAAGCGGCACGTTGGGCACACGGCGTACTGGGCAAAGAAGTCATTGCCCGCCAGCAGCGTCTCGCAGATGAGGCATCGCTCCCGCGATGGCCCTGCCTTCCCCGGCGGCGGCTTGACCTTCTTCGCCTTCTTGTCTTCCTTAACCTTCGGCGCCTTAGCCTTGCCGGCCTCTTTGGCCTTCTTCGGCTCTTTCAGCGCCTTCTTCTTGTTGTTCTTCGTATCGGTAGGCGGCATCTGCATCCTGGGTGCAACCTAACCCCTGCCCCTTCCTCCCGATTCGCTCCGCTCATGAGGGATCTGCGACTGAGAGGGAAGGGGTTCAGAGGAACAAAGCCATTCAACGGCTTTTGTTATTTCGTGGCATGTTAATTATAGACGGGGTACGGGGTACGGGGAACGGGGGGCTTTCGTAGGGGCGCACTGCGTGCGCCCGGCCCTGCCCACGCATGCCGCCGCACAAACCACGTCACGCGCAAACAGGCGCACGGATGTGTTGTGCACCGGTCAACCTCCGCTTAGAATGGGCCGGGTAAGGCAACCTGGCCCCGGCGACCCGAGCTTCACACGCCGGACTTCACGCGAGGAAAAGAAGAGATGCCAAAGCCCTCAGACCAGGAAAAGCAAGAGGTCATCCGGTTCCTCGAGGCGGACAAGCCGCTGCCGGACAAGTACCGGTTCCTGCTGTTCGGCGACAAACGGGAGGTGGAGCTTGTCTGGAACGGGAAGACGAACGAGGTCACCAACGTTGTCCTGCCCTTCCAGGTGATCGAGCAGGTGGACGAGCCGCGCGCGGAGAAGGATGTGAAGCTGCAGCTTGGAATGTTCGATACGGACAGCCGAGGGCGGCAGCTCAAAGGGTGGACGAACAAGCTGATCTGGGGCGACAACAAGCTGATCCTCTCCAGCCTGAAGAATGGGCCGATGCGAGAGGAGATCGAGAAGCAGGGCGGCATAAAGCTGATCTACATAGACCCGCCGTTCGACGTGGGCGCTGACTTCAGCATGGATATCGAGATCGGCGACGAGACGTTCACCAAGCGGCCGAACATCCTGGAAGAGATCGCCTTCCGGGATACCTGGGGCAATGGAGCGGACTCGTTTATCTCAATAATGTACGATCGGTTAGTGCTGATGCGGGACCTGTTGGCGGAGGATGGGAGCATTTATGTGCACTGTGATTGGCGAGTGAATAGTTTCTTGCGGCTGGCGTTGGACGAACTCTTCGGCGCTGCTAGTTTCGTAAACGAAATAGTTTGGCGACGGACAACGGCTCATGGAGATGCAAAACAAGGAGCGCGGCGGTATGACATCCTTCACGATACGGTCCTTTTCTACGCAAGGAACGCCGATCAATTCACATGGAACACCCAATATGTCCCTTTCTCTGACGACCAAATTGACCAGCAGTACAACAAGATAGAGAACGGAAGGCGGTATCGCCCCGTGACGCCGACTGCGTCGAAGCCCGGTGGAGACACTTTATATGAATGGAAGGGTGTAAAACCCCCTGCAGGGCGTTATTGGGCATACACTAAGAGCAAAATGGAGGCGTTCGATCAGGCTGGTAAGTTGTACTACAGCAGCACGGGGCAGCCTTATATCAAATACTATCTTGACGAACGCCCAAAGTAGCGGCCCCTTCAATTTGGCACGATATGCTGTTGGCGCCCACCGCAAAAGAGCGAGTTGAGTACCCCACACAAAAACCTGAAGCATTGCTGGATCGCATCATCAAAGCGTCTTCCAACCCCGGCGACCTTGTCGCCGACTTTTTCGTCGGCTCCGGCACTACAGCGGCGGTGGCCGAGAAGCTGGGGCGGAAATGGATTGCGACGGACCTGGGCAAGTTCGCCATTCACACGACCCGCAAGCGGATGATCGGCGTGCAGCGGCAGATGAAGGCAGAAGGCAAAGACTACCTGGCGTTCGAGATACTCAACCTGGGCAGGTACGAGCGGCAGCACTACATCGGGGTCAACCCGAACCTGCGGGACGCGGAGAAGGCGAAGCAGCTTGCCGAGAAGGAAGCGGAGTTCCTTGCGCTGATACTGAGGGCGTACCGGGCCGAAAAAGTGACGGGCTTCAATACCTTCCATGGGGAAAAGGCCGGACGGCTGGTGGCGATTGGGCCTGTGAACCTGCCCGTGACACGCCTCTTTGTGGAAGAGGTCATCCTGGAGTGCCGGCAGAAGCACATCACCAAGGTGGACATTCTGGGGTTTGAGTTCGAGATGGGACTGTTTCCCAATGTCCTGGACGAGGCGAAGTCGAAGGGAATAGACATCTCGCCGAAGTACATCCCGGCGGAGGTGTTCGACAAGCGCGCCGTGGACAAGGACCAGGTGGTCTTTCACGACGTTTCGTTCATCGAGGTCAAGCCGCTCTTCAAGGACAACTGCGTGGCGGTGCAGCTCACGGACTTCTCAGTCTACTACTCCCAGGACTCCATAGCCGCCGCCGAGGCTTCGCTCAAGGACAAGGGGAGCAAAATCGTTGTCGAAAAGGGGCAGATAGTCAAGGTGACGAAGGACGGGCGCGGCTTCGTCACGAGGGAAGTGCTCACCCAGAGCTGGACGGACTGGATAGACTACTGGGCGGTGGACTTCAACTTTGAGAACAAGCGGGAGATAGTAAGGGTGAAGGTTGAGAAGTTAAGGCAAGGTTCCATTCCTGGCCTTGAGAAACCTGAGCAACTTGAGATGCCGGAGTACGAGGAGGTGTGGCTGGGCGACTACATTTTCGAGAACGAGTGGCAGTCTTTCCGCACGAAGAAGGACCGGTCGCTGGAGCTTACGAGCGTGTACCAGGAGTGCCCGCCGGGGCGGCGGAAGCTGGCGGTCAAGGTGGTGGATATCTTCGGCAACGACACGATGACGATAGTCGAGGTAACTGTCGGTAGGAAATGACACAACTTATTCAAGGCCATCCGTCAAACCCGTCGAATTCGACGGGATTAGGTTGGTATGGGTGAAAGTGTGGCCAAGAAAATAGATGTTCAGGGAAACGAGATACAGATAATTTCCAGGGGAGCTGACGATTTTGTCTCTTTAACCGATATCGCGAAGTACCGGAACCGGGAAGACCCTTTCGCGATTATCAACAACTGGATGCGTAGCAGGAGCACGATCGAGTTCCTGGGCCTTTGGGAGAAGCTCAGCAATCCTGATTTTAAACCTCTCGAATTCGAGAGGTTTAAGTCCGAGGCGGGCAGCAATTACTTTGTTCTCTCGCCTCAAAGGTGGATTCACGCTACCAATGCCATCGGGATCGTCTCGAAGGCCGGCCGATACGGCGGTACCTTCGCTCATACCGATATCGCGTTCGAATTCGCCTCCTGGATATCATCGGAGTTCAAGCTCTACCTCATCAAAGAGTTCCAACGGCTCAAGGAGGATGAGCGGAAGCAGCTTGGATGGGACATCCGCAGGAATCTGGCCAAGATCGACTACAGGATCCACACGGACGCGATCAAGGAAAACCTGGTCCCGCCAGAGCTGACTGCGTTCCAGACAAGCCTGATTTACGCCTCCGAGGCGGACGTGCTCAACATGGCGCTGTTCGGTATGACAGCGAACCAGTGGAGAGACAGCCATCCCGGAGACAAGGGGAACATCAGGGACTATGCGAACGTATCGCAGCTTGTGTGCCTGTCAAACCTTGAAAACCTGAACGCCCTGCTCATCCAGGAACAGATGGCGCAGTCCGACCGGCTGCGCAAGCTCAACCAGATCGCCATCCAGCAGATGAGGCTATTGACCGAGAACGCAAGCGTTAAAGGTCTTGAGCAAGGGGGCGAATAGTGGCGTTACACCCCAAGTTCCCGAAATCGCCTTATGAGGTAATCGAGCCCCGCATGCGCCGGTTCCCGGCGGATGAAGGGATGCGGGAGGATATGGGCAAGCTGCTGCCGCCACTGGTGACGAAGCTGAGGGCGGCAGTGAAGGCGTGGCGGGACAGAGGGTATGAAGGGGCTTCCGACACCAGCTGCAGCCTGCTCAACTGGTGGTTCAACACGCAGCACCTGTTGCCGAAGGCCGATGGGACGACGGCGGAGTTCAGGTACTTCTTCGCCCAGCGCGAGGCGCTGGAGACGATTATCTACCTGTACGAGGTGTCACGGGTCAAAGACAAGTACGACATGATGCGGTTCTACTCCTCGGGCGCCGTCTCTGCGAGCATGTTCGACGAGTCGTGGCGGCGGTTCGTGGTCAAGATGGCGACGGGGTCCGGCAAGACCAAGGTACTGAGCCTTGTCCTTGCGTGGAGCTTCCACCACAAGCTCTACGAGCCGGACTCGGACCTGGCCCGGAATTTCCTGGTTGTCGCGCCCAACATCATCGTGCTGGACCGCATCTACAGGGACTTCAAAGGGCTGCGCATCTTCTTCGAGGACCCGGTCATCCCGGATGACGGCGTGGATAGGCGGAACTGGCGGGACGACTTCCAGCTTACTTTGCATCTGCAGGACAGCGTGCGGGTAACTCGGCCCACCGGCAACATCTTCCTGACGAACATCCACAGGGTGTACGCGGGGGACGAGATACCGCCCTCCCCTGAGGATGAAAACACTATGGACTACTTCCTGGGCAAGCGGCCTACAGGGGAGACGACGGACTCCAGGGTAGACCTGGGGATGATCGTGCGGGACATCGACGAGCTGCTAGTGCTCAACGACGAAGCGCACCACATCCACGACAAGAGCCTTGCTTGGTTCAAGTCGATCGAGGACATACACAACCGCCTCAAGCAGAAAGAGCGGTCGCTGTCTTTGCAGGTGGACGTGACAGCGACGCCGAAGCATAACAACGGCGCGGTATTCGTCCAGACCGTCGCCGACTATCCCCTGGTGGAGGCGATCTCCCAGAACGTGGTCAAGCACCCGGTGCTGCCGGACGCGCCAAGCCGGGCAAAGCTGGTTGAGCGCCAGAGCTCAAAGTACACGGAAAAGTACGCCGACTATATCCACCTTGGGGTCGTGGAGTGGCGCAAGGCCTACGCCGAGCACGAGAAGATGGGGAAGAAGGCCATTCTGTTTGTAATGACCGACGACACCAAGAACTGCGATGACGTGAAGGGATACCTGGAAGGGACCTACCCTGAGCTCAAGGGAGCCGTGCTGGTCATCCACACCAAAAACAATGGCGAGATCTCAGAGGCGTCATCCGGCAAGAACAATGAGGAGATGGACAGGCTTCGCAAAGAGGCGAACGAGATTGATGAGGCGGAGAGCAAATACAAGGCTATCGTCTCTGTGATGGTGCTGAAAGAGGGGTGGGACGTGCGGAACGTGACGACCATCGTGGGCCTGCGTCCCTACTCGGCCAAGAGCAACATCCTGCCGGAGCAAACCCTCGGACGCGGGCTGCGGAAGATGTACCCCGGAGATGTGGAGGGGTGGGTAAGCGTAGTCGGCACCAACGCCTTCATGGAGTTCGTCGAATCTATCCAGGCGGAAGGCGTAGAGCTAGAGCACAAGCCCATGGGAGAGGGGACCAGGCCCAAGACGCCGCTGGTGGTGGAGGTGGACGAACAGAACACCACGAAGGATATCGATAAGCTGGATATCGAGGTGCCTGTATTGTCTCCACGCACCTACAGGGAGTACAAGAACCTCGCGGACCTGGATGTGGGCGGGATGCAGCACCCGTGGGTGCCGTACCGGCAATTCAGCCTGGAACAGCAGCGGGAGATCGTGTTCAAGTATGTGACGAGCGGTGAGGTAGCGCACACAACGGTCCTCGAGTCCCTCAGCGGCGCGGACTACCGCACTGTGGTGGGGTATTTCACGCAGACGATCATGAAAGACCTGCGGCTTGTGAGCGGCTACGACGTGCTGTACGGGAAGGTGAAGGAGTTCATCCAGGGGCATCTCTTTGACCGGGCGGTAAAGCTTGAAGATACAAATACGCTCCGCAACCTGTCCGAGACGGTAGCGACCAAGACGCTCGTCGAGACTTTCAAGAAGGCGATCAACGCACTGACTGTGAAAGACAGGGGCGATGCGGAGATACGGGACACGATCAAGCTCCGCAACACGCGCCCGTTCGTCGCCAAGGAACAGGGATACGTTGTGGCGAAGAAGAGCGTATTCAACCGGATCATCGGTGACAGCGGCTTTGAGCTCGAGTTTGCGGCGTTCCTGGAGAAGTGCGCGGACGACGACGTTGTCTCATTCGCCAAAAACTTCCTTGCAGTGAACTTCCGACTCGACTACGTGAATGCCGAGGGTGAGATCTCAAACTACTACCCAGACTTCCTTGTGAAGGTATCCGACAGAGCGACGTTCATTGTAGAGACCAAGGGCCAGGAAGATACGGATGTGCCGCTTAAAATGGAACGTCTCAAGCAATGGTGCCAAGACGTTAACAAGGCGCAGTCCAAGGTGAAGTACGACTTCGTCTACGTGGATGAAGACGGGTACAAAAAGTACAGACCGGCCACGTTCAAGGCGCTTGTGGCGGCGTTCACGGAGTACAACTAGGCGGCGGGGTATAATTGCAGCGCGGGAGGGCGATGCGATGACGGACGAAACAAATAACCGCTACGGCGATATCGCGCGCATTGTGACGGCGCACTATCCCCGCGCGCAGGGGGTGTACCTGTTCGGCACGTACGGCACGCCCGAGCAGCGGCCGGACAGCGACGTGGACATAGCGGTGCTGCTGCCGCCGTCGGAGGCCGCGCGGTGCCCTTCGCTGATGCTGACGCCGTGCCACCTCGCGCTGGAGGAGGCGCTGGGCCGCCAGGTGGACCTTCTCAACGCGCGCGCGCTGTCCACCGTGTTCCAGAAGGAGGTGGTGGCAAACGGCAGGCTGCTGCTCAATGCGGACGAGTACGCAGTCGCGGAGTTCGAGATGCTCACGCTTTCGTACTACCAGAAGCTGAACGAGGAGCGGCGGGAGGTGCTGGAGGCGTTCCAGGCTACGGGCAAGGCGTACGATGTATGAATGACGTTGTAGTAAACAAGGTGCAGTCGATACAGCGCTGTGTGAAGCGCGCCAGGGACGATCACCGCAACGCCGGCGACAGCTTCGCCACCGATTTCCTGCACCAGGACGCCGCCATCCTGAACGTGGTGAGGGCGTGCGAGACGGCGATTGACCTTGCCAACCACGTTATCCGCGACAGGAAGCTGGGAATCCCCACTTCCACAGCCGAAGCGTTCAGGCTGCTGCAGAGCGCGAGGCTGATCGACTCGCCACTCTGTGAGCGGTTGGTGAAGATGGTGGGCTTCCGGAACACGGCGATTCACCAGTACACGAAGCTGGATATCAAGATCGTGGAGGCGGTGATCACCAGGGGCCTGGATGACCTGCTGGCGTTCGCGGAGGCGATGCGAAAAGAGATGACGTAGGGCGGGCGGCCCAAAGGCAACACCCTCACCCTTTGGCCCAAAGCGGCCAACGGCCTCTCCCTGAGGGAGAGGATCAAGACATCCCATCATCATCCTCCGCCCCCCGGTCACCCTCTTCCGCCGCGGCGGACCAAAGCGCTGACATCTCCCCCTGAGGGGGAGATACAAGAGGGGCGCACGCAGTGCGCCACTACGGTATCCTTTGCTCACTGTCGCTCTGGACCCCGATTCCATCGGGACCCACTGTCGAAGACCCCGTATGAACGGAGTGAATCGGGGCCCACTGCCGCCCCCTAGCTCGCGTTGATGATCACGTCGCGGCTCTTTGAGCCATCGCTCGGGCCGACGATGCCGGCGTCTTCGAGTTGGTCCATTAGGCGCGCGGCGCGCGGGTAGCCTATGCGCATGCGGCGCTGGAGCAGCGAGGTGGAGAGCTTCTTGTGGTGCCGCGCAATCTCGATGGCCTTGTCCAGCAGCGCGTCCTTGCTCTCGTCTATCCCCACCTCGTCTCCGTCCTCGTCCTCGTCCGATGCGGCGGGGTCGCCGACGGAGTGCAGGTATACCTCCGGCATGGGCGCGCGCGGCGTGGTCTGCCAGAAGTGGACCAGGTCCTCCACCTCCTTGTCGGAGATGTACACGCCCTGCACGCGCTCCGGCCGCGGCGCGTCGATGGCCTGGTAGAGCATGTCGCCCTTGCCCAGCATCTTCTCCGCGCCCGCCATGTCCAGAATGGTGCGTGAGTCTATCTGCGATGTGACCGCGAAGCTGACGCGGCTGGGGAAGTTGGCCTTGATGAGGCCGGTGACGACGTCTACCGACGGCCTCTGCGTGGCGACGACCATGTGAATGCCCGTCGCGCGGCCGAGCTGCGCCAGGCGGCAGATGGCCTGCTCCACCTCCATGGAGGCGGTCATCATCAGGTCCGCCAACTCGTCCACCGCCACCACCAGGTACGGCAGCTTGTCCAGCGGCATCTTGGTGTTGTAGGTATCGATGTTCTTCGCGCCCGCCTCTTCAAATCGGCGGTAGCGGTCAAACATCTCGCGGATCATGCCCTTGAGGAAGCCGACCACCTGGTCGGTCTCCACCACCACCGGCGTGAGCAGGTGCGGTATGCCGTTGTACGGCGTGAGCTCCACGCGCTTGGGGTCTATGAGGAGCAGCCTTAGCTCCGCCGGGCTCTTCTCCATAAGCAGGCAGGAGATGATTGTGTTGATGAACACGCTCTTGCCGGAGCCCGTCGCGCCCGCGACGAGCAGGTGCGGCATGCGCGCCAGGTCGATGACGACCGTCTCGCCGCCGCTGCCCTTGCCGATGGCGACGGGGAGCTTGGCCTTCTCGCGCAGCTTCTGGAACTGCTCGGTCTCCATCAGCGTGCGCAGGGAGACGAGCGTTGCCTTGGGGTTGGGGACCTCTATGCCGATCAGCGACTTGCCCATGACTGGCGTTTCGATGCGCAGGCTGGGCGTCTTGAGCGCGAGCGCGAGGTCCTTCTCGCGCGCGGTGATGGCGTCCACCTTGACGCGCATCTTCGTCTCCACCTTCTGGACCACACTCTTGCCGGACTCGTTGAGCTGCAGGTTGCCGTCCTGGTCGGTGACGCGCACCTGCTTGGTCTTGCGTATCCAGCCGGGGATGAGGCCGTACATGGTGACCGTCGGGCCGGGGCGGATCTCCCCTACCTCCACGTCCACCCCGTAGTCCGCCAGCGCGCGCTTGATGTTGTCCGCCGTGTGGTACATCTCCTGGTCCGATATCCCGCCCTGCTGTGAGCGGACCATGATGTCTATCGGCGGCAGGTCCCACTGCGACTGCAGCACGGGCGGCGGCTCGGGCGCCGCCACCTTGGGAGCGGGCTTTTCGGCGACGGCCTCGTTGACGATGAGCGCGACGTCCCCGCCGTCGCTCTCGATGTCCTCCTGGAGCACTTCAAGCGCCACCTTCGGCGCGACGTCCTTGGCGGCGGCGATGTCCTCGCCGGGGCTCCAGAAGCGGTTGAACTTGGCGTTGCCGAGCTCCTGCCCGCGCAGGATGGCCGGCATGGACTCCTCGGCGTCTTCCTCCGGCTCCTGGTCCTTCTTCGGCGCGGGGGCCGGCGACTTCGCGGCGGGCGGCGTGACCGGGGCCTGGGGCCGCGGCGGGGCCACGGGCGCGGCAAGGGACGCTGCGACGACGGACGTCATGCCGCCGGAGGTGGCGGAAGCGGCGGCGGCCTGGGCCGCGCCGGATGAGGCCGCGGCGACGGCTGGCCGCGACGGGTTGACCGGCGTGGTCACGCCCTTGATGTCGGGCAGAACGGACGTGGGCCTGGGCGTCGCGACGACGTTCTGGGCAACCACGGGCGGCGCATCCGGCGCGGAGGAAGCGGTGACGCCCTTTATGTCCGGCAGCGCAGATGTGCCCTTGGTGGAGGCGACGTTAGGCGTGACCGGCGTGTGCATCTTCGCGACGCCGCTATTGTGCCCACTGCCAAGAGTGGGGAGCCCGGAAGTTGGCACGGGCGCGGCGGGCTTGTGCGTGCCCATCGGCGCGTGCTTCGGCGCGTGCTCGTCGGCCTCGACGGCGATCCAGTGCGATGCGTCGTGTGGGTCTGCGGCGATGGCCGATGCTGCCGGCGCAGGCGCGGGGGCAGCAGCAGCTGGCCTGGCGGGCGCAGGCGCAGCGGTAGCGGCGGCGTGCCGTGACGGCGCGGCCTGCTGGGAGCTCGCGACCACCGGCGAGGGCTGGGAGGTCACGGGGCGTGCGGGCGCGGGCTGCGGCCGGGCCGACGGCGCGGACTCCGCCACGGCGGGCGCAGGCCGAATGATCTCCGGGACCACCTTCTTGGGATAGGCAGACGGGGCAGGCTGCGCCTGCTGGGCGGGCGCGGGCGATGAGAGGAACGCGGGCGCGCCGTCCACCGCCGGGCCGGAGCGGACCGGCCGCTCGGCCAGCGCATCCTCCATCTGCGGCTGCGGTCGCGTGATAATCGGGGCCACGCCTCGCCGCACGGGCAGCTCCTCGGCGTCCTCCGGCGCCTCGCCCTCGTCCTCCACGCCGTCCAGGTACTTCGCGGGGTTGGCAATGATCGAATACGCGTCGATGTGCGCGGGGCGGGTCGGGAGCGCGGCGGCCTGCGCCTCCCCCGGCACGCCGGGGGCGTCATCGGCGGCGGCGTCCATCAGCTCCACGTCCGCGGGGACGGCCCTCTTCTTGCGCAGGCGGACCTTGGCCAGCATGTGGAACGCCCACCGGAGGGCGGAAAAGACGCCGCGCAGCGCCATCATGGCGTAGAAGTAGGTGAAGCGCACTCCCCTGCCCGCCAGGACGGTGAGCATGAGCGCAAAGGCGGGCGCGGCGACGACGAATGCGGCCACCAGGAGCGCGCCGGCGCGGACAGCGTCCCACGGCGCGGCCTCGCCGATGAGCGTGGCGCCCAGGTTGCCGCCGAGCGATACGGCCCCATCCATGGTGAAGAACGCCAGGGAGCCCTCGAAGGGCTGCCGAAAGGCCATGGCGGCGAGGGCGAACGCGACCAGCAGGACGGAGGCGGCCCAGAGGTTCCACTTGAGGAACCAGAGGGGCTTCTTGAACATGGCGAACCAGAAGGCGGCGAGCCACAGTGCGACGGGGACGACGCCCAGGCCGAGGGCGCTGAGGGCGTTGTACTTGGCCTCGTAGTAACGGTCCGCGATCTGCTCGCGGTACCAGAAGAGCGTGCCGCCCGCCGCCACGGCCGCAACGGCCATGAACATGAGGGCGTACCAGGAGAGGAGGGCCTTCTTCAGGAAACCGGGGGCGGACTTTGTTCCAATGGCTGTGTCTACCATCTGCACCACCGTTTGGGCGCTTTCGAGCCGGCAGTCAGCAGTCAGCAGTGAGCTAACAGCCGAACAGCCAAGGCAACACCCTCACCTGTCGCCGGAGCGCGACATCCTCTCCCGTCAAGGGAGAGGAAAAAGGGGATGGGGCCAGCTCTTATGCGTCTTCGATTTTTACTACGACGGCGGGGCGGCGGCCCGTCTCCTCGTAGAGAAAAACGGAAACGGAGGCGGCCACCTCGTCGCGCACGTTGTCCCAATCTACCCCACGCTTGGGGCGCCGTTCCAGCGGAATTTGGGCGTTCTCTGAGACTTTTTCCAAAAGTTCTTGCGACTCTTCTAATGGAACGAACCCGGAGGTGACTATGCCAGGGGGCGTAACGATGATGTTGTTGCGGCGGTCCACGAACAGAAGCACCTCCACCACACCGTCCGCGCCTGCGGATGCCGCCGCGGGCACGGCGGCGCGCGCCGCCTCGTCGCCCGCGCGGGCGCGGTTGCTCAGCATGCGCTGCCCGTCCATAAACACGTGGCCCGCCGGCGCGCGGCCCACAACGTCGCCGCCGTACTGGTCCAGCTCCAGGATGTCGCCATCCTCCAGCACAAACACGTTGTCGTCCGGTATGCCCATCGCCTTCGCCAGTCCAGCGTGGGCCACCATGTGGCGGTATTCCCCGTGCACCGGCACGAAGTACTTCGGCTTGACCAGGCTGAGCATCATCTTGAGCTCCTCCTGGCTGGCGTGGCCGTGCACGTGAACCAGCGCGATCTTGCTGTACAGCACGTGCGCCCCCTGGCGGAGCAGGTTGTCGATCGTGTCGTACACGACAGTCTCGTTGCCCGGGATGGGCGAAGCGGAGATGATGACGGTATCTCCCTTCACCACTTCAACGTCGCGGTGCTCGCCGTTGGCGATGCGCACCAGCGCGGAGGTGGGCTCGCCCTGCGCGCCGGTGGCCAGGATCACCACCTCGTTATGCGGCAGCTTGCGCGCCTCGTTGAGGGAGATGAGCGTCCCTTCCGGCACGTTCAGGTAGCCCATGGAGGCGGCCATTTTTGAGTTGCCGATCATCGAGCGGCCGACGACAGCCACCTTGCGGCCGTGCTTGACGGCGGCGTCGATCACCTGCTGCATCCTGGACACGAGCGAAGCGAACGTGGCGACCATCACCCTGCCCTTCGCGTCGCCCATCGCGCGGTCGATAGCTTCACCCACCACCTGCTCGGAGGGCGTGTAGCCAGCCACCTCCGCGTAGGTGGAGTCGGAGCACAGCAGCAGCACGCCCTGCTCCGCTATGAGCGCCAGCGATGCGAAGTCCGTCGACCGCCCGTCCACGGGCGTGTGGTCAATCTTGAAGTCGCCGGTGTGGATGACGGTGCCCAGCGGAGTGGTGACTGCGATGCCCATCGCGTCCGGTATGGAGTGGCACACGCGGAAGAACTCCACCTTGAACAGGCCGACGGAGAAGGGGAAGTGCGGCTCCATCACGTTCAGGCGGGCGTCCTTGAGCATGCCGTGCTCCCGGAGCTTGACGGTGATGAGGCCGTGCGTGAGTCGCGACGAGTACACCGGCACGGGAAGGTCCGCCAGCACGTACGGCAGCGCGCCGATGTGGTCCTCGTGGCCGTGTGTGATAAGGATGGCGCGGACCTTTTCCTTATTCCTGGTGAGGTACGTGATGTCCGGGATAATGAAGTCCACGCCGGGCATCGTTTGCGCGTCCGGGAAGAGCACGCCGGCATCGATAACGACGATATCGTTGCCGTACTCCAGGGCCATCATATTGCGGCCGATCTCTCCGAGGCCGCCGAGGGGGATAACTTTAAGCGCGTTGCCGTTCATTGGTTGCACCGGGTGTGTGGGGTGATGAGACAAGGGACTGGGGACCAGGGACTGGGGGCTGGAGTTAGGGCCAGACCCGGAATACTAGCTACATTGTAGAGGAAAAGGGGGCGATGCGGCAGTGAGCCCCGATGGAATCGGGGTTCAGAGCAACAGTGAGCAGTGAGCAGTGAGCAGTGAGCAGTGAGCAGTGAGCAGTGAGCAGTGAGCAGTGAGCAGTGAGCAGTGAGCAGTGAGCAGTGAGCAGTGAGCAGTGAGCAGTGAGCAGTGAGCAGTGAGCAGTAGTGGCGCACTGCGTGCGCCCCTCTTGTTTCTCCCCCTCAGGGGGAGATGTCCCGATGCTGCATCGGGACATAGAGGGTGTCGCCTTCGGATCGACGGCTGTTCCTCCTCTCCCCGAGGGAGAGGCCTACGGGGCCTTATCCGTAGGGTGAGGGCTCCGGCTGCTTGGCCCCCATTCTTACCTCTCCCTTGACGGGAGAGGTCGTCCCGATGCCCCATCGGGACGGGTGAGGGTGACGGCTGCCGGCCTCACCAACCACCTACGGCACCCCCTCAAAACAGCCCGAGCTGCTTCGGCTTCTTCTCCGCCGCCGGGCCTGCAGCGGGCGCATCCGCCTTTTGCGGCACCGCCTGTGGCTGAGGCTGCAGCGCCAGCTGCGTCGGCTTCGTCGCGGGCGGCGTCGGCGCCTGCGGCCGGGCGTCCAGCAGATCCTTCAGCTTCTTGAAGTCCGCCTCCAGCGCCGGCAACAGGCCGGGGTTGTGGAGCGTCGCCGCCGGGTGGTACATGGGGTAGACAATCATGTCTTTGTACTTCCTGGCCTTCCCTCTCGACTTGCTTATCAGCTCGCCCGGGAAGAACTTGCCGAACGAGTGGCGGCCCAGGCACACGATCACCTTCGGCCGTATCAGCTCAATCTGCCTGTCCAGGAACGGGCGGCACGCCTCTATCTCCGCCGGCAGCGGGTCCCGGTTCTCCGGCGGGCGACTCTTCACCATGTTCGTGATATACACGTCCTCGCGCTTCAGGCCGATGCTCGCCAGCATGCGGTTCAGCACGTTCCCCGCCTGGCCAACGAAGGGCCTCCCCTGCTTGTCCTCGTTGAACCCCGGCGCCTCGCCGATGATCATGATCTGCGCAGTGCGCGACCCCTCGCCCGGCACAGACATCGTGCGCGTCTTGTGCAGATCGCACCGCGTGCAAGCGGCAATATCCTGGAGGAGCGTGTCGAAGTCGGGCATGGGGGGATTATAGCAGCAGGGGGCGAATAGTGAATTTGGAATAGTGAATTGGGGGAAGACGGGCCAAAATGCCGAATCAAAGTCTTGCATTTATTGAAACGAATGGTCTGGGATGAAGCTCCCAACGAGCCTTATGTAGATTGTTTGCTCTTTTCTAAGGGAGGTGGCATTGAGTTACAACCTGTTGGACGAACGGTGGATTCCAGTGCTATTCGTCGATGGGCGGTTAGACAGGCTAGGTATTAGGCGAGTGCTGCACGATGCCCACCGTATTAGGGACATCGCAACGAGCAACCCGATGGACCGCATAGCCGTGATCCGCTTCCTACTGGCGCTGCTGTACTGGTGCCGCGGCAATCCCACTGAGGAAGCCATTTCCGAGAAGACCGTTCCGCCGTCATGGCTAGAGAGATTAGAGTTGAACCGGGCCTTCTTCAATCTTCTTGGAGGCGGGGAACGGTTTTATCAGGACTCCACTGCGAAGCGACGCCGGGCGATAAACGACTTGATCCAGGAGCTACCAACCGGCAACAACTTCTGGCACTTCCGGCACATGACGGATTTCGCAGACCGCCTGTGCCCGGCATGTTGCTCCCTGGGTCTGCTCAGACTCCCTATGTTCTCCGTGAGTGGCCTGCCGGACTTAAAGGCCGGCATCAATGGCACGCCACCAGTTTACGTCATGCCAGTCGGCAAGACCCTCCTGTCAACCCTTGTCGCTAACTGGGCACCAGTACCAGAGATCGGCGTTCCTGCCTGGGTGCAACCCGTGTTTGCCGCGAACGACCACATAGTGGTGCCTCTGTTGACCGGCCTTACTGCTCTGTCCAG